>Ga0081455_10001376_pt1 | contig 30042 bp, 28 predicted proteins | sample TabmetS3T2R1_FD_70207 | JGI IMG/M metagenome (GOLD analysis project Ga0081455, IMG submission 70207) | Tabebuia heterophylla rhizosphere microbial communities from the University of Puerto Rico - S3T2R1 | ecosystem: Host-associated > Plants > Roots > Rhizosphere ... | reverse complement strand
CTTCCGCTGGCTGGCCGACCGCCTGGCGGCCTAGGGCCTGTCGCGAAGTCGACTGGCGGCGCGGATCGACGCCCAGACGACGACCGGCGGCGTTCTCGTCGTCGCCCATACAACAGCGGTATGGGCTCCTCCTCGGCCTTGCCGGACGCCGCCTGGACGCCGCCCGCATCCACCGCCGACTTCGCGACAGACCCTAGCGCCGCACGCGGGCGGTGGCCGCGGCGATGAAGGCGACGATGGCCTCGGGGTCGTCGGCCATCGGCACGTGGCCGCAGCCGGGCAGGGTCTGCACGTGCGTACCGGGCGGCAGCTGGTCCAGGTGGCGGGACTGCCGCGGCCGCAGCAGGTGGTCGCGGCCGCCGAAGCCGACCGACACCGGCGCGTCGATGCGCGGCCCGGCCAGGTAGCAGCGCGGCTCGGTGCCTTTCATGGTGGCGCGGAAACCCGGGCAGGTGCCCATCTCCCGGATCGCCCTGCGCGCGTACTCCGGCGGGATGCGGGCGGGCCGGCCGTGGGTCTGGCCGAGCACCAGGATGCGCGCCAGCCGGAACCGCATCAGCCGGCACAGCGGGCCCGTGGCGTGCTGGGCGAACCACCTGGTGCCGCGCAGGCTGATCCGGTTGTACAGCGGCGTCCTGCCCCGCCACAGCCCGGCGGGGGAGAGCAGCGCCAGCGAGGCGACCGGGCGGATGCCGGCCAGCTCCAGCGCGACCCAGCCACCGAGGGAGTTGCCGGCCACGTGCGGCCTGGCGATGCCCAGCTCGTCGAGGAAGCCGGCCACGGTCGCCGCCAGGACCGCGGGCAGCGGCTCGATGCCGGCGGGCAGCGGTGCCGACTCCCCGAAGCCGGGCAGGTCGATCGCGATGACCTCGAAGTGCGCGGCGAGCGCCCCGATCACCGGCGCCCAGGCGTGCCGGGCCGAGCCGAGGCCGTGCAGCAGCACCAGCGGCGCGCCGGCGCCGCACCGGGTGTAGGCCAGCGCTGTCCCCGGCGAGTCGAACCCGGCCGCCCTGCTCAGATTTCCAACCATGCCGCTAGGACGACGCAGGCCCGACCTTTGTGACATACGGGCCGGGCCCGCGAACCGTGAGGTTCGCGGGCCCGGTCGTGGAACGGTACGGGGACTACTTCTTGATGCCGATGTCCTCGTAGATGGTGCTGCCGAAGCCGAAGGCACCGAAGTTGCCGATGGTCGACTTCACGGCCACGATCTCCGGCCGCTGGTACGTGGTGAGCGAGTGCACCTCGGTCCAGATGAGCTGGTCGATGTGGTTGGCGATGGTGCGCGCCTTGTTCTCGTCCAGCTCGGCGGTCGCCTGGGTGAACAGGTCGTCGATCTCCTGCGAGCCGACCCGGGCGAAGTTCTGCTGGATGTCGTCGCCCTTGGGGTTGCCGTAGATCGACTTGTTCGAGCTGATCGGGAAGGAGTTACCCAGCCAGGAGAACACGGTGAAGTCGAAGTTGCCCGGGGTGACGTACTTGTCGAAGAAGTCGTCGCTCGGGACAACCTTGATGTTCACCTTGGCGCCGATGTCCTTCAGCATGGCCTGGATCTGCTTCGACTCCTTCTCCGAGGTCGCGACCTGGGAGGGGATGACGAAGTTGATGTCCAGCTCCTTGCCGTCCTTCTGGCGGTAGGTGCCGCCAGCCGGCAGGGTCCAGCCCGCGGCGTCCAGCTTCTGCTTGGCGGCGTCCGGGTTGAACTTGCCGACGTCGCCGGAGTTGTCCTGGTAGCCGACCTGGTTGGTCATGAAGAAGTGGTTGTTCAGCGGTACGGCCGGGACCTCGAGCGGGCCGAGCAGCGCGGCTGCGATGCGGGTCCGGTCGATGCCCTGCGCGAGCGCCTGGCGCACGTTCTGGTCCGAGAGCACGGCGCTCTTGGAGTTCATGGTCAGGTGGCGGAAGTTCGGGCCGCCGGCCTTGTGCACGGTGACACCCTGGATGGTCTTCACGCGGGCGTACTTGTCCGCGTCCGGACCCACGTCGACGAAGTCGATCTCACCGGAGGACAGCGAGTCGACCTGCGCGTCGGAGTCGATCGCCCGGTAGACGATCTTGTCCAGCTTGGCCGGGTTGCCCCACCACTTCTCGTTCTTGACCAGGGTGATGGTCTTGGCGGTGGAGTCGACCTTGTCCAGCTTGAACGGACCCGCGGTGGTCAGCGGCTTCTGCGTCCAACCGTCGTTGAAGATCTTCGGGTCGTCGTTCGTGCTCGCCGGGTACAGCGGGCTGAACAGCGCCTTCCAGTCCGCGTACTTGGTCTTGAAGGTCACGACGACCTCGTGGTCGTTCGCGCCCTGCTTGACGTCCGACATCTGGTCGTAACCAGTGGTCGAGGAGACCTTGTACGCCTTGTTCGAGCCGTTCAGGGCCTTCCACTGCGAGATGAAGTCAGCAGCGGTGATCTTGGTCCCGTCGTACCAGACGGCCTTCTGGTTGATCTTGTACGTCACGACCTGCTGCGGGTCCGTCGAGGTCAGCGTCGCGTCGTCGAGGAGATCCTTGTTCAGGTAGATCCCGCCGGCGCCGTCCGAGTAGAACGCCTGGGGCATCAGAGCCAGGATGACGCTGGCGTTGTCGGCCAGGGTCCCGTCCAGCTCGTTGTAGTTGAAGTTCGACGGGATCTGGGTCAGCACCCAGGTAAACGTGCCGCCGTCCTGCAGCTGGTCGCGCGGGGTCTTGTTGATGTCGTTCTGGTTGGCAGACGGCACCGACTTGCCGCCGTTGCCCGAACCCCCGTTGTTGTCGCTGGTGCCGCCACAGGCGGCCAGAGCGAGAGACAACACTGTCGCGGGGACGAGCGCCGCCCATCTCCTGCGTACCTTCACAATTCCTCCATCGAGTGCGATCTGCACATGTGCGCCTTCCCCGGAGCGCCTTGAACCTAATGCGCGGCGGTCACGCCGAGATCACGTTCCAGCTTCGGAGTCAGACCACTTCCTCCGCTTCGGCGTAATGGCAGGCGGCCACATGGTCGGCCCCCTGACGCAGCCGCGCCGGCTCCTCGTTGATGCACCGTTCGGCCTGCTCCTCGGTGAGCGTGGCGAACTTCGGACACCTGGTCCGGAACCGGCAGCCCGACGGCGGGTTCGCCGGGCTGGGTAGGTCGCCCTGCAGCAGGATGCGCCTGCGCTGGCGCTCCTTGTGCGGGTCCGGCAGCGGGATGGCCGACAACAGCGCCTGAGTGTACGGGTGCGCCGGCCGGTCGAAGACCCGGTTCACCTCGCCCAGTTCGACGATCTTGCCCAGATACATCACCGCCACCCGGTCGGCGATGTGGCGTACCACCGACAGGTCGTGGGCGACGAACAGGTAGGCCAGGCTGAGCTTGGCCTTCAGCTCCTCCAGCAGGTTGATCACACCCGCCTGGATGGAGACGTCGAGCGCCGAGACGGGCTCGTCCAGGACGAGCACCTTCGGCTCCAGCGCGAGCGCCCGGGCGATCCCGATGCGCTGCCGCTGGCCGCCGGAGAACTCGGCCGGGTAGCGGTTGGCATGCTCGGTGTTGAGGCCTACCAGCCGCAGCAACTCCCGGGTACGTTTGGTGATCCGGGCCTGGTCGTACCCGTGCGTCTTCATCGGCTCGGCGATGATGTCGCCGACCGGAAGCCGCGGGTCGAGGGAGGCCAGCGGGTCCTGGAAGACCACCTGCAGGTCGCGCCGGATGGTGAAGCGCTCCCTGCCGCGTAGCGTGCTGGTGTCCTTGCCCAGCACGACGATGCGGCCCTGGCTCGGCTTGGCCAGGTTCAGGATCTCCATGATCGTCGTGGTCTTGCCGCAGCCGGACTCGCCGACCAGGCCCAGGACCTCGCTCTCGCGGATGTCGAAGTTGATCCCGTCCACCGCGTGCACGGTGCCCACGGTCCGCCGGAAGACCGCGCCCTTGGTCAGCGGGTAGTACTTGACCATGTCGGTCACTTCCATGACCTGCGGGCGGTCCTCCCGCGGCACCCGCTCGATCGGGGTGTGCTCGAGCACCGGCGCCGGGAAGACGTCGATGCTGGTCAGGCTCCGCTCGGCGATCTCGCCGCTGCGGTGGCAGGCGGCGTTGTGGCCGGGCGCGTCGGTGGGCGTCAGGTCCGGCTCGACCTGGTCGCAGACCTCGATGTGCATCGGGCAGCGCGGCCCGAACGGGCAGCCGGGCGGCAGGTTGACCAGCGACGGGGGAGTGCCCTCGATCGGGGTGAGCCGCTTGCGCTCGCCCACGTCCAGCCGCGGGATCGACCCGAGCAGCCCCAGCGTGTACGGCATCCGCGGGGCGTAGTACAGGTCGTCCACGGTGCCGGTCTCCACCGGCTTGCCGGCGTACATCACCAGCACCCGGTCGGCGAACCCGGCAATGACCCCCAGGTCGTGGGTGATCATCACGATGCCGGCGCCGGTCTCCTGCTGCGCGGTCTTCAGCGCCTCCAGGATCTGCGCCTGGATGGTCACATCCAGCGCGGTGGTCGGCTCATCGGCGATGATCACGTCCGGGTCGTTCGCGATCGCCATCGCGATCATCGCCCGCTGCCGCATGCCGCCGGAGAACTCGTGCGGGAATGCCCGGGCGCGCTGCGCGGCGTTCGGGATGCCGACCAGGCTGAGCAGCTCGACGGCCCGGTTCGCGGCCTTCGGCTTTGACATGTCCTGGTGGATGCGCAGCGCCTCGGCCACCTGGTCGCCGACGGTGTAGACCGGCGTGAGCGCGGACAGCGGGTCCTGGAAGACCATCGCGATGCCCTTGCCGCGCACCTTCGCCAGCGTCTTGTCCGGCTGGCCGAGCAGTTCGCGGCCGCGGAAGCGCACCGAACCGCTGATCCGGGCGCTGGGCGGCAGCAGGCCCATGACGGCCAGGGAGGAGACCGACTTGCCCGAACCGGATTCACCGACGATGCCGAGCACCTCGCCGCCGGAGACCGAGTACGAGACGCCGCGGACCGCGGTCACCTCGCCGGCCTCGCTGCCGAAGGAGACGGTGAGGTCGGTGACCTCGAGGACGGTGCCGGTGGGCGTGGACGCGCCGTCCAGTGACGTTGTGCTGACCTCAGTCAACGAGCGGACCTTTCTGCATGCGGGATCGCCAAATCACGGCGTGTCGTCGTAGGTCGGCGGTGCGCTAGCGGGCTCGGGAGCTACCCGAGTTGGGGTCGAGCGCGTCACGCAAGCCGTCGCCGATGAAGTTGACCGCCAGGACGAACAGCACCAGCAGGCCACCGGCGAACTCGAACAGCCACGGGTAGGTCAGCGCGCTGTTCGTACCGTCCTTGATCAGCGTGCCCAGCGACACATCGGGCGGCTGCACGCCGAACCCGAAGTACGACAGGCCGGTCTCGGCCAGCACCAGGCCACCCACGTTGATGGTGTAGTCGATGATCAGCAGCGAGGCCATGCTGGGCAGGATGTGCCGGAAGATGATCGTGGTCGGCCGTACGCCCATGAACCGGGCGGCCTGCACGAACTCGCGCTCCTTCAGGCTGATGGTCAGCCCGCGGACGACCCGGGAGGTGATCATCCAGGCGAACGCGGCCAGCAGCACCACGAACACCAGCCAGGTCTTGCCCCGGAACACCGGCGAGAGGATGGCGATGATCAGGAAGCCGGGCAGTACGAGCAGCAGGTCGACCATCCACATCAGGGCCTTGTCGGTCCAGCCGGCGAAGTAGCCGGCGAACGAGCCGACGATGGCCGCGAGGCCGGTGCTGAGCAGCGCGGCCAGCAGACCGATGATCAGCGACTTCTGCATGCCGCGCATGGTCTGCGCGAACACGTCCTCGCCGATCTGGGTGGTGCCGAACCAGTGCGAACCGCTCGGCGGGGAGAAATAGGCCAGCGGGTCCTGGTCGGTGTAGCTCCACTTGGTCAGGTGCGGGCCGACGAAGGCCAGCAGGAACAGCATGACCACGAGGAAGAGTCCGAAGACGGCCAGCTTCTTGCGCATGAAACGACGCAGCACCAACCGGCCGCGGCCGATGGACTGGACCTCTTCGCCGATGGCGTGGGTTTCGGTCGCCTCATCTGCGGCGGCGACCATTGTCGGATCGGTGGGAACCGTCATGGTGGCCTCCTAGCGGATCCGCACACGCGGATCGAGTGCGGCATACGCTATGTCAGAGAGCAGGCCGGAAATCAGCACCATCACCGCGACGAACAACGATACCGCCGCCACCACGTTGATGTCGTGCGTGGTCACCGAGTCGACGAACCACTCACCCATGCCGTGCCAACTGAAGATTTTTTCGGTGAAGATGGCGCCGACGATCAGCAGGCCGAAGTTGTAGGCGAAGAACGTCGCCATCGGGATCAGCGCGGTGCGCAGGCCGTGCTTGAACAGGGCCTGGCCGCGGCGCAGCCCCTTGGCCTGGGCGGTGCGCAGGAAGTCGCTGCCCAGCACGTCCAGCATCGCGTTGCGCTGGTAGCGGCTGTAGAAGGCGATCTGGCCCAGGGCGATCGACAGCGTCGGCAGGATCAGGTGCTGCAGCCGGTCCATCAGGTGCGTGCCGAGCCCGCCGACCAGGTTCGGGTTCTTCTCGCCGGTATAGAGCAGGAAATCGTCACCGATGAAGTTGTTGAACTTCACCGCGTACACCTTGAGCACGATCGCCAGCAGGAACACCGGCGTCGACAGGATCAGGAACGAACCGAGCGTTATGAGATGGTCGCTCAGTTTGTACTGCCGGATCGCGCTGAACACGCCGGCCAGGACCCCGAACGTACTGCCCAGGATCGTGCCGATGATCAGCAGGCGCAGGCTGACGCCGATCCGCCGGCGCATCTCCGAGCCCACGCCGTCCGGCGCGCTCGGGGTCTTGCCGAAGTCGCCGTGCAGCACGCCCTTGACCCAGTGGCCGTAGCGCTCCAGCACCGGCGTGTGGTTGTTCGCGTTCAGGTCGTTCAGAGTCTGATCCACCACCGCGGCCGGTGGGGGTGGGTTGCGGCCCTCGTAGTTCGAACGGGTGTTGAGGGTGCTCGCCGCCAGCAGATACGCCAACGACGAGGCCAAGATCACCAGAACGGTGTAGTTGACCAACCGCCGTAGCAGGAACTTGAGCATCCCGACCTCTCTCGCAGCGCTCGCCGGGCACCTAAGCGTTCCACGGTTGCCGGGGCACTCTAGGACAACGCCGGTGTGAGCCGACCATCTGGGGGCTTTCCGTCCGGAAGCAGGTGGGGCGCGCAACTGATCCGTTGGCGGCAGCGTAGTTCGTCCCGCCCGATACCCGGGGCGGCGTAATCCGAGTGTTACGGGGCGAACCGGGTTCGGTCGGCGGATCGGCCGCCCGGGCTCCCGCCCGGTCTGTAGCGTCGGGCGGGTGACCGAGACGACGCTGACCCCCGCCGGCTCCCTGGTCGAGATTACCCCGGGCATCGGGCTGCACGTACGGTCCTGGCCCGCCGGCGGCCGGGCCGGTGGCCGGCCGTTCCTGCTCGTCCACGGGCTCGCCTCGAACGCGCGGTTGTGGGACGGCGTTGCCGCCGCGCTGGCCGCCGCCGGGCATCCCGTACACGCCGTTGACCTGCGCGGACACGGCGAGTCGCTACCGCCGGACGGCGCACCGGAGGTCGGGTACGACACGGCCACGGCGGCGGCCGACGTGTTCGCCGTCGCCAACCGGTTGCGACTCCTGCGGCCGGTGCTGGTCGGCCAGTCGTGGGGCGGCAACGTGGTGCTGGACCTGGCCGCCCGCTGGCCGCAACGGCCGGGCGGGCTCGCCCTGGTGGACGGCGGCTGGCTGCACCTGGGCGACGCGTACGCCAGCTTCGAGGAGTGCTGGGCCGCGCTCGCCCCGCCGCGGCTGCCGCCCGCGCCGCTGGAGCGGATCCGGGAGCGCCTGCGCGAGTTCCACCCGGACTGGCCGGACAGCGGCATCGAGGGCACGCTGGGTAATTTCGTGACACAGCCGGACGGGCTGGCCCGGATCCGGCTGACCCGGGACCGGCACCGCTCGATCCTGCGCTCGCTGTGGGCGCACCGGCCGCGCGAGCTGTACCCGCTGGTCAGCACCCCGGTGCTGCTGCTTCCGGCCGGCCACTTGGACGCCGCCGGCCGCCGGCTGCGTACCGAGCGGGTCGAGGAGGCGCTGGCCGCGCTGCCCGGCGCGGAGGTGAGCTGGTACGACGGGTGCGACCACGACCTGCACGCGCAGGTGCCGGAGCGGGTGGCGGCGGACCTGATCCGGCTGGCCCGGCGGGCGCCGACATGAGCCGGCTGCTGGTGATCATGGGGTCGGGGGAGACCGCGCCGACCATGGTCAAGGTGCACCGCGCGGTGTTCGAGCGCACCGGGCCGGGGCAGGCGGTGCTGCTGGACACCCCGTACGGGTTCCAGACCAACTGCGCCGAGCTGACCAGGCGTACCCAGGCGTACTTCGCCAACAGCCTGGGCCGGCGGGTGCTGGCCGCCCGGTGGCCGCGCGACCCCGGGCCGGGGCCGGAGCGGGAGCGGGCGCTGGCCCTGCTGCGGGAGGCGCGCTGGGTGTTCGCCGGGCCGGGCAGCCCGACGTACGCGCTGCGGCAGTGGCGGGACACCCCGGTGCCGGCGGCGGTGGCCGCGACGGTCGGTTCCGCAGGGACCATCGTGTTCGCCTCGGCCGCGGCGCTCACGCTCGGGGCGTACACGGTGCCGGTGTACGAGATCTACAAGGCCGGCGCCGACCCGCACTGGGCGCCCGGGCTGGACCTGATGGGCGGGCTGACCGGGCTGCCGGCGGTGGTGATCCCGCACTACAACAACGCCGAGGGCGGTACGCACGACACGCGGTACTGCTACCTCGGCGAGCAGCGGCTGGCGGCCATGGAGGCGGACCTGCCGGAGGGGTGCTTCATCCTCGGCGTGGACGAGCACACGGCCGCGGTCTTCGACCTGGACGCCCGGACCGTCGAGGTGCTGGGCACCGGCGCGGTGACTGTCCGTAGTCGCGGACGGAGCCGGGCGTACCCCAGCGGGGCCGTGCTGGAGGTCGCCGAGGTGGCCGCCGGGGCGGGGTCCGGCGGGGTGGTCGCGGCCGAGGTGGTCGCCGGGGACGGCGGTGCGGTCCAGCTGGACCAGGTCGCCGACCGGGCCGACGCGGCGTTCCGGGCGGCGCTGGCCGGCGCGGACGCCGACCGTGCAGTGGCGGCGATCCTGGGGCTGGACCAGGTGGTGGAGGACTGGGCCGCCGACCCCTCGGACGAGCGCGACTACGCCCGCAGCGTGCTGCGCGGGATGGTCCTGGCGCTGGGTGAGCGGTCCCGGGCCGGGCTGGCCGACCCCCGGGACGTGCTCGGGCCGTACGTCGAGATGTTGCTCACCCTGCGTGACCAGGCGCGGGAGCGGCGCGACTTCGCCGCGGCCGACATGGTCCGGGACCGGTTGACCGCGGGCGGCATCGAGGTGCGGGACACCCCTGCCGGCACCCGCTGGTCGCTGGCCGGACCCTAGGCCGGCACCGGCCGGTCGGCGGGCAGGCCCGCGGCGACCCAGGCGTGGTAGCCGCCGGCGAGGTCGGTGGCGTCCACGCCCAGCTCGCGCAGGGACGCCGCGGCCAGGCTGGAGGTGTAGCCCTCCGAACAGACCACGATCACCAGCCGGTCGTAGCGGGCCTGCGCGATGCGGGCCGGTGAGGTGGGGTCCAGCCGCCACTCCAGCACGTTGCGCTCGATGACCAGCGCGCCCGGGATGGTGCCTTCGGCGGCGCGCTGCGCGGCGGGGCGGATGTCGACCAGCAGGGCGCCGGCCGCGACCGCGGCGGCGGCCCGCGCCGGGTCGAGCCGGACCAGCACGGCGCGCGCCCGCGCCAGCATCTGCTCGACGGTGATCACGCGACCACCGCCTCGGCGCCGATCGCGGTCGGCTCCGGGTCGTCGGTCAGCAGCGTACGGATGCGGCGCAGCGCGTGGCTGTCGTCGACCTCGTAGTACGACATCGCGGTCAGCGGCGGGGAGTAGGCGTGCACCGACAGGGCCGGCTCCGGGGCCAGGTTGACCACGTCGTGGACGTACCCGACCGGGAAGCCGGCGCGGGCCCCGGTCCGCAGCCGGCGGGGGACCAGGGCGCCGGGGCGGGTCCGCGCCGGCAGCCAGCGGTGCTCGGTGAGGGTGCCCTGGACGACGGTCAGCGCGCCGATCGAGCCGCCGTGGTCGTGCAGTTCGGCCGCCTGGTGCTGCGGCCAGGAGATCAGCCAGATGTCGGCGTACGCGCCGGCGCGCAGCCGCGTGTGCCAGCGCTGGACCGGGTCGTAGCAGACCTCGTGCTTGCCGCTGGTGACCTCCGCGGCGATGGCGCCGGTCAGGTCGAGCAGTTCCCTGATGGACAGCGGGGTGGGCGCGACCCACCGGCTGGGTGCGGGCATGTCGGTTCGTCTCCGGGTGTCGGCAACGGACGACCCGGTACGACACCGGGCCGCTTACGGCAGCAGATCCACCCGACAGCCCTGATCGAACAGGTACGGCCGGCGCCCGACCCAGAACGGGTCCAACAACCCGCTCCACACCCGCACACCGGCCACGCCCGGTAGTAAATCACGCCACCCCCGTCCGGAACGCGCCACGTCCGCAACCTGCACGCTCACCCCGCGGCCGGGGAAGTGTCGGTGGGGGCGGGCATGATCGGGGGGTGTTGCTTGCGGAGCTTGCGGCCACGTCGGAGACGGTGGCGGGGGCCAGTTCGAGGCTGGTGAAGGTCGACGCGCTGGCGGGGGTGCTGCGGCGGTTGGCGCCGGGGGAGGTGGTGCCCGCGGTGGCGTACCTGTCGGGGGAGTTGCGGCAGCGGCAGATCGGGGTGGGGTGGGCGTCGCTGCGGGCCGTGCCGGAGGCGGCTGAGCAGGCGTCGCTGACCGTGCTGGGGGTGGATGCGGCTTTTGCTGGGATCGGGGCGGAAGCGGGGCCGGGGTCGCAGGGGCGGCGGAAGGAGGCGCTGGGGCGGCTGTTCGGGGCGGCGACCGCGGTGGAGCAGCGGTTCCTGCGCGGGTTGCTGACCGGGGAGTTGCGGCAGGGCGCGCTGGAGGGGGTGATGGCCGACGCGGTGGCGCGGGCGGCGGAGGTGCCGCTGGCGGCCGTACGGCGGGCGTTGCTGCTGCGGGGCGACCTGCGGGCGGTGGCCGAGGCGGCGCTGGCGGAGGGTACGGCCGGGTTGGCCGCGTTCCGGTTGACCGTGGGGCAGCCGCTGTCGCCGATGCTGGCCCAGCCCGCGGAGGACATCGACGCCGCGCTGGCCAAGGCCGGGCCCGCCGGAGTGGAGGAGAAGCTGGACGGCGTACGCGTCCAGGTGCACCGCGACGGCGGCGAGGTGGCCGTGTTCACCCGCAGCCTGGACGACATCACCGCGCGGGTGCCGGAGGTGGTGGAGGTCGCGCGCGCGCTGCCCAGCCGCACGCTGATCCTCGACGGCGAGGCGATCGCGCTGCGCGCCGACCAGCGGCCGCACCCGTTCCAGGTGACCGCGAGCCGGGTCGGCAGCCGCGGCGACGTACCGGCCCTGCGCGCGCAGACCCCGCTCAGCTCGGTCTTCTTCGACGTGCTGCACGCCGAGGGCGCGGACCTGCTGGACCTTCCGGGCGCCGAGCGGGTCGCGGCGCTGGCCACGCTGGTGCCCGACCCGCTGCGCATCCGCCGGGTGCTGGCCGAGGACGCCGACACAGCGCGGGAGTTCTTCGCCGAGTCGGTACGCCGCGGGCACGAGGGCGTGGTGGTGAAGTCGCTGGCCACGCCGTACGAGGCGGGCCGGCGCGGCGGCGGCTGGCTGAAGGTCAAGCCCACGCACACCCTCGACCTGGTGATCCTGGCCGCCGAGTGGGGTCACGGCCGCCGCCGCGGCTGGCTGTCGAACCTGCACCTGGGCGCCCGCGACCCGGACGGCGGCGGGTTCGTCATGCTGGGCAAGACGTTCAAGGGCCTCACCGACGCGATGCTGAAATGGCAGACCGAGCGGCTGCTGGCGCTGGCGGTGACCACGCCGGAGGACTGGGTGGTGCACGTCCGCCCCGAGCTGGTGGTCGAGATCGCCTTCGACGGCGTGCAGACCTCCCCGCGCTACCCGGGCGGCGTGGCGCTGCGGTTCGCCCGCGTCAAGGGCTACCGGGAGGACAAGTCACCGGCGCAGGCCGACACGATCCAGGCCGTACGGGCCATCCACGCGGCCTCCGCCGGCCACGACGGAGGGTGACCGTGCACGAGCTGTCCCGCCTGGACGCGCGCCGCATCGCCGTACGCGCGCAGCTGCTGGACGCCGACCGCCCGTACGACCTGCTGGACACCGTCCGGGCCCTGACGATGCTGCAGATCGACCCGGTCGCGGCGATCGCGCCGAGCGCGGACCTGGTCTGCTGGACCCGCCTCGGCCCGGCGTACCGGCCGGCGGACCTGGTGGCGGCGCTGGACCGGCGCGAGCTGCTGGAGCTGCGGGGGATGATCCGGCCGGCCGGGGACCTGGCGCTGTACCGGGCGGAGATGGCCGAGTGGCCCGGCGGCAGCGAGGCGCCCGGCTACCGGTTGGCGCGGCAGCGGTGGGTGGAGGCCAACGACGCCTGCCGGCGCGACATCCTGGACCGGCTCACCCGCTCCGGGCCGCTGCGCTCGCGGGACCTGCCGGACACCTGCGCGGTGCCGTGGTCCTCGACCGGCTGGACCAACGACAAGAACGTCACGCAGTTGCTGGAGATGATGGTCAGCCGCGGCGAGGTCGCCATTGCCGGGCGGCACGGCCGGGACCGGCTGTGGGACCTGGCCGGCCGGGTCTACCCCGACGACCCGGTGGTGCCGGCCGCCGACGCGCTGCGCGCCCGCAACGAGCGGCGGCTGAGCGCCCTCGGCATCGCCCGCGCCCGGGGCCCGGCCTGCCCGGTCGAACCGGCGGACGTGGGCGAGGTCGGCGAGCCGGCGGTGGTGGAGGGCGTCCGCGGCCAGTGGCGGGTCGACCCGGCGCAGCTCGGCCAGCCGTTCCACGGGCGGGCGGCGCTGCTGTCCCCGTTCGACCGGTTGATCCACGAACGTACGCGGATGGAAGAGCTGTTCGAGTTCGAGTACAGCCTGGAGATGTACAAGCCGGCGGCCAAGCGCCGCTGGGGCTACTTCGCGCTGCCGATCCTGTTCGGCGACCGCCTGGTCGGCAAGCTCGACGCCACCGCCGACCGCAAGGCCGGCGTCCTGCGCGTCAACGCGATCCACCAGGACGCGCCGTTCGACAAGAAGACCATGACCGCGGTACGGGCCGAGATCGGCGAGCTGGCCGAGTGGCTGGACATGGCGCTGGAGCTGCCCCAGACATAGAGGGGCGGCCCGGGACACCCCCTGCTGGGCCCCGGGCCGCCGGTCCTCATTCTCCCCGGCTGCTAGCTGTACCTGCCGCGCAGGACGCTGGTGCCGGAGTAGGCGGCGTTGCCGTCATCCGGTTCATCGCTGATCTCGATGGTGTTGTAACCGTCGCCCGGCTTTGTGGCAGGAAGTGTCCAGCAACCCTGACCGTTGCTGGTCATCCCGACCGCCTGCAGCTTCGATCTGGCCGAGTCGACCAGCCACACCTCGTACGAGTGCCCGCCGACCGGCGCCGGCAGCGTGGTCCGGTCGATGCACAGCTCACCGCCGCGCAGCGTGGCCGTGCCCGAGGCGTCGCCGGGGCCGACCGCGCTGAGCGCCACCTGCCGCCCACCGCCGCGGTTGTCGCCGCGCTGGCCGATCACCACGCCGGCCCCGACACCGGCGACCACCAGGAGGGCGGCCGCGGCGGCGGTCCAGCGCAGCCGGCTGCGGCCCTGCCGTCCGTCCTGCCGGGCGTGCCTGGCCCGCGGCGGCCGCCGGCCCGGAGCACCGCCCACGAACGGTCCGGCCGGGCCGGGACCAGCCTGGCCGGGACCGGCCGGCATCCCACCGGTGGGTGCGCCGAAGCCGGGGTCCAGCCGGGGGTCGTACGACCCGTCCGGACCGGCACCGGGCGGCCACTGCAGCGGCGGCAGCCCGCGCGGGTCGGTCAGCGGCCCGCCGCCGATCCCGCCGGAGGCGAGCTCGGCCAGGAACCGGGCCGGGTCGGGCAGTTCGTCGTCCGGATCCAGCACCGCCTGCGGCGCGAACCGCCGTGCGGACCGCAGCGCCGCGGACGCGCTCACGGCCAGCACCAACTCCTGCCGGCAGTCGTCGCAGGAGCGCAGGTGATCCGACACGCGCCCGGTGTCCGCCCTGCTCAGCTCGCCGGCCAGCAGCGCCGGCAACTCGTCGAACACGTGCTCCTCACGCTGGTACCCCGCTGTCATCGTGCACCTCCCTTCTGGTCGAGCAGTCCGGCAAGCCGCTGCATCCCCCGTGACATCCTGGTCTTCACCGTGCCGAGCGGCACATCAAGCCGCGCCGCGATCTCGGTCTGGGTCAGCTGGCCGAAGTACGCCAGCCGCAGCACCTCCCGCTGCGCCTCGGGCAGTTCGCCGAGGGCCCGGCGGACGTCCATCGCCCAGGCGAAGCGCTCGGCCGTCTCCCGCCCGTCGTCCCCGGACAGCTCCCGTACCTCGTCGAGCGGGACGACCTCCTTGCGCCGGGTGCGCAACTGGTCGATGGCCCGTTTGCGGGCGATGCCGAGCACCCACGCGGTCAGGCTCTGCCCCGGGTCGTACCGGTCCTGGCTGCGCCAGACCTCGACGAACACCTTCTGCAGGACATCCTCTGCCTCGTCGCGGGTCACGTACCGCCGGAGGTAGGACAGCACCAGGGGGCCGAGCTGGCGGTAACACTCCTCCAGCGCGGCCAGGTCGCCCTCGGCCAGCCGTGCGCCGATGGCCTGGACTGCGGCGTTGTCCACGCCCTGCCCCCGATCGTCTCAGCCGGGTACGCCGACCGACCGGTCGCGGATCGGCCGGCACAGGGTTATTCGCAACCCAGGGCGTGCCCGGTTTCACTCTCCGGCCGTTAATTCTGTACGGCTACGCGTAGGTATCGTCGGCGGGTACCCCGGAGCCGGAGGTTCGAGCTATGAGCACTGCTTATCTCGTTGGTGGCGTGCGGACCCCGATCGGCCGGTACGGCGGGGCGCTGGCGGGCGTACGTACCGATGATCTTGCCGCGGTGCCGGTCCGGGCGCTGCTGGAGCGGTACCCGGACGTGCCGGCCGACGCGCTGGACGAGGTGGTCCTCGGCTGCGCCAACCAGGCCGGCGAGGACAACCGGAACGTGGCCCGGATGGCGCTGCTGCTCGCGGGCGTACCCGACTCGGTGCCGGGCGCGACGGTCAACCGGCTGTGCGGCTCGGGCCTGGACGCGCTGGTCTACGGCGCCCGCGCGATCCGGGACGGCAGCGCCGACCTGGTGGTGGCCGGCGGGGTCGAGTCGATGTCGCGGGCACCGTACGTGATGGGCAAGCCGGACACCGCGTACTCGCGCACCCCGCAGATGTACGACACGACCCTCGGCTGGCGGTTCGTGAACCCGCTGATGAAGCAGCGGTACGGGATCGACTCGATGCCGGAGACCGCGGAGAACGTGGCCGAGGAGTACGGCGTGGCGCGGGCCGACCAGGACGGGTTCGCGCTGCGCTCGCAGGAGCGGGCCGCCAAGGCGATCGCCAACGGTCGGCTGGCCCGGGAGATCGTCCCGGTGCCGGTCCCGGGCCGGCGCGGCGCGGTCACGCTGGTCGAGCGGGACGAGCACCCGCGGGAGACCAGCCTGGACAAGCTGGCCGCGCTGCCCACCCCGTTCCGCAACCCGGGCACGGTCACCGCCGGTAACGCCTCGGGCGTCAACGACGGCGCCGCCGCGCTGCTGCTGGCCTCCGGAGCGGCGGTCGAGCGGTACGGTCTGACCCCGCTGGCGAAGGTCGGTGCCAGCGCCACCGCGGGCGTACCGCCGCGGGTCATGGGCATCGGCCCGCTCGCCTCGACGCGCAAACTGCTCGACCGTACGGGCCTGAGCATGGCGCAGGTGGACGTGGTCGAGCTGAACGAGGCGTTCGCGGCGCAGGCGCTCGCGGTCACCCGCGGGCTGGGCCTGGCCGACGACGCCGAGCACGTGAATCCCAACGGCGGCGCGATTGCGCTGGGCCACCCGCTCGGCATGAGCGGCGCGCGGCTGGCGCTGACCGCGGCGCTGGAGTTGGGCGTACGCGGCGCCGACCGGGCGCTGGCGACCATGTGCATCGGCGTCGGCCAGGGCATCTCGGTCCTCATCGAGGCCGTCTCCGGCTGACCGATAGGCTGCCCGGTATGGGAATCGTGACCGCCCGGGCGTGCGTCTCGCTGGACGGGTTCTCCGCCGCGGCCGGGCAGAGCCTCGAGGAGCCGTTCGGCGTCGGCGGCATGGTGCTGCCGCAGTGGCAGTTCGAGACCGGCCAGCCCGGCCACGAGGCCGACGCGGAGTTGCTGGCCGGCACCACGGTCGGTGTCGGGGCGTACATCATGGGCCGCCGGATGTTCGGTGGCGGCAGCGGCGAGTGGGACCTGGACTGGACCGGCTGGTGGGGCGAGGAGCCGCCGTACCGGGCGCCGGTGTTCGTGCTCACCCACCACGAGCGGGCGCCGCTGCAGATGAAGGGCGGCACCACGTTCATCTTCGTCACCGAGGGCATCGAGTCGGCGCTGGCGCAGGCAAAGGTGGCCGCCGGCGAGCAGAACGTGGTGATCGCCGGCGGCGCCTCGGCCGTCTCCCAGTACATGGCCGCCGGCCTGCTGGACGAGCTGCTGCTGCACCTGGTGCCGGTCACCCTGGGCGCGGGGGAGCGGCTGCTGGACGGGGTCGGCACGCAGACCCTGGAGCGGGTCGAGGCGATCGCCTCGCCCACCGTCACCCACCTCCGCTACCGCGTGGTGCGCTAGTCGGTCTTGCTGAACCGGGCCACGGCCACGCTGAGCAGGCCGAGGCCGAGCGCCACCACGATCAGCAGTTCCAGCATGACCGGGACCCGCCAGCCGTTCCAGGTCACGCCCGGGTTGAGCACGGCCTGCACGGCGGGGCTGGCCGAGACGTGCTCGAAGACCGCGTGCCGCATCGGGTCCACGGCGTACGTCAGCGGGTTCAGCCGGGTGATCACGGTGAGCCAGGTCGGCAGGTTGGACAGCGGGAACATGCCGCCGGAGGTGAACAGCAGCGGCAGCATCACCATCTGCATCACGCCCATGAACGCCTGGATGCTCTTGATCCGCGCGGCCAGCAGCACCCCGAACGCGGTCAGCGTGAAGGCCACGATGAAGCTCTCGACCAGCAGCGTGAGCAGCAGCGCCGGGCTGTAGGGCACGTCGGCGAGGCCGGCCAGCAGCAGGATCGCGACGCCCTGGAAGGTGGCCACGACCGCGCCGCCCAGGCACTTGCCGATGACGATCGAGGCGCGGCTGACCGGCGCGACCAGCATCTCGCGCAGGAACCCGAACTCGCGGTCCCACACGATCGAGGCGGCCGAGAACAGCGCGGTGAAGTTGACCGACATCGCGATCACGCCGGCGAACATGAAGGTCCGCAGGTTGACCCCGGGCTGGCCGCGGGTGACCAGCGTGGACAGCCCGGTGCCGAGCACCAGCAGGTACAGCAGGGGCTGGATCAGCCCGCTCACCATCCGGGTCCGGTCCCGCCAGTACCGGATCAGCTCCCGGTGCAGCACGATCTTCATCGCGCGTACGTCGTGCGACAGGCTCTGCCGCGACACCGACTCGCGCACCTCGCCCACCAGGACAGCCATCATCGCCTCGCCATCTGGCGCATCCAGTCGCGACCGGTGCCGGCCTCGGCGTCGCGGATGGTGCTGCCGGTGTAGTTCAGGAAGACGTCGTCGAGCGAGGGCCGGGCCACGCTCACCGCGGTGATCGGGACGCCCAGCTCGGCGAACAGCCGGGGGACGAACGCCTCGCCGGAGGGCACCGAGAAGCTGACCTCCTCGCCGCGCTGCGCACCGGTGATGCCGAACCGGTCGGCCAGCGCGGCCACCGCGGCCGGCCCGTCGGGCGTACGCAGCGTGATCCGGTCCTCGCCGACGGATGCCTTCAGCGCGGCCGGGGTGTCCAGCACCACGATCTGGCCCTGGTCGATGATTGCCATCCGGTCGCAGTACTCGGCCTCCTCCATGTAGTGCGTGGTGAGGAAGATCGTGATGTCCTCGGCCTCCCGCAACTGCTGGATGTAACCCCAGATCGCCTGCCGGGTCTGCGGATCCAGCCCCACGGTCGGCTCGTCCAGGAACAGCACCCGCGGCGCGTGCAGCAGCCCGCGGGCGATCTCCAGCCGCCGCTTCATCCCGCCGGAGAAGGTCTGCACCAGGTCCGTACGCCGCTCCCACAGCCCGACCATCCGCAGCACCGCCTCCATCCGGACCGGCACGGCGGCGCGCGGCACGCCGTACAGCTCGGCGTGGAAGCGCAGGTTCTGCTCGGCGGACAGGTAGCCGTCGACGGTCGGGTCCTGGAAGACCAGCCCGATGTCCCGCCGCACCTCGTCGCGCTGGGTCACCACGTCGTGCCCGGCGACGGTCGCCGCGCCGCCGCTCGGGGTGACCAGGGTGCAGAGCATGTTGATGGTGGTGGACTTGCCCGCCCCGTTCGGCCCGAGGAACCCGAAGATCTCGCCCGGGCGTACCTCGAAGTCGACGCCCCTGACGGCCTCGACCTCGCCGTAGGACTTGCGCAGCCCACGCACCGACACCGCCGGTACGTCACTCATCCATTGCCCTCCATAATCGTGGGAGACGCCAACGATAGGCACTGGCATCGATCACGGTCAACCACTTAGGATCGGCCGGGTGGAGAAAGTTGGGGAGTCCTTGCCGGACGATCTGCTGACCAGTCCGATGTTCCTGATGGTGCAGCTGATGCGGATGGCGCGGCGGCGTGCGGAGACCTGGCAGCGGGCCGACCCGGCGGACACCGGCGTGCGGCTGCCGCACTACATGGTGCTGTCGGTCCTCAACCACTACGGCCCGGCCTCGCAGCGCGAGATGGCCGACCGGCTGCACTTCGACGCCAGCGACATGGTCGGCATGATCGACCTGCTGGAGGACCACGGGTACGTCTCCCGGCTGCGCGACCCGAGCGACCGGCGCCGCTACAAGCTGACCGTCACACCGTCCGGGCTGGTCGCGCTGGAGGAGATCCACCGCAGGGCGCGGGACTCGCACGGAGGATTCTTCGAACCGCTGACCCCGGACGAGCGCGCCACGTTGATGCGGTTGCTGACCAAGCTGTACGAACATCACAACGCCGTCGGCAGGGAGTAGAACGTGCAGGATCCAGCGCGGTATGTCAACCCGTTCGTCGGGACGAAGGCCGGTGGCACGGACTTCGGTCACGGGGGCGGCGCCGCGAACACCTTCCCGGGCGCGTGCACGCCGTTCGGCATGGTGCAGTTCAGCCCCGACACGGCGACGCACCAGCACGGCGGCTACCTGTACGACGACGACCGGCTGAAGGGTTTCAGCCTGACCCACCTGTCCGGGCCGGGCTGCGACGACCTGGGCAACCTGCCGCTGCTGCCGGTGGTCGGCGACCGGGTGCCGGGCACGGTCGGCTTCTCGCACGACCGCGAGGAGGCCGCGGCCGGTTACTACCGGGCCGAGCTGGACAACGGCGCGACCATCGAGCTGTCGGCCACCGCGCGGACCGGTATCGCCCGGATCCACTACCCGGCCGGGCAGCCCGCCAAGCTTGTGGTGGACGCGGCCAAGGCGGTCAACCGGGCCGAGGGCAACATCAGCGTCGCCGACGGCGTGCTGGCCGGGTTCAGCTCCGCCGGCGGCTTCTGCGGCGCGAAGAACCGCTACACGCAGTACTTCTGGCTGCGCGTGGACGGCCCGTTCGAGACCGACCGGGCCAGCGGCGACCGGATCGTGCTCAGCTTCGCGCCCGGCAGCACCGTGACCGTCCGGATCGGACTGTCCTATGTGGACGTCGAGGGCGCCGCGGAGAACCTGGCCGCCGAGCAGCGGGACCGTAGCTTCGACGAGGTACGGGACGCGGCCCGGGCCGCCTGGAACGCGATCCTGGGCCGGGTCGAGGTCGAGGGCGGCAGCGAGAACGACCGGCGGATCTTCTACACCGCGCTCTACCACTCGCTGCTGTACCCGGCGCTGTTCAGCGACGTCACCGGCAACTACCGCGGCTTCGACGACGCCGTGCACCAGGTCGAGCCGGGGCACGCCCAGTACGCGACGTTCTCCGGCTGGGACATCTACCGCAGCCAGGTCCAGCTGATCGCGCTGCTCGCCCCCGACATCGCCGCCGACATCGCGCAGTCGGCCGCCAACCAGGCCGCGCAGGCCGGCTACTTCGACCGGTGGACGGTGCTCAACGACGGCACCGGGGTGATGGTCGGCGACCCGCTGCCGATCGTCATCTCGGCCATCCACGCCTTCGGCGGCACCGGCTTCGACGCGGCCGGTGCGCTGGAGCTGATGACGGCCGGCGCGCGCGAGGACCGCGAGCGGCCGGGACACCTGGAGATGGCCGCCGCCGGCTACCTGCCGGAGGGCACCGGGAAGGTGTGGGGCACGGTCTCCACCGCGCTGGAGTACTACGCGGCCGACTTCGCGGTCGCCCAGATCGCCGGCCGGATCGGCGCCGCGGGCGTACACGAGGAGTTCCAGTGGCGGGCGCAGGGCTGGCGGCACCTGCTGCACCCCGGCTCCGGCTACCTGCGCCCGCGCCGCGCCGACACCTCCTGGCCCGAGTTCACCCCGGTGCAGACCGACGGCTTCGTCGAGGGCAACGCCGCGCAGTACGCCTTCACCGTGCTGCACAACGTCGGCGGGCTGTTCGAGGCGGCCGGCGGCACCGCGGCCGTACTGCCCCGGCTGGAGGACTTCTTCACCGAGCTGAACGCCGGCCCGGACAAGCCGTACGCCTACCTGGGCAACGAGCCGACCCTGCACACGCCGTGGCTGTTCTGCTATGCCGGCGCGCCGTACCGGACCCAGGACCTGGTCCGCCGGGTGATCACCGAGCTGTACCGGGACACCCCCGACGGGCTGGTCGGCAACGACGACCTCGGCGCGCTGTCCAGCTGGCTGGTGTGGGCGATGCTCGGCATGTACCCGGTGGCGCCCGGCCGGGCCGAGCTGGTGCTGGCCAGCCCCGTCTTCGAGCGCGCGGTCATCCGGCGCGGCAACGGCGTCACCCTGGAGGTCAGCGCGCCCGGCGCCGGCCCGGACCGCCGCTACGTCCAGGGGCTCAAGCTCAACGGGACGGTCTGGTCGAGGCCGTGGCTGCCGGAGTCGGTGGTGGCCGGCGGCGGGCGGGTCGAGTACGAGCTGGCGCCCCGCCCGGACCCGTCCTGGGGCGCCGACCCGCAGGACGTCCCGCCGTCCTTCGACTACGCCGGTACGCCCGCCAGCCTGGCCCAGCACCTGCACGCCAACGGGGTCAGCGACGACGCGCACCCCGACCTCGCCGACCTGGACCTGATCGGGTGCAGCTACTCGGCGCAGGCGCTGGCCGCGGCCGGCATCCACCCGGGCGGCGAGGTGCGCGTGGACGGGCTGGTCTACCAGTGGCCGCGCGGCGAGGCGGCCGACCACCTGGTCGCCTTCGGCCAGGTGCTGGACCTGTCCGCGACCCCGCCGGGCGCCACCCGGCTCGGCTTCCTGGGCGCCGCCACGCACGGGCCCGCGGGCGGCACGGTCGTGCTCCGGTACGCCGACGGCTTCACCCAGCGCGCCGTGCTCGGCCTGTCCGACTGGACCCTGTCCGGCGGCCACGGCCAGGTCGCGTACGGCAACCAGGTCGCCGCCACCATGCCGTACCGGAACGTGCGCGGCGGGCGGGACCGGGAGCGTACGCACGTGTTCGCGACCGCGGCGATCCCGCTGGAACCGGCCCGGCAACTGGTCTCGGTCACCCTGCCCTGGGGCGCGCCGAGCGGCCGGCTGCACATCTTCGCCGTCGCCACCGGGTAATACAGCGGCGGCCGCCCCGGCACGGGACGGCCGCCGCGGCGTACGGACCTCAGACGATGGTCAGGTGCGAGCGCGGGGGAGCGCCCAGCGGCCGGCCGCCGGGGCCGCCGGCGAAGGTCAGCCACGGCTGCGAGATCGCGAACCCGGCCGGCGCGCGGCTCCAGTCGCACACGCCGTTGGGCAGCGCGGCCCGGAGGGTGGCCAGCTGGTCGGCCGACAGGCCCGGCACCATGCTGGCGCGCAGGCGCGTGGTCTGGCACTTCAGCGCCAGGCCGGCGGCCCGCTCACCGGCCACGTTCCGCGCGTCGCCGAACTTCGGGAACGCCGCGCCGCAGGCACCGGCATACCCCGGGTCGTCGGTGCGCGGGCCGGCGCCGGCCGCGGTGTTCTGCGTCCAGCAGGCATCCACCGCGCTGCCCGGCTTGTCCAGCCGGACCTTCACCTCGCGCGGCAGCGGCCGGTGGTCGGCCTCGATGTTCGCCAGCCACTGGTCCATCGTGGTCAGCGCCTGCGCGGCGATGTCCCGCGGCGCCAGGATCGTGGCGATGCCCGGCCCGGTACGCCAGGTCCAGATCACCTGGTTGGCGTGGGTGCCGTTGATCTGGTCCAGCCGGGCCCGCAGCTCCCACGAGTGGTAGTCGGTGTGGATGTCGTTGAAATTCGACGTGCCGCGCAGGTCGATGATCGGCACCTGGTCCAGCCGGGCGCCGACGGTCACCTGGCCGGCGCGGTACGCGGTGGACACCGCGCCCAGGTCGGCGATCTTGCGGGTCGGCACCACCCGGCCGTCGATAGTGTTGCCGCCGATCTTCGCGTTCAGGTCGGTGAACTGGGCGGGGGTGATGATGCCGGCCTTCAGCGCGCCCAGGCCGTACAGGACGCCGTCGTTGTCGCCGGGGCTGCGGGCGAAGCCGTGCCCGGCCGCCTGCTCCTGCGGGGTCCAGATGCGCTGCGGCCGCTGGCCCCAGATGGCGATCTGGTAGTCGTTGATCACGCAGCGCACCCCGGCCGGGTTGGTGGCCGGGTTGTAGACGCGCGGGTCACCTGCGGCGAAGCCGCAGTTCTGCGCCCGGTCCGGCAGGCCGCTGGGGACGAAGCTGGCGTTCCAGGCCAGACACGCGCTGGTGTCCTTCGTCCCGGCCACGGCCGCCTTCTGCGCGTCGGTCCAGCCGGTGGCGGTGGCGAAGTAGGTCACCAGCAGGCCGCAGTCGCCCACCTCGGCGCCGGTGGTCCACACGTCCGGGAAGCTGCAGTTGGGCTGGATGCCGTCCAGCAGCCCCGGGTACTGCTCGGCCAGCTCCTGCTGCTGGATGCTGCCACCCGAGCAGCCGGCCCCGATGGTGTAGCGGATCACGCCGTAGGTCTCGGTGACGTGCTCCTTCAGCATCATCACCGACTCGGCGGTCAGCACGTCGTTGTTGTTGGAGCCCTGCACGTTCAGCCCGGAGCTGCTGACCAGGAAGCCGCGCGACAGCGAGGTGTCATCCAGCACGTTCACCGGCAGGTCGGTGGTGTGGTGCGGGGCCGACCCGCCGCCGAAGGGGTAGACGACCTTGTGGTTCCAGCCGGCCTGCGGCGCGGTCGCGGTGAACGGCCTGCTGGGGTCGAACAGCACGGCCACCTGGTAGATGCCGCGGTCCTGGACGCCGGTCTCCAGCCGCACGATGTACGGAACGGTCACGCCCTGGTCGGTCGTGGTGGTGGCCACGTCGGCCGGCGGCGCGGCCGGGTCGTACGGGCGGAAGCCGGTCCGCGCGGTGGGCATGTAGGCGAACCGGAACACGGCCGGGGTGTTGCACTGCGTGTCCTGCGGCGCGCCGAGGCCGGTGACCTCGGGCTTGAGCAGGCAGTCCCACGGCTGCACTTGGGGGCCGGTGAAGATCGGGCCGCCGTTGGGATGGTTGGTGATGGTGATGCGCGAGCCGAACAGGCCGTGGTTGCGGGCCACGAGCTGGTTCGGGCCGAGCCGGAGCCCGGTGACCAGGCCGGTGAAGTGCCCGTCGGCGCGGGTGGCGAAGGCCGCGCTGATGTCGCTGCCGTTCAGCCACACCCGGGTGCCGGCGCGGCCGCCCGCGATCTCCACCAGCGCGTCACCGCCGGAGATCAGGTCGGCCCGGTTGGACAGCACCCTGATGTCCGGCGTACCGAACAGGCCGGCCGGGTCTGCTGCCGCTGCCGGTGCCGCGGAGGCGGAGGAGTTGAGGAACGACATGGCGACCAGCAGTACCGCCGCGGCCGGCGCCGCGCCTAACCTGCCCCACCAGCGCCTTGTCCGGGACGTGCTCGGTGACGGAGACATGCCCACCTTCACTTCCGGTCCATGCCGGCGCGTGACACCCGCACAGCGCAGGGCACGGCCCGCACTTTCTGACAGATGTCCGGGACGTTACTACTCACCGCACGCGTAGAACCGAACCCGACTCTGAATTCAGCCTTCGGCAGCGTCCTGGAACAACCGCAGCGCGGCCAGCAGGCCCTCCCGCCCGGCCGGGGACATCTGCTCCAGCACCCGGCCGATCTCGGCCCGGCGGGCATGCCGCATCGCGGCCAGCATCGCGCGGCCGTCCCGGGTCAGGGTGAGGGTGATCTCGCGCCGGTCGGTACGCCCGGGGGAGCGCAGGAGTAAACCGCTGGCCTGCAGGCGGTCGCACAGCCGGCTGGCCGAGGACGGGATCGCGCCCAGCCGGTCGGCCAGCCCGTTCAGGTTGATCTCCCCGGCGCGCTCCACGACCAGCAGCGCGCGCAGCTGGGAGCCGGACACCGGCGGTTGCAGCGACTCCTGCGCCCGGCCCCACACGAGCACCAGTGCCTCCGCGGCCGTCTCGATCTGGATCGACAGGTCCGCCGAAGTGTGCTGGCTTTCGTTGGCCAGGGTCATACTCTCCACTCGTACCATGACCGGACCCGGCTGCTGGAGGTACCGATCACTCGTCTCGCGCACGCAGAGCGTGCCATGCTTCGCGCGCCATCGCATGCGGTGGCGGATGTGTCACGGGATCTTCTCATCTCCCGGTACGGCGCGGAGTCGGCGGACCTGTTACTCATCGACTACCGCATGTCGGTGCTGCAGCCGGTGCTGGGCGAGGGCCCGCCCCGGCCGGTCGAGGGTTCGCCCGCGGGCCGGGCGTACCTCGGCCAGCGCTCGGTGGTGGACGGCGCGGACCTGTACGTCCCGATGTCGGTGCAGGGCGCGGACCGGGTCGGGGTGCTGGCGATCCGGCTGCCGGACGTACCGGATGAGGCCCTGCTCGCCGAGCTGGCCGAGTTCGCCACCGCGGCCGCGCAGGCGCTGGTGGTGGCCGACCAGGTGACCGACCGGTTCCGGGACGCCCGCCGGGTCGAGCGGCTGACGCTGGCCGCGGAGATGCAGTGGCAGCTGCTGCCGGGCCGCTCGCTCAGCCGGCCCGAGTTCGAGCTGGGCGGGCAGCTGGAGCCGGCGTACGCGGTGCGCGGCGACACCTTCGACTGGAGCGCCGACGCCCACCACCTCACCCTGGTCGCCGCCAACGGCATGGGCGACGGCGTACGCGCCTCGCTGCTCACCTCGCTGGTGGTGGGCGCGCTGCGCAACGCCCGGCGCGCCGGCCTGGGGCTGGCGGACCAGGCGTCGCTGGCCGACCAGGCGGTCTACGGCCAGTACCGCGGCGAGTGTTACGTGGGCGCGCTGCTGCTCCAGTTCGAGCTGGCCACCGGGCGGGTACGGGTCGTCGACGCCGGCTCGCCCCGGCTGTACCTGCTGCGCGGCGGGTCGATCCAGCTCGTACCGCTCGAGGCGCAACTGCCGCTGGGCATGTTCGACGGCACCGTCTACACCGACCAGGCCTTCACCCTGCGCCGCGGCGACCGGCTGGTCATCCTCAGCGACGGCGTGCACGACGCCCCGGTCGCGGAGGGTACGTACGGGGAGCGGGCGCTGGAGGCCATACTGTCGGCCACCCGGGAGCTGCCCCCGACCGAGGCCGTACGCCGGACCCTGGCCGACCTGACCGGCCTGTCCGCCGGGCCGGACGGCCTGGGCGACGACGCGGTCGCCGTCTGCGTGGACTGGCTGGGCCGTACCTAGGAGTCCCTAGGCGACCATGACGGTGCCGACGGCCTGGATCACGCTGGTCGGCGCCGGGGCCGGGTCGTTGCAGGTCATCACCTGGTCGCCGGCGCGGGCCGCGGGCTTGTTGTTGATCAGCACCGTGGGGCTGCCCATGATGACCGTGCCCTGGTTGGTGGGCGGGATCTGGAAGGGGCCGCCGGTCGGGATGTGCGGGGGAGCGTTGGTGGCGGTGCTGCCGACCACGGCGGCGGGCTGGCCGCCGATCAGCACGTTGGTGGAGCAGGCGCCGGTGATGGTGCCGTTGAACGGGTTCGGCGTCGGCGTGGGCACCGGGCCGCCGGGGCTGGGCACCATGATGATGTGGATGTCGGTGCCGATCACCTTGTCGCCCATCTTCGCGGCGATCCCCATCGCGCTCAGCCCTCCTTGTTGGACGTGTTGATCCGCCGCCTGGTCGGTGGCTTGGCGAGCTTCTCCTCCGCGACGGCGCCTGGCGGCCTCCCGTAGTCGGGCGGCAGCGACCGGCTCCGGACGGCCTCGACGGTGCCGGCCGCCGGCTGCTTCGCGCCGGACGTACCCTCCGCCTCGTCCTTGTGCTCGTCCACCATGCGCTTGCGCCAGTGCTGGTCCGGCCGGGCGCTCGGCATGCCGCCCTCGACCGGGCGCTGCGGGCCGGGCGGGGTGTTCGGCCGGAACGCGGCCGGGCCGCCGCGGCCCACCCCCAGCTGCATGTCCTCGGCGGGCGAGGGCAGGTCGGTGACCAGCGCCGGCACCAGCGGCGCGGTGACGGCCAGGTCCACCACCAGCCGCGGCGGCAGGCCCAGGTCCGCCCAGACCTGTGCCGGGCTGTGCGGCGCGTCCGGGCGGACGACCCGCAGCAGCACCGGCAGTGTGGTCTCGCTGAGCGAACCGACCCGGAACTCCGCCGGGATGATCTCGCCGCGGAACACCAGGCGCAGCACGTCCGACAGCAGCCGGTGCTCCAGGTCGGCGTCGCCCGCCCAGGCGGTCACCAGGTAGGACAGCTCGTACCGGCGCGGCGGCGGCTGGCGGCCGATGACCCGGCCATGCTCGTCCCGCACGTCGTCCCAGTCCACGGCCCGACCCATCGGGTCCTCGCGGATGTCGTACAGGAACGCGCTCAGCACCTGCTTGCCCGGCGGGCTGTCCAGCCAGGCCGGCGAGGGCGGCGCGAAGGTGACCGTCGTGCCCTCGGGCATGGCCTGCGCGAGCAGTGCGGCAAGCGACCCGTCCACGTCCTCAAGCACGCGCTCCATCCTCCCTGGCCAGGGCCGTCGCGGGCAGTGGAACTCGGGCGTCCGGACGGCCCGGGGCCGCCGCCCGATCGGGCACGATGCGCTGCCCCCGACGTTGCGCCATGGCCAGTGTGAACTGCGGCTTCGCCTTGCGAGAGTGCCTACTGACCGGTGCGTACCGCGCCGGCACTGTCCGCTGTTCTTCTCGTGGAGGGGCCGATGCCTAGTTACCTCTCGCCCGGTGTGTACATGGAGGAGGTTTCTTCCGGTTCGAAGCCGATCGAGGGCGTCGGTACCGCCGTTGCCGCATTCGTCGGGTTCGCCGAGAAGGGCCCGTCCAACGAGCCCACACTGGTGACCAACTGGACCCAGTTCACCCAGACCTTCGGCGAGTTCGTCGAGGGTTCCTACCTCGCGCACGCCGTGTACGCCTACTTCCTGAACGGCGGCGGCGTCGCGTACGTCGTGCGCGTGGGCGGCAACGGCGACGGCAAGGGGTCGAACTCGGTCGCGCACGCCGAGCTGCCCGCGGCCAGCGACGGCCAGCGGCCCGCCTTCGCCGTACAGGCGCTGGAGGCCGGCAACGGCGGCGACGACATCTCGGTCGAGGTGCAGGACGCCTCCGAGCCGGGAGATGACAACTTCAAGCTCGTGGTCAAGAAGGGCGGCCAGCCCGTCGAGACCTACGACAACGTGACCACGCGGCGCGGGCCGACCAACGTGATCACCCAGGTGCGCCAGCAGTCCAAGCTGATCCGGATCGAAGAGGTCAAGGGCAAGGCGCTCGCGGTGCCGGCCAAGGGCTCGCAGCTCCAGCTGTCCGGCGGCGGCGCGGCCCCGGTGGCCAGCAAGGTCAACCCGGACGAGTACGTCGGCAACTCCGCCGACCGCACCGGCTTCGGCGGCCTGGAGGCGATCGACGAGATCACCATGCTGGCGGTGCCGGACCTGATGGCCGCCTACCAGCGGGGCATGCTCGACGACGACGGCCTGAAGGCCGTACAGCTGGCCATGATCGCGCACTGCGAACTGATGGCCGACCGGGTCGCGATCATCGACGCCCCGCCCGCCCTGAACGCGCAGCAGGTCAAGGACTGGCGGATGAACACCGCCGGCTACGACAGCAAGTACGCCGCGCTGTACTGGCCGTGGATCAAGGTCATGGACCCGCAGACCGGCAAGCCGATCCACATGCCGCCGTCGGGTGCGATGGCCGGCATCTGGGCCCGCAACGACGCCACCCGCGGCGTGCACAAGGCCCCGGCCAACGAGGTCATCCGGGGCGCCATCGCGCTGGAGCTGAACATCACCAAGGGTGAGCACGACCAGCTCAACCCGATCGCGGTCAACTGCCTGCGCAGCTTCCCCGGCCAGGGCATCCGGGTCTGGGGCGCGCGCACGCTGTCCAGCGACCCCGAGTGGCGCTACCTGAACGTGCGCCGCCTGTTCAACTACGTCGAGACCTCGATCCTGCGCGGCACCAACTGGGTGGTGTTCGAGCCGAACGACCACAAGCTGTGGGACTCGGTACGCCGCACCATCACGATGTTCCTGCGCCGGGTGTGGCGGGACGGCGCCCTGTTCGGGCGTACGCCTGCCGAGGCCTTCTACGTCAAGTGCGACGAGGAGAACAACCCGCCGGAGAACCGGGACGCCGGCATCCTCACCGTCGAGCTGGGTATCGCGCCGGTCAAGCCGGCCGAGTTCGTCGTCTTCCGGATTTCCCAGTACGCCCAGGGCGCTGGGCTGGACGAGTAGGAGATAGCAGATGCCAGGGGGACTCAGCTCCAACCAGCCGAACGACGCCCTCACCGCGGCCCGGTTCAGCATCACCATCGACGGTTACGAGATCGCGTCGTTCTCCGAGCTGGCCGGCATCACCACCGAGGTGGAGCCGGTGGCGTTCATGGAATCCAGCGACAAGGAAGTCATCTTCAAGCAGCTCCCGGGCAAGACCATCCCGGGCAAGGTGACCCTCAAGCGCGGCAAGAACCAGAGCATGGAGCTCTGGATGTGGCACGAGGCCGTCCTCAACGGCGACATCGTGGCGGCCCGCAAGAGCTGCTCGCTGGTCATGTACAACTACGACGGCAAGCCGGTGGCCCGCTATCACCTGATGCACGCCTGGCCGGCCAAGCTGGAGATCGGCGCGCTGAAGGCCGGTGCCTCCGAGGTGCTCATGGAGACGGTGACCATCGTCTGTGAGCACCTGCAGCGGGTGGCTCCGTGACGGCAGTGGCTCAACCGACTTCTGGGCTCCGGACCGAGTACCCGTTCGTGCTGCCCCGGGGTTTTGTGGACGACGCCGGCCAGGTGCATCGCGAGGGCGTGATGCGCCTGGCCACGGCCAGGGACGAGATCACCACCCAGGCCGACAGCCGGGCGCGGCAGAACCCGGCGTACCTGACCGTCCTCCTGCTGGAGCGCACGGTCACCTCGCTGGGCTCGCTCAGCGCGGTCGACACGTACGTGATCGAGAACCTGTTCGCCTCGGACCTGGCCTTCCTGCAGGACCTGTACCGCCGGATCAACGCCGACGGGCACACCGAGGTCGCGGTCGCGTGCCCGAGCTGCGGGCACGAGTTCGCGGTGGACGTGGCGAGTGATGCCGCGGGGGGATCGTGACGTACGCGGCTGACCGCATGTGGGAGGAAGTCACGTACGTCGCCTACTACCTCCACTGGGGGTTGAACGACATCCTCGACCTCTCCCACGCGACCCGGGAACGGGTCATCGCCGAGGTCGGGAAGATCCACGCACAGCACGAGTAGGACAGGAAGGGGCGGGAGATGCGCTGGCCATTCGGGCGGAAGGGGCGCGAGGCCGGCGCAGCCGTAGCTGCTCCCGCCCCGGTGTCCGCCGCTGCCGTCTCTGCGGCGGCGGTGTCCGCCGCAGCTGCCGGGTCCGCGCCGGCTGCCGCGCCGGCCCCGGTCTTC
>Ga0081455_10001375_pt1 | contig 30047 bp, 26 predicted proteins | sample TabmetS3T2R1_FD_70207 | JGI IMG/M metagenome (GOLD analysis project Ga0081455, IMG submission 70207) | Tabebuia heterophylla rhizosphere microbial communities from the University of Puerto Rico - S3T2R1 | ecosystem: Host-associated > Plants > Roots > Rhizosphere ... | reverse complement strand
TCACGCGAGAGCAGCACGCCCCGCATCTGCTGCCCCAGGCGCACCAGCTCGGCGATCGTCTCGCGGGCCCTCTGCCGGGCCTCGGGATTCCGCTGCTTGAGCACGGGCAGGACGATCTGCTCGAACAGCCCGGCCTCCCGGTCCACCGCCACCTTGTAGCTGCGCATGTGCCGGGCCTCGATGCCGTGCTGGAGGAAGCCCGCAGCCGTCTGGGCGATGACCAGGGCATCTGCGTCGTAGTAGGCCGAATCCCCCACGGCGAAGCTCTCGATCAGCCCGTAGCGCTCGAGGTCGCGGAGGTCCCGCATCGCCAGCCCGCTGTGCTGCACCAGCTCCTCGGCGGTGAGGCTCACCGAGCTCGCCGGGCCCGAGGCGGGAGGCGACGCCGAGCGGGAGCCACGGCGCTCGGGGGGACTCGCCGGCTGGGGTGAGGTGGACGGCGGGAGCGTCGGGTCGGCCGAGGCCGCCCCCTGTCCTCGCCCCGAGGCGGCGGAATCGGGCGGGGGGTCCGCAGGCGCGACGGGCGCCGGTCGCGGCGGCTCCAGCGGGAGCGAATCGCCCGGCGACCGGGCCGTGCTGGGCCGCTCGTCGAGGGCGACGGCCGTGGCCGCGGCCTGCCCGGGCGACGAGCCGGAGTCGCCCTGCCCGGCGGCGGCCACCCCATTGTTCGCCGAGCGCGACGCCACCGCCCTCGCCGGGGGGACGGCATCGTCGAGGCGGTCCTTGATCACCTTGAGGGGCAGGTAGTGGTCCTTCTGCTGGCGCAGGATCCACCGCAACCGGTCGATGTCGGCCTCGTAGAACTTGCGGTAGCCGGACGGGGTGCGCTCCGGGTCGAGCAGGCCCTGGCTCTCGAGGAACCGGATCTTCGAGATGGTGACGTCGGGGAACTCCCCCTGGAGCAGCGAGAGGACCTCGCCGATCGACAGGTGGGAGCGGTCAGACGGAGCACGGGTCACGGTGCATCTCCCCTCCCGCTGAGGAACACGAGTTTGAACGTGCCGATCTGCAGCTCGTCGCCGTCGGCCAGCGGCGCGGACTCGACACGCTCGCGATTGAGGTAGGTGCCGTTGAGCGATCCGACGTCCCGCACCACATAGTGCCCGCCCTCACGCACGATCTCGGCATGGCGTCGCGACACCGTGATGTCGTCGAGGAAGATGTCGCTCTCGGGGTGGCGACCGGCGCGCACGACGTCGGCGTCGAGCGCGAAGCGCGAGCCGACATTGGGCCCGCGCTTGACCACCAGGATGCCGACGCCCGCCGGTACCTCACCGAGTTCGACCGCCATGTCGTCGTAGCCCTCGGCCGCCTCGGGCAGGAACGTCGCCGTCGTCGGATCCTCCCGCAGCGGCGCCAGGGGCGCGCCGCACGACGAGCAGAAGTTGGAGCCCGCCGGGTTGCGGTGACCGCATTGCTTGCAGAAGACGTCGTCCGCCACCACCCTCACCCCTCGATCAGCGCGTGATAGCCCTCGGCGTCGAGCAGCTCGTCGAGCTGCGCGGGATCGGTGGGCTCGATGATGCAGATCCACCCCTCGCCGTACGGGTCGTCGTTGAGCCGCTCGGGGCTGTCGGCCAGCTCGGCGTTGACCTCGGCGATCGTGCCGGACACCGGCGCGTAGATCTCGGACACGGACTTGGTCGATTCGACCTCGCTGAAGCTGGCGCCGCGTTCGACCTTGGTACCGACCTCGGGGACCTCCACGAACACCACGTCGCCGAGCGCGTCCTGCGCATAGTCGGTGATGCCGATGCGCACGCGCCCCTCCTCGACACGGGCCCACTCGTGGTCGGTCGAGTAGCGGAGGTCGGAGGGGATGTCCATGGCCGCCCACGCTAGCCAACCGCGTCAACCCTCGACGGAGGGTTGAGACTTGCCCATGAATGCCCTGCTCAGGGGGCTAATCGGCTGGGAGGGCGGGGGGTCACCGCAACAATTGGCGGATCCGCCGGGCGTACTCCTGGGCGAGGCGGCGGGCTGCGGCGTCGGTGTCGCCCTCGGCCCACAAGTGCGTGACCGGTTCCTCCGGGTCCGGCAGCGCCAGCGCCCACCCGGAGTCGTGGTGGACCTTGACGCCGTCGACCAGATCGACGTCCCGGTCCTTCGACAGCTCCACCAGCGAGCGCATGACCGTCCCCTTCTGCTCCCAGGGCGTCACCACCGTCTCGTGCACGATGTGCACCGCGGGCAGCCCGCTCACGACCTTCGACAGCGGGACGTCGTCGAGCGCCAGCAGCTCCAGCATCTTCACCATGGCCGCCGCACCGTCGAAGGCCGGCAGGAAGTCGGGCAGGATGAAGCCGCCGTCGGTGCTGGCGGCGAAGCCGACACCCGGCCGCGACGCCGCCTCCATGAGGGCGGCGTTGGACAGCTTCGTGCGCTGAACCTCGACGCCCCGGTCGGCGGCCAGGCGCTCGGCGTGGCTGGTTGCCGAGAGCGGGAGCACGATCCGCCGCTCGCCGAGGTGGCTCGCCACCAGCGTGACGTAGGCGAGCAGCGCCTCCTCGTCCGACAGCACGTGGCCGGTGTCGTCGACCAGGGACAGGTGCTCGCCATCCGGGTCGAGCACGGCGCCCAGCGCCGCGCCCGAGGCCCGCACGAGGCGCGCCACGCTCGCGGCGTGCTCCTGGCGGTCCCACCCGATGATCCCGCGGGTGGAGGCGAACGGATTGACGGCCAGCACGTCGGCCTCGAGCTTGGAGAGGATGTTGGGCATCACGAACGAGGTCGAGCCGTACGAGTAGTCGACGACCACCTTGAAACCCGAGCCGGCGATGCGCTCGATGTCGACCTCGGCCTCGAGCGCGGTGCTGTACTGCTCGAGGTGGCGGGGCGGGAACTCGATGTCGCCGATCTCCCCCGGGAACACCCGGCGGAAGTCCTCACGCAGGAACAGGCGCTCGATCCGGCGCTGCGCCGTCTCCACGATGTCGGCGCCCTTGGTGTCGAAGAAGCGGATCACCACCGACTGGGGATCGTCCTCCACGAGGCGGATCGTGACGCCGGCGTCGGACTCGGGGCGGGACACCGCGAACCGGGTCACCGGGACCGACGCCACCTCGAGGTCGCGGACGTTGCCGCCGGCGGCGTTGATGCCCGCCATCATCGCCCGCTTGAGCATCCGGGCCGAGCGGCTGGAGTCGCGGGACGTGACGACCGTGGCGTCCTTCTTGAGCGACGTGGCGAAGGCCATGGCCACCCGGGTCGCCAGCTCCGGGGTGATGTCGACGTTGGCGAGCCCCGCGACCCCCAGGCTCCCGAACAGGCTGCGGGAGCCGCGTGACTCCCACACGATCGACGAGTTGATGACGGCGCCCCCCTCGACCGTCTTGAACGGGTACACCTTGACGCCGGCGCCGAGGACGGCCTGCTCCCCGATGAAGCACTCGTCGCCGAGCACCACCCCCTCCTCGCCCCGGACGCCGTTGCGCAGGTCGCAGGCCCGGCCCACCGTCGTTCCCCGCAGGCGGACACCCTCGCCGATGTAGGTGTTGTCGTGGATGACCGCCCGCTGGAGGTCGGCGCCGGCCCGGACGCGCACGTTGGTGCCGAGCACCGTGTACTCGCCCAGGCGGGCATTGCCCTCGAGCCGGCAGTAGTCGCCGATGATGGCCGGCCCCTCGATGCTGGCGTCCGGGTGGATGTCGGCGCCCTCCCCCACGTACACGCCGTCGGAGATCTCGAACCCGGGGATCTCGAGGTCGACCTTGCCGTCGAGCACGTCCTTGTGGGCGCGGACGTAGGCCTCCGGCGTCCCCACGTCCTCCCAGTAGCCCTCCAGGACCGCGCCGTACAGGGGCTTGCCGGCCTCGAGCAGAGCCGGGAACACCTCGGACGAGAAGTCCACCTGCCGGCCGTCGGCGATCCAGTCGAAGATGTCGGGCTCCAGCACGAAGATGCCGGTGTTGATGGTGTCGCTGAAGACCTGTCCCCACGTGGGCTTCTCCAGGAAGCGCTCGACGGAGCCGTCGTCGCGGGTGATGACGATCCCGAACTCCAGCGGATCGTCCACCGGGCTGAGTCCGATGGTGGCGAGCGCGTTCCGGTCCTCGTGGAAGCGCATGATGGCGCCGAGATCGATGTCGGTGAGCACGTCGCCGGAGATCACGAGGAAGCGGTCATCGAGCTCGGCGCGGGCGTTGCGGACCGACCCGGCGGTGCCGAGGGGCGTCTCCTCGGTCGCATAGACCATCCGCACGCCCAGCTCGGAGCCGTCGCCGAAGTAGTTGCGGATCTGGTTGCCCATGAACGCGACGGTCACGACGATCTCCTCGATGCCGTGCCGGCGCAGCAGCTGCACGATGTGCTCCATCATCGGGGCGTTGGCGATGGGCATCATCGGCTTGGGCGAGTTGGACGTGAGCGGACGCAGCCGGGTGCCCTCGCCGCCGGCCATGATCACCGCCTTCATGTCCCCGACGGTACCGCCCGGCCCTCCCGGAGCGCGCGGCGGGCGATCGGCACGTAGAGCACGGCGGCGTAGAGGCTGAGCGCCAGGCCGGGGATCCCGGCCACCCAGGCCAGCACCCCGGCGGTGTCGGCCCACGACAGGTCGGAGTGGCTGGCGAGGAACAGCGGGAAGGCGACCATCAGACCGAACGTTCCGGCCTTGCCGAACCAGGTCACGTCGATGCGCCGGGCCCCGAGCATCGCAAGGACGATCGTGGCGCCGCCCACGAGCGTCTCCCGTGCGAGCACGATCACCGCGAACCACGCAGGCACCGAGCCGTCGATGAGGATCCCGCCGGCGCCGACGAAGAACAGCAGGCGATCGGCGACAGGATCGAGGATCTTGCCGAGCTCGGACACCTGGCCCATGTGCCGAGCGAGGTACCCGTCGACCCAGTCGGTGATGCCGAGGACGGCGAGGAGCGCCGCGGCGGCGGCGCGGTCCTCCTTGCCGAACAGGAGCCACAGGAAGACCGGGAGGCACGCCAGGCGGGCCAGGGTGATCACGTTCGGCAGCGTGAGCACGGCGCGGGCGTTGCCGCGGGTCACCGCGTCGGGAGTCGTGCCCTCCATGTGCTGCGAAAGCCTAGGTGGGCGCCGCGCCCTACTCTGCCGGGCAATGCCCACACTGTTCACCAAGATCATCGAGGGCGAGATCCCCGGCCGGTTCGTGTGGCGCGACGAGCGGGCGGTCGTGTTCCTCACCATCGCACCGATCACGCCCGGGCACGTGCTGGTCGTGCCCACCGAGGAGGTCGACCACTGGATCGACCTCGACGCCGACCTGGCGGCGCACCTGATGCTGGTGGCCAGGGCCGTCGGGCGGGCCCAGATGCAGGCGTTCACGCCCCGTCGCATCGGCATGATCATCGCCGGGCTCGAGGTCCCGCACTGCCACCTCCACCTCGTCCCCATCAACGTCGAGGCCGAGCTGTCGTTCAGCAGGGCGGATCACGATCCCGATCCTGCGGCGCTCGACGGCGCCGCCGACCGCCTCCGCGACGCCCTGCGCAACCTGGGCCACGGCGACCGCGTGGACGCCGCGAGCGCCAGCCACACGTGATCGGCGCGCCGACCCGGCGCCTCAGAACGTGCGTGGATAGGCACGTCGTCCTGGCCCACCGTGGTCAGTGTTTCCGGGAGGCCGAGCTGTGCGGCCTGGGCTCACGCTGCAAATCCCGTACTGTTCGGTGCCCACCTGCGGGCCTATCCGCTCGGCCTCTCAGTTGAGCTTGGCGCGCATCGCCGTGGCCGCGATGCGGTCGCGGACGCCGCCCAGGCCCTCCTCCGCGATGGCGTCGAGCTCCTGGGCGGCGGAGTCGAAGCGGCCGTTGGCGGCGAGCATGGCGGCCAGCTGGCGCCGGTCGGTGACCGTGGTGCCGGGAACGAGCACCCGCAGGCACTGCGACCACAGCGCGCCGGCCCGGTCGCCCCGGCCGACGAACGACCGCTGCAGGTTCGTGAGCATGCGGGCCATGACCGCCCGGGGCCCGACCGGGTCGAGGAAGCGGGCCTGGAACCGGGCCTTGCTGCCATGGAGCTTCGTGAAGAGCTCCTGGCACCCCGCCCGGTCGAGCTGCACCCGGTGGAACGGGTCCACGAACACGTCGTGGTCCTTGGCGTCTCGGACCAGGAAGTGTCCTGGCATGCCAACGCCCTGGAGGGGGATGTCGAGCCGCCGGCCGACCTCCAGCACGACGACGGCCAGCGAGATGGGGATGCCGAGGCGCCGGTCCAGGACCACGTCGAGCAACGAGTTGCGCGGGTCGCTGTAGTCGTCGGTGTCACCCCGGAAGCCCAGCGTGCCGCACAGGTGAGCCGTGAGGGCCTCGACGTCGGAGCCCGGGCAGCCGGCGGCCAGCTCGTCGAGCCGCCGCAGCTCGTCGTCGACGTCGAGCTCGCGTCGGGCGTGGGCGGCGATCAACAGGGCCCCCAGATCGAGCTGGCATCGCTCCTCCGGACCGCGCACCAGCTCGGCGAACCGGTCGGTGATGTCCACTTCGGCTCAGGCTACCGGCGCCCGCCCAGACTCCCGCCCCAGACTGTGTCCCCGGTCACGGGGCCAGTACCGTGCCGGGCCATGTTCCCCGGCGCCTTCGCAGAGACCACCCCCGACAAGCCCGCAGTCGTCATGGCCGGATCGGGTCGGGTGGTCACATACCGCGAGCTCGACGCCGAGGCGAACCAGGTGTCGCACCTGTTTCGCTCCCTGGGCCTCCGTCCGGGCGACCACATTGCGTTCTGCGTCGAGAACCATCCGCGGTTCCACGCGCTCGCCTGGGGTGCGTACTACGCCGGCCTCTACTACACGGCGATGAGCTCGCGGCTCACGACCGACGAGATGGCCTACATCGTCGAGGACTGCGGGGCGAAGGCGTTCGTGACCACCGCCTACAAGGCCGACCAGGCCGCCGAGCTGGTCGGCGTGCTCGCGGACGGCGTCAGGCCGTTCATGATGGACGGCCCGTCCCGAGACATGCTGTCCGCTCCCACGGCCGCTCGGGCCGTGGGAGCGGGAGGCTTGGTCGACGGCTACGAGCCCTACGAGGAGGCCATCGGGGCCCAGCCGGCGACCCCGCTCCCCGAAGAGCGGACCGAGGGTCGGGACATGCTCTACTCGTCCGGCACCACGGGCCGTCCCAAGGGGATCGAGGCGCCGTTGTCGGGTGCACCCGTCGGCAGCGCCGATGCCGTGCACCTGCTCCTGGCGGGCCTCTACGGGGGCACCGCCGACACCGTGTACCTGTCTCCCGCCCCGCTATACCACTCGGCGCCGCTGCGCTTCACGATGGCCATCCACCGCCTCGGCGGGACCGCGGTGGTCATGGAGCACTTCGACCCGGCCGATGCCCTGGCGCTGATCGAGCGGCACCGCGTGACGCACAGCCAGTGGGTGCCGACGATGTTCATCCGCATGCTCAAGCTGCCGGCCGAGGAGCGCCAGCGGCACGACGTGTCGTCGCTCCAGGCGGCCGTGCACGCCGCCGCCCCCTGCCCGGTGGCCGTCAAGGAGCAGATGATCGACTGGTGGGGGCCGATCCTGTACGAGTACTACGCGGGCACCGAGGGCAACGGCTTCGTGTGCTGCAACAGCGAGGAGTGGCTCGCCCACCGCGGCACGGTGGGCCGGTCGCTCCTCGGCGAGGTGCACATCCTCGACGAGGACGGCAACGAGGCGCCCCTGGGTGAGCCGGGCACGATCTACTTCGGTGGCGGCGCCGAGTTCACCTACCACAACGATCCCGACAAGACGGCGGCCGCCCACGATCCGGGCGGCCACGGGTGGACGACGCTCGGCGACGTGGGCTACCTCGACGGCGACGGGTTCCTGTACCTGACCGACCGCAAGGCGTACATGATCATCACGGGCGGCGTGAACGTGTACCCGCAGGAGGCCGAGAACGTCCTGGCCATGCACCCCAAGGTGGCGGACGTGGCCGTGTTCGGGATCCCCAACGACGAGTTCGGCGAGGAGGTCAAGGCGGTGGTCGAGCCGCTGTCGATGGACGACGCCGGGCCCGATCTCGAGCGCGAGCTCATCGCCTACTGCCGCGAGCACCTCGCGGACGTGAAGTGCCCCCGGACAGTCGACTTCCGCGCCGAGCTGCCGCGCCACCCGACCGGCAAGCTCTACAAGCGCCTGCTCAAGGACGAGTACTGGAAGGGCCACCAGACTCGAATCCTCTGAGGCTCACCGCATTTCTCGCGCCCAGAATGGTCGCCGGGACGACCAGAACAGGCGCGAGAACGCGTCGACGGGGGTTACCGGGGTGGGTCGTCGAGGCGCGTGCGGCCGCCGAAGCCGTCCTCGGGCCAGTGCCACCACTCGACGGCGCCCTCGCCGGCCAGCCAGCACAGCCAGTACCACCTGCCGCTCGGCGCGCGGGCCGGGAAGTCGATGAGGCCCCGCTCGATGTCCCGCAGCACGATCCCCGCCTCCGCCAGCTCGTCGATGCACGACTGGATGGGCGCGGCGTCTGCCGGCACCAGCCCGTGCCCGTTCTGCCGCGCCAGCCGGGCCCGCCGGACGGAGTGGCGGCGGTAGTCGTCCCAGAGGCCCTGCGCCCGGGCCACGACCTCGCTCACCCACGCGAGAGCGGCGTTGGCCTCCTCGACCGTCCACACCCGGCTGGGCCCGCGAGGCCCGATGTCGGTCATGAGCGCAGCCCCCGGGCAGGCGCGGTCATGAGCGCAGCTCATGAGCGGTCGACCGCGCGAGCGCCAGCGAGCCGGGCGACGATGGGGAGCGGGGGCGCAGCCCCCGGGCAGGTGCGGTCATGCCTGGATGACGACCAGCCGGTGCTCCGTCATCTCCCGGACTGCGTAGCGGGGGCCCTCACGCGTGTTGCCGCTGTCGCGCACGCCCCCGTAGGGCTGCTGGTCGGCCCTCCAGGTCGGCACCTCGTTGATCATCACGCCGCCGAAGTCGAGCCGGCGCGCCGCCGCGAGCGCGGCGTCGATGCGGCCGGTGAAAATCGCCGCCTGCAGGCCGTAGCGGGTGTCGTTGGCCAGGGCGAGCGCCTCGTCGAGGTCGCCGTAGGCCGCCACGCCCACCACCGGGCCGAAGACCTCGGTCGAGCACACCTTCATGTCGGGTGTCACCCCGGTGAGCACCGTGGGTCGCAGCACGCCGTCGTCGCGCACGTCGCCGCCCAGGGCCACCTTCGCCCCGGCGGCGACGGCGTCGTCGATCCAGCCCTTCACCCGCTCGGTGTCGCCGTGGGAGATCAGCGCCGACACGTCGGTGGTCTCGTCGAGCGGCGGCCCCACCACCAGCGTGGCCACCTCGTCGGCCAGCGCCGCCACGAACTCGTCGTGGATCGAGCGGTGCACGTACAGCCGCTGCGCCGAGATGCACGACTGGCCGGCGTGGCTGAAGGCGGCGATCCGGAGCTTGGCCGCCGCGCCCCGCCAGTCGCCGTCGGGCTCGATGATCACCGGGCTGTTGTTCCCGAGCTCCAGGTTGACCTTCTTGCGGGGTGCCCGCTCGCGAATCCCCCACCCCACCTCGGGGGAACCGGTGAAGGTGATGAGGGCGACGTCGTCGTGCGTCACCAGCGGGTCGCCCACCGCCCGCCCCGAGCCCGTAACGACGTTGAGCCAGCCCGGCGGGAGGCCGCAGTCGTCCAGCAGGAGGCCCGCCAACGCCAGCGCCGACAGGGGTGTCTGGCTCGCGGGCTTCAGCACCACGGGACAGCCGGCGGCGATGGCGGGCGCCACCTTGTGGCTCACGAGGTTGAGCGGGAAGTTGAACGGGCTGATGGCGCCGACGACGCCCACCGGTACCCGCAGCGTGAACCCGAGCTTGCCGGTGCCCGGGACGCTGGCGTCGAGGGGAACCATCTCCCCGGTGAGGCTGCGGGCCTCGACCGCGCTGAAGCGGAAGGTGTCCACCGCCCGGCCGGCCTCGATGCGGGCAGTGCGGATCGGCTTGGCCGCCTCCTGGGCGATGGTCCGGGCGAAGTCCTCCTGGCGCTCGGCGAGCAGGACGGCCGCCCGGTCGAGGATCGCCGCCCGCTCGTGCGCCGGCAGGGGCTCGGCCAGCCGTGCCTTCGCCGCCGCGACCGCGCGATCGACGTGGACGGCGCCGCACGAGGGCACCCGGCCGATCTCCGATCCGTCGTAGGGCGAAGCCACCACGAACTCGTCGTCGGTGGTCACCCGTTCGTCACCGATGGGGACGGCGATCACTTCACTCATGTTTTGGAAGCTACCGTCCCGCCCGACTATGGCTCGCTTCCCGTTCCTCGAATGGCCGGGCCCGCTCGCGTTCGCCCACCAGGGCGCCCACTTCGACGGGGCCTCGGGCGAGAACACCATGGAGTCCTTCGAGGCCGCCGTCGCCCTCGGCTACCGCTACCTGGAGACCGATACGCACGCCACCGCCGACGGCGTGCTCGTCGCCTTCCACGACGACAACCTCGACCGGCTGACCGACCGCACCGGCGCGATCGGCGACCTGCCGTGGGCGGAGGTGCGGGCGGCGCGGGTGCGGGGCCGCCACGAGATCCCGCTGCTCGAGGACGTCCTCACCGCCTGGCCGGACGTCCGGGTGAACATCGACCCCAAGGACGACGCGGCCGTCGATCCGCTGGTCGAGCTGATCCGCCGCACGGGCAGCATCGACCGGGTGTGCGTCGGGGCGTTCTCGGACGACCGCCTGGATCGGGTCAGGGCGGCGCTGGGCGACCGGATCTGCACGTCGATGGGTCCCCGCCAGGTCAGGCGGCTGCTGCTGGCCTCGCGGGGTGTGCCCAGACGGCGGTTCTCGGCGGCATGCGTGCAGGTGCCGGTGCGGCACGGGCCGGTGACGATCGTGAACGACCGGTTCGTGGCCGCAGCCCATCGCCGCGACCTCCAGGTGCACGTGTGGACGATCAACGACGCCGCCGAGATGCGGCGGCTGTTCGACCTCGGTGTCGACGGGATCATGACCGATCGGCCCGACGTGCTGAAGGCCGTCCTCGAGGCCCGCGGCTGCTGGGTCGGCTGATCGCCCGTCGCCCGATCGCCCCGCCGCCCGATCGCATGGTCGTCGGCCCGAGGGTGCGACACTGGTCGCCGTGACCGAGCTGGACGCGCCCGTCGCGGGCCGTGCCCCCGAAGCGCCGACCGACGAGGAGATGCGCACGCTGTACCGCGCGCTGCTGCTCCCCCGGGTCATCGAGGACAAGATGCTGGCCCTGCTGCGCCGCGGCCAGCTCAGCAAGTGGTTCTCGGGCATCGGCCAGGAGGCCGTGTCCGTCGGCCTCGTGGCGGCGTTGCGCGAGGACGACTGGATCCTCCCCGCCCACCGCAACCTCGGCGTCTTCACCGGCCGGGGCTTCGACCTCGACGTGCTCTTCCGGCAGCTCCTGGGCCGAGACGGACCGCTGACCGGCGGCCGCGACCGGACGTTCCACTTCGGCCAGCTCGACCACCACGTCGTCGGGATGATCAGCCACCTGGGTGCGATGGTCCCGGTCGCCACCGGGCTGGCCCTGGCCGCCCGGCTGCGGGGCGAGGACCGGGTGGCCGCGGTCCTGACCGGCGACGGCGCCAGCAGCGAGGGCGACGTCCACGAGGCCATGAACCTCGCCGCCGTGTGGAAGCTCCCGGTGCTGTTCGTCATCGAGAACAACCAGTGGGGCCTGTCGACGCCGGTCAGCGACCAGTACGCCTGCGTCGACCTGGTCGACCGGGCCGCCGGCTACGGCATGCCGGGCGAGCTCGTGGACGGCAACGACGTGCTGGCGGTCCGCGACGCCTGCGGTCGGGCGGCAGCCCGGGCGCGGGCCGGCAGGGGGCCGACGCTCCTCGAGTGCAAGACGTTCCGCATGCGGGGCCACGAGGAGGCGTCCGGGAACGACTACGTGCCGGCGGCGGACATCGCCGCCTGGGTGGCGCGCGACCCGATCGACCGCTTCGAGGCGCGGCTCGGCGAGCGCGGCCTGCTGCCGGCGACCGAGCGGGTCGCGCTGCGGGAGGAGCTGCGGTTCGAGGTCGACGCGCTCGTGTCGGGCGCGCTGGCCGCACCGGCGCCGGCGACGACCGAGGGCGACGAGCTGGGGCGCGTGTACGCCGCTCCCGCCCCGCTCCGCCGGGCCGACCCCGAGCCGGCGCGCGGCGAGCCCGACGCCGCCGGGACCAGCGACCTGCGGTACGTGGACGCCGTGCGGGACGCCCTGCGGGTGGCCTTGGCCGCGGACGACCGGGTGGTGCTGCTGGGCCAGGACATCGCCGGGTATGGCGGCGTGTTCAAGGCGACCGACGGCCTGGCCGGCGAGTTCGGCACCGAACGGGTCCGCAACACGCCGATCATCGAGTCGGGGGCCATCGGGGCGGCGCTGGGTCTGGCGCTCGCCGGGCTCCGGCCCGTCGTGGAGATGCAGTTCGGCGACTTCGTGACCTGCGGCTTCAACCAGCTCGTCAACAACGTGGCCACCACCCGCTACCGCTGGGACGCGGCCGTGCCCCTGGTCGTGCGGCTGCCGGTCGGCGGGGGCCTCGGCGCCGGTCCCTTCCACTCCCAGAACGTCGAGGCGTGGTTCTGCCACGTCCCCGGCCTCAAGGTGGTGGCGCCGGCCACGGCCGGCGACGCCAAGGGCCTCCTGCTGGCGGCGATGGACGACGGCAACCCCGTGCTGGTCCTCGAGCACAAGCGGCTGTACCGCAGCGTGCGGGGCCCGGTGCCCGACGGCCACCACGTGGTGCCCATCGGTGCGGCCCGGATCGCCCGGCCCGGGTCCGACGCCACCGTCGTGACCTACGGCGCCGGCGTCGACTGGGCGGTCTCCGCCGCAGATCTACTCGCCGCCGAGGGCGCCGGGGAGGTCGAGGTGGTCGACCTGCGCTCGCTCCGCCCCTGGGACCGCGACCTGGTGCTCGACTCGGTGCGGCGGACCTCGCGGGTGCTCGTCATACACGAGGCGGCGCTGACCGGGGGCTTGGGGGCGGAGATCGCGGCCACGATCGCTGACGAGGCGTTCATGGACCTGGACGCCCCGGTTCGCCGGGTCGGCGGGCTCGACACCCCCATCCCGTTCGCCCCCACGCTGGAGGCCGTCTGGTCGGCCGACCGGCGGCTGCTGCCGGAGCTGCGGGAGCTGCTCGCCTTCTGACCCCACCAGCACACCCGAACATGCGGTGGTTAGGGACCCCATGGGGGCGCTAATCGCCGCAAGTTCGGGTCTTGGTCAGTCGTCGGTGGCGATCGCCCCGCACAGGACGTCGAGGCCCTCGGCCAGCTCGTCGTCGCCGATCGTGAGCGGCGGGGCGAGCCGGAGGACGTTCTCGTTGGGCCCACAGGACAGGACGATCACGCCGGCGTCGAGGCAGCGCGCAGCCACCCGCTCGGTCACGGCCTTGTCGGCCAGCTCGACGCCGATCATGAGGCCGATGCCGCGGATGTCCCGGACGCTCGCATGGGAGCCCACCTCACGGCGCAGCCGCTCGACGGCCGCAGCGCCGAGCTCCCTGGCCCGCCCGTAGCAGTCCTCGCGCTCGAGCACGTCGAGGGTGGCGAGGGCCGCGGCGCAGGCCACCGGGTTGCCGCCGAACGTCGAGCCGTGGGTGCCGGTCGGCCAGCGGTCCAGCAGGCTCCGGTCGGCGACGATGCCGCCCAGGGGCAGTCCCGAGGCGATGCCCTTGGCGAACAGCAACACGTCCGGCGCCACGCCGTAGGTCTCCGCCGCGAAGGGCCGACCCGTGCGGCCGACGCCGCACTGCACCTCGTCGAACACGAGCACGATCTGGTGTCGGTCGCAGCGCTCGCGCAGGCCCTGGAGCCACTCCCGAGGTGGGGCCACGTACCCGCCCTCGCCCAGCACCGGCTCCACGATCATCGCCCCGACGTTGCCGGGCGGCGCCTGGAGGTCCAGGATGCGGTCGAGCTCGTCGAGCGCCGCCCCCACGGCGGCCTCGGTGCCGTCGTGCTCGTGGGGCACGCAGTAGGGCGCGTGGTAGACACCCGGGAGCAGTGGCTCGTAGCCCTCCCGGTAGCGGCCCTTGGCGGTGGTCAGGGTCGTGGCCGCCAGCGTGCGACCGTGGAACGCCCGCCGGAAGGCGATGACGTCCGGCCGGCCCGTGGTCTTCCGCGCCAGCTTCAATGCGCCGTCGACCGCCTCGGCCCCCGAGTTGCAGAAGAACACCTGGGGGGCGTCGAAGAACGGGCACAGGGCGCCCAGGCGCTCGGCGAGCTCGACGTTGCGGCGGTGGTGGACCACGACCGAGGTGTGGAGCAGCGTCCGGGCCTGGTCGACGACGGCGTCCACCACCGACGGGTGACAATGGCCCGTGGCGTTGACGGCGATGCCGGCGCCGAGGTCCAGGAAGCGGCGACCCTCGACGTCGACGATCCACGAGCCCTCGCCCCGCTCGGCGACGACGTCGTAGTAGCGCGGCAGCACGCCGGCCAGGGCGTCGTGGTCGCGGGCGAGCCAGGCGGCCGTGGGCGAACGGTCGGCAACCGGGCTCGCCGCCGGCGCGGCAGTGTCGGTGGGCGCGGTCACGGCTGCTCCTCCAGCGGGTGGGTGTCGATCTGGGCCTTCTGCAGCCGGCCCGAGTAGTCGACGTAGACGGTCTTGAGCTGGCTGAACTGCTCGATGCCCCGGCTTCCCGCCTCCCGGAAGCCGTTGCCGGTGTGCTTGGTGCCGCCGAACGGCAACGGGATCTCGGCGCCGATCGTGGGGGCGTTGACGTACACGATGCCGGTGTCGATCCGGTCGACGGCCCGGAGTGCGGCGTTGATGTCGCGCGTGTAGATCGCCGCCGACAGCCCGTACTCCACGTCGTTCACGACCCCGAGCGCATCGTCGAGGTCGGCGACCTCGAGCACGGCGAGCACCGGCCCGAACACCTCCTCGCGGGCGACCCGGTGCTCGGGACGCACACCGGTCAGCACGGTGGGGGCGAAGAACGCCCCGCCGCAGCCTTCGACCTCCAGCGGCTGCCCGCCGGACGCCACCGTGGCGCCCTCGTCGACGGCGGCCGACACCATGCCGGCGATGCGCTCGGCCGAGGAGGCGTTGATGACCGGGCCAACGTCGATCGCCGGGTCCTGCGGGTCGCCCAGGCGGAGCTCGCCGGCCCGCTTGACGACGCGATCGACGAGCTCGCCCGCGACGTCGGGATGGGCGATCAGGCGGGACGTGGATGTGCAGCGCTGGCCCGATGTTCCGAACGCCCCGAAGATCGCGCCGTCGACGGCCAGGTCGAGGTCGGCGTCGGGCCGGACGACCATGGCGTTCTTGCCCCCCAGCTCGAGCGACACGAGGCGGGGACCGGTCTCCATGGCCGCCGCCGCCACCTTGCGCCCCGTCGGCACCGACCCGGTGAAGCTGATCGCCTGCACGCCGGGATGCACCGCCAGTGCCGCCGCCGGCTCGGCGAACCCGTGGACGACCTGCACCAGGTCGGCCGGCACACCGGCCTCGACGCAGGCGGCGACGAAGGCCTCGCAGCACGCAGGCGCATGCTCGGACGGCTTGATCACCACGCCGTTGCCGGCCAGCACGGCCGGGAAGATCTTCCACGAGGGGATGGCCACGGGGAAGTTCCAGGGCGTGATCATCCCCACGACCCCGACGGGCTGCCGCGTGGTCCAGCACAGCTTGTCCCCCAGCTCGGAGGGGACGGTCTCGCCCCAGGCGGAGCGGCCCTGGCCCGCCACGAACAGGGCCATGTCGACGGCCTCCTGCACGTCGCCTCCGGCCTCGACCAGCACCTTGCCGGCCTCGCGGCTGACGAGCGCGGTCATCGCCTCCTTGTCCCTGGCGATCACGGCCGCAGCGGCGGCCACGATCTCCGCCCGCGCCGGGGCGGGGACCCGCGACCAGTCGCGCTGGGTGGCGGCGGCCCGGGCGACCGCGGCGTCGACGTCGGCCGGACCGTGGACGGGGTACTCGCCGACCACGTCGTCCGGATGGGCAGGGTTCACCGATCGGAACGTGTCCATGGTCCTCCTGGGTGGTCCTGGGGAGCGCCGATCTCCCGTCACATACGTTTCAGGATTGCCAGCGACCGTATCATCCGTGCCAATGAGCGAAGTGGCCGACCACATCGAGGAGCGCCGGGCGCAGCTCTCGCCCGCGGAGCGAAGGGTCGCCGAGGTGGTGCTGCGGGATCCCGAGTGCGTCGCCTTCGGGACGGTGGCCCGCGTCGCCGAGCGCGCCGGCACGTCCGGTGCGTCGGTGGTCAGGCTGTCGACCCGGCTGGGCTACCCCGGGTACTCGGGCCTGCAGGCAGCGGTCCAGCGGGCGATCGGCCAGCAGCTCCGGCCAGCCGTGGAGCGGATCCGCGACATGCACCCGAGCGCTGCCACCCCACCCGACGGCGCGCCGGACGTCCTGTCCCGCACGCTCGGGGCCGAGCTGGACAACGTCGACCGGACGCTCTCGGCCGTCGACGCCGGGGCCTTCGAGCGGGCGGTCACGCTGCTGGCCGACCGCAGGCGACCGGTCCGGGTGGTGGCCGGCGACGCCGAGGCGGGCGTGGGCGCCATGCTGGCCTCGGCGCTGGCGCTGGTCCGTGAGGACGTGGCGGAGGTCGGGGGTTCCGACGTGGCGGTCGCCCGCCGCCTTGCGGGGAGCGGGCCGGAGACGGTGGTGGTCGCCATCGACCTGCGCCGCTACGAGCGCTGGGTCGTGGAGCATGTCACGCGCGCCGTCGGCGAGGGCGCCACCCTGGTGGCGGTGACCGACGGCCCGCTGTCCCCGCTGGCCGCCCTGGCGTCGGTGAGCTTCGCGGTGGCGGCCGAAGGCGCCGGCCCCTTCGACAGCCACGTCGGCACGCTGGCCCTGGCCAACGCCCTCGTCACCGGGGTCGCAGGACGGCTCCGCCGCAGCGCCACCCGGCGGCTCGACGCCGTGGAGGCCGCCTGGCGAGAGGCCGGTGCCCTGGTCGAAAGGCCCTGACCCCCGACTTCCGGGCGACCCGGGGCGAACTGGTTGTAGCTGTGCGGCGTATGACCGCATAGCTACAACCAGTTGGTAGAACCGCGCCCATGCCCACGAGCAACACCCTCGCCACCATCTCCGTCGGCACCAGCACCTGGGCGCCGGTCGGGATGGTGGCGGCCGCCGACAACCTGGCGGCATCCGCCGGAGTGGCGGCGCTGCGGGCGGGGGGCAGCGCCGCCGACGCCGCGGTGGCGGCGGGGGCGGTCCTGGCGGTCACCAACCAGCACCAGTGCGGGCTCGGCGGCGACCTGTTCGCCCTCGTCCACGGCCCCGGCCAGCCAGTGACCGCGCTGTGCGCCGCCGGCCGGGCCGGCTCGGGCGCCGACGCCGGCGGCCCACGCCGGGAGGGTCTCGATCGCCTCCCCCTCCACGGCGACGTCCGGACGGTGACGGTGCCGGGCTGCGTCGACGGCTGGCTCGAGCTGCACGGCCGCTTCGGCCGCCTGCCGCTCCCACGGGTCCTCGAGCCCGCGATCACGTACGCCGATCGCGGCTTCCCGGCATCGCGCCTGTTGGCATACTCGGCCGTCGCCATCCTCCCGCTCGACGGGGCGGACGACTACCGCGCGGCGGCGGGCGGCGGCGCGCAGCTGGTGCCCGGGGCGATGGTCCGCCGACCGGGCGTGGCCGCGACGCTCGACGCGATCGCGTCGGGCGGTCGCGACGCCTTCTACCTCGGGCCGTTCGGGGAGGGCCTGCTGCAGCTCGGTGGCGCCCAGTTCGCACCCGAGGACCTGGCCCGAGGGCAGGCCGAGTGGGTGACGCCGCTGCGCGTCACCGCCTGGGGGCACGACGTCTGGACCACGCCGCCGCCGTCGCAGGGCTACCTCACGCTCGCGGGGGCCTGGATCGCCGAGGGCCTGCCGCTGCCCGACGATCCCGCCGACCCCGCCTGGCCGCACCTCCTCTCCGAGGCGGCCCGCATGGCCGGCACCGACCGCGGCGCGGTGTTGTTCGACGGCGCCGACGGCGACGCCCTGCTGGCGCCCGAGCGGCTCGCGCCCCGGCGCGCCGCCATCGACCCCGGCCGGCGCGGCGACCAGGTCCCCCTGGCCGCCGCCGGCGGGACGACGGTGTGCTGCGCCGTCGACGGCCAGCGGATGGGCGTGACGCTGATCCAGTCGAACGCCTCGGCCTGGGGCGCCCACATCGTCGAGCCGGCCACCCGCGTCTTCCTGCACGACCGCGGCATCGGGTTCTCGCTCGAGGCCGGCCACCCCGCGGAGCTGGCACCCGGGCGCCGCCCGCCGCACACCCTGGCGCCGGCGCTCGTGACCGGGGCCGACGGCTCGCTCTACGCGGTCCTCGGGACAATGGGCGGCGACAGCCAGCCGCAGGTCCTGCTCCAGCTGCTGGCACGCCTGTTGCGGCACGGCCAGCGACCCGGGCGGGCCGTGGCGGCGCCACGTTGGGTGCTGGGCGGGGCCGGCAGCTTCCGCACCTGGGACGGCGAGGGGCCAGGCTTCCTCGCGATCGAGGCCCACGCCGGGCGCGGCTGGGAGGAGGGGCTAGCGGGGCGCGGCCACGAGGTCCGACGCAGCCCCGAACCGGTCGACCACGGATTCGGCCATGCACAGGTCATCGAGGTGGCCGGCGGGGCGCTGTGCGGCGTCGCCGATCCGCGGGCCCTCGACGGCGCCGCCGTCGGATACTGAAGGCCACCGCACGGACGTCCGAAACGTTCAATACAGGCACCGTGCCCGCCGGTCACGATCACCCCATGAGCGCAGACATCAACGCAGCTAGGGCGTTCCTGGTGAACCAGGGCCGCCTGCTCGACCGCTACCGATCCGACCTCGTGATGGGCGCCGGTGACCCGGACCGTGTGCTGCGGGCGCTGGACGCGCACCGCAACCGGGACGGCGGCTACGGCTGGTCCCTCGAGCCCGACCTGCGGTCGGCCGGCAGCCATCCGGCGGGGGCGCTCCACGCCTTCGAGGTGATCGAGGAGGTCGCACCTGCGACGTCGCCCCACGCCGTCGAGCTGTGCGACTGGCTGGCGTCGGTCACGCGCCCCGACGGCGGCCTGCCGTTCGTGCTGCCGATCGAGGACCCGGCGGGCTCGTCGCCGGTGTGGACCGAAGCCGACACGACGACCTCGTCCCTGCAGATCACCGGCGCCGTGGCCGCCCTCGCCCACCGCGCCGGGCGGCACGACCCCGCGATCGCCGAGCACCCGTGGTTGGCGGACGCCACCCGCTACTGCCTCGACCGGATCGAGGCGATCGGCACGCCCGAGACGGTGTTCGTGCTGGAGTTGCGCTTCGCGCTGTGGTTCCTCGACGCCATCGCGGACGAGCGGCCCGAGGCCGCCGATCAGATGCGACGCCTCGCCGGCGCCATCCCGCCGTCGGGGTCGCTGCCCGTGCCGGGCGGGACGGCCGACGAGAAGCTCCGACCGCTGGACTTCACGCCCGCGCCGGGGCGGCCGCTGCGGGACCTGTTCGCGGCCGATGCGGTGGCCGCCGACCTGGAGCAGCTGGAGAGCGAGCAGCGGCCCGACGGCGGCTGGACCGTCGACTTCGCGTCGGCCTCGCCGGGGGCCGAACGCGAGTGGCGCAGCTACGCCACCGTGCGGGCGATCACCATCCTCCGGGCCCACGGCCTCGCGGGCTGATGGCCCTCGAGCGCTTTAGCCGGGATCGCTGAAGCTGGGATCGCGCCGCTCGAAATAGGCGGTGACGGCCTCGACCTGGTTGGGGGTGCTGACGATGGATCCGATCACCTCGCGTTCGTCGGCGTACTGCTGGGCGAGCGGCACCCGGCCCGACTGCTCGACGAGGCGCTTGATGCCGCGGATCGCATGCGGGTTCTTGGCGGCGATCTCGCGGGCCAGGGTCAGGGCGTCGTCGAGCGGCGTCTCGCTGGTGCGGGTCGCGAGGCCGAGGCGCGCCGCCTCCTCCCCGCTGACGGAGCGGCCCGTCCAGGCGAGCTCCTTGGCGACGTCGGGACCGACCAGCCGGGGCAGGGTGGCCGTGCCCGTCATGTCCGGCGACAGGCCCCAGCGGATCTCGAGCACCGAGAGCGTGGCGTCCGGATGGACGATCCGGACGTCGGCGCCGAGTGCGATCTGCAGCCCACCGCCGAGGCAGTGCCCCCAGATGGCGGCGATCACGGGGGCCGGAACCTCGGACCAGCAGTGGGCCGCCTGCTGGCCGAGGTGGGTGATGCGCCCGTCGGTGGCGCCGATCGCCCGGAGGCCGCTGCCGTCGGCGGCGTCGCCGTCGCCCCTGCCGCGGCCGCCGTCGGCCATCGCCTGGAAGCCCGCGAAGTCGAGGCCCGCGGAGAACGAGCGACCCTCGCCGGACAGCACCACGGCCCGCACCGACGGGTCGGCCGCCAGGCGGGCCCCGGCCTCGACGAGCGCCACGAACATGTCGGTGTCCAGGGCGTTGAGCTTGTCGGGCCGGTTCAGCCGCACGTCGGCCACGCCCCGGTCGATTGCCACGGTCACGCGCGCGTTCACGGTCCCACTCTGCCACGGCGTAGCGTCGGCGCCGATGGCTGACGTCAGGGCACTGACCGTGACCGGCGAGCTTGTCGACTACGCCGTGGCGCACGGGTCGTGGCCGGAGGACCCGGTGCTCCGCGACCTACGGGAGGAGACGGCGGCCCTCGGCGCGGTGGCGAGTATGCAGATCGGGGCCGACCAGGGTCAGCTGCTCACGCTGTTCGGGCGGATGATCGGCGCCCACCGCGCCATCGAGGTGGGCACGTTCACCGGCTACTCGTCGCTGTGCATCGCCCGTGGCCTCGCGCCCGGCGGCACCCTGCTGTGCTGCGACGTGAGCGAGGAGTGGACGGCCATCGGGCGCAAGGCGTGGCAGCGCGCCGGCTTGGCCGATCGCATCGACGTGCGCATCGCGCCGGCGCTCGAGACCCTGCGATTGCTGCCGACGGAGCCCGCCATCGACCTCGCCTTCATCGACGCCGACAAGGGCGGCTACTGGGACTACTGGGACGAGCTCGCGCCCCGCGTGCGTCCCGGTGGCCTGCTGCTGGCCGACAACGTGCTGTGGTCCGGCCGGGTGGCGGACGGCGACGGTGACGAGGACGGCAACCTGCGCGCGATCCGCGAGTTCAACGACCGGGTGGCCGCGGACGAGCGGGTTGACGCGGTCGTCCTCCCTGCATTCGACGGGCTCACCATCGCCCGCCGGCGCTGACGACGGCGGCGCTCTCAGAAGCCGAGCGGGGCGCTCTCGACGATCGCCCTGGCCTGGTCGGGGCCGGTGATGTCGACCAGCGCCGCACTGCGGCGACCGCTGAGGTACAGCGTCAGCTCCTGCGGCCCCCCGGCCAGCCGCACGCTCGGGCCCGGGCCCCGCGCCGGCACCTCGCCGAAGCCGGGGGCGTCGAGTGCGACACCGGCCCCCCGGACCTTGCGCAGCATCAGCCTGGACGCCCGCCGCAGCATCGTCCACAGCGTGGCGTCGAGGTCGGGACGGTCGTCCCGGGGCGGCCTGCCTGCGGGCCGCCGCACGTCCTCGTGGTGCACGAACCACTCGGTCAGGTTGAGAACCTGCCGCAGCATCGGCAGTCGCCACGGCAGGAGCGGAGGCCCGGCGCGCAAGCGCTCGACGAGCGTCCTGTAACCCTGCGATCGGGCGTTGTCCATCAGCGATCGCTCGAGCTTGGCGAAGCGCTCGCCGCCGAGGATCGCCAGCCCCGACCGCGGGTCGTGCTCGCGCACGACCAGGTGCGCGGCCAGGTCCAGCGTCGACCAACCTTCGCACAGCGTCGGCGCATCGGGACCCACCACCAGGAAGAGGTCACACAGCTCCGAACGCTCGCGCGCATCGAGCGGTGTGCCGTCCGCTGGCCCGCTCGACGAACCGGCCGGTCGATCGTCGCCTGCTGCATCGGTCATCGCCGGTAGGGTACGCGCCCATGGCCGCTCCCCCCGCCCACGAGATCGACGAGAACGCCACCTACGAGGTCACGATCGCGACCGACAAGGGCGACATCGTCATGGAGCTGGACCCGCAGCTGGCGCCCACCACCGTCAACAACTTCGTGGCGCTCGCCCGTCAGGGCTTCTACGACAACCTGATGTTCCACCGCGTGGTGCCCGAGTTCGTGATCCAGGGCGGCGACCCCGAGGGATCGGGCCGCGGTGGGCCCGGCTACCGCTTCGCCGACGAGCCCGTCAGGGGCGAGTACACCCTCGGCGCCGTGGCGATGGCCAACGCCGGCCCCGACACCAACGGCTCGCAGTTCTTCATCTGCATCGACGACTGCCGCCCCAAGCTGGCCAAGTCGTACAACCTGTTCGGCTACGTGACCTCCGGGGTCGATGTCGCCCAGCGGATCAGGCAGGGCGACGTCATGCGCTCGGTCACCGTGGTCGAGCAGCCCGCGACCTGACCGATGTCCGACGGGTCCGACGAGCCGCTGTTCCACCACCGCGGCCTCGACTTCGTTCCGACGGAGCACACCCGCGGCCCGTGGGACCCCCGCCACCAGCACGGGGGTGCGGTCGCCGCGCTCGTCGCCCGCGCCGCCGAGCAGACCGCCGGTCCCGGCTTCGCCGTGTCCCGCTTGACGGTGGAGCTGATGCGGCCGGTGCCGCTCGAGACCCTGGCGGTCGACGTCACCGTGCCCCGGCCCGGCCGCCGGGTCGTCGGCATCGACGTGTCGCTGAGCGCCGGCGATCTCGAGGTCGAGGTGGTGCGTGCCCACGCGGTCGCCATCCGCCGCAGCGAGCTCCCCACCGGCGAGGGGCACCGGTCGTTCCTGGAGCCGGGGCCGGAGGCCGGCGTCGACAGCCCCTTCATCTTCGAGGACCGCGACGGTCCCGCGTTCCACCGCACGGGCATGGAGGTGCGCTTCGTGGGCGGGGGCGCCGCCCAGCCCGGCCCCGCCAAGGCCTGGTTCCGCCTGCGCCGGCCGGTGGTCGGCGGGGAGGAGCCGAGCGGCGTCCAGCGCGCTGCCGCCGCGGCCGACTTCGGTAACGGCGTCTCCTGGGTCCTGCCGCCCGACCGCTGGATCTTCGTGAACCCCGACCTCACCCTGCACCTCGCCCGGCCGCCGCAGGGCGAGTGGATCGGCCTCGACGCCGTCACCCTCCCCAGCGACGAGGGCATGGCGCTGGCCGAGAGCGCGGTCTACGACGAGCACGGGCGGCTGGGCCGGGCGGCGCAGAGCCTGCTGCTGCAGCCCCGCGCCGACGCGTGACCGGCGACGCATCGGCCGGCGACCACAACGTGGCGGCGCTCCATGGGGCGATCGCTGCGGTCGTGCCCGAGCGAGACTGCGTGGTGGCGAGCGACCGCCGCCTCACCTGGCGCGACGCGACCGGGCGGACGTGCCGCCTGGCCGGGATCCTGGCCGCCGCCGGGCTGGGGCTGAGGGGCGACCCGGGTCCCGGCGCGGGCGAGCCGTGGGCGTCGCCACACGACCACCTCGCCCTGTACCTCCACAACGGCCCGGAGTACCTCGAAGGCATGTTGGGTGCGTGGAAGGCCCGCTGCGCGGCGATCAATGTCAACTACCGCTACGTGGCGAGCGAGCTGGCCTACGTCCTGCGGGACAGCGGCGCGGCGGCGGTCGTCTACCACGCCTCGTTCGCGCCGACGCTCGCCGAGGTGCTGCCCGACCTGCCCGGGCTCCGCCTGCTCCTCCAGGTGGACGACGGCTCCGGCACCGCCCTCCTCGAGGGCGCGATCGACTACGAGGCGGCGCTGGCCGCCGCCACGCCGCTGGAGCCGTCCGGGCTGTCGCCGGACGACCGCTACATCCTCTACACCGGTGGCACGACCGGCATGCCCAAGGGCGTGCTCTGGCGGCAGGGCGACTTCCTGGCGACCTGCCTCGGCGTCAAGGGCACGGACGCCGACCTCGTGGCCACGGCCGAACGCCGCGGCGCCTCGCTGCGGACGCTCCCCGCCGCACCCTTCATGCACGGGGCCGCACACTGGAACGCCATCTCGGCGTTCGTCTCCGGCGGCACCGTGGTCGTGCCGGACCGGCCGACCCGGTTCGACCCCGCCGACGTCCTGGCCACGTGCGAGCGCGAGCGCGTGACTGCCCTGCAGATCGTCGGCGACCCCTTCGCCAGACCGCTGCTGGACCAGATGGACGCCCGCCCGTACGACCTGTCGGCCCTGCGCTTCCTGCTGTCGGGCGGCGCCGTGCTGTCTCCGCCCGTCAAGGCACGGCTGCTCGAGCGGATCCCGACGCTCCGCATCGTCGACGTGCTCGGCTCGTCGGAGACGGGACGCCAGGCCGTGGCCGGCGCCGAACCGACATTCCGGCCCGGCAACGATGCCGTGGTGCTGTCGGCGGATCGCAGCCGCCGCCTCGGGCCCGGCGACCCCGAGGTCGGCTGGCTGGCCCAGGCGGGCCGCGTGCCCCTCGGCTACCTCGGCGACCCGGCCAAGACGGCGGCCACCTTCCCCGTGATCGACGGGGTCCGCCACGCCGTGGCGGGCGACCGGGTGCGCCTGCTGGCCGACGGCACGATCGAGCTGCTCGGGCGCGACTCGGTGACGATCAACACGGGTGGCGAGAAGGTGTTCGCCGAGGAGGTCGAGCGGGCCCTCACGTCGCACCCGGCCGTCAGCGACGCCATCGTCACCGGCCGCGCCAGCGACCGCTGGGGCCAGGAGATCGTGGCGGTGGTCGCGCTGCGGCCCAACGCCGAGGCGGCCGGGCTCGAGGACGAGCTCCGTGACCACTGCCGCACCAGCCTGGCGGGCTACAAGGTGCCCAAGGTGTTCTGCTGGGTCGACCGCGTCGTCCGCTCCCCCGCCGGCAAGCCCGACTACGCATGGGCGCGCGCCATCGCAGACGGGCGTCCCTAGCCGCCGCAGGTGCCCGTCAGTCGGACCACTCGTCCGTCGTGTAGCGCCAGACCCGGGCGTCGGCCGGCCACGAGTCGCCCGTCAGGCCGGCCTTGCGCAGGAGCAGGTCGAGGAAGCCCGTGGCGTCGTCGACCTTGCCCCACACGCTCGGCAGGAATGTCCCACGCTGGCCCTCGGCCGCCAGCACGATGCCGTCGACGCCGGGCCGCAGGCTCCGCTCGACGTCGTCCCGATCGCCCGCGACCGGCGCGAGCGGCGACAGCACGGAGATCGTGAGTGTCGCATCCGCCAGCGCCTCGAGCTCGATCGCTGGATAGCGGGGATCGTCGAACGCCGCGGCGCGGGCGTTGTGCGCCACGTCGCGCCACAACGAGCGCTGCGGCTCCAGTGACCCGATGCAGCCCGCCGGCCCGTCGGGCAGGTCGATGCTGACGAAGGAGCAACCGGGGGCCCGGAGGCGCTCGGGCACGGTGTCGTCGTCGAGCGGGTACGACTCCCCCGCCTTCGCCTCGTGCTCGATGACGCGGCGGGCGAGATCGATCAGCCAACGCCGATCGCCGTCGCCGAGCGGTCGCGGGGCCACGAACCCGAAGCTGCCGTAGCCCACCACCCGGTCGACGTCGCCCGATGTGTCCGCCGACGTCGACGCCGCCAGCATCCGGGCCACGACCCCGTGATCGCGGGCGGCGACGAGCAGGCCGCAGATCGGCACGCACCCGCAGGCGTCGTAGGGGCCGACGTCGTCCGATCGCCCCTCGAGGATCGCCACCGCGGTCCGCTGGTCGCGCTCACGGGCCTTGACGTCATCGAGGTAGTGGCTGAGATCGGACGACACGACCACGACGGTCTCGTCGCCGCCCCAGACCCGCTCCAGCACCCGGCCGGTGGCCTCGGCGCTGCCCCGGCCGACCACCAGCGGCACGATGGTCACCGGCCCCAGCACCTCGTGGATGAACGGCAGGTGCACCTCGAGGCTGTGCTCGGGTCCGTGGGCATCGTCGGCCTCGACCGCGTCGCCCCGCTCCACCAGGTCCCGGCACGCGGTGACGTCAACGGCCATGTCGCCCAGCGGGGTGCGCCATGCCTCGGCGGTGCTGACGCCCACCCCCGTGACGGGCACCCGATGGGCGGGCCCCGCCAGCACGACACGCTGCACGCGTCCCCGCCACGGGGCCAGCGCGCGGTAGGCCGCCCCGGCCGTCGGTCCCGAGTAGCGGTAGCCCGCGTGGGGGGCGATCACGGCCTTCGGGGCTGCCAGGTCGGTCGGCGGGGTGGCACCCCGCACGTGGTCGGTCACTTCCGAGCGGAGCCGGCTCGGGTCCGCCGGATAGAACAGTCCCGCGACCGCCGGCTCCCGCACCCAGCTCATCGCGGTCGCCGCTCCCATCGTCCGAGATCCCTACACGCGGCTGCGCGGATAGGCACGCCGTCTGGGCGAACGGTGGTCAGTGTTGCCGGGAGGCCGAGCTGTGCGGCCTGGACTCACGGTGCAAATTCCGTACTGTTCTGTGCCCACTTACATCCCCATCCGCTCGGCCTCTACACACGGCGGCCGGAGAGCCGTACCCCGACCCTGCGCCGGCCCCAGCTCCCGGGCGGTCCGTCGAAGTGGCCCGACACCTGCCAACCGCAGGCCAGGCACCTGCCGTCGTCAGTCAGCTGCCAGCGCCCCAGCTCGTACCAGTCGCGCTCGATGAGCAACGCGCCGCATCCAGGGCACCAGGTGCTCGACCCGCCGCGGTCGTGGACGTTGCCCGTATAGACGTAGCGCAGCCCGTTGCGCAGGCCCCACCGCCGGGCCCGGCTGAGGGTGTCGGGCGGCGTGTGGGGGACATCCATCATCTTGAAGTCGGGGTGGAAGGCCGTGAAGTGCAGAGGGACGTCAGGTCCCAGGTGCTCGCCCACCCACGACGTCAACTGGTCGAGCTCGGCATCGCCGTCGTTGCGCCCCGGGATCAGCAGCGTCGTGATCTCGAACCAGACGTCGGTCTCGTGGCGGAGGTACTCGAGCGTCTCCAGCACCGGCTCCAGGTGACCGACGCAGACGTGCTTGTAGAACTCCTCGGTGAACGCCTTGAGGTCGACGTTGGCGGCATCGAGGTGGGCGTAGAAGTCGCGGCGCGGCTCGGGGCAGATGTAGCCGGCGGTGACGGCGATTGCCTTGACGCCCACGTCGTGACAGGCGTCGGCCACGTCGGCGGCGTATTCGAGGAAGATCGTCGGGTCGTTGTAGGTGAAGGCGACGCTGCGGCAGCCGAGGTCGAGCGCGGCGGCGGCGATCGCCTCGGGTGAGGCGGCGTCCGCCAGCGTGTCCATCTCCTTCGACTTGGAGATGTCCCAGTTCTGGCAGAAGCGGCAGGCCAGGTTGCACCCCGCGGTGCCGAAGGACAGCACCGACGTGCCCGGCAGGTAGTGGTTGAGGGGCTTCTTCTCGATCGGGTCGATGCAGTAGCCCGAGGATCGCCCGTACGTGAGCAGGACCACCCTGTCGTCCACCCGGCCGCGGACGAAGCACATGCCGCGCTGGCCCTCCTGCATGCGGCAACGACGCGGGCAGACGTCGCACTGCAGCCGACCGTCCGGAAGCAGATGCCAGTACGTCGTCGGGTGCGTGGCCGGCGCCTCGCCGTTCACGACCCCACGGTACCCCTGCGCCCAGAGCCGCTAGAAGGGCGGTTGCGTTGCGGAATCTGCGGTTGCCCCTGCGGTCGCGCCGCGCCGTTTGCCATACTGGCGACCCGTGGCTGGGGGCACGATTCGTGACGACACCGCCGCCGAACGTGCGGTCCGACCGAAGGCCCCCGCGCCCTTCGAGCCGACGCCGTCCCAGGTCCTCCTCGCCGCCGCGCTCGGGGCGGCGGCGCTGGCCATCCTCATCGCGATCGCCCGGACCGCAGCCGGCGACGCCGTCATCACGCCGGCCGTCGCCGCGGCCGTTCGTGCCGCGTCGTACATCGGTCTCGTCATGGCCGCCGGGAGCACTGCCTTCGTGACCCTGGTGTGGCCCCGGGGCCGGGGCGATCGCCGGCTGGCGATGATGGTGTGGTTCGGCTGGCTGACGATCGGCGCCACAACCGTGCTGCAGCTGGCCCTGCACGAGGGAGCCGACCTGGTCGTTCCGGGCGGCGACCGGATCGCAACGGCCCTCGCACTGCGGCTCGGGATCCTGCTCGCCGGCGTGGCGTGGACGTCGGCGGCGATGCGCGGGCGGCCCGGGTCGCGGATCGTTGGCCTGGCGCTGTTCGTGGCGCTCACATCCACCTGGGTCTACGCCGGCCCCCACGCGCCCGGCGTCGCAACGGTCGCCGTCACGGTCGTGCACATCGCCGCGGCCTGCCTGTGGACGGGCGGGCTGGCCGTGCTGGCGGTGGTGCTCATGCCGCTCGGGCGGACGCCCGCGCTGGCGCGGGTCCTGGCACGCTTCTCCCGCCTCGCCACCGCCTGCGTCGCCGTGCTGGCGGTCTCCGGGACGCTCCACGCCGTGGGCCGCACCGGATCGGCGGGCGAGCTGTTCACCACGCCGTACGGCTACATGTTCTGGCTCAAGGTGGCGGGGGTGGGCGCCATGCTGCTGGTGGCGAACGGCAACCGGCACTACGTGCTGCGCCACGTCCGCAGGGCCCGCGCCGCCCCCACGCGACCGGCGGCCGTGGGCGCCAACCGCCATGCGGTCAACGGCGCCGCTCCCTCCGAGCTCGATCGCCTGGGCGCGCCGCCGCTGCAGATGCTGGCCCTCTTCCTCGGGGCCGAGATCGCGTTCGGGCTCCTGGTGATGGTCCTGACGGCGGTGCTGGTCGGCTCCCCCACCGGCCGCTGACCCCGACGGGCCCGTCAGGTCGAGGACGAGGCGTACGTCGTGAGCTCGTCGCGCAGCGCGGGCGTCAGCAGCTCACCGGCCTTCGCCACCAGCTCGGTGGCCTGGTAGCCGACCGAGCCGACGTCGCAATCGCGGGTCGCGACCACGCCGAGGCAACTGCCGTCGGCGATGGAGCACACGAACAGGAAGCCCATGTTCATGGCCATGATGACCCGCTCGAGGCCGTCGCCGGAGAGCAGGCGGTCGGACGCATCCGCCAGGCTGGCGCACCCGGAGATGATCGCGCAGAGCTGCTCGCCCTCCTCCGGGTCCAACGACTTCGAGCGCGCGATGAGCAGTCCGTCCGACGAGACCGCCACGGCATCGGTCACACCGGCGGTCTCGTCCACGAAGTTGCTGAGCAACCAGTTGAAGTTACGCGCCTCTTTGGTCAGTGCCATCAATACCTGCGCGCATAGGCACGCCGTCCGGGCGAACGGTGGTCAGCGTGGCCGGGACGCCGAGCTGAGCGGCCTGGGCTCACGGTGCAAATTCCGTACTGTTCTGTGCCCACTTGCGTCCCAATCCGCTCGGCCTCTCAGCCCTGTCGAGAGTCTCGATCCTGCTCCCCGTCAGCGCCGGCCAGGCTGCGCTGCACCCCCGCCGCCAGGCTGCTGAGGAAGCGCTGGATCTCCGCCGGGTCGACGCCCGGCTGGCGGTCGTGGAGCGGGGCGGCCGGTCGAATCGACGGCGATCGGCCCGCCGGCCCGAGCGGACCGCTCGTGCCGGGATGCTGCGCCCCCCGCACGCGTCGCACCAACCCGCTGGTGGTGACGGCGGGCGTGCCGCCGCCGACAGAGATGGGCGTGGGTGCCGGAGTGGGTGCAAGCGGTTCGGGTGCGGGCGGTGCCGCCGGGGTCTCGGCGGGTCCCGGGTAGGGCTCGGGTGGGGGCGGCACCGGGGGCGCGGTTGCCGGCGGAGCCGCCACCGCGCCCGGGCCGCCGCGCGCAGCCGGCAGGGGCTCGGGGGGTGGCGGCGGCGGGGCGGCGGCGCCCGGTGCGGCCGCGGCAACCAGCTCGCGCACCGGTTCCGGCGGGGTGGGACCGATCGCCTCGGCCGGCAGGTCGACGATGGCGGCGATGCCGACCACCTCGGAGCCCTGGAGCCGAACCTCGATGCCGTTGCGCGCCGCCAGCGCGGCCGCCACGAAGTGGCCCAGGTGCTTCGAGACGGCGACAGTGGGCCGCTCGGCGCCTGCCAGCCGCTCGTTGGCCCGGGCGATCTCGTCGGCGGTCATGCCCAGCCCGTGGTCGACCACCGCCAACGAGTACCCGTCGGGGGTCATGCGCCCCCGGATCTCGACCAGCTCGTGCGGCGGTGAGTGCTTGACGCCGTTCTCGATGAGCTCGGCCAGCAGGTGGGTCAGGTCGGACGCCGCGCCGCCCACGATCATCACCGGGTCGAGCGTCCGCACCACGACGCGCTGGTAGTTCTCGATCTCCCCCAGCGCGGCCCGCACCACGTCGAGGACACGCACCGGAGGATGCCAACGCGGGC
>Ga0081455_10001374_pt1 | contig 30050 bp, 23 predicted proteins | sample TabmetS3T2R1_FD_70207 | JGI IMG/M metagenome (GOLD analysis project Ga0081455, IMG submission 70207) | Tabebuia heterophylla rhizosphere microbial communities from the University of Puerto Rico - S3T2R1 | ecosystem: Host-associated > Plants > Roots > Rhizosphere ... | reverse complement strand
ACCACTGCGCAGGGAAGGTCGCGTGTGAGACCAATCCTGTGGTGACTACGGCTCGTGTTGTCTTACTTTTTGACACGAGCGCTGCGGGTGCGGTTGAGCGCCCGGCCTTCCCTGCGCTCTCTCAGCTGTTTGAGAAGTGCGATGAAGATTTTTTTCGCAAAGCTCGGGTCCGCAGGGATCGCGAGATCGTGGGTCCATGTCTGGCGGCTTCAGTGAAACATGGCCTTTCGGCTCCTGACGTAAACTTGAGCAAGAGGCGGGAAGCCTGCCCAAAATTTCTCCAGACCGAGGCGGTTGGGTTGCCGGAACGCCCGGCAGATCGGGGAAGTCCTTGGGACTCAGGCGTTTTTTGTCGCGCCGAAGATGGCATGAATGTTGCTGACATTTGGCCGCGCGCGACGAGGCGCGGCCATTTTCCCTTTTTTCAGAGTGACGTTGCGCAACGGCGCGCTTGTCCGCTTTCAACCAGACGGAATCGCGCGGATGTCGACGCAGTTGCGGAGTGGCTTCAACCTGTTGAGGTTCGAGCCGCGGGTCAGGATCCTCCATCTCACATGGCTCGCATTCTTTGTGAGCTTCGTCGTGTGGTTCAACCACGCGCCACTGATGGCGGCTATTCGTGAATCGCTGCGCCTGACCGATCAGCAGGTTGCCGCGCTGTTGATCCTCAACGTCGCGCTGACGATCCCCGCGCGTGTCGCGGTCGGCGTTCTCGTCGACAAGCTCGGGCCGCGCTTGATGTACACGCTGCTGCTGCTCGTCTCGGGCGGCTTCTGCATCTTCTTCGGGCTGGCGCACAGTTTCACGACGCTTGCGATCGCGCGATTTCTTCTTGCCTTTGTCGGCGCCGGTTTCGTCGTCGGCATTCGCATGATCGCCGAGTGGTTTCCTGCGCGGGAGACCGGGCTGGCCCAGGGCATCTATGCGGGTCTCGGCAATTTCGGTTCGGCGGCTGCGGCCGTGACGCTGCCGACGATCGCGCTGATGTTTGGCGGTGCCGAGGGTTGGCGCGCCGCAGTGATTTTGACCGGCGTCATCGCCATTCTTTATGCCGGCGTCTATTATCTGACCGTCAGCGATACGCCGAAGGGGTCGACCTATTTCAGTCCCAAAAAGATCGGATCGATGGAGGTAACCAGCCGCGGCGATCTCGTGCTGTATGCGGTGATGCAGGCTCCGCTGATGTTCACGCTCGCGGTGCTTGCCTGGAAGCTCGGCCCGAACGGCCTCAACATGATGTCCGGCCCGGTGACCCACACCGTCTACGGCATGCTGGCGCTGATCTATGGCTATCAGCTGTTCGATACCTGGCGCGTCAATTCGCCGGTGATGCGCGGCGAGCCTGTCCCTGACATCCATCGTTATAAATTCCGCCAGGTGGCCGTGTTGTGTGTCGCCTATTTCGTGACGTTCGGCTCGGAACTCGCGGTGGTTTCGATCTTGCCGCTGTTTTTCAAGGACACCTTCAATCTGTCGCTCGCGGTCGCCGGGTTCGTCGGCGCAAGCTTCGGCACGACGACCTTCTTCGCGCGGCCTTGCGGCGGCTGGCTGAGCGACCGGTTCGGGCGGCGCCGGGTGCTGATCGTGTGCATGCTCGGCACCGCACTGGGCTACGCGGCGATGGGTCTCATCGGACACGCGACCGGGTTGGCATTCGGCGTGCTCGCGACCTTCACCTGCTCGCTGTTCGTGAACGCCGGTAACGGCGCTGTCTATGCGATGCTGCCGATGATCAAGCGCCGCCTGACGGGCCAGATTGCCGGCCTGGTCGGCGCATTCGGCAATGTCGGCGGCGTGCTGTTTCTGACAATCTATTCCGGCATTTCCGCACAGGGTTTCTTCCTGACCGCGGCCGCATCGGCCGCGATCGGATTTGCACTGGTCTGGGCTTTCGTTGAAGATCCGAAAGGCCAGATCGCGGAAGTGATGCCCGATGGCAGCGTGACCATGATCGATGTCTCATGATGCTCCTCGCATGGCGGAGATTTTGGCGTTCGTTCCCAAATTAGGGCGCCTCGCGGTCGCCGTCGGACAGCATTCGATCGCCGGGCGGAAATCCCGGAATGACGATTCCTACGGCGTCGTGGTGCCCGAAGCCGCGCTGCTCGAGACCAAGGGCATCGCAATGGCGATCGCCGATGGCATGAGTTCGAGCGAGGCCGCCAAGGCGGCCAGCGAAACCTGCGTCAAGAGCTTCCTGTCGGACTATTACGCGACGCACGCATCATGGACGGTCAAGACCTCGGTTGGCCGCGTGCTGACCGCGGTCAACCGCTGGCTCCATGGCCAGAGCGTCACGAATTACCTGACCGACCGCGGCATGGTTTCCACGTTCTCCGGAATGGTGGTCAAGTCGGGGGCGGCCTACGTCTTCCACGCCGGCGACTCTCGAATCTATCTCTTGCGCGAGCGCAGTCTCGAGCAACTCACCCATGACCATCGCGTGCGGACGTCGCGCGAACAGGAATATCTGTCACGAGCCGTGGGCATCGCTCCGGATCTGGAGATCGACTACAAGATGTTCGCCGTTGAGCATGGCGACGTCTTTATCTTTACGACGGATGGCGTGCACGATTTTATCCGCGATGGCGTCTTGTCGGAGATCGTTCGCGCGGAGATGGCCGATCTGAATTTCGCCGCGCGGCGCGTGGTCGAAACCGCCTTTGCCAATGGCAGCCCCGATAATCTGACGTGCCAGATCGTCAGGATCAATGATCCCGGCCGTCCGGACGAGGAAGCGACGCTGAAGCGATTGACGGCGTTGCCGTTCCCGCCGGCCCTTGCGCCGGGCATGGTGTTTGAAGGCTATTCGATTCTGCGCGACCTTCACCTCAGCAAGCGCACCCAGGTCCATCTCGCCAGGGACCACGCGTCCGGACAGCTTGTGGTGATCAAGACGCCCTCGGTCAATTTCGAGGACGATTCGCGGTATCTCGAAATGTTCGCGCGCGAGGAATGGATCGGAAGCCTGGTCGCGAGCCCGCACGTCGTCAAGGTGATCAGGTCGGACAGAAAGCGCCAGTCGCTTTATTATGTCACCGAATTCTTCGAAGGGCGGACGCTTCGCCAGTGGATGGTCGATCATCCGAAGGCTGATCTCGAAACCGTCCGTGTCATCGTCGAGCAGATCGCCAAAGGTCTGCGCGCCTTTCATCGCAAGGAGATCATTCATCAGGACATCAAGCCCGAGAACATCCTGATCGACGCGTCCAACACCATCAAGATCGTCGACTTCGGCTCATCACGCGTCGGAGGTCTGTCGGAAGTGGTGCCGGATGAAGCCGTCGGTCCGGTGGGGACGTTGGATTATGCCGCTCCCGAGTATCATCTCGGCGAGGCGCCCACCAACCGTTCCGATATCTATTCGCTGGGTGTCATTGTCTACGAGCTTCTGACCGGGCAGCTGCCGTATGGGCGCGGCTTCTCAAACCGGCGCGATCTGAACAAGCTCAGTTATATTCCGGCCACCACGGTCAACGAAAACGTGCCGGGCTGGATCGATGCGGCGCTCGCGAGGGCAGTGCACAAGAGTCCCGCCCAGCGGACTGAGGCGCTCTCGGCCCTGGTCGAAGATTTGCGGCGCCCGAATGCCGATTACCAGACCCCGCGAAGCCAGCCTCTGCTGGAGCGAAACCCGGTCGCCTTCTGGCGGAGCTGCGCCATCGCGCTCGGCATCCTCAGTCTGGGTCTGCTCTACAGGCTGGCAACGCATTGACGCCGCCCGGACGGCCGCATCGACTTCGGAACCTCCGGTCTCATCGATAGGTCACGCCTATGAGTTGCAGATCCGGAATGCGGCTTTGCGTTGTTGGCCTTTCAGGAGGTTGGGGGGCCGCACACGTGAAGACGCGGAAATTTCGGCCGCGTCCTGACGAAGAAGCAGTGTTGCGCTGCGCGACGACGCAGCAGTTGCGGCGGAATCGACGCGTCAGACTTGCTTCCACAGGGTTCGGAGCGGCCGGTTGACCGGCTGTCGGCGCAACCGGTGGTGGGTCCATACCTTGCGCTTCGCATCGTGTTGGGGCACATCTGGCCGCGCAGCGGACGCTGGGGAATTGGCGAACAGCTCCTCTCCTCCGATGTCTTTCGGGCGATTGGGAACTGTGACGCAGGCCGATGAGGTCGTCCATGGCATGCGGGCGCCAATGAATTTGAACGACAGGCAATGAGAGGAAGTCGGATGACCGAGACTGCGATTGTCGACGAGCGTGACATCACCTCGCCTGTGAACTGGGTCATGATCCAGCGGGCCAAGGTCGCCATCGAGGCACTGAAGCGGCATCATCTCAATGCCCATTATGTGCCGAATGGCGGGGCGGCCCTGACCACGATCATGGGGATGATCCCCGACGGCGCTTCGGTCTTTCGCGCAGACTCGGTCACCCTGGATCAGATCGGCTTCGTCCCCGCGATCCGGTCGCGCAACACCAATAAATTGATGTACCCCCAGGAGAAGGATGGCAACGGCCATTCGCTTTATGGGGACTACGAGGCCAACAAGGAACTCTACGCCAAGATGCAGCGCGAAGCGTTTTCGGCGGATGTCTTCTTGTGCGGCGCCAACGCCATCACCATGGACGGCAAGATCATCAGCACCGATGGCGGCGGCAACCGGGTGGCGCCGATGATCTTCGGGCCGACCAAGGTGATCGTGGTGGTCGGCGTCAACAAGGTGGTCAAGGATCGTGACGCCGCTTTCGCGCGAATTCGCGATTTCTGCGCGCCCGTGAACGTCAAGCGACATTTCGATATGCACCACCGGCCCTGGTATGGCGAAATTCCATGCGCCACCACGGGCATCTGCACCGACTGCGATCACCCGCGACGCATCTGCAATTTCACCGGGATTATCGAAAGTCAGCTGCCGCGCTTCAAAGACCGGATTCATGTGGTCGTGATCGGCGAAGACCTCGGAATGTGAGACCGGGGCGTTGAGTGGCGCTGGGTTGATTTGCGTCGCCTCGCCAGACAGAGAACTTGTCCGCCTGCGGAAAGCTGTTGATAATCTTGAGAAATATCCCGAAAGGCTCGGGGCGCCCCGATGCGCGGCGCCGCCGTGGACAACGCCGGCAGCAGATCGCCGTCAGCCCTGACCTCCGGCGGCGGCGCGTCGCGATCATCTGAGATCTTTGTGGCATTGCGGCCCAGAGGGGGCGCGGTCCGTGCTTGTCGCGCGCCGGGTCGCTCACCAAACGCGCGCTCGCTTTACAAAGCTCGTGATGTCGGGCCAAGATATCGCCTACGATAAAAACAAAGTCGAAATTCCGTAGGGGGAAAAATGCGCAAAGCCATCAATCGCGAGCGGCCCCGTCGAGCGTGTCGTCGGATCAAAGAGTGTCTTCGGATCAAGACGACGTAACGGCCGCCCTGTTTGATAGGGAGCAGGCATTTGCCCGATCATGTCCTCCAGACCGTTGCGCTGAGGCGGGATTTCGCCGGGCTGCGGGCCGTCGATGATGTCGACCTGAATGTGCAGCGCGGCAGTATTCACGCGATCATCGGGCCGAACGGCGCCGGCAAGACCACGCTGTTTAACCTGCTGACAAAGTTCCTCGCGCCGAGCGCCGGGCACATCAAGCTGAACGGCGAGGATGTGACGGCCATCGGGCCGTCGCAGATCGCGTCGCTCGGGATGGTGCGTTCGTTCCAGATCTCGTCGGTATTCAACAGGCTTTCCGCGCTTCAGAACGTCCGGGTCGCGCTGATGCGCAAGAGCGGAGACACCGGCCGCTTCTGGAGTTCGCAGAAGGTGATGGATCGTTACAACGATCGTGCGCTGCAGCTGCTCGACGAGGTTGGCCTCAGACGATGGGCGAACCATCAATCGAGTCTGCTCGCCTATGGCCAGAAGAGGAAGCTCGAAATCGCGACGACCCTCGCCCTGGAACCCAACGTGCTGCTTCTGGATGAGCCGATGGCCGGCGTCGCGCAAGAGGATATCGAACCGCTGATGGCTCTGATCAAGGCTTTGGCCGGCACCAGGACGATCGTGATCGTCGAGCACAATTTGAAAGTTGTCGCACGGTTAGCCGACATCATCACGGTGATGGCGCGCGGCCGGATCATCGCCGAAGGTACCTACGACGTGGTCTCGCGAAACGATGAGGTTCGTACCGCCTATCTTGGATCGACGCATGCTTAGTCTGCAGGATGATAATCAAGCCGTGAAGGACCCCGGCCAGAGGCCGGCGGTCGTCGAGGTCGCGGGCCTGAATGCGTGGTATGGCGACAGTCATATTCTGCAGGGTGTCGACATCAACATGTATGAGGGAGAGCTCGTTGCGCTCCTCGGCAAGAACGGCGCCGGCAAGACGACGACACTGCGCAGCATCATGGGCGCGGGCCCGCGGACGGCAGGGACGATCAATGTTCGGGGCCGGCCTGCCCGGGGCCAGCGGCCGGAAGTGATCGCACGGATGGGCATCGCCTATTGTCCGGAGGAGCGCGCCATCCTGTCCAGCCTCACGGTGGAGGAGAATCTGTTCTTGCCGCCGGTGATTGCACCGGGCGGACTGTCGACGGAGGAGATTTTCCGGCTGTTTCCGAATCTGGCCAGCCGGCTCGCCTCGCAGGGATCGAAACTTTCCGGCGGCGAGCAGCAGATGCTGGCGATCGCCCGTATTCTGCGCACGGGCGCGAAGATCCTGCTGCTCGACGAACCGACCGAGGGGCTTGCGCCCGTCATTGTCGAGCAGATCGCAAACACGATCGCGATCCTGAGGCAAAAGGGTTTCACCATCCTGCTTGTCGAACAGAACTTCACCTTCGCGCTCAGCGTCGCCGATCGGATCTATCTGATGGAGCACGGGCGCACGGTCGATACGATCGATGCCGCGCAGGCCGCGCGCGAGCCCGAAAAGCTGCGACAATGGCTTTCCGTCTGAAGCGCGACGAGAGGACCTGATGCTCAACATTTCCGCCAATGCGCTGCTCGGCCAGTTGTTTCTCGGCCTGATGAACGGCTCCTTCTACGCGCTGCTCAGTTTGGGTCTCGCTGTGATCTTCGGCATGCTGCATGTCGTGAACTTCGCGCACGGCATGCAATACATGCTGGGAGCGTTCGTCGCGGTGCTTTCGCTGCAGATGTTCGGCGTCTCCTATTGGTGGGCGTTGCTGCTTGCCCCCGTCGTGGTCGGATTGACCGGCCTGATCGTGGAACGTGTCTTTCTTCAGCGGCTGGCCGATCTCAACGCCCTGTATGGCATGTTGCTGTGTTACGGGCTGACGCTGATCGTCCAGGGCACGCTGCAGGCATTTTACGGCGTCGCCAGCCTGGCTTATCCGGCACCAGCGCAATTGCTCGGAGGCGTTCGATTGCCCTTCGTGTTCCTGCCCTACTATCGCCTGTGGGTCGTCGGCTTCTCCGCCGTCGTCTGTTTTCTGACCTGGTACGGCATCGAGAAAACTCGTCTCGGCTCCTATCTCCGCGCCGCGACGGAAAATCCAATCATCGTGCGGACCTTCGGCATCAATGTTCCCGTGCTGGTGATGTTCACCTATGCGGGAAGCGTTGGCCTGGCGGGCCTCGCCGGCGTCCTGGCGGCTCCGATCTATCAGCCGCAGCCCCTGATGGGTGAAAACCTGATGGTGATTGTTTTCGCCGTGGTGGTGATCGGTGGAATGGGCTCCATTCTCGGCAGCGTCATCGCGGGTTTCGGGCTCGGACTGCTGGAAGGGTTCGTCTCCTATTTCTATCCGCCGGCCTCGAGCACGGCGATCTTCGTCGCGATGGTGATCGTGTTGATCATCCGGCCCGCTGGCTTGTTCGGATGGGTCAGCGCTGCTCCAAAGAATGCGATCGAGAACGAGGAAACCTTCGACGTGACGCCAATGGGGGTGTTCATGTTCGCCGGGCTCATGCTTGTGTTCCTGGTCGTCGCGCCATTCTTCGTCTACCCCTATGTGCTGATGCAGGCGATGTGCCTCGGCCTCTATGCGCTCTCGGTCGGATTTCTGATCTGCTATGCGGGCCTGATGTCCTTCGGCCACGCGATGTTTCTCGGCGTGGGCGGTTACGCGGCGGCCTATCTCGGATTGGAGGCGGGCTGGCCGAGCGAACTCGCGATTCTCGGCGGCGTGGTCGCAAGCGGCGTCCTCGCTTGGGGCGTCGGAATCGTGGCGCTGCGCCGGCAGGGGATCTATTTCGCCATGCTGACGCTGGCCGTCGCCCAGATGATGTACTTCCTGGCGTTGCGCGCCCCCTTCACGCATGGCGAAGACGGCATTCAGCGCGTGCCGCAGACCGATCTGTTCGGGCTGCTGCCGCTGTCGAATCCGAGCGTGATGTATGGCGTGGTTTGCGGCGTGTTTCTGGCGAGCATCATCGCGATCGGGCAGGTGGTGAATTCGCCCTTCGGCGAAGTGTTGAAAGCGGTGCGCGACAATGAGCAGCGGGCGATCTCGCTCGGCTACCGCGCCAGCCGCTACAAGCTCGGCGCCTTCGTCATGTCGGGCGTGTTGGCGGGGCTCGCCGGTTCGGTGAAGGCGATCGTCTCTCAAAGCGCCAATCTGTCTGATATGCACTGGTCGATGTCCGGCCAGGCGCTTCTGATGGCGCTGATCGGGGGACTCTCGACGCTCTTTGGTCCTGTCATCGGCGCCTTCATCATCTTTGGAATGATGTACTATTTCGCCTTCCTTGGTGAATGGTCGACTGTGGCGCAAGGCGCCCTGTTCGTGCTCTGCGTCATGGCGTTCCGCCGGGGCGTCGTCGGTGAAATCCTGACGCTGCAGCGAAATCGCGGTGTCAGGCGGAGGCAATCGACGGCGGCTCTTCAGGGCGATTTGAGAACAGATGCACTATGAGCTGGTGACGCCTGCCTTCTCGCCCGATCTGCCGCGGCGATCCCCGTCAGCCAGCCTGACGCCTACAAGCTACGGGTTGCGGAGCATCGTCAATTCCTCTACCCGTCAAGCAAAGCAATCAACAATCAAGCAATCAAAGCGATATGGAGTGGACGTCATGAAACGATTTTTCGGAGTGATTCTCGGGCTGGCGATGGCGTGGCCCATCGCCTCTCATGCTGCGAACTGGCCGACACGCGCCGTGACCATTGTGGTGCCGTTCGCTCCCGGCGGTTCGACCGACATCACCGCGCGTTTGCTGGCCAAGCAATTGTCGGACCTGCTGAAGCAGCCTTTCGTGGTGGAGAATAAAGGCGGCGGCGGCAGCATCATCGGGACGCAATATGTGACCAGGGCCGCGCCTGACGGGCATACCTTGCTGCTGACGAGTTCAGCCGTCGCCATCATTCCTCATTTGAATCAGCTGCCGTTCGATCCTCAGAAGGATCTCGCGCCGGTCGGCCGGATCATGGACAATCACGGTGTGATCCTTGTCGGTCCGAACTCGCCCCACAAGACCATCAAGGATCTGTTCGAGGCGATGAAGGCCAAGCCGGGCGCGCTGACCTATGGATCCGCCGGCAATGGCAGCGGCACCCATCTGTGGGTCGCCGGCATGCTCTATCGGGCAGGATTGAAGGCGGTGCACGTCCCCTACAAGGGCGCGGGACCGGCGAAGGCGGCGGCGATGTCGGGTGAGGTCGATTTCATCTCCGATGCGATCGGTTCGGCGATGGGACAGATCAATGGCAAGGCGCTGCGCCCGCTCGCGGTGCTGAGCAAGGAGCGCGACACCTATCTGCCCGACGTTCCGGCATTGGCGGAGACGGTGATGCCCGGCTTCGATTTTGCGCAGTGGCTCGGCATGTTTGCGCCGGCGGGAACGCCGCCGGAGACGGTCGCCGCCATCAACAAGGCGTTGCGGCAGGTGATCGACACCGCCGAAACCAAAGCGCTCGTGAAAGAGCAGGGCCTCGTGACCGCTCCGACCACGCCGGAGGAAATGGGCGCTCTGTTGAAGACCGACACGGCCTGGTACGGAGAGTTGATCAAGGCGGCAGGCATTACCGCCGAATAGCGTTTTTCGAGCGGACCGGAATTCGGTTCGCATGACGATTCGCTCAAGCGCGGCGGCTCAACTGGATGCCGTCGCGCTCGGGCGCAGACAGCCTTTAAGAAACAGCTGAGCGACCACGCGGGCGCGCCGGTGAATCTCCTCGCGCCCGGGTGCCGGCACGTGGCCGAACAGCACCGCGCGCTGCGGCTGGAATACCAGCATGCCTAACAACATGCCCGCAACCGTCGTGGGGTCGTCAACCCTGATCAAGCCACGCTCGTGCTCGGCCTTGAGCCAGTCTGCCAGCGTCGTCTCGGTGCGCTTGATCGCCTTGTGATAGAAGGTGTCGGCAATCTCGGGAAACCGGTCGCTCTCGCCGAGGATCGCGCGCTGAATCGCGATCACCTCGCCGTCCAGAATGAGTTCGCCACAGATCGACAGCGCCTCGCGCAACGCCGCTTCGACGTCCGGCCCCTGGCAGGTGCGCACGCGCACCACCGCCGCGAAGGTGTCGAGCCGATCGGTGATCATGGTCTCGAACAGCGCGGCCTTGTTCGGAATCAGGCGATACAGCGTCTTGGTCGAGACGCCCGCGCGCCGCGCCACCGATTCCATGCTGGTCGCTGCGAAGCCACTGGATGCAAATTCATGCCGGGCCGCTTCCAGAATGAGCGCGCGCGTTTCGTCGTCCGGGCGCGCCTGCGGGCGACCGCGGCCGCGGCGCGTTTCTTCGCAATCCTTTGTCTGTCGCGTGTTCGTGATGCCCATCTGATCGGATGATCGCCTTCGTCTCTTGACAGGGCGAATATGGGGACTATTTTGGAAAACGTCAAGTTTCCTAAATAGGACGACGCCGATGACCACGAACTCCTTGTCTCTGCAGGCGAATCTCCATCTCCAGCCCGAACAGGCCCGCCAACTGGTGCCGGGTCCGGCGCCCGCGCCGGTGACCGAGACGGGCCAAACCAAAGGCCAAAGCAAAGGGTTGAGCGGCAAGGTCCGGCGAAGCCTGCTCGCCGGAGCGGCGGTCGTGCTGCTGGCCGGCGGCGCCTGGTACGGGGTCGACTATTGGACCGTCGGCCGCTTCGCGGTCTCGACGGACGACGCCTATGTGAAGGCCGACACCACCACGATCGCGCCGAAAGTCTCCGGTTACCTCGGCGAGGTCCTCGTTGCCGACAACCAGGCTGTGAACGCGGGTCAGGTGCTGGCGCGGATCGACGACCGCGATTTCCGCGTCGCGCTCGATCAGGCGAAATCCGACGTCGCGGCGGCGGAGGCTGCGGTCGCGAGCAAGAGTGCGGAACTGGAGGTGCAGCAGGCGGTCATCGCCGCGGCCAGGGCGACACTCGACGTCGACGCGGCGGCGGCGACATTCGCCAAACAGGACAGCAAGCGCTACAGCGATCTCGCGACCACGGGCTATGGCAGCGTGCAGAATGCGCAGGCGTCGCAATCGCGCGAGGCGAGTGCGCTCGCGGCGATCGAGCGCGACAAGGCCAATCTCGCGTCAGCCACGAAGCAGGTCGAATTGCTGAAGGCGGAGAGTGCACAGGCGGCCGCTGCGGTCGCGCGCGCCAATGCCTTGCAGCAGCAAGCCGAACTCAATTTGTCCTATACCAAAATCGTTTCGCCGATCGACGGCGTGGTCGGCAATCGCACCTTGCGCGCCGGGCAGTTCGTCCAGGCCGGCACCCAGCTGATGTCGCTCGTGCCGTCAAGCGGCGCCTATGTCGTTGCGAATTTCAAGGAGACGCAGCTCAGCAACGTCCGCAAAGGCCAGCCGGTCGATATTCGCGTGGATATGTACCCCGGCAAGGTCGTTCATGGCCATGTCGACAGCCTTGCCCCGGCCAGCGGCCAGGAATTCGCGTTGCTGCCGCCGGACAACGCGACCGGCAACTTCACCAAGGTGGTGCAGCGAATCCCCGTGAAGATCGTGCTGGAGGGGCCGAGCGTCGAACTCCGTCCCGGCATGTCGGTCATTCCGAGCGTGCAGACCCGCGCGGCGCCCGTAGCGACGTCGCGGCCTTCAGGTCCGGCGCCGCGCACGGCCCTAGCGGCCGGCTAGAAGCCTAGAGGTGATGTCATGCCCGAGCTCGCTGTAACCAATCAGACGTCGGTGCGAAGCGCGCCCGGGATGATCAGCCCGTCGGATCGCGCCAGCGCGAGTGTGTGGCTCTCGCTGCTGGCCGCCATGATCGGCGCTTTCATGGCGATCCTGAACATCCAGATCACCAACGCGTCGCTGCTCAACATCGAGGGTGGTATCGGCACCGGTGTGGACAACGGCTCCTGGATATCGACCTCCTATCTGATCGGCGAGATCGTCGTCATCCCGCTGACAGACTATCTCAGCCGGGTTTTTTCGTTCCGCAACATCATCCTGTCATTTGCGTCGCTGTTCGCGGCGTTCTCGGTCGCGTGCGCATTCGCAGCCGATCTGCCGTCCATGATCGCCTTGCGCGGACTGCAGGGCTTTTTTGGCGGCGTGCTGATTCCAATGGCGTTCACCCTGGTCTTTACCAAACTGCCCAAGAGGCAGCAGCCGATCGGGCTTGCGATGTTTTCGCTGGCCGTGACCTTCGCTCCAGCGATCGGACCGACCATCGGCGGCTATCTCACCGAGAATTACGGCTGGCAGACCATCTTCTTCGTCAACGTCGTGCCGACCGCGGTCATGGTGACGATGCTCTATCTCACGCTGGAGCGGCAGCCCGTCAATCTCGGCCTGCTGCGGGAAGGCGACTGGTTCGGCATCGCCACGATGGCCGTCGGGCTGGCGGCGTTGCAAGCGGTGCTCGAGGAAGGCAACAAAAACGATTGGTTCGGCTCGCCCCTGATCGTCCAACTGGCAGCGGTCGCCGCCGTCAGCCTGGCCTTGTTCGTTGCCATCGAACTCATTGTTGAGAAGCCGCTGGTCCGGTTGCGGCTGCTGACGCAGCGAAGCTTCGGCCTTGGCACAATGTCATCCGTATTCGTCGGCTTTGCATTGTTCGGTTCGGTGTATCTGCTGCCGGCCTATCTCGGTCAGGTCCAGCATTACAATGCCGAGCAGATCGGCAACGTGCTGGCCTGGACCGGTCTGCCGCAGCTCATCTTCATCCCGCTGGTGCCGAAATTGATGCAGCGGTTCGACATCCGCTACATCGCCTTCGTCGGCATGAGCCTGTTTGCGACCAGCGCGTTCATGAATACGGCGATGTCGCCCGATTATGCCGGCGACCAGTTGTTCGTTCCGAATCTGGTGCGTGCGGTCGGTCAGGCGTTAATGCTTGCACCGCTGAGCGCGATCTCATTGGGAAGCGTGGCGCCGCAGGATGCGGCCGCGGCCTCCGGTATCTCGAACATGATGCGCAATCTCGGCGGCGCGGTCGGCACCGCGATGCTGGCGACCATCGTCACCAAGCGCGAGCAGTTCCACTCGAACATTATCGGCCAGGCCGTTGATCTCGGTCGCGAGGAGGTGCGGGCGCGGATCGCGCAGATGACCAACTATTTCATGGCGCATGGCGTGAGCGATCCGACCGCCGCCCACAACCAGGCCATCGCCGCGCTCGGCAACGCAATCCGGCGGCAGGCGCTGGTGCTCGGCTTCAGCGATGCATTTGCCGTGGTCGGCATCGTGCTGGTTGCCGCCGCCATCGCGATTTTGCTCACGGGCAAGCCGAAGAATGCGGCCGCGGGCGGCGGGCATTGATCGGTGAGATCTATTCTCAGCTCTCGACAGATTTCACCGGGCCGCCTGCAAGACGGCCCGGTGTGATACAGGGCTCAAGCGCGATGGCGTCGGGTTGAATCGCCATCGCGCTTGAGGTTGTTGGCTAGTTGACGGTGATATTGAGCTTCTTGATCAGATCGCCCCATCGGGTGATCTCACCCTTCACGAAGGCGGAAAACTCCTGCGGGCTGTTCGAGACCAGTTCGATGCCGAGCTTGTCGACCAACTGCTCCTGGATCTTCGGTTCGGCCAGAACGGCGCGGATTTCCTTGTTCAGGAGCTGGACGACGTCATCCGGTGTGCCCTTCGGCGCAAACAGCCCGGCCCATTCGGAGACAACGAGGTCCGGATAGCCAAGCTCGGTCAGAGTGGGGACGTCGGGCAGGGCCGCCATGCGCTTCGGCGCCGCGACCGCGATCGGTCGCAACTGTCCCGACTTGATGAAGGGCATGCCGCTTCCCGCCGTCGCAAAATAGACGGAGACGTCACCGGCCACGGTCGCTTGAACAGCCGGCGCGCCGCCCTTGTAGGGCACCGTGACAAGATTGATCGACGCGACCGACTTCAGCAACTCGCTGGCAAGATAACCGGCCGATCCCGCGGAGACGCCGATGTTCAGCTTGCCGGGATTCTTCCGCGCGTAATCCAGAAATTCCGCGAAAGTGCGGTAGGGCGCATTCTCCGGAACGACCAGGATCGACCACATGTTGACGATCTGGGTGATTGGCACGAAGTCGGTCTCGGGCTTGACCCGCCCGTCCTTCATCAAAGCCGGGTTCGTTGCCAGGGCGAACGCATCGTAGAGCAGCGTGTAACCGTCTCCGGCGGCGCGGGCGACGTATTCCTCGCCGATCAGCGCGCTGGCACCTGGCTTGTTGTTGACCACGAAGGTCGCATGCATCTTTTCCGCCAGCCGGTTCGTCAGCACGCGGCTGACGACATCGGCGCTGCCGCCGGGCGAATACGGCACGACCCAGTTGATGACCTTGTCCGGATAGGCCCAGCTCAGGCTGTTGGACAGCAGCAGCGTGGCTGCCAGCAGCGACGCGCCAAAAACTTTGGGGCTGAATTTCATCTGATTTCTCCAATCAACGCTTTCGACGGTGAAACACGAATTCGGAAATGCCGGCGCGCGGTGTCCAGCGTCTCCGCCTCATTTGGGCATAGAGACAAGCCGGGCGGTGGGATTGACCGCATCGCTCCAGTTCGGAACAAAAGATGAGTGAGGTCCGCCGCCGCCGGCAACCACGATGCGAATGTCCTCGGGGCTGACGAACATGTCGAAATCCCGGCTCAGATCGGCGAATTGCTGCGGCCGATGACTGCGCGTCAATTGCAGCCAGTCCGGTGACACGTCCATCGCCTGTCGCGGCAACTTGGCGCGTTCGAACAGCGCGGTGCGCAGCTGTTGCTTCGAGTAGCCGCGGCTCGCAAGGAAGTTCGCGTGCTCCGGGCACAGCACCATCAGGCACGGGCCGCCGAAATAAGGTGCGTTCAGGCCGGTACTTACCATCGAGCCGCCGAGGATGTTGATCATACTTTCGGCCGACTGGCTGGTGTGATCGCAGGTGCTGATGACGGAGACCGCGCCGAACAGCGTGACGACATCGTCCTCGGGCTTGTAGCCCATCTCGACATGCAGCGGTTCCCACGGGCTCTCGGCTTCGTTTTCGGCGATGCAGAGCGTGTACTTGCCGGGATGGCCCTGGACGGCGCGATCCATCTGGCCGGCACTGGCGCCACCGATATTCTGCAACACCAGCCGCAGCGCTCGACCGATTGTCGCGTTGGCGCGCCGGCCCGGGCCGAACACGCCGGTTCCTGAATTGAGATCGATCCGTTTCACGATGGGACCGTTGACCATTATCAATGGCGACACCGGGCTGGTCGTCAGCTGGATTCCCTGAAGGTTGAAGGCCTCGTCAGTCACCGCCTGAACGGCCGCGATCACCACCGGCATGTAATCGGGCCGGCATCCCGCCATGACGGCGTTGATGGCGATCGCCTCGACCGTTGCCACGCCGCGCCGTGGCACGATTTCAGCGATGATTTCGGTGGCTTCGCGCCCGCTGCCCTCGACCATCGCACGAACCCGGGCCGGCGTGGGGGCAACGATCGGCAGGCCGTCGGTCCAGCCTCGCTCCAGATAAAGCTCATTGACCGCGTCGTCACTGCCGTCAACCGACAGTTCCTTCGCCGGCGATACGCGCTCACTCACAATGCTATGAGCGCGTTAAACGGCAGCCAGAGCGCGGGCGGGCGCAGCTGACGCTTCGCTCGTCTGCGATCCGTTGCCGGTTGCGTCATCCGCGATCGCGAGCTGCACAAGCTGATCGATGAGTTCGTCAGTCCGCGAGCGCGCCTCGTCGGCGGAGACCTGACCGAAGAAATGCTGCAGCCGCACCATCGGCAGCGATTTGATGCCTTGCGTCCGGGCCTGGGCGCTGCTCAGCGCGACATAATGGTCGGTCACGAACGAGACGGTCGGAACGCCGCGGCGCTCCAGTTCGATGGCGTCATGGACGCTCCAGCCCGCACAGCCGCCACAATCATTGAGCGCGACGATGACGAGGTCGGCATGCTGCAATTGATCGTAGATCTCGGGCGAAGCTGGACCGGTCGGCGTGTGCTTGGTCAGGTGCGTCCTTGCGCCCAAGACGAACCGTTCGGCCAGGCGCGTCGCGACCTGGTCGAGCAGGATGTCGGCATTTGGCTTGCGGTTGCAAAGGAAGCCGATCCGGGCCCCGTTCAAGGTCCGCAGCCGCGGCGCCAGCTTTTGAAACGCCGACGCCTTGCTGCCTGTGGGGTCAAGGACCACGGTCTGGCCGGACATGGATTGCACTCCCAAACGATAAAATCGCCGCGAACATAGCCGCCCGAGGCGGCCCTCGCATCAAAAAACAACGTGGTTTTGGTGGAGAAGTGCATTTTCGAACGGGATCAGACCGCATACCAGACCCGCGTCGAGCATGGGCATCTATGGGTGGTGCACATCTCTGCATCCTCCTGTTGCATCCCGATCGGCTTCTCATCCGTTGGTTGGCATCAGGTCGTTGCAGACGTGCGGGCTTCAGAGCGTGCAGCCGGTCAGGTCGGCGAGTTTCGCCGCAAGCCGTGTCTGGACGTCGGGATCGAGCGCGTCGGCGGCAGGCTTCTGCTGATTGCGGTGATGCCAATACGAGCCGCTGAGGCGCGCCCGAGGATCGTCGCTGACCGCGAGCCAGGTCTGGGTGAGATGACCCTGTTCCAGGTCATCGGTGGCACCGGCGCCTCCCATTTTGGTCGGAACCCAGCCCGGATCGACCGCGTGGCTCAGGACATCCGTCCAGAGCCGCGCCACCATCATCGCGAGCGCCGTCACATAAAGCTTGCTTTCGCAATAGGCGGCCGTGGCATCCCAGTTTCGGTCGAGCCAATCGATGTCCCGCAACGATCCGCCGCCGCTGCGATGCATGCTGCTTGAGAGATAGATCAAACGATCCGGTCGCGCGATCAGCGTGGTCAGCATGTAAGGTGCGAGCGTATTGACGGCGAGTGTCCTGGCGTGACCTTCGGGCGTCGGATTGCGGCTGGATGCGCCATAGATGCCGGCGTTGTGGATCACCGCATTCATGCGCCCGATGGCATTGACCTGCTCGGCAATCCGCCGCGTCTCGGCGGCGCTGGCCAAATCGCCGATCACAACGCCTGCGCTGCTGTCGGCGAGATCGGCGATGGCGCGGGCGCGTTCCGGCGTGCGCGCATGCAGCACCACCTGATGTCCTTCTGCGATCAACGTGCGGGCCGCGCCCAGGCCGAGCCCGTCAGTGGAGCCGGTAATGAAGATATGAGCCATCAGTGCTCCTGCGGGCGAATAGGCCGCGGGGGTGGCGAAGGCCGTCAGGCCACACCGTCGCGCCAGACCATATGTTCAGCTGCAGCGGGCCGAGATCGCCGCGGCGGCTTCGTGACTCTATTCGGCCGCTCGTTGCCTGCCGGCCTGCACCATCTCCCAGATCGCCACATGAGAGAGCGGCAGTTCTCTGACCTGGGCGCCGAAGCCTTGTAACGCATTCGCCACGGCATTCGCGATGCAGCCGCCGGACCCGATGGTGCCGCCTTCGCCGGCACCCTTGGCGCCGAGCGGATTGAGCGGCGACGGGTAATCGTCCAGCAGCACGCAACGCAGGTTCGGAAAATCCGTCGCCATCGGCAGCAGGTAGTCGGCGAGCGAGCCGGTCAGCAACTGGCCGTTTTCGTCATATTTCAAATGCTCCAGCACGGCACCGCCGAGCCCCTGCACGAGCGAGCCGATGATCTGTCCGCCGAGCGTCAGCGGATTGACGATCCGCCCGACGTCCTCCACGACCACATAGTCGAGAATTTCGATCTGGCCGGTCTTCGGGTCGACGGTGACGTGCGCCGCGTGCGTGCCGTAACTATAGGTGTGCTTCTTGTTCAGGAAGACACCTTCGACCGTCACGCCCGCGAAATCCGACAGCGGCACGGAGCTGCCGCCACCGACAAGCTTGTCGACGTCGAGCGCAATCGCCGCAGCCTCGCATTGAAGACGCGGCGCCGCGCGTTCGCGCAGCACGCCAAGGAAATTCTTTGCAGCCTCCAGCACGGCCGAGCCGCCCATGGCGGTCGAGCGGCAATGGGCCGCGCCGTAGCCGTCGCTGACCGCGGTGGTCGAGCCGTGAAACACCTGGCTGATGCGTTCGATCGGAACTTCCAGCGCATCGGCCGCGATTTGCGCAAACACCGTCTCCACGCCCTGCCCAAGCGCGGATGAGCCGATATAGAGCGCGATCCGGCCATCCTCGGCGACCTCGAACCGGGCCGTCTCCTTCGGCCCTGACGAGCCGCTTTCGATGAAACAGGCGATGCCGACGCCGTGACACTTGCCGTCGATCATCCTGCCTTGCAGCGGCGACAGCTTTTGCCAGTCGATTTCGCTCAGCGCACGGTCGAGCGTCGCGTGATAGTCGCCATTGTCATATTCGTCCGACGCATTGGTCGGGTGCACCGTTGCGATCTGATAAGGCTGCTCGTCGGCGCGGATCAGGTTCTTGCGGCGGAATTCGATGCAATCGATGCCGAGGTCCTCGGCGATGATGTCGACCATGCGTTCCATGAAGAAGCATGGTTCGAACCGGCCGGGCCCCCGATAGGTGCCGACCGGCGTCTTGTTGGTCACCCACATATGCGAGTCGATCTTGATGTGCGCGACGCGATACGGCCCCGCCATGAATTGGCAGACATTGCTCGGCGCGACCGCGCCATTGGTCCGCACGTAAGCGCCCATGTCGGTGTGGACCTCGCCGCGAATGGCGAGGATGGTGCCGTCGCGCTCGCACGCAACCTCGAGCATCGCTTCCTGCTCCCGGGCGTGGTTCGTCGCCATCAGGTTTTCGCGACGGTCCTCAATCCATTTGATCGGACGGTTGAATCTGCGGGCGGCCAGCGCAACGAGTACGTCTTCAGGGTAGATTTCGCCGCGTGCGCCATAACCGCCGCCGACGTCGTTTTCGATCAAATCGATTTGCTCGACCGGCAGATCGATCAGGCCCGACAGCAGACGACGGCTGACAAAGGGAATTTTGGCGGCGCCGTAGACCGTGAGCTTTCCCTTGGCCTCATCCCAGCTCGCGACGATGCCGCGCGGCTCCATGATGTGGCTGTAGTGCCGGCCCGTGCGGAAGCGTTCGCGCCGGACATAGGGCGCGCTCGCGAAGACGGCGTCAGCATCGCCCTTGCAGGCCTGGAACGTCAGCGGGCGGTTGCTGCCATTGTTTTCGAACAACAGGCTCTTGTCGGTCTGCGCGACCGTCCAGTCCGCCACCGCAGGCAGGTCTTCGATCGTGACATCGATCGAGTCCAGCGCGTCTTCTCCGAGCGCGATACTGTCGGCTAGCACCATCGCAATCGGCTCGCCGACATAGCGCACCTTGTCGTGCGCAAGAACCGGCTGCTGATAGGCCTTGAACTCCGGTTGCGAAAAAATTCGCGTGGGAATCGTCGGCGGGCCGCCCGGCATGTCGGCCGCCGTCACCACCGCATGCACGCCGCGACACGCCAATGCCCTGGATGTGTCGACCGAGACCAGCCGGCCATGTCCGACCGAACTCCGCAACATCACCGCGTGCAAGAGGCCCGGAATCGGAAGGTCATCGACATATTCGCCGCGCCCGCGCAGGAAGCGCAGGTCCTCGCGCCGTTCCATCGGAATGCCGATAAAGGTATTTCTCACCGAGAGTCTCCGTCCCGATCGATGTTCGACTTATTTCTTGTAAGCGTCGCGGGCGTCGAGCACGGCCTCGACGATGCCGATATAGCCCGTGCAGCGACAGATGTTGCCGGACAGCACCTCGCGCACGCGGTCGGCGTCGCAGTCCGGCTCTTCCGAGAGCAGGGCATGCGCCGTCGTCAGAATGCCGGGCGTGCAGAAGCCGCATTGCAGCGCGTGCCGCTTGCGAAATGCTTTTTGCAGCGGGGTCAGGTCGTCGTCGTTGGACAGGCCCTCGACCGTCACGATGCTTGCGCCCTCGGCCTGCACGGCCAGCATCAGGCATGAGCGCATCGCGGCGCCGTTCACGATCACCGTGCAGGCGCCGCAGACGCCATGCTCGCAGCCAATATGCGTTCCGGTGAGACCGAGCTCATGGCGCAAGCAGTCAGCCAGCGTCATTCGCGGTTCGACCTCGACACTGACCGCTTTGCCATTGACCTCGAATGTGACCATCGGCCTCTGTCTTTCTCTCGTTGCTAACGCCGGATCGCGGCGAGCAACGCGCGCTCCGCCATGGTGCCGACCAGCGCGCGGCGGTAGGGCGCACTCGCATGGATGTCCTCCTGGGGGTCGACCAGGGTCGAGGCAAGCTCGCCGAGCTGCGCCGCCAGCGTCTCGTTGACGCTGCGGCCGTTGAGCGCAGCCTCGGCTTGCGCGAGCCGCTGCGCCCGCTCGCCGATACCGAAGACGCCGAGATGCGCGTTCGCGGCCTTGCCGTCGGCAACATCGTAATGGAGCGCCACTCCCGCCAGCGCGAAATCGCCCCGACGGCGCGCGAACTCCTGAAAGCCCCAGCGTCGGCTTTCGAGCCAGCGCGGCAACCGCACCTCGGTGATGATTTCGTCCGCCGCCAGCGACGTCGTCAGGGCGCTGATGAAGAAGTCCTTCGCTGGGATGGTCCGTGCGCCGTTCGGGCCACTGACAACGATCTGGGCATCGCAGGTCTGCGCAATGGCCGGCATCTCGGCGGCCGGATCGGCGTGCGCCACGCTGCCGCCGACCGTGCCGCGGTTGCGGATCTGGTAGTGGGCGACGTGGCCGATCGCTGCTTGCAGTAGAGGGTGCGCAAGGGCGAGCCGGCCATCGTCCAGAATCTGCCGCCAGGTCACCATGGCGCCGATCCGGACGCCGTTGCCGTCGATCGTGATCTGGCGCAGCTCGTGGAGGCGCCCGAGATCCACCAGCAGGGTCGGCTGGGCCACCCGGAACGCCATCATCGGCACCAGGCTTTGGCCGCCTGCGAGCACCTTGGCCTCGCCGTCATGCGACGCCAGCAGCGCCACCGCGTCCCTCAACGAGTCGGGTCGGGCATACTCAAACTGGGGAAGCTTCATGGGTTGCCGGACTCCTGCTCGAACATGGCCAGCCTTGCCTCCGCGGCTGGATATCCCGAGGCCGTCAGGTCAACGGGCCGCATATATATCAATATATTGAATAAATCGATCCTCCGGCCATAGGCAAAACGCCGCGATTTCCAAGGTAATGCTTCTGGTGCCCGGTTTTCGATGCTCGTTCGTGATACTGCGCGGCGACCACCGACACGAAGGTCGAAAACCAAAGGGCACTGTCCCCTGAGATGGGTTAGCGGCGATGGTGCAGGGACTTCCGATAGGCGGTACTAGGTGTTGACTTTCTCGCACCCCGTCATTCGAGCTTGATATTCAGCCGCTTGATGACGTCGCGCCATTTCTCGGTCTCGCTGTCGATGGTTTTGGCGAATTGAGCCGGGCCTTCGCTGTTGATGAAGAAGCTCTGTGCCTGCAGCGTCTTGACGACGTCGGGTTGCTGGAGGACGTCGGCCACGTCCTTTGCGATCTTGTCGTTGATCGCCTGCGGCGTGCCGGCCGGCGAAAACAGGCCGAATGCGCCTCGCGACGTATAGCCGGGCACGCCGGCCTCCTGCATCGTCGGCACATCGGGCGCCAGCGGATGGCGTTCCGCCGTCGAGATCGCAAGCGCTTTCAGCTTGCCGCCGTTCATATGCGGCAGGATCGAGGGCATGCCTGTGATCGTCAGATCGATTTGCTGGGCAATGATGGCGGTGACGGCCTCGGTGGCGCCCTTGTAGGGAACATGGGTCATCTTGATGCCGGCGATGCCGGAGAAATACTCAGCCGCGAGCCGCTGGATCGTGCCATCGCCGCTGCTGCCATAAAGCAGCGTATCCGGCTTCTGCTTGGCAAGCGCGATCAACTCGCGGACATTCGACGCCGGGACGCGCTCGGCAACCGCCAGGATATGCGGCACCGACGCCAGCAAGATGATCGGTGTCAGGTCTTTCATCGAATAGGGCAGGTTGCTGTAGAGCAGCGGGTTGAGAATGAATGTCTGGTCCGCCGTCAGCAACAGCGTGTAGCCGTCCGGTGCCGCTCGGGTCACGGTGGTGGTGCCGATCATGGTGTTGCCGCCGGCGCGGTTGTCGACCACGACGCCTTGGCCCCATTTCTCCGACAGCTTCTGTGCGACGACTCTGGCCAACAGATCGGGCGCCGCACCGGGCGTAAACGGCAGCACCATGCGGACGGTCCGGTTCGGATAGTCCTGAGCAGATGCAGCATTGAAGGACGCGGCAGCGAGGAAAATTCCGGAGATCAGAATCGCGATCAGACGCATGAGCCCTCCCAGACAGGTTGATTGAATCCAATGTCTGACTCAACTCTAACAATTATTCAACGCGCGTGAAAGCTTGCGCGGGGCGTCACCCCATCAGAGGTGGCGTCGCCGGGAGTCGGACTTCTAGAAACATTCCAGGTGGCCGCTTGACGGGTCGTTGTGCAGACGAGTCCGATCGCAACGGCCGGACATCGCAGGCCAATCGCGCGCGATGAAATTGCGCGACAGCGCGTAAGCTCGATTCAGGTCGAGCCTCGGATCAGGCGATGGCTGAGGCAGATTGCGCCTTGAACTCACGCGTCCGAGGATGCGGGAAGCCGGATGGTTCGTGTCACCGCCGCCGGTTGCAGGCTCTCGGCGCCAATGAGTTCTTCGACCCGCGCGACGAGACGGAAAAGCAGCATCCGAACTTCCTGATCGCGAATCCCGGCAAAGCTCGCGAGCAGCTTGGTGCCATCGAACTCGCGCGCCGCGCCGAGCAATCGTTCATCCGTGCGGGCAGCCGCGACCGTATTCAGTTCGTCCGGAAAGAAGAAACTGACCGGGACGTCAAGTGCTTTGGCAACCCGGCTCAGCCGGCTCGGCATGATCGAGTTGACGCCGGACTCGTACTTCTGCACCTGCTGGGCGGAGACACCGATGGCGGCGCCGACATCGGCTTGCGTCATGCCGAGCCGGGTGCGCCGGGCTCTCAGCAGCCTGCCGATACGGGTATCGTCAGATTCGCCAGCGCTCAACATCGTTGTTTTCCGTTTATCCGTCACGTTGTGCGACATTCTAGCCGGGCGGCCGCACCGGGAGTTGATCTGCATCAAGTGATGATCCGATGCGGAGGCGCCGGCTTGCCAAATTCTGTGGAAGGTGGGGACAGATTTGGGGCGCCTTGTCTGTCCCGGCATTTCGTCACCGGCGCCGGCGTTCGTCCCGAGGCCCACGAGGGCCGTGTCTTTATGACTTTCCTATACGGAAGCACGCCAACTCCTCTCGAAAATAAACGCGCCTCGGTGGCACTCACCGCAAGCGGTCTCCGTCGAAGTGGAGGTCCGCGGCGTTTTCCGGAGGTTGTCGATGATGGACCTGGTTTTGCTCGCCTTGGGGCTCGGCTTCTTCGCGGTCTCGGTCGGTTACGCCTATGCGTGCGATCGGCTTTGAGGAGGGTGTAATGACGTTCGACTACTCCATCGCAGCCATCGTCACCGCCGGGCTGATGATCTATCTCACCTATGCCTTGCTGAGGCCGGAGCGCTTCTGAGAATTGCATGCGCGGCGCGATCGCGCCGGCCGGACATTCCGGCAGCTTGCCACTCTCGCCTCGCCATTGATGCCCTCAAACGGACCTCAGAAGGGTTGATGCCATGACCATCGCAGGTTGGATTCAGATCGCGCTTTACTGTCTCATCGTCGCGCTGCTGGTGAAGCCGCTGGGCTGGTACATGACGCGCGTCTTCGACGGTCAGCGCACATTTCTGTCGCCAGTGTTGCAGCCCGTCGAAGCGGGCATTTATCGGCTCGGCGGAGTTGATGCGTCGCGCGAACAGCATTGGCTGACCTACACGATCGCCATGCTGGTTTTCCACGTCGGCGGCTTTCTGGGTCTTTACGCGCTGATGCGCCTTCAGGATCTGCTGCCCTTCAATCCTGCCGGCCAGTCGGCGGTCGCGCCGGACCTCGCCTTCAACACCGCGATCAGCTTCATCACCAACACCAACTGGCAGAACTATGGCGGCGAGACGACGATGTCGTACCTCACCCAGATGCTCGGCCTCACGCATCAGAATTTCCTGTCCGCGGCGACGGGCATCGTGCTCGCGGTCGCATTGATCCGCGGCTTTGCCCGCGCCTCGATGCAGACGGTCGGTAATTTCTGGGTCGATATCGTCAGGTGCACGCTCTACATCCTGCTGCCGATCTGCATGGTTTTCACGCTGTTCCTGGTCTGGCAGGGGATTCCGCAGACGCTTGGCCCCTACATTGAGGCGACCACGCTGGAGGGGGCTTCCCAGACGATCGCACTGGGTCCGGTGGCGTCGCAGGTCGCGATCAAGATGTTGGGCACGAATGGCGGCGGCTTCTTCAACGCGAACGCCGCGCATCCCTTCGAGAATCCGACGGCGTTGTCGAATTTCATTCAGATGATCTCGATCTTCTCGCTCGGGGCAGGCCTCACCAATGTGTTCGGACGCATGGTCGGCAATCAGCGTCAGGGGTGGGTGATCCTGGCGGCGATGGCTGTTCTGTTCATCGCCGGTGTCGCGGTCTGCTATTGGGCGGAGGCGCATGGCAATGAGGCCTTCACCGCGATGGGACTGACCGGCGGCAATATGGAAGGCAAGGAGGTGCGCTTCGGCATTGCCGCCTCTTCGCTGTTCGCGGTGATCACGACGGCCGCGTCCTGCGGTGCCGTCAACGCCATGCACGATTCCTTCACGGCGCTCGGCGGGATGATTCCGCTGATCAACATGCAGCTTGGCGAGATCATTATCGGCGGCGTCGGCGCAGGACTCTATGGCATGCTGCTGTTCGTCATCCTGGCGATCTTTGTCGCCGGATTGATGGTCGGGCGCACCCCCGAATATGTCGGCAAGAAGATCGAGGCCAAGGAAGTGAAGATGGCCATGCTCGCCATCCTGATCCTGCCCTTGATGTATCTGGGCTGGACGGCGGTGGCGGCCGTCAATCCGCAGGCCCTGAGCCAGCTGGGCAACGCCGGACCGCATGGCTTCTCCGAGATGCTCTATCTCTTTACCTCGAGCACTGCGAACAACGGTTCTGCCTTTGGCGGCATCAGCGCCAATACGATGTTTTTCAACACCACTGGCGCGATGTCGATGTTCGTCGGCCGTTTCCTCATGATCATTCCGGCGATGGCGATTGCCGGCTCCTTGGTTGGGAAGAAGTCCGTTCCGCCGTCCGTCGGCACCTTTCCGACGACCGGCGGCCTGTTCGTCGGCCTGCTCGTCGGCGTGGTGCTGATCGTCGGCGGGCTGACCGTCTTTCCCGCGCTCGCGCTTGGTCCTCTCGTCGAGCACCTCTCGATGAACGCCGGCACGGCCTATTGATCGCTGACCGCAACCCTTCCGGAGTGATGCGATGAACACCTCTCAAGTTCGCAAGCGAATGCCCGTATCTGCGCTGGCTGATCCCGGTATCGTCGTGCCGGCGATTGGTTCGGCTCTCCGCAAGCTTGATCCGAGGCACCTGGTCGCCAATCCCGTCATGTTCGTGCTGGAGATCGTGACGATCTTGACAACGATCATCCTGGTGCGTGACCTCGTTGCGGGTGGGCAGAGCATCGGGTTCGAGATCCAGATCATCATCTGGCTGTGGTTCACGGTGTTGTTTGCGAACTTCGCCGAAGCCATCGCCGAAGGGCGCGGCAAGGCGCAGGCCGACGCCCTGCGAAAGACCCGGACGCAGACGGACGCCAAATTGCTGACCGGTGCCGACCGCGGCAACTTCAAGCTCGTGCCCAGTCATTCACTGAAAGTCGGCGACATCGTGCTGGTCGAGGCCGGTGATCTGATTCCGTCCGATGGCGAAATCGTCGAAGGCATGGCTTCGGTCAACGAAGCGGCAATCACCGGCGAGTCCGCGCCGGTCATCAGGGAATCGGGCGGCGACCGTTCGGCCGTGACCGGCGGCACGCAGGTTCTGTCCGACTGGATTCGGGTGCGCATCACCGCCGCTGCCGGCTCGACCTTCCTTGATCGGATGATCCGGCTGGTCGAGGGAGCCGAGCGGCAAAAGACGCCGAACGAGATCGCTCTGAATATTCTGCTTATCGGTCTGACGATCATCTTCGTGTTCGCGACCGCCACGATCCCCAGTTATGTCGCTTACGCCGAAGGCACGATTTCAGTCGTCATTCTGGTCGCGCTGTTCGTCACGCTGATTCCGACGACGATCGGAGCGTTGCTGTCGGCCATCGGCATCGCCGGCATGGATCGACTCGTGCGCTTCAATGTGCTCGCGATGTCAGGGCGCGCGGTCGAGGCCGCGGGCGATGTCGATACGCTTCTGCTCGACAAGACCGGCACCATCACGCTCGGCAATCGGCAGGCGACCGCGTTCCGGCCGCTGAAAGGCGTCACCGACCAGGAGCTCGCCGACGCAGCACAGCTTGCGTCGCTGTCCGACGAAACGCCGGAAGGTCGTTCGATCGTCGTGCTGGCGAAGGAGAAATATGGCATTCGCGGCCGCGATCTCGCCGATCGTCATGCGAACTTCATTCCGTTCACGGCGCAGACGCGGATGAGTGGCGTGGATTTGGACGGCTCCTGGGTCCGCAAGGGCGCCATTGATTCGGTGCTGAATTTTCTCAACGGCTCGGCGACGGCTGCCAATGGCGCCACGGTTCGTGCGCTCCAGCCTGCGGTCAGCGCGGAGGTCGCGCGCGAAATCAACGCGATTGCCGATGAGGTCGCAAAATCCGGCGGCACGCCGCTCGCGGTGGCGAGGGACGGCCGCCTGCTCGGCGTCATTCATCTGAAGGACATCATCAAGGGCGGCATCCGCGAACGGTTCAGTGAATTGCGGCGGATGGGCATCCGCACTGTCATGATCACCGGCGACAACCCGACCACGGCTGCAGCGATCGCGGCCGAAGCGGGGGTCGATGATTTCCTTGCGCAAGCGACGCCGGAGGACAAGCTGCGTCTGATCCGCGACGAACAGGGCAAGGGCAAGCTGGTCGCGATGTGCGGCGACGGCACCAATGATGCTCCCGCGCTGGCGCAGGCCGATGTCGGCGTCGCCATGAATACCGGTACGCAGGCGGCGCGCGAGGCCGGCAACATGGTCGATCTCGATTCAAATCCGACCAAGCTCATCGAGATCGTCGAAATCGGCAAACAGTTGCTGATGACGCGCGGCGCGCTGACGACCTTCTCGATCGCCAATGACGTCGCCAAATATTTCGCGATCATTCCGGCGATGTTCGTCGCCTTCTATCCGCAGCTCCAGGTCCTGAACATCATGCATCTCGCAACGCCGCAGAGCGCCATCCTGTCCGCGATCATCTTCAACGCGCTCATCATCATCGCGCTGATTCCGCTGGCGCTGAAGGGCGTTCGTTATCGCCCGATCGGCGCCGGTCCGCTGCTGCGGCGTAACCTGCTGATCTACGGCCTTGGTGGGGTCATCGTTCCCTTTGTCGGCATCAAGGCCATCGATCTCATCGTCACCGCGTTGCATCTGGCCTGAGGAGACCCGTCATGTTGAAGGAAATCCGACCCGCCATTGTGCTTCTCGTGGCGCTGACGCTGATCACGGGTCTTGCTTACCCCCTGGCCATGACTGGCATCGCCGGGCTGCTTTTCCCGAAACAGGCGGCAGGGAGCCTGGTCGAAAGGGATGGCAAGGTCATCGGATCAAGCCTTATCGGTCAGGCCTTTGCGGAGGCCAAATATTTCCACGGCAGGCCATCGGCCACCAACGCGCCGGATCCGAAGGACCCGACCAAAACCGTCGATGCGCCCTACAACGCCGCCAATTCGATGGGATCCAATCTGGGGCCGACCAGCAAGGCGCTGATCGGACGCGTCAAAGGCGACGTCGACAGGCTTAAGCAGGAGAACGGCGATGCCGCCGTTCCGATCGACATGGTCACGACCTCGGGCAGCGGCCTTGACCCGCATATCTCGCCGGAGGCGGCTCTGTTCCAGGTGCCGCGCGTTGCGAAGGCGCGAAACATTTCCGAAGACCGGGTTCGGCAGCTTGTCAATGACAGCATCGAGGGCCGCACCCTCGGCCTGCTCGGTGAGCCGCACGTGAATGTTTTGGCGCTCAATCTGGCGCTCGATCGTGCCACGAAATAGGATCGGCCGGCCATTCAAGTGATCGCTCGGGAAACTCGACCCTGATGGTTGATCCGCAACGCAGTTCTGAGCGCAGGCCTTCTCCGGAGGCGCTTCTTGAGGCGGCCCGCCGCGAAGAGCATCGCGTCGGCCGGCTGCGAATCTTCGTGGGCGCCGCGCCGGGCGTCGGCAAGACCTACGCGATGCTGCAGAACGCGCGCCTCCGTCTCAGGGACGGCTGCGATGTCGTGATCGGTGTCGTCGAGACGCATGGCCGCCGCGAGACCGAGGCGCTGCTCGAGGGGCTCGAGACCGTGCCGCGGCGCCGGACCGAGTATAAAGGCCAGCATCTGGAAGAAATGGACATCGACGCCATCATTGCGCGAAAGCCGCAGCTCGCGCTGGTCGATGAACTTGCCCACACCAATGCCCCGGGTAGCCGACACCCCAAGCGTTATCTCGACGTCCTGGAGCTGCTCGACAGCGGCATCGACGTCCAGACCACCGTCAACATTCAGCACATCGAGAGCCTCAACGATGTCGTGGCCCAGATTACCGGCGTTCGCGTCCGCGAGACGGTTCCTGATTCGATCTTCGATCGAGCCGACTCGGTCGAGCTCGTCGATGTCACGCCCGACGATCTGATCCAGCGCCTGAAAGAGGGCAAGGTTTACGTTCCCAGACAAGCCGAACGGGCACTCGAGAACTTCTTCTCGCCGGCGAATCTGACCGCGCTGCGCGAGCTCGCGCTGCGGCGGACGGCCGATCGCGTCGACGATCAACTCCTCGACGAGATGCAGGCGCGGGCGATCCAGGGGCCGTGGGCCGCCGGCGAGCGCATCCTGGTCTGTGTCAGCGAGGTGCCGCTCGCGGCCGGGCTCGTCCGTTACGCCAAGCGGCTGTCCGACCGGTTGCATGCGCCTTTCACGGCGCTGTCGGTGGAGACCGGACGCAATCTCGGTCTCAGCGAAGAGCAGCGCGACGGCATTGCCGACACGCTGCGCCTGGCGCAAAATCTCGGCGCCGAGGCCGTCACGATTCCCGGCGGCAGCCGCAGCGTCGCCGACGACGTGATCGGCTATGCGCAGACCAACAACATCACGCACATCGTCATCGGCAAGTCCACCCGCTCGCGGCTGTTCGAAATCCTGCACGGGTCGGTGGTGCATGATCTGGTCCGGCGCTCCGGCGATATCAGCGTTCACGTGATTTCCGGTGCCGACGTCTCCGGCGATCACATTGCGAAGAAGACGGTCAAGGCGGCCCAGCCAGGCATGGAGCGCGATCCGCGCCCCTATGGCTTGGCGATGGCCGCGGTCGCGCTGGCAACCGTCGCCGGCGAATTGATCTGGCCGTGGTTCGGCATTGAAAACGTCGATCTCGTCTTCCTCACGGCGATCGTGGCCATTGCGGTCCGTTTCGGGCTGCTGCCGTCGCTTGCGGCGACGGTCGCGGCTTCGCTATCGTACAATTTCTTCTTCATGGAGCCGCTCTACACGTTCACGATCGCTGATCCGAGGAACGTCGCGGCATTCATTTTCTTCACCTTGATCGCGGTCTTCGTCTCCAACGTGGCCGCTCGCGTCCGCACCCAGGCGCTGGCCGCCGCTGCCCGCGCCCGCACCACGGAATCGCTTTATTCCTTCAGCCGGAAACTGGCCGGCGTCGGCACGCTCGACGATCTGCTCTGGGCGACGGCATACCAGATTGCATTGATGCTGAAGGTCCGGGTCGTGCTGCTGCTCGAGG
>Ga0081455_10001373_pt1 | contig 30057 bp, 26 predicted proteins | sample TabmetS3T2R1_FD_70207 | JGI IMG/M metagenome (GOLD analysis project Ga0081455, IMG submission 70207) | Tabebuia heterophylla rhizosphere microbial communities from the University of Puerto Rico - S3T2R1 | ecosystem: Host-associated > Plants > Roots > Rhizosphere ... | reverse complement strand
CCGTAGCTCAACGGTTAGAGCCGACCGCTCATAACGGTCTGGTTGGAGGTTCGAGTCCTCCCGGGCCCACCAAGCGGGCTGGTCCATCATACAGCTCCGCCTGCACCGCCTTGCCGCCGCTTTGAGTTTCCCAAAAGAGGTCGATTGATCGGGCTCAGTACTTCCGTTGATCCCCGCGATCGCCCTCGCCCTTCTTCACGATGCTCTTGGCCTTTGATCGGCGGTCGGCCGAGAGCGAACGGCCCACATCCGTCTGTCCGCTTGAAAATTTGCCCTTCTTACGGCGGACGTAGCGCTTATCTCCCTTGTGCGGCGCGATCAATTCACGTGGCATGGAAATCTCCTTTGCCGATCAACGGCCATTTTGGTTGTAGGTCCCTCCCGCAGCTAAGCGCACCGCGATGTGAGCCTGTGCGTGTGGACGGGCTCACATCGTGCCGAGTGGTTAAGGAGTGGTGCAGCGATGCGCTATCGCCGCATCCCTATCTCGCCGGACTGTCCGCTCATCTCGCCGGGGCGCGCGTTCGTTGCGCCGCGCAGTTGACCTCGCGCCCGGTTCGACGTGCCGCTGCGTGGCTCGCCACTGCCCATGGTCGATTCGGCGCGGGCGGATTCAGGGCCGCGCAGCGAAGCGTTTTCGGCGCCACCGCGCTCGCGAATGGTGGACGTCGAGCGCATGGATGATCCGGTCCTGATGCCCGTGCCGCGTTGACGCACACTCGTGCCAACGGTCTCATTCCCGAAGTCCGTGCGCGCTGAGCGGGTCACGGCGCGCGAGCGTACGCCTTCGCGGTACCCGCTTACGCCTTCCCGGTACCCGCCGCCGACGACTACCCTGGAGCTGCCATACACGTAGTCCGGCTCATAGGCGTAGGTGGCTCCGTACCAAGAGCCGGGCGCCGCTGCGTAGGGTCCTGCATACCCATACGGTCCCGCATATCCATAAGCTGCGTACGAGCCGCCATAGCCATACGGGGCCGTGGCGCAAGGACAAGCCGCCGGCGCGGAATACGCGTAGGCGGCGGGCGGGCCGGCATAGTATCCGCCCGGATAAGCCCCATAAGCGCCGTAGACGCCCGGCGATCCAAATCCAACGCCTACACCCCAGCCGCGCTCACCCCAGCCGACGTACTGCGCAGCAGCAGGAAAGGTCATCGCCGCGACAAACCCTCCTACCAACGCGGCTACTACAACTCCTCTTCGCATCTTTTCATCTCCTCCAGGTGCGAGAAGGCATCGATCGGAAAGCGCCGACCGTGCTGCTCTGTGGTTGCTGATTCACGCCCGGCGTCAGGTCGCGGACACACGTCAGCCTCACGGACCTGCAACGCGCGCACGGGGGATCACGCTCAAAGTTCCGCCGCTACCGACGAGCATGTCCCGCCACGCCAATGCGTTAGAGGGGATGAGGTTCCGCGATAATCGCGCGCTGCCCGTGACCTTCGCGGCCGTATTGCCTTCTGCGCCTGCGCAGGTGTGAAACAATTCCGCTGACTACTGGTTCGTCGATGGCGCCTTTGGGGAGGGGCTTTGATCTGTCGTGGCGTCGGGAACCACGGCCGACGTCGATGTGTCGCGGCCCCCATTGTAGAGCGCGGCTCCTGCCACGATCACCAGTGCCACGAGTGCTGCGATCCAGGCCATGCTAGGGACATTCGAGCGATGTCGTGGCGGGGCTGGGTGCGCCGAAGCGCATTCATAATGCGATTTCCTTCACAATTGAGGCGTAACGCCCTTCGCGGCGGCGACACCTTGGAAGGTCTGTGCGCGGGTTCTCAGCAGGCTAGCTGACGGCAGTTAGCGGGACGGCTAAGGAGCGGGCTACAATCAAGCATCCGATGACGGACCGGCAGCATTTTCGGTACCCTCAACGTCCTTTTTTGTTATTTCCTATCTCGAGGTTCTCAACTGGTGTCTGACATTGGCGACCTACGAGAACGCATGGATGACGTTGCGCGCGATATCGAGTCGGGTCTGGTGAGACCACGCAGAATTGAAACGGAATGGATCATGATCGCGGATCATCGTAGAGCGCGCCTCATCGAGGCCATGGCGGAAGCGGATCTCGACATGCTGCTGGTCTATGGCAATGCTTGGCAGGTCGATTATCTACGCTACGCCACTGATTTCGGTATCCTCGAAGGACAGGCGCTGGCGCTAGTTCGCAATGATGGGCATATCACTCTCTATCTCGACAGTCCTCTCGAGGTCGACCGCGCCGAATTGGATTGTTCCGGCGTCGACGTGATCTACGCGCCCGATCTCATCGCCGAAGTTGACCATGCACTGGACCGGCTGCGCACTCATCGGATCGGTACGGCGCCGCAGCGTCTTCTCCCGCGCCGGATCGCTGGTCGAGCCAAAGCTCTCAACCTCAGCGACCAGACCTCTCTCGTCGACCGTCTGCTGATGGGCAAAATGGAATCCGAGATCACCGCGATCCGCCGCGCGGCCAAGGTTGCCGACGAAGGCTATCGGGTGTTCAAGAATGCGGCGCGCCCGGGCCGGGCAGACTACGAATTGATCGCCGAAGTAGAGGCCTTCTTCCGCGCCAATGGCGTCGATGATAATTTCCAGATCATCGGAGTGGGCGGTGTTGAAGTCCGCGGCATGACCCCGCCCGGCGGCAAGCGGTTGAAGCGTGGCGACTTGGTCACCACCGAGCTGACGCCCTGCGTCGACGGCTACTACGCCCAGATTTGCCGCACACTGGTGATCGGCGAGCCCATCGCGGAGCAGCGGGCGGCGCACGCGCTCTATCGCGAAGCGATGGAGGCCGGGATCGCCGCAGTGCGGGACGGCGTCATTGCCGCCGACATCGCTCGCGCCGAGAATGACGTGTTCCGCAAGCATGGCCTGGGCGAATACACCACGAGCGAATACACGCGGGTGCGCGGGCACGGCATGGGATTGTTCGCCGACTCCAAGCCGCATCTGCTGGAGAACGTCACCACACGGATCGACGTTGGCATGGCGCTGATCGTGCACCCCAACACCTACCATCCGGCGGTGGGCTATCTGGTCATCGGCGACGCAGTGATCGTGACCAAGGACGGTTGCGAGGTCCTCACCGGGGTCCCGCGTGAATTGTTCAGCGTTCCGGGGTGATCGACCGTGCGCCGCGGCTTGATGAAATGGAATCCGCGGGAGTTGCCAGTCGAAGTGCTCGACGCCCGGATCGCGCGGCTGCGCGCCGAGATGAAACGCGCAAGGCTGGATGCGTTCATTGTCTACACCAACAACGTACGCCCGTGCGCCGTGGCGCATCTGACCGGATTCACGCCGTACTGGAATGAAGGGCTGCTGCTGGTGCCGGCGAGCGGCCGCCTGGTGTTTGCCACGGCATTGTCCAACCGCGTGGTCGATTGGATCCGGTCGATCAATCCGGTGAGTGAAGTCACCAGCACGCCGCGTCCCGGAAAATTTCTGGGCGAATGGCTGGCCAAGGACACCGTGAAGCAGGCCGGTGTTCTGGAGTTCGACGCGATGCCGTCGGAGTTGGCCTCCGATCTCGCGATTGCCGCTCCGGCCATCCAATGGATTGATGGGAGCGCAACGTTCGCCGCCATCCGCCGCGGCATCGATGCGGCCGAGCAGCGGATGCTGGAACGCGCCGATGCGATCACGATCGCGGCGCTCGATGAGGTGAATGTCACAGCAATTTCGGATGCAGGCGCGTTGGCTGGGCTGGTCGAAAAGCAGGCGCGGCTTTCCGGCGCCGAAGAAGCGTACATCGCCGTCTCACCCGACCTTGTTTCGGATCGAAGATTCAACCGTATATCGAAGCCGATAGCGCTCGCCGAGCGTTTCGCAGTTCGTGCATCCGTTGCCTACAAGGGAAGCTGGGTGCGGCGCACGAGAACCTTTGCAAAAGACGATTCTGTTCGGCGCGCGGATATTTGGCTCGAAGATGTTGTTCGCAAGATCGAGGCTGGGAAATTTTTTGCTGGACAACTTGCTGCCTGTGTCGATGCATTGCCCGATGCAAAGCTCGCAAATTGGATGGTCGAAAGCTGCAGCGGAAGCTATCCACTTTCGGTCGTTGCATCATCTCGCTCGTCTGAAGGCAAAGCGCCAATCGACGGCAGCTTTTATGTTCTGACTGTTGAATTCCTGCTTGACGGCGGCCCATGGATCGGCAGCACGCCGCTGATCATCGGTAAGCCCGCGCTGTAGCGCCTACAGCCCCGCCTTCACCGGCAAAAACTGCGTCGTGAACATCGCCTTGTCCTCCGGGATGTCCTTGAGCAATCCCATTTCAATGAACGACTGTTTGAGCACCGCGACGGCGCGGGGGTCGAACGACAGATCGTCGCTGAAGATGCCGATCTGCTGGTCGTAGGCGCGCTCGATCACCGACGGCGCCACCTGGATCACCTTGGAGGTGATCTCCACGGTCTTCTCCTTGTTCGCCTTCATGAACGCGATGGTGTCCTGCCAGCCCTGCAGGAAGGCCTTCACGGCCTGGGGGCGTTTGGCGATCACGTCCTCGCGCACGAAGAACACGTGCGTGATGAAATGATCGACGAATGGCGTCGCGCTAGTGATGACGCGCCACTCTTTCGCTTCCTCGAGCGAAATCCCGATCTCGAGCGCGCCGATATAGCCGTCGATCTGGTTGGTCTTGATCGCGGCGCGAGCGGGGGGCATGCCGCCGACCGGGACCGTGGTGATGCCGGCCGGGCCCCAGCCCTTTTGAGTACCGATCCGCTTGCCGATCCAGTCGGTGAGCGAGCCCACCGTGGTGACGCCGAGCTTCTTTCCTTTCAGGTCGTCCACCGTCTTGATCGGCGAGTCGTAGCCGACCATCACCGCCATGTTGCGCGGCACGCCGGCCATGACACCGACCGCCTTGGCCGGCACGCCCTTCACCATGAATGCCATGCCGGGCCCGCTGCCGATGCCGATGTCGATCGAGTCGGAGGTCAGGCCCTGCTGGAGCCTTGCGTCGCCGTTGAACGCCGAGGCTTCGACGTCGATTCCGTGCTTGGCGAAGATGCCCATCTGCATGCCGACGTCGAGCGGCGTGAAGGTCCAGGCGAACGCCACTGCTTTGCCAACGCGCAGCTTCTCGGCCGCGCTCGCGGGCGCGACCAGCGCCAGCGCGAGGATCGCGGCGGCAGCACTCGAAACGGCACGCAGAATGCGGGGCATGGTGTCCTCCCTGCTGACAGCTCGGCCTTGGAGCGAAATCATTGCAGAAAACCACCGCTCTCGCCATGCGGCACGCATGCTGCTTGCGCGAGCGAGCCGCAGCTGCTTCTCCCGCCTCGCATTAGCTCGGCATCTTCTTCCGTTCCGGGAGAGGCAGACCGCGGCAGCTACTTCAAACCGGAGCACTTATGCTCTAAAATAGTTAAATCACCGGCCGAAACGGCGGACAGCCCATGCACATCATCGACTCGCACTTCCACTGGTGGCCGCGTTCGATCTTCGACAAGCTCTGCAAGCGTGAGAGCTTCCCCAAGGCGCGGGTCAACGACCGTGGCGGCTACGACTACATGCGCCGCAGTGGAAGCGGTCAACATCTCAACTCCTGGGCCGAGTGGTTCGATCTCGACAAGCAGTTCGAATACATGGATCGGCTCGGTCACCGGGTCGACGTGGTCTGCTCGATTGGGCCGTTCTCAGTGTCGTTCTCCGACATGCCGCTCGACGAGGGCCGCGACTACGCCGTCATGTGGAACGAGGAGATGGCGGGCGCGCAGAAGAAATATCCCGGCCGGCTATGGGCCAGCGCCGCGGTGCCGCTGCAGGACACGGCCGCGGCGATCGAAGTGCTCGATGACGCGGTCAATCGCCTGGGCCTTATGGGCGTCAACCTGCCGGGCAGCGTCGGTGAGGACGCGCGCATCGACGCCGAGCGCCTTGCGCCATTCTACGCGCACTGCGAAAAGCTCGGCCTGCCGGTGTTCCTGCACCCGACCGACGTGATCTTCCAGGACATGCTGTCGGACGGCTACGAGGGGGCGCTGCATCTGAGCCTCGGCCGTGTCATCGAGGTTTCGGTCGCGGCGATGCGGCTCATCCTGTCCGGCACCATGGAGCGCCATCCCGGGCTCAAGATCGTAATGTCGCACACCGGCGGATCGCTGCCCTACCAGGCCGGTCGCATGGATAAGAACTCCAAGGCCGCCAAGCTGCCGCGCCCGGTCACCGCCTACATGAAGCGTATGTTCACCGATACGGTGTCGCCGCACTCCGCCGGTATACGGTTCGCGATCGATTACTACGGAATCGACAACGTGATGTATGGCACCGACTATCCGTGCTGGGACCCGGCGCCGTGCCTCAAGCTGATCGACGAGATCACACTGTCGGATGCCGATAAGCACAAGCTATTCTATGGCAACGCTCGGCGTATTCTCGGCCTGCGCGACTCGGCACCGGTCAAGGCTAAGCGCGAGCCAGTGGTGGCGTGACCACGGCGGAGAAATCGTTCATTGCGGCGGGCCCGCCCAGCGGCTGTCCAGACTCTCCCATTGGTCGTAGCCGACGATTTTCTTGTAGTCCTCGAAATCCATGCCGTCGTTTCTGCGCGTGAATTTACCCGACTTCATGTCGAGCAGAACGGCTTCGATCGCTTTCGCCGCATGCATGATTGTATCAAGTCCCAGCACGGCGCAGTTGAAACCAAGCCCGCCCAATTCCTCCATGGTGAGGATCGGCGTATGACCGCCCATCAGCGGATTGCAAATTTGCGGTACGTCGAAGGCGCGGCCGATGTGCTTGAGCTCGTCGATGCTGCGCGGGGCTTCGATGAAGATACCGTCGGCGCCGGCACGAATGTAGCGCTCCGCGCGGCGCATTGCCTCGTCGAGATCGTAGACCGCGCGCGCGTCAGTTCGTGCCAGAATCCAAGTTTCGGGGTTGATCCGTTCTGAGCACGCCGCCTTGATTTTGGCCTCCGCCATTTCCACTGGGACGACCTTCTTGCCCACCATGTGGCCGCAGCGTTTCGGCCACTGCTGGTCCTCGATCAGGATAGCGCTCACGCCCATGCGCTCGTAGCTCTGCACCGTATGCACTACGTTCTTCACGTCGCCATAGCCGTCGTCGCCGTCCACGAACACCGGCAGGTCGCAAGCCGCCATGATGTCGCGCACGCAGGCCGAGATTTCGCCGAAGCCTTTGAGGCCGATGTCGGGCACGCCGTAGCGTGCGCCGACTGCTGGGAAGCCACCGATGAAATAGGTCTCGAAACCGATGTGCTGGATCAGCCGGGCACTCAGCGCGTCATGCGCGCCGGGCACTACCAGAAGTTTCTTATCCTTGACCGCCTTGTTGATGATCTGACGAAAGCTCGACGGCATTGAGCGGCTCCGGAATTGTCGGTATCGTCACGAGGTTCATCCTGCCTCAATTTAAGCTCAGTTCGCCGAGCGACGCCAGCGCGAGAAGACGAGCGCGATAGCATTTGGAGCGTCTGAGTGATCTTTGTGGCGGTTGATATCGGCGGCACCTTCACCGATCTGATCGGATTCGACGATGAGAGGGGCGAGTTCCTCCAAGCCAAGAGCCTGACGACTCCGGCCGAGCTTGGGCGGGGCGTGATCGACTGCATCCGCCAGAGCGGCGTTGATCCGACTGCGATCGCTGAGCTGATCCACGGCTCCACGATCGCGATCAACACGCTGATCGAGCGCAAGGGCGCCAGGACCGGACTGGTGGTTACCCGTGGTACACGTGACGTTTACATCATCGGCCGCGGCAATCGCCCGGAGTCCTACAACCTGTTCTTCCATCGCCACCGCCCGCTGGTGTCGCGGCAGCTCACGTGCGAGGTGACGGAGCGGGTTCTCAGTTCTGGCGATGTGGAAAAGCCGCTGCAGAAGGCGAGCGTCGCCAAGGCCTGCAAGGTGCTTAAGTCCGCCGGTGTCCAAGCGGTCGCGATCTGCTTCTTGCATTCCTATGCCAATCCCGAACATGAGCGCATCGCCGGCGCAATGATCCGCGAGGCGATGCCGGACGTTTACCTTTCGCTGTCGCACGACATCTTGCGCGAATATCGCGAGTTCGAACGCATGTCCACGACGGTGGTAAATGCCTATATCGGGCCAAAAGTTGGTGGCTACGTAAAGAGTCTGAAATCAAGCCTGGGCGGGATTGGCTTTTGCGGCGACCTGTCGATCATGCGCTCGAACGGCGGCGTGATGACACCCGATGTCGCGACCGAACGGCCGGCGGCGATGATGGAGTCCGGCCCGGTCGGCGGCATCATCGCGTCGGCGCAGATCGGCACGGCGCTGGGCTTCCCCAATGTGATCTCGTTCGACATGGGGGGCACGACCGCCAAGGCGAGCCTAATTCGCGCTGGCGAGCCGACGCTGGCACCCGGCTATTACGTCGGCGGTTATGCTAGCGGCCATCCGGTAATGCTGCCGATGATCGACGTGGTCGAGGTCGGCGCCGGCGGCGGCAGTATCGCATGGCGTGATGACGTCGGCGCGCTCAAGGTTGGTCCGCAGAGCGCAGGCGCCGATCCCGGCCCAATCTGCTATCGCGGCGGCGGCGCCGAACCCACAATCACCGACGCCAACGTTGTGCTGGGCAGGATCGACCCGGACAATTTCCTCGGCGGCACCATGAAGCTCGACGCCGATGCTGCCAGGCGCGGCGTCGCCGATAAGGTGGCTAAGCCACTGAAGCTGGATACGACAAAGGCTGCTCAGGCGATCGTCGAGATCGCAATCGCGAAAATGTCGCTCGCGGTGCGCGAAGTGTCCGTTGCCAAGGGTTACGACCCGCGCGACTTCGCGCTGGTCGCGTCCGGCGGCGCGGGACCGCTACACGTCTGTGCGATTGCGCGCGAGCTTTATATCCCGACCGTGATAGTGCCGCTGTTCCCTTCGCACTTTTCGGCGCTTGGCATGCTCTTGGCAGATGAGCGCCACGATTTCATCCGTACGGTCTATTCCGATCTCGCTAACGCCGATTTCGCAAATCTTGTCGCGGTCCACCACGAGATGGTGGCAGCCGCCAAGGCTGCCCTGCGCCACGACACCGATACGCAATATCAGGTTCAGCTCGATCTGCGCTACGTCGGTCAGGAATTTACGCTGTCCGTGCCGGTGGAGCTGGCGCAGCTCAAGCGCGGCGACCGCGCTGGCATCCGCACCGCATTCGACGAGCTCTACGAGCGGCGCTACGCACACCATTCGCCCGAAGAGCCGGTGGAGATGGTCAACATCCGGCTCAACGCTATCGGGAAGCGGCCGAAGCTGACGTTTCCGAGTCTCGCTGCGGCCAGCACTGTTGCGACGATCGGCGAGCGTCCCGTCTATTTTACCGATGCGAGCAAGCCACTCACCGCGAAGGTCTATCGCCGCGATAAGCTGGGGGCAGGGGTCGAGATCGCGGGGCCTGCGCTGATCCAAGAGCACGGCACCACCACGGTGCTCTTCGAGCATGATAACTGTCGCGTCGCGGAGTCAGGCGAATTGATCATTGTGGTCGGAGACGTGCGATGACGGTGATTGCGTGCGAGATATCGTTTGGGTTCCCTTCGCTTCAAGAGGGAAGGGGGCGTATCGTCTGCGTTGCCGACAATGTCTACCGATTCGAGTAATGCCAATGACAACAAAACTCGACACCGTCACGCTGGAGGTGATCCGCAACGCGCTTCCAGCCGTCGCCAACGAAATGGCAGCCGACCTGCAGCGCACCTCCTACAACATGATGATCTACGAGGTGCGCGACTATTGCACGGCCCTGCTCGACATCAAGGGAGAGCTGATCTCGCAGAACGTGGGCGGCGTCTCGCACTTCGTCGCCGATCTCGGCGTTCTGGTGGTCGATGGCATGAAACGCTACGGCCGCGACGGCTTCGAGCCGGGCGATGTCATTATCACCAACCACCAGGCGGTCGCCGGCCAGCACCTCAACAACATCGTCATCTACTCACCCTATTTCTACAAGGGCGAACTCCTGATGTTCTGCATGGTACGGGCGCACTGGATCGACGTGGGCGGGCAGAGCACCGGATTCGGCGCAGGTGCCGCGGTCGGTGATCCCTGGTTCGAAGGGCTCCAGCTCGACCAGCTCAAGATCTACGAGGAAGGCAGACTCAACGAGACGCTCTACCGCGTGATCAAGGACAACATCCGGTTTCCGGATTCCTCGCTCGGCGATATGAAATCGCAGATGGCGGCCTGCCGCCTCGCGGCGCGCCGCATGGACGAGCTGTTCGACAAGTACGGACGAGACACCATTCTCGCTGCGATCGCGCAGATTTTCGACGAGACCGAGCAGAAGTGCCGCAACGTAGTAGCGCAACTCCCCGACGGTATCTACGAGGCCGCGGCCTCGATCGACGATGACGGTCTCATTCGCGATGAGGAGGTGCCGATCCGCGTCAAGATCGAGATCAAGGGCAGCGACATGACCATCGATCTGTCGGGTTGCTCGGCGGAACGCAAGGCCGCGATCAACTCACGCACCTATGCGGGGGCGCGCGTCGCCTACAAAGCGCTGACCGGACCTCTTGACCCCGTGAATGAAGGCTCGTTCCGAGCGCTAAAGGTCATCATCCCCGAGGGCAACATCATGATGGCGAAGTTTCCGGCGCCGATGTCGGGCTGGAGCGCCATCGTACCAACCGTGGTAGACACGATCGTGCGCGCGCTTTCGGAGGCGATGCCGGACCGCGTTCCGGCCGGCCATCATGGGCTCCTGGGCGGGTCGGTGGTGTTCTTCGGGATGCACCCTAAGACCAGGCGGCGCTTCATCGTGCAGAGCATCGAAGGTGGCGGCTGGGGGGGACGGCCGTTCGAGGATGGCGAATCCGCCACCGTGTCGGTGTGCCAGGGCGATGTGCGCAACGGGTCGATCGAAGGCATCGAGCTGAAATGCCCGGTGGTGGTCGAGAGCCGGGCGCTGCGGCAGGATTCCTGCGGCGCCGGTAAATATCGCGGCGGGCTCGGGCTTGATACTCGCGTCCGCAATCTGGTCGAGGGCCGCTGGAATTTCGAGCGCACGCGGCGCAGCAAGTGCCCGCCCTGGGGCATCGCAGGCGGAATGCCGGGTTCGCCCGGCGGCAGTCTGCTCAAGCGGGCGGGTGAGAAGAAGTTCGAATGGATCACCGGCGCCAACATTCCGGTACCGATGAACTCGGAAGGCATCGTCCGCACCGGCGGCGGCGGCGGATGGGGCGATCCACTGGAACGCCCCGCGGCCCTGGTTGCCGAGGACGCCGCCGAGGGGCTGATTTCCTGCAAAGCCGCGCGCGAGCTCTACGGCGTTGTGCTCCGAGGCAACATGTCGGTCGATCAAACCGCGACGCGGCGGCTGCGAAACCGGCTAAGATCGGCGCGCCGGGGCAAGCCCAAGAAATCCAAGAAGCCGCCAGAGCGGCCCGTCGCGGCCAAGGGGAGAAGGCAGCGGTGATCCGAACACTGGCGTGGACGCTTGCCGGCGCGCTCGTCGCTGCGTCGGGCGCCACTGCTGAGACCTTGCGCGTCGGCAAGGCTGGCCGAGACGCGTTCTCGTTCGTGCCGGCCGACATCGGCGCACAGACCGGCCTGTTCAAGCAGCACGGCATCGACGTCACGATTTCCAGCTTCGGCGGCGATGCCCGCGTGCAGCAGGCTATGACCGCCGACGGCATCGACATCGGGCTCGGCTCTGGTCCGGGGCTCGCCTTCGTCGCGAAGGGCTCTCCGGTAAAGGGCATCGCCGCGATGGCCGACTCGCCGCTGACCTTCGCGCTGGTGGTACGCAATGACGATTCGATCAAGACACTCGACGATCTCAAGGGCAAGAAGGTGGGGGTCTCGACCGTGGGCTCGGTCACCGGCTGGCTGGTCGGCGAAACCGCGCGGCAGAGGGGCTGGGGCTACGAGGGCATGGAGTTGACGCCGGTTGGCGATGACGCCTCGCGGGTCGCGGCAGTCAAGACCAAGTCGATCGACGGCGCAGTGGTCAATCTCGCGGTCGCGTTCAACTTCGCGCAGCGCGGCGACGGCCGTGTGCTGCTGCTGTTCGGCGATCTTCTGAAAGACTTCCACGTCCACGTGATCTTTGCGACCGACAAGGCGATCGCCACGCGTCCCGAAGCGCTGCGAAAGTTCCTGGCCGGCTGGTTCGAGACGATCGCCTTCATGCGCAAGGAAAAAGCCAAGACGATCGAAATCGCCCGCCAGGTCATGGACACCGACGAGCCTACGACCGCTCGCATCTACGATGCGATGATGCCGATGTTCAACGACGACGGTCGTTTCAAGCCGAAGGCGCTAGCGGTGCTGAGCCGCTCCTACGTCGACATGAAGACGCTGCCGGCGGAGCCCGACATGCGCAAGCTGATCAACGAATCGTTCCTGCCGAAATGACAGTGAGTTCCGCCATAACGATTTTGCCGGGGCCGGCGCAGCAAGTCTCTCCCCGCTGCCGCCTCGCGGAAGGAGGGGCGAGCACCGCGGCTGCGGGAGGCGGCCCAGCATGACGCCCGGCGACGTCGCGGTCCATATCAAGGACGTTTCGCACGAGTTCGGAGAGCCCGGCGACGCATTCTATGTGCGAGCGCTGCTCAACACCAATCTCGACATCCAGCGCGGCGAATTGCTCTGCCTGATCGGGCCGAGCGGGTGCGGCAAGAGCACGCTGCTCAACATGATCGGCGGACTGCTGATGCCGATCGGCGGCGTGGTCGAGGTCGGCGGCAAGGTCGTGCGCGCACCGTTGCCGCGCGAGATCGCCTTCGTGTTCCAGGAGAACGCGCTGTTTCCGTGGTGCTCGGTGATCGAAAACGTCAAGCTCGGAATGGTGTTCCAAGGAGTCGCCAAGTCTGAGCAGGAGGATCGGGCACGTAAGTCGCTGGAGGCTGTAGGGCTGAAGGACTTCCTGAACCACTACCCGGCGCAGCTCTCCGGCGGCATGCGTCAGCGCGCTGCGCTCGCACGTGCGCTCAGCCTGCAGACCGACATCCTCTTGATGGACGAGCCGTTCGGCGCGCTCGATGAGCAGACCCGCATGATCCTGGGCGAGGATCTTTCGGTGCTGCTATCGAGCGCGGCCAAGACCATCGTGTTCGTCACGCACTCACTTGGCGAGGCGGTGTTTCTCGCTGACCGGGTGGCGGTGTTCTCGGCGCGACCCGGCACGATCAAGGAGATCATCCACGTCGACGAGCCGCATCCGCGCAAGCCGAACTTCGTCACTACCGAAAAGTTCAACCAGCTCCGCAACACGCTCTACGGCCTGCTGCACGACGAGATCCGCAAGGCGGTGGAGCAGTCGGCCATTGCGGGACCGCAATCGTGAGCACGCGGCAGGACCGGCGGGTCAGGTTCGCAAGCCGCGCGGTGCAGTTCGGTTTCCTCGTCGGCCTGATGGCGCTCTGGTACCTAGGGACCGCCTACTGGGGCGTTAGCCACCTACTGCTGCCCAATCCTGTGAAGGTGTGGCACGAGCTGAAAGACGTGCTCAGCACCGGCGAATATCTGCCCGATCTTCAGGTGACGCTGACCGAACTTGCGATCGCATTTGCGATCTCGTGCACGTCCGGCGTCACGCTCGGCTATCTGATCAGCCGTTCGCCCTACATGATCAAGGTGTTTGAGCCACTGCTCGCCGGCATCTATTCGGTGCCGATCATCCTGTTGCTGCCGCTGTACGTGCTGTTCTTCGGCCTCGGCCCGGGCTCCAAGATCGCGATCGGTACCACTATTAGTTTCTTCCCGATCGTGCTCAACACCATCGCGGGCTTCGGCTACGTCGATCGCATCTTCATAGTCGCGGCGCGCTCGATGGGCGCCTCCGACCTGCAGATGTTCCGCTATGTGCTGCTGCCAGCTGCGCTGCCCGTGATCCTGACCGGCCTGCGCATCGGCTTTATTATTGCGCTCCTGTCGATCCTCGGCAGCGAAACCATCGCCTCGCTCGCCGGCCTCGGCCACAAGATCGTTCATCTCGCCGAGGGAATGGAGACCGCACGCATGTTCGCCTACATCGCCTTCGTGGTGGCGATCGCGGCGACGCTCAACACCATTGCCAGCGCGTTGGAACGAAGAGCGCAGCGCCAGTGAACCGGCACGGGCCCATTCCGCCTATTGGTACGTCGGGGCTGCCGTTCCAGGCGGCGCGGCCGCATCTTTCGTCGGCGCGGATCAAGAAGTTGCTGCTTGGCCATCCGGCCCTGGCGCGGATTCTAGTGATTATCGCGCTGTTTCTTCTGTGGGAGGGGGCGGCGCGCTGGTGGGTGGATCCCATTTTCCTGAGCCCGCCGTCGCAGGTTCTGACCTCGCTCGACACCGTGTTCGAGACCCGCGGCGTCCCGGCGGCACTGCGGGTCACGTTCTGGGAGCTTGCGGTCGCATTCGCGATGTCGGTCGTGATCGGTCTGGTGGTTGGACTTGCGGTGGGCCTGTCGAAGTTCTCGTACCGCAGCTGCATGCCGATCATCCTTTTACTGTACGGGACACCCCAGGTTACCATCCTGCCGCTGTTCATCCTGTATTTCGGCATCGGGCCCGCGTCCAAGATCGCGTTCGGCGTGAGCCACGGCGTCTTTCCAATCATCGTGACCACGGTCGCGGGCGTGCAGAACATCAAGCCGATCCTGATGACGGCGGCACGTTCCATGGGCGCAAGCCACTGGCAGCTGTTCCGCTGGGTGATTTTCCCACACATGATTCCGAGCTTTTTTGCCGGCATGCGCCTCGGGATGACCGGCGTGCTGCTCGGCGTTTTGCTGGCCGAGCTCTATGTCTCGACCGCCGGCATCGGCTACTTCACGCAGATGTTCACTCAGAACTTCGATCCGACCAAGTTGCTCGGCCTGATCTCGGTCTTGGCTGCGATGGCGATCATACTGAACGAGATCGTGCGCAGGGCCGAGGTGTATTTCGCGCGCTGGCGGATGGATTAGGGGCGAGGAGTTGAGATGGCCAAGCTGAGGCTGAGCGTCGCGTGCGGCGATTACGACATCGTCAAGCCGCTGATCGAAGGTACGGTGCAGGCCGACGGCCTGGAGCTTGTATTTCTCACCGACATGGGGCCGCGCGAGCGCCACTGGCGGATGGGCCGAAAGCACGAGTTCGACGTTTGCGAAGAGAACATCGGCGCCTACTTCATGATGCGCGACCAGGATGAGCCCGTGACCGCAATCCCGGTATTCTTGCATCGCCGCTTCCGCCATGGCTTCGTGTTCATCAACACCGCTGCTGGGATCCGCGAACCCAAGGACCTCGCAGGCAAGACCGTCGGGGGCACCAACTTCCTGCCGGCATCGAATATCTGGATGCGGGGCATCTTGGAGGAGCACTATGGCGTCCCGCATCGAAGCATCACTTGGCTGGTCGATCGGAGCGAGGACATCGCCTTCTCGCCGCCGTCCGATTTGCGGATCGAGTTGAAGAGATCACCCAGGACGCTGGGCGAGATGCTGGCCGACGGCGACATCCCAGCGATGATCTCGCCAACGCTGCCGCGGCCGTTCGTGCAGGGCGACAAGCGCATCGCGCGGTTGTTTGCCGACTACAAGGCGGTGGAAATCGCTTTCTTTCGCCAGACCGGCATCTTTCCGATTATGCACGTTACGACAGTGAAGCAGGAGATCGTGGAAAAGTATCCCTGGGTGCCGACCAACCTGACCAAAGCGTTCGAGGCTGCAAAGCAACTCGCCTACCGGCGCCTGGCGAACCCTCGCATGGTGCCATTGGCCTTCGTACGCACGGCGGTTGAGGAGCAGGAGCAGATTCTTGGCAAAGATCCGTGGTCCTATGGGCTGACGGCCAACCGCGAGACGCTCGCGACGGTGCTGCGCTACACTCACCAGCAGGGCATGATCCGCAATATGTTGTCGCTCGATGAGATCTTCGCCGACACCGACCTCGGTGACGTTTCGCTTTCCGCCGCCGGACCTGAAGAGTTCTGAGCGCGACGAAGGGATGAGATGACCGCGCTCGAAACGATGGCTGCGTTCATCGCTCGAGGCGTGCGTGGAGGTGTTCCGGCAGCGACACGCGCAACGGCAAAGCGGCATGTGATCGACACAGTCGGCGCCTGGATCGCCGGGGCGCGCACCGCCGAAGGCCGAGCGTTGATCGCATCACCTGCACTGGCAATGACCGGCAGTGACACGGTTTGCGACGTTGGCATTCATTGCGCGCTGGCGCGATTGAGCGAAATCGACAACATCCATCTGGCGTCGTCGATTACACCGGGCAGTATTGTCATTCCGACGGCGCTGACCATCGCGGCTAATCGCTCCGATACGGATGCCGAGGCGCTGCTCGAGGCGATCGTTGCGGGAACCGAGGTTATGGTTCGGCTTGGCCTTGCGATCAACGGGCCTACGGTACTCTACCGTGGCATCTGGCCGACCTATTTCGCGGCGCCGTTTGGCGTGGCGGCGGCGGCCGCCCGTCTCGGTAATCTTGACGCAGAGCAGACGGCGCATGCGTTGGCGCTGGCGTTAACCTTCGCTTCGCCGGGCGTCGGCCATCACAACGCCGCGAGCACGTCGCGCTGGTTTGCCATTGGTCATGCCGCGCGTAACGGTCTCATCGCCGTGGAGGCGGCACAGACTGGCTTTACCTCCGACTTAAACCTGCTCGAAGGCAGCTTCCTTAACGGTATCTATGGCATTACTCCGAATGTCACCGCCTTTACCGAGAACCTCGGTCAGCGCTTCGCCCTCGATGATATCTCATTCAAACCGTGGTGTGCCGCGCGACAGACAATCGCTGCGACACAGGCTCTCCTTGAGATTATCGAATCCGGCGTGTCGCCCGACGCGATAGCATCGGTCGAAGTGCATGTCCCGTCCCCCTATCTCAAGATGATCAATCATGGGGTGAAGGTTGGTGATCGTGCGTCGCATCTCACTAGCGTTCAATATCACCTCGCGCTCGCCGCCCGCGATCTTTCGGCGTTGTATGACGTCCAACATTCGCCGCAGCGCATTGCCGACGATGTCCAAGCCTTCATGCAAAAGGTATCGGTTTCCGCCGACGAGGCATTGCTAGCGCACTACCCGAAAGCATGGCCGGCACGCGTTGTTGTCCACACGAGCGGTGCAATGCACGAGCTAATCGTGATCCACGGATGGGGAGATCCACAGAGGCCATTCGACGACCGTCGCGTCGAGGAGAAATTCCACCGGATCCTGGCTCCGACCGCCGCGGCCTGCGCTCAAGGATTGCTGGCACACTGCCGCGCGGTATTCGACACCAGCCGGTCGCCGGCCGCGTTGGCGCAAGACATCGCGCGCGTAACCGGAAGAGCGTTCAAAACTTAGAATACGAGAGAGGATGGCATCAATCGTCATGTCCTTTCGAAAATTTCCATCCGGCCTTCCAGCGCTGCATCGAGCGGTTTTTCGGATGGTTGCGAAGCGGCCTATAATGCAAACCGTCGAGTGACGGACCGATGAGCGGAACCAGTCTCTTCTCGCCCGAGGCCTGGGAGCGCAATGCCGCAATTTACGAGACCATCCGCGGCATGCCGTTCAACGCGCAGCTTGCGTCGGGCTCGTTGAGCGAGGCGCGGTTCAAGCACTACATCACGCAGGATGCGCATTACCTCATCGGCTTTGGACGCGCTTTGGCCCTTGCGGCAGCGAAGGCGCCGGATGCGGATCGTATCGTGCAATTCGCCAAATCGGCCGAAGGCGCGCTGGTCGTGGAGCGCGCGCTGCATGGTTCGTTTTTCAAACAATACGGCATCACCGCGCAGGTCTTCGCGCAAACGCCGCTCTCGCCGGCCTGCCACCATTATGTTTGTTATCTTCTCGCCACGGCCTATGCGGAGCCCTACGAGGTGCTGCTCGGAGCGCTGCTGCCCTGCTTTTGGATCTACGCCGAGGTCGGGCGCCACATCCACGCGCGGGCGGCACCGGCCAATCCATATCAGGCCTGGATCGATACCTACGCGGGCGAGGAATTCCACGCGGCGGTGCGCGCCGTGATTGCGACCACGGATGCGGCCGCCGCCGAGGTCTCCGGATCGCTTCGCGCGCGCATGCATGCTGCGTTCACGCGGGCTACCCAGCTCGAATGGATGTTTTGGGACTCGGCCTTCCGGCTGGAGACCTGGCCGGTATAGTCGGGGACAACTTCGTGGGAGTGCGACAGGGCTCCTTGCGCTGCAGTTCGGCTAGCGAATTGTCGGCCATTCATTCCGCCGCGACGCGGATCGGTACCACGACCGGATCGAAATGATCCATGTGCTCGGAGCGGTGGGACAGGTCCGCAGTCTCGTCGCCGCGCACCCTGAACCACAGCGAGTACAGCGCCGGCACGACGAGGAGCGTCAGCACGGTCGCAACCAACAAGCCGCCCATGATCGTGATCGCCATCGGTCCCCAGAAGATGCTGCGCGCCAGCGGGATCATGCCCAGGATCGCGGCCAACGCCGTGAGTACCACTGGGCGCGCTCGCCGCACCGTCGCGTCGACGATCGCGCGATGGCGGCCATGCCCGGCATCGATGTCGCGATCGATCTGATCGACCAGGATGACGGTATTGCGCATGATCATGCCGGCAAGCGCGATCAGCCCGAGCAATGCGACGAAGCCGAACGGCTGGTTGCCGACGAGCAGCGCGCCAGTCGCGCCAATCAGCCCGAGCGGGGCGGTCGCGAATACCAGGGCCAGCCGCGAGAAACTCTGCAGCTGAATCATCAGGAACGCGAGCGTCACGACGGCCATCACCGGGAACACGGCAACGAGCGCGCTGTTCGCCTTGACACTTTCCTCGATCGATCCACCAGTCTCGATGCGATAGCCGTAGGGCAGGGCGTCCTTGATGTCCTTGAGCTTTGCCTCCACCTCCTTGCTGACGTCCGGCGCCTGCACGCGGTCGACGATGTCGCCGCGTGCGGTCAGCACGATGTCGCGGTTGCGACGCCACAGGATCGGCTCCTCGTATTCATAGTTGAGGCGCGCGATCTGCGACAGCGGCACGGCGACGCCATTGCGGCTGACGATGGTGAGCGTCGGCAAACGGTCGAGCTCCAACCGTTCGGACGGGACCGCGCGCGCCACCACGTCGATGTGCTCGATGCCTTCGCGGTATTGCGTAACCGTGTGACCCGACAGCAGCGTTTGCAGCGTTTGGGCAACGTCCTGCGGCGTCAATCCCAGCGCGCGGGCGCGGTCCTGGTCGACCTCGAGGCGGATCGACTTCACCTGCTCGCTCCAGTCGAGGTGCGGGTCGACGATCTTGGCGTTTTGCACCATGACCCGGCGCACCTCTTCGGCGATGGTCCGCACCTTCATCGGATCCGGCCCGATGATGCGGAACTGGATTGGGAAACCCACGGGCGGGCCAAACACGAAGCGGTCGACACGCGCGCGGGCCTCCGCCAGGACGCCGTCGGCGATCGCACGCTCCAGCCGGGCCTTGACGCGCTCGCGCGCCGCAAGGTCCTTGGTGACAATGACGATCTGGGCGAAATTCGGATTCGGCAGCACCGGATTGAGTCCGAGCCAGAAGCGCGGCGATCCCTGCCCCACATAGCTGGTATAAGTCACGATATCGGGATCGCCGGCGAGCAGATGCTCGGCCCGCTTCGCGGTCGCGTCGGTCACGCCGATGGCGGTGCCTTCCGGAAGGCGCAGCTCGAAGAACAGTTCCGAACGCGTCGAGGTCGGGAAGAACTGCTGCTGGACAAAGCCGAAACCGGCGGCCGCCGCGACAAACATCAGGACCGTCATGGCAACAACCGTCTTCCGCCAGCGCAGGCACAGTTCAATGACACGGCGCAGCGCCCGATAGATGCGCGTGTCGTAGATGAGCTGCGGGTTCTCGCGCGCACCATGCTTGGCGAGGTCGGGAAGGAGTTTGAAGCCGAGATAGGGCGTGAACAGGACCGCGACCAGCCACGAGGCGATCAACGCAAGCCCGACGATCCAGAAAATGCCGCCGGCATATTCGCCGGCGCTCGATTTGGCGAAGCCCACCGGCAGAAATCCCGCGGCCGTGACCAACGTGCCGGTCAGCATCGGAAACGCCGTCGACGTCCAGGCAAAGGTGGCGGCGCGCGCCCGGTCCCAGCCCTGCTCCATCTTCACCACCATCATCTCGATGGCGATGATGGCGTCGTCGACAAGCAGTCCAAGCGCGATGATGAGAGCGCCGAGCGTGATGCGGTGAAGGTCGATCCCTGCCGCGTACATGACGAGCAGCACGATCGCCAATACCAGCGGCACCGAGAGCGCCACCACCATGCCGGTGCGCCAGCCCAGCGACAGCAGGCTGACGGCCAGGACGATCGCGAGCGCTTCGGCAAAGGTCTTGACGAATTCCGAGACCGACTCGTTGACGATGTGGGGCTGGTCCGCGATCTGCGTGACCTCGATACCGACTGGAAGCTCGGCGACGACCGCGTCCATCGCGCGCTTGAGGTTCTTTCCGAGCGTGATGATGTTGGCGCCATCCTGCATCGACACGCCCAGGCCGAGCGCCGGCTTGCCGCCGTCGCGGACCAGGAAAGTCGGTGGGTCCTCGTAGCCGCGCCTCACGGTCGCGATATCGCCGAGCCGGAAGGTCTGTCCGTCCGCCTGCACCGGCACGGCGGCGACCGCGGCGACGCCGGAGAAGGCGCCGGTCACCCGCACATTGATGCGGTCGGCCGATGTGTCGACCGAACCGCCGGAGATGACGGCGTTCTGCTTGGCCACGCTGTCAAAGATCTGCTGGGGCGTCACGCCGAGGGTGGCGAGCTTGGCGTGGCTGAACTCGATGAAAATTTTCTGCGGTCGCTCGCCGATGATGTCGACCTTGTTGACGTCGGCGACCCGCAGCAGGCGTTGGCGGATGTCCTCGGCGCGAGCCTTGAGTTCGGCGAGGCTCAGGCCATCGGCGGTAAGCATATAGAGCGCCGAGTAGACATCGCCGTATTCGTCGTTGAAGTTCGGGCCGCTGACACCCGGTGGAAGCTCGCTCCTGACATCTCCCACCTTCTTGCGGACCTGGTACCAAAGCTCCTTCACCTGGGAGGGCGGTGTCTTGTCGATAAGGGTGACGCGGATGAATGAAACGCCGGGCTGCGAATAGCTCTCGATGCGGTCGAGATAAGGCAGCGTCTGCAGCTTCTTTTCGATCTTGTCGGCGACCTGCTCCTGCATTTCCGTGGCAGTGGCGCCCGGCCAAGCGACTTGCACGATCATCGTTTTGATGGTGAAGGAAGGATCCTCGGCGCGGCCGAGCTTGAAGTAGGAATAGACGCCGGCCGCTCCGAGCAGCAGGATCATGAATAAAACGAGCGCCTGGTGCGTGATCGCCCATTCCGACAGATTGAAGCGTTTCATGGCGTCACCTCGGGATCGGCTCAGCGAGCTTCGATGATGCGGACTTTGAGACCTGCTTCGAGCTTCTGGACGCCAAGCGTCACAACCCGGTCGCCTTCTTCGATGCCGGAACTCACGAGTGCTGCGTCCTCGGTGAACGACGCCACCGTCACCGGCCGCAACACGAGCGCGCCGGATGAATCGACCGCATAGACGGACGCTCCGAAGCCACGGTTGAGAATGGCCGAGAGCGGCAGTCGCGCGATCCTCGCATCGGCGGCGCCTGCAAGCGTCACGGTGGCAGTCATGCCGAAGGCGACCGCGTCGTCCGCCTGCTGGATGGTGAATCGCGCGGCGTAGGTGCGGGTTGCGGCGTCGGCCTGGGGCGAGAGTTCGCGCAGCCTCGCATCGAAACTGCGGTCACGGTCGGCCCATAGCCGGACGATCGCCTTGGATCTGCGTGCCTCGGCAAGCCAGGTCTCCGGCAGCGCGATCACCGCCTCTTTCTCGCCATGGTGCGCCAGGCGCGCCACGGCTTGGCCGACGGCAACGACCTGACCCGGTTCGGCAAGCGTCGCGGTAATGACACCGTCGGCATCCGCCTTGAGGTCGGCATAGCCGAGTTGATTGCGCGCAAGGTCGAGCGAGCGCCGGGCGCGTTCGAGCCGCGCTTCCGCTTCGTCCTTGGCCGCCTTCTTGCGGTCGAAGTCGGCCACCGATGCGTAGCCGCGCGCCTGCAAGGTGGCAGAGCGCTCGTAATCCGCGGAAGCCTGCGCGAGACTTGATGTCGCCGCGGCAAGCTCGGCCTCGGCGCTTTGGACTTGCAGCGTCAGATCCTGCGGATCGAGACGCGCGACAACATCCCCGATCTTCACGCGGTCTCCGACATTGACCACGCGCTTGACGACTTTACCGGCGACGCGAAAGCCGAGGTCGGTCTCGTAGCGCGCCCGCACCACGCCGACGAATTCGCGGGCGGTGTTTCCCTCCTCGAAGGCGACGCGCTGAACCTTGACCGGACGCTCGCTCTTGGGGGCCGGCGCGGTGTAGGCGTCGCAGCCCGCGAGCAGGAGTAGCGCTGCGAAGGGGAGAACGCGATGGAATCCGGCATTGGGGGAAGACATTGGTCTCACTCCCTTGATCGCGAAGATGTGATGACTGACGAAATTGTTCCATCGTCACAATTTGGGCAGACCAAGACGCTGGGTGGCGGGGCGGGCAACATGGTCAGCTCTTCGGGGTGATGGCGCGCAGCAGAAAACGGATCGTTGCGCGGGCGTCGGCTTCGAGGTCGCCTTCGTCCTGCAGGTATTGGGCGACCAGCACCGGATGGCAGAAATTAACCAGCGAGATCATCATCAGTCGGGAGGTTTCGCGCGGTTCGACACCTTCGAACTCACCTCGCTCGATGCCCTCGCGCACCACCGCTTCGACGACCATCCGCATGTGCTCCTTGTGCGCCCGGATGGCGCCCCAGCTCAGCTCGATCGCCGCCAGGACCATGTCGTTAACGCGCTGGTCCGTAAGATGATTTTCCCTGTGATAGGCGAGGATTTCGAGCACGAGCCGTTCGAGGCGTTCGGCCGCGGAGCCGCGCGAGCGTGCCACCGCCCAGGCCCTATCCTCAAGTTCGCCCAAGCAGCGCTGGCAGATGGCCTCAATGATGGCGTTCTTGGAGGGGAAGAACCGGTAGACGTTGGCCGGCGACATCTTGAGTTCGCCAGCGATATCGGCCACCGCCGTCTTGGCGTAACCCAGCCGACGAAACAGCGCCTCCGCTGTATCCATGATGCGGGCGCGGGTGTCGTCCGGTTTTGTCCTGATCTGCGCGGTCATTGCGATTCGGCGCCTGCTGTGATTACTGACGACATTTATAATTCATCAGAAATCACTTGTCAAGTCCCGGCAAAAAAGGCCAACAGGCGGTTGTCAGAGCGCCATCCCCCCCCCCGTGCAAACACGCGCAGGCCCGCGGGTAGGCCGGTGCATCTGGAAGGAGAGCAGGATCGTCATCCCCATGAACCGCTTCCGCGTGAAGAAGGGATCGGGGGGAGTTCGAAAAGGTTTGGCTGAGCCGGGACTCGCGCTTGGCCAAGGTTCCCGGCTTCGTCGAATTCCACCTGCTCAAGTGGCCCGAACACGAGGATTTCACGCTCTATGCCTCCCATTCGATCTGGCAGAGCCGGGCGGCGTTCGAAGCCTGGACGCGATCAGCCGAATTCCGCGCCGCCCACAAGGATGCGGCCAGAACAAGCCGCTCTATCGGCCATCCGGAATTGGAAGGCTTTGAGGTGCGCCAAACCGTCAGGCGCGGCGCGACCGCGGTCGCCTAGGTCCGAGGGCTCTCGGTCGCACTCGCGTCGACGACTTACGCGGGGATGCCCCAGACCTGGCGCGCCACCTCGACCACTCGCGCAAGCTTCGCCCGTTCGACGTCCTCCGTGACTGCCACGTGCTCGGCGGCGCTGGTCGCGAAACCGCATTGCGGGCTCAAGCCCAATTGCTCGAGCTGATGTAGCGACTTGCCTCCTCGATGCGCCGCTCGAGAAAATCGACGCTCTCCAGTTCGGATGTTCTTGAGGCGACGAGGCCGAGCACTACGAATTTCCCCCCAGGTACGGATCGCAGCGGCGCAAATGTCCCGGCGCGCGCATTGTCGTATTCGAGAAAATAGTTGTTGACCTTCATCGCGTTGAACAGCAGCTCCGCAATGGGATCGTAACCGGTCTCCGCTTGCCAGCTCGGATCCTGGCTGCGGCAGATGTGGATCCCGATCGTCATTTGCGGTGGCGCGCCGGCAACGACCGCATTGATGACACCGATATAGGTGTGCAGCAGGTCGCGCCAGTCGTCGCCGCGCTCCGCCAGCAATTGCCGCACGCGCGGATCGCCGAGCTTGACCAGCGACGTTTCGTCGATCTGCAGGTATCGGCAACCGACCTCGGCCAGTGAACGCATTTCGCGGATGTAGGCCTCGACCAGATCGGACCAGAAAGTGTCGAGATCGGGATAGACGTCGCGGCTGATGTTGGCCCGCCCCGCGCGGTAATGAATGTAGCACGGGCCGGGGAGCGTGATCTTCGGCGTACGAGTGGTCAGCGATTTGAGAAAGCGAAAGTCTTCGGCGTTCTGCGGCCCCCTCCACGCGATGCGACCGACCACCTTTGGAATCCGCCGCGCCATGCGGTGGCCATGGCTTTGCGACTTGGTCCAGCCGTGATCTTCCGTCATTTCGATCTTCACGCCGGAAATGCCGGCGCTGGTGAAGGCATCGGAATAGGTGCCGCGGCGGAACTCCCCGTCGGTGACGACTTGCAGCCCCACGTCCTCTTGCAGTTTAACCACGCGGGCGATGGCCTCGTTCTCGATTGCCGTCAATGCGTTGCGATCGAGCTTGGCGGCCGCATGCTGCTGTCGCGCGTGCAGAAGTTCCGGGGGGCGCAGCAGGCTGCCGATATGTTCGGCGCGGAAGGGGGGAGGGCGGCTCATGCTGTGCGCTTGTTAGCATGCGCCGGGACGGGCTGTGTCCTCTCGTCTCACCTCGCATGCGCGAACCTGGTGATAATATCCTGCTGAAGGCAGCTCGCACTCGGAGAACACGACATGCATCGGCCCCGACTCAAATCGTTGTCGCTCTGGTTGCTCGCGCTCTCAGCCAGTCTCGCAGCACCGGCGCAGGCCCAGGACTATCCGACCCGCCCGGTCAAGATGATCTCCGACTCTGCGCCGGGCAGTGCGGTCGACGTCACGTTGCGCATGGTCGCCGACCGGCTGGGCCAGGTCTGGGGCCAACAGGTCTTGCCGGTCAATCAACCCGGCGGCGGTGGTGTCATATCCGCCCGGGTTGCGGCCGAGGCCGCGCCCGATGGTTACACGCTTTATATGCCGGCATTGTCAGTGTTCCTGCCGACACCGGGGAAGGCGGCAAATACTGCGCTCGAGCTGCCGCGCGATTTCGCACCCATCGGCTCGGTGACCGAACAGCCGATGTTCATCGCGGCAGCCCCCTCCCTCGGCGTCAGCACCTTGCCGGAATTGATTGCGCTCGCAAAACAACGGCCCGGCGAAATCTCCTACGCGGTGACCGGTGTCGGGCGACTGACGCACCTGACAGGTGAATTGTTGCAATTGCGAACCGGCATCAAATTACTGCTTGTTCCTTATTCCGGCGGCCCCAGCCACTCGCTCAACGACATCATGGGAGGGCGCATACAGTTCATCATCGAGGCTTATCAGGGCCTCGCAGGCGCAATCCAGGGCGGCAATCTCAAGCCCCTCGCGGTGGCATCGGCGCAGCGGCTGCCCGATTTCCCCAACCTGCCGACCGTGGCGGAGACCGTACCCGGCTTCAAGGCGATGGGCTGGCAAGGGCTGATGGCGCCTGTCGGGACGCCGGAAACGATTATACGCAAGGCGAGCGAGGACTTGCGCAAAGTCATCAGCGATCCGGCATTCAAGGCGCAACTCGCCGGCCGCGGCAGCTATCCGGTTGCGATGTCGCCCACGGAAGTCACCGCCTTCATTCAAGATCAGCAGCGGCAATGGAGCCCGGTGCTCCAGCAGCTCGCAAACAAGCCATAGCGACCACGTCCGGGTGAACTGACGCGCCGAGTTGCGCAACCGCGCATTGCGTTTGGCGGGGTTTTTCCGGACACTTGCGGTCAAGGCAGGACGCAGTGCGTCTGAGGCCGCCGTAGAGGAAACGCATGGTTGGCGGGGACACAGCCATTGATGGAGCCATTGTCGCCGACCGCGCCAGCAAGCTCTTCCTCGATGGCGCTGTCGTCGCCTTCCATCAGCTCTCGCTCGCGGTGCGGCGCAACGAAATCATGTGCGTCGTGGGCCCTTCGGGCTGTGGCAAAACCACGTTTTTGCGCTGCATTGCAGGTCTCACCGATCTCAGCAGCGGCACGCTTCTAGTCCACAACAAGCCGGTCGGGGCGCGGCTACCCGACGGCGTGGCGATGGTATTTCAGCATTTCGGCCTGCTGCCGTGGAAAACCGTCTTCGACAACGCCGCCTTCGGCCTTGCCATGGCTGGCGTGCCGCGCTCCGAGATCAAAGCCCGAGTCGCGCATTATCTCGATCTGGTGGGACTCACGGGCTTTGAGAACCATTATCCGTACCAGTTGTCCGGAGGCATGCAGCAGCGCGTAGGCCTAGTGCGTGCGCTCGTCATGAACCCGTCGATCCTGCTGATGGATGAGCCGTTCGCGGCGCTCGACGCGCAGACGCGCGAGATCCTGCAGGAGGAGCTGCTTGCCCTGATGGAGCGGCCCGACGAGCGCAAGACCATGGTGTTCATCACCCATTCGATCGACGAGGCGATCCTGTTGGGCGATCGCATCGCGGTGATGAGCGCGCGCCCCGGCCGCATCAAGGAGGTGCTCAACCCGCCCTTCGGATGGCCGCGCCAGCCCGATGCAGTGCGCTCCGATCCGCGCTTTGCTGAAATTCGCGTGCACATTTGGCATCAGCTTCATACCGCGAGGCCTAATATGCAAGGCCGCAGAGAGGTTGCGTGACCACCATCGAACGAGCCCGTGGCGAGTTGGCCGCGCAGCCGGTCGATGTCTCCGGCGACCAGGCGCGCGCCGAACGGGTCGCGGCCACGCGCCGGCATCGGCGTCGTCTCATCGATCTTGCGATCCGCCTCGTATCGCTCGCCATCGCGCTCACGCTCTGGGAGATCGCGGCTTGGAACGTCGACCCGGTGCTCTTTACCTCGCCGAGCAAAGTGGCGGTAGCGGCCTATCACATGGTGCTCAGCGGCGAGCTGTGGACCTATCTGTGGCCGAGCCTGGTCGTGCTCGCGATCGGCTTCGCGTTCGCGGTAGTGCTCGGGATCGGCATCGGGCTCCTGCTTGCGCGCTTCTGGGTGCTCGATGTCGCGCTCACCGTCTACATCACCTTCCTCTATTCCATTCCCTCGGTGGCGCTGGTTCCGCTGATCGTACTGTGGGCCGGATTCGACATGACGGCCAAGGTCATCATCCTATTCCTGTTCGCGTTCTTCCCGATGGTGATCAATACCTATCAGGGGGTCAAAAGCGTCGATCCCAAGCTCATCGAGGTCGGTCGCGCCTTCCGCTGCTCGGAAGGGCAGTTGTGGTGGAACATCGTTTTACCCGCGTCGCTGCCGTTCATCGTGACGGGATTGCGGCTGGCACTGGGACGCGGCTTGATCGGCATGGTGCTCGCCGATCTCTATACCGCCATCTCCGGGATCGGCTACCTGATCGTGCGCACCGCGAGCACCTATCAGGTGGATAAGATGTTCGTGCCGATCGTGACGCTCGGCCTCTTGGGCGTGACGCTGACCGCATTGCTGCGGCTGGCCGAGAAATACGTGGCGCCCTGGACCGCGGCTTCGCAAGAGGACTAGAGCGGACGCGTGCAATAGATTCGCTATCAGGGGCGCAACCAGGAAGACGGAAACTGCATATGTCCAACGGCTATCGATCGATCTCTCTCGTGGCGCTGGCGGCGCTCGCTCTTGCGATCGCTGATGCGGCGAGCCGCGGCGCGGCGGCGCAAAGCTGCAGCGCCATGCGCAGGATCAACATCGGCGTGTCGGTTGCGCCGCCCAACGTGGTGCACACCTCGCCCTATGTCGCCAGGGAGCTCGGCTTCTTCGCCAAGCGCTGCATCGAACCGAACATCATCCAGTTCGAAGGCGGCCAATCGGCGACCGCGAACGCAGCCGCTGCGCAAGGATCGGCCATCGTGAGCGTAAGCGATGTAGCTATCGGTCGCGGCATGAAGGTGCAGCAGTTCTGGGGTTTGGCGCCCCGCATGCCGCAGGCCTATATGGTGTCGCCCGACGTGAAGGCCGCCGCGGATCTCAAAGGCAAGAAGCTCAGCGCCACGGGCGGCGGCGTCGGCGGGTTCAACTGGCGGATGGGCCGGGAAGTCCTCCGCACCGCCGGCCTCACGGTCGATGATGCGCAGTTCATCTCCGCGGCCACCGCCGGTCGGTTGCCCGGTTTGCTCGCCGGACAGATCGACGGCGTCGCGCTGCATCCCGAGGACGTCTATCTGGCCAAAAAGCAGAAGCCGGCTCTGAACGCTCTCGTTCAGCTCGCCGATCTCATGCCCAATTACATGTTCAACGCCTACGGCGCCTCGCTCGACTGGATCGCGCGCGATCGCGCGCTGTTGCGCGATACCGCCGCCGCCATGATCGAGGCCAACCGCGCCATGTTTCGCGATCCGGCGAAGGTCGTGCCCATCATCGAGAAAGCAACCGACAAGCCGCGGGATGCGGTGGAATATGCAATCGATGTCCTGACAAAGAATTGCGTCTGGTCGGTCAATACCGGCTTCGACCGCGCCCGCACGCAATGGTCGATCGACAACAGCGCTGAGAACGGCGACATCGATAAGGAGAAGAAGCCGACGGTGGAGCAGGTTGCGAATATTCAACTCGCCAAGGAGGCGGTCGAGGCCGCGGGCGGTCCCGTCACTATCGGCAATTGCAAGGATTGAAACGCCATGCACATCCAGATGCCGCGTTCATCTGCGCACCAGCCATGGGACGAAGTGCGCACGCGGCTCGACCAGAATGCTCCCTTCTCCAACATGCACGACACGCCCTATTACCGGGACGCGGTCTACGACCATTTCTCGAAGCAGGAGTACCAGCGCCGCTACCGGGCGCTGCGCGACAAGATGCGCGAGCACAGGCTCGAATGCGTGATCGTGCCGGGCGGGCCAAGCCATTGGAGCTTCGGCGGCGGCATGCAATGGCTCACCGGCCACTGGGAGTGGCATGCGATCGCGTCCTATGTCCTGGTGCCGCTCGAGGACGAGCCGACGCTGATCTTCTCGATGGGCGGCACCCACGCCGAAGCCTGCCGGCGCGAATGCGCCAACGCCTTGTCCGACGTGCGCCACAGCCGCAACGGCAAATACGCCGAGGTGATGGTCGAGCGGCTCAAGGAGCTCAAGCTGGAGCGCGGCCGCATCGGGCTCATCGAGATCGATGCGCGGCACGGCGATTATCTGCCGGTCAATCAGTACAGCGTACTGCGCCGGTCGCTGCCCGAGGCGGAGTTCGTCTTCACCAAGGGCTTCATGCACGAGCTGATCGTCGTGCATAGCGAGGAAGAGCTGCGCTGCGTGCGCAAGGCCGGCGTGCTGTGCGAGCGCGCCATGCAGGCGATGGTCGCGCGCGCCACGCCCGGCGTGCCGGAATACGAGCTGCGTGCGGCGGCCGGCGCCGCGATCCTGGACGGCGGCGGCGACATCGACTTTCTCATCATCGGATCAACGCCGATGGCGGATCCGGCCATGGTGTTCGGCAATCCGCGTCCGTCGCACCGCAAGCTCCAGAAAGGCGACATCGTCAACATGGAGCTCGCCGCCGGCTACAACGGCCTCTCCGCCCAGATCGGCTCGCCGATCACGCTCGGGCCGCCGACCGACATGGTGCGCAAGTTCTGGGAGGAGATCACGCTGCCCGGCTATCACAAGATCGTCGCCGAGATCGCCCCCGGCAAGCCGGCCGAGGCGATGCGCCAGGCGAGCCGCTTCTTCCGCGACAACGGCGTGCAGTCACGCCCGACGCAATGCCACGGCATCGACCTCGTCACCGACAACCCGCACGTCACCGCCGATCACGTGAAGGCGGAGCCGTTCGAGCAGGTGCTCAAACCCGGCATGGTGATCATGGCGGAGCCGAACCCGATCACCGCCGACGGCATGTTCGGCATCTTCCTCGGCCACACCTTCATCGTCACCGACAACGGCCACGAGATCGTCGACAGGTTCCCGCTGGAAATCGCGGTGGCGTAGGGCCCGGATCGTCTCATGGGGGGCCTGCGAAT
>Ga0081455_10001372_pt1 | contig 30064 bp, 30 predicted proteins | sample TabmetS3T2R1_FD_70207 | JGI IMG/M metagenome (GOLD analysis project Ga0081455, IMG submission 70207) | Tabebuia heterophylla rhizosphere microbial communities from the University of Puerto Rico - S3T2R1 | ecosystem: Host-associated > Plants > Roots > Rhizosphere ... | reverse complement strand
ATGCCCGCGGTGCCACTGACAATGAACAATGCGGTCATCCAAGCACCTCCCGTAAGTAGTTCCAGTCATGTGCGAATCGATACGAGTACCGTCGCGGCGGTTGTGGAGCCTGAGTCTCCAGCCAGCGGAGCGGCCCACCACCGAGGTTGCGGAACGAATGCGGACACCCGACGCCCGCCCAGGCGATATCTCCGGCGCTGACGACAACAGGTTTGCCGTCGAAAGTCGCCTCAGCCTGCCCTTCGAGAAAGAAGTAAGTTTCTTCAAACGGATGGTCGTGCGGACCAGTGGCTCCGTCCGGGTCGTACTCGACCATGAACATGGTGGCCAGCTGGGCACCAAGATCGGGATCGACCATCATCTTCACGTTGATCCCGCCGTAGACCAGTAACGCGGTGCGCATGCTTGCGGTGACTTCGAGCAGGTCCTGGCTCTGCTTGGCTGGATCCATGTGTGATGGCGTAATGCGCCCGAAGTAGCGGTTGCGGGGGTCGCGCACATCGACATCGCGCGCTGAGCCCTTCGACTCGCTCAGGACGGCGCTTGTCGAAGCGTGCCCCTCGACTGGCTCAGGACCCATTGCTTCCGGCACCAGGAAGGTGTCGTTCCCGTACGCGGATCGCGGCAGCGGAGCCTGCATCTCCGCCCACCGCACCGCTAGGTCGCCGTCGTTGCGCAGCCGATGTGGCATGCCGACGGGAACCACGCCGTATCCGCCGTCGGAGAGCCGGAACGATCCCTCGATCGTGTCCACCACAATCGTCCCCGTGACGACATAGAAGCTTTCCTCGTACGAGTGCACGTGCCACGGTAGGGAACCGCCCGGATCCAGCTCACTGATCACGAACCCGGTATGCACCGCTCCGGTGTCCTCGCCGACGGCGGCGCTGCGGCGATAGCCCGTCGCAGAGCTAGCCCAGCCGGCGGTTGGTGCGACAAGCTCGACGTCACCGGCTGGGCGTATCAGGTGGCCGCCGCTCACTGCCGCTTCTCGGCCGTAGCCGCGAGGAGGTGGTCGCGAGAGGCCTCGACATCCGCACGGGCCTTGTCCACGTCGGCGAGCAGCTTCCCGTCGCGCTTCTTGACCTGTCCCGCAACCAGCACCGTGTCGACGTTGGATACGTCGGCGCAGAGCACCACCGCAGCGACCGGATCGATCACCGGCACCATGTTGAGCGACTTAGCCTCGATGATCACGATGTCGGCCTGCTTCCCAGGTGTCAGCGAGCCGGTACGATCCTCCACCCCGGCAACGTACGCGCCGTCGAGGGTTGCGGCCTGCAGGACCTCCCGCGCGGTCAGCACGTCCTTCGGTACCTGCTCGTTCGGCTCGTACTTCTCAGCATGCACCCGGGCACGATCGGCACCGAATGCGGCGCGCATCTCGGTGAACATGTCGCCCGGTACTGTCGTCACCACGTCGATGGACAGGCTGGGCCGCAGCCCCATTCGCAGCGAATGCCGCACTGGTGGCCAGCCGTGGCCCATCGACAGCTCGACCTGCGGCGCAACCGAGATCTTGCCACCACTGTCCTTGACGAGCTGCCATTCCTCATCGCTGAAGTGACAGCAGTGGATATAGGTCGTGTCCGGCCCGAGAAGTCCGTAATCGTCAAGAGTCTTGATCATGGCGAAGCGTCCGGCGAGCCGGCCCATCGCGACGTGCACAGTGATCGGGATACCTAGCTCACGGGCGAGCTTCCACTCGGCCCGAACGACCTCTTCCATGCAGAAGCCCGTACCGCGGGTCGCCAGGCCCAACGTGAGCAAGCCGTCGTCGGAGCTGAAGTAGGTGTCCCGTACCCGGCGTACGTCGTCGCCCGGGATCGTGATCTTGCTGTTGAACCAGTAGTCGGCCAGGGAGAGATTGGCGCTGCCGTACGCGTACTGCGCGCGGATGCCGGTCTCTTGCAACCCGGTTATGGCCGCGTCGGAGTGATCCGGCGTGTTGTTGATGTGTGACCAATCGACGAGTGTCGTGATGCCGGCGTTGAGGCACTCCAGAGACCCGGCGACGTTGCTGGCGTGCACGTCCTCGGCCCGGTAGACGGGCGCGAAGGTGTCCAGGACCTCGACGAAATAGTCATCGAGGGTGGCGTTGGGTGCACAGCCGCGGATCGCAGCCTCCCAGGTGTGACGATGGGTGTCGACGAAGCCCGGGATGACGATGCTGTCACTCGCGTCGATCACCTCGGCGTCGGCGCTGATGTTCGGTTCGACGGCGACGATTTTGTCGTCCTCCACGAGCACGTCGGCGGTCAGATCCCCGATCTCGGGATCCATGCTCACGACCGACCCCCCGCGGATCAGCGTCTTGGTTGTCATCTGCCCCGGCTCCTTTGCATTTGGCGGTGGTTTCTTTGGCTTGCTTAGAAAGCTGCGAGTCGTCGTACGGCCTCGACGACCTTGCCAACGGTGGGTATCACCTCGTCCTCCAGCGCGTCGGCGAAAGGCAGGGGTACGCACTCCGCGGCCACTCGGCGAATCGGTGCGTCGAGTAATTCGAATCCCTCGTCAGCGACGATCGAGGCGACTGTGGCACCCCATCCGCCCTGATAGGGGTTTTCTTCTACCAGGAGAAGCCGCGAGGTCCGGGCCACCGACGACAGCACAGCTTTGGCATCGAGCGGCACCAGACCCCGCAGGTCGATCACCTCAGCTGAGATGTCCTCACCAGCCAGCTGCTCTGCGGCCGACAATGCAGTCGGCACCGTTGACGCGAGGGCGACGATCGTTAGGTCGTCGCCGGGACGAACGACTGCGGCCTCACCCAGCGGCACAACATGCTCGGGTGGCGCGGCCTCCCCCTTGCTTGCGAACAAGCCCTTGTGTTCGAAGAAGATCACGGGGTCGTCGCTGCGGATCGCGGAGGCCATCATGCCAACGACATCTGCGGGCGTGGACGGCGCGGCAATCTTCAGACCAGGCACTGTGAAGACCCAGTTCTCTACTGCCTGGGAGTGCTGCGCACCGAACCCGAGACCACCACCGTTCGCGGTGCGAATCACCAGCGGGACAGTGACTTGACCGCCTGTCATGTAGCGCATCTTGGGGATCTCGTTGGCCAGGTAGTCGTAGCAGCAGGCGAAGAAGTCCGAAAACATGATCTCTGCGACCGGACGGATTCCGGTCATCGCGGCGCCGAGCGCGGCACCGACGATCGCCTGCTCGGAGATCGGTGTGTCCCACACCCGCTCCGGACCGAACTCGGCAAAGAGGCCGGTCGTGGTCTTGAAGACCCCCTCCGCTGCACCGATGTCCTCGCCGAGACAGACCACCCGCGAATCGCGACGCATCTCCCGGGCGATCCCCTCGGACACGGCCTGCCGATAGGTGATCAACTCCGCCATGCCGCACCACCGTCTGCCCAAACATCGGTGAGTGCCTGCGCCGGGTCGGGGAAGGGCGCATCCCTGGCCTCTTGCACTGCCGCCTCGACAACCTGGTCTACCCGGCCGTCGGCTGCGTCGATTTCGGCTTCGTCAACTCCCAGACTGGTCAGCCGATCACGCGCAATGCGCAGGGGATCGCGCTGCATCCAGTGCTCAACCTCATCCGCAGGTCGGTACTTCGCGGGATCGGCGCGGCTGTGCCCGAAGTGGCGATAGGTCTGCGCCTCGATCACGGTGGGCCCCTCGCCGGCGCGTGCCTGATTGACGGCATTCCGGACCGTGTCGTGGACTGCCACCACGTCATTTCCGTCGACGATCTCGGCGGGCAGCCGGTATGCAACAGCTCGATCCGCGGCCGGGTTGGCAACCGAGGTCACCGACGCGATCGGGGTGTACTCCATGTAGAGGTTGTTCTCACAGACGAACAGCACCGGGAGCATCCAGACCGCCGCCAGGTTCAGCGACTCGTGAAAGGCGCCGATGTTGGTGGCGCCATCGCCGAAGAAGGCGACCGCAACCTGATCCGTGCCGCGCAATCTGGCTGACCAAGCGGCGCCCGCAGCCATCGGCAGGTGCGAACCGACAATCGCGTACGAGCCGAGCATTCCCTTGTCGGCTTTGGTCAGATGCATCGAGCCGCCCTTGGCTGCGCACAGTCCGGTGGCCTTGCTCATCAGCTCTGCCAGGCATTCGGCCGGCGTTGCGCCGCGCGCGATCGCATGGTGGTGTCCGCGGTAGGTCGCGAAGACGTAGTCGTCCTCGCGCAGTGCGGCGCTGGCACCGACCGCAACCGCTTCCTGTCCGGCGGCGAGGTGGGTGGTGCCCTTGACCTCGCCGGACATGAACAGGTCGTACGCCGCCTTCTCGGTGCGTCGGATCAGCGCCATCTGCTCGTACCACTCGAGCAGCCGCCCGGCGTCGACGCTGACAGATTGGTCGGCGGAGACCGTCACTGCCCGCCCCTACCAGCTGCTGTGTTCAGATGCGACTGCGACTCGCGTAACGTCGGCAGCTCGCCGCCCACCGTCCAGTAGCGCTGACCGGCGATCAACAGCTCTTCCGCGGGGAACTTGGTGATCACCTCACAGCCATCGGCGGTGACGACGACTTCCTCCTCGATCCGAGCCGCCGACCAACCGTCCGAGGCCGGCCAATAGGTCTCGAGGGCGAACACCATGCCCTCCTCGAGCACCTCAGGATGATCAAGAGAAACCAGGCGGCTGAAGATCGGCTTCTCCCAGATGGCGAGGCCCACGCCATGGCCGTATTGCAGGGCGAAAGCGGCTTCCTCGTTGGCGAACCCGAACTCTTCGGCGGTCGGCCACAGCGACACGATGTCGGCTGTGGTTGCGCCGGGTTTGACTGCAGCGATCGCCAGATCCATGTACTCCCGGCAGCGGATGTAGGCGTCTCGCATTGCCGGCGAGGCACTGCCCACCGCGAAGCAGCGGTAGTAGCAGGTCCGATAGCCGAGGTGGCTGTGCAGGATGTCGAAGAACGCCGGATCACCAGGCCGGACGATGCGGTCGCTGTACACGTGCGGATGTGGTGAACATCGCTCGCCAGAGATCGCATTCACTCCCTCGACGTATTCGCTGCCGAGGCCGTAGAGCACCTTGCTGACCAGTCCGACGCATTCGTTCTCCCGCACGCCAGGCCGCAGAAATGCGTACAGCTCCTCGTACGCCGCGTCGACCATCGAACAGGCCTGGGCGAGGAGTGCGATTTCGTCGACGGTCTTGATTCGGCGCGCCTCGAGGAACAACTGCTGACCGTCGACAACGGTCAGCCCTTCCTCCTGAAGAGCTGACAAGATCGGCATCTCGATGACATCGACCCCGATCGGCTCAGTAGTCAGCCCGTGCTCGTGCATAACGCTCGCCACTTTTCGGGCCACCTCTTGAGCGATGCCGGCGTCCGGATGGAACGCGCCTCGCAAGGTGGATATCCCAGCACGGGCTCCGGACCGGCCTGCCCGCGCCGCATCCGAGATCTGGCGATCGTCAGGCTTCCGGTCGTAGTCCAGCCACGGGTTGTAGAGCTGGTGATGCTTGGCTGCCGACCCGAAGTCCCAGATCACCGGATCACCGCCCCGCGGCAGCACCGCAAAGCGGATCAGCTTGTCCATTGCCCAGGTGCCGATGTGTGTGGCTGTCATGTAACGGATATTGGAGAAGTCGAATGTCAACAAAGCTCCGAGTTCGGAGGCGTCCAAGTGTTGCCTCAGGCGTTGCAACCGATCAGTGCGCAGCCGGTCGAAGTCGACCCTCGCCTCCCAATCAACAGCGTTCGGTCCGTACGTTCGGATCGCCATGTATCGCCACTCCGCGGTTTGATGGTGTTCAATAAAACTTACGCCTGTTCAGTGGGACTGACTAGACGGGCGTGTAGGAGCGCACATGGCTGATCCGAAAGTGCCGCCAATCGGGCCCCGGATCCGCGCCGAGCGGGCCCGCCGCGAAGTGACGATTCGCGCGCTCGCGCGTGTCGTGGGAGTTTCCCCCAGTCTCATCTCTCAGATCGAAACTGGGAAGAGCCAGCCATCGGTGAGCACGCTGTATGGGATCACCTCGACTCTCGGCCTGTCACTGGAAGATCTTTTCGATGCGAGCGATGAAGAGGAATCGGCAGCCTCACCCGCGGCGACCACCGCCGCTGTCCTTGGCTACCTCAGCACCGATCGTGCCAAGGGCGTCGGGCCGCACGTTTCCCCTAACGATCGCGAACTGCTCACCCTGGAGTCAGGAGTCACCTGGGAGCGGCTGGGTCAAGTGCCGCATCACCACGTGGACTTCCTGCTCGTCACTTATCAGCCGGGGAGTACGTCCTCGTCCGAAGGCCAGTTGATGCGGCACAGCGGGACGGAGTACGCCTATTTGATCAGCGGAGAGCTGGAGCTGAGCTTGGGCTTCGACAAATATCTGATGGCCCCCGGGGACTCAGTCTGCTTTGAGTCCACCAGACCGCACGCATACAGCAACCACGGGCAGATTCCAGCAGTTGGCGTCTGGGTCGTCATCGAACCTACCTGAAGGCCTTGCTCCTTAACTCCGCTCGAGCTGTCGAAACCTACGTACACGTAGGTTTCGGTTGGTCTGCACAGGCTGCAACCGATGCAGACCGCGTGCAACCTGTGCAGAGCTCGCGTGAACATCGCAGCTGTTAATTCGAGGTGCCTTGCAGCCCTCGTGAAACGGCGACGCAGCCGGGTCAGCCGACGGTCGACCCGCCAGCCACGACGCAGGACCACACCTCGCTGTGGGTGGCTACCGGTTTTGGTGCCTCCCGTCCTTGACGCTCCGCCACCGAACGGTGGCCATGCGCGAAGGACTCCGACCCCAGCCAGGCCTGGAAGGACGCCTCATCCCGCCATCGGGTCAGTACGAGCTGCATTCTCAGAGATACCGGCGAGGCACGACGCCCCTAGCGACGGCTCGGGAAGCGCAGTTGACATACCAGGCGACTGACCCGTACCTCTGTGGGTGTGGAAATCATCAAGCTCGCCTGGGTAGGCACCCGCACCGAAAACTTCACCGCAACGGCTGACTTCTTCCGAGACGTCTTGGGCCTTCAAACAGACCTTGATCGTCCGGGGTTTCAGGTTCTCAAGCTGCCCGATGGCGGCAAGGTAGAGCTCTTTGGACCCGACAGTGATATCAACCGGCACTTCACCACCGGGCCCGTTGTCGGCTTTCTGGTCGACGACGTCGATGCCGCCGCTAGCGAGCTTCGGTCGCGCGGAGTCGAGATTCTCCTCACGGAGAAGGATTCGAGCGGTAACGCCTGGGTGCACTTCCGGGCGCCTGACGGCAACATCTACGAGTTCACTCAAGATCCTGGCGTTTCCCGACCTGGGTAGAAAGGCATGGTGAGTCAGGCAAAGGCACGACAGCAGCACGATCCTTACGCCCAGCGAGGCAAGGTGTTGACCTCGTCGGTGCAACGGCTACGCGGCTGGGTTGGGTCTGACCGGTCAAAGGGCCCGGAACTGGCGGATGCGCTGGTCGAGCTCACCGCACACCGGCTGCTCGGGCACGCATACGCGGCGGCCGCGGCCGATGCTCAGGAGTCGGTGCGTCGCGCCGGCGAAATGCTCGCCGCGAAGGGACCGATCGGACCCTATACCTCGATCAATGACGCGGCCCGGTACGTCACCGCGGTCGTGCATCTGGCCACGATTCAGGTAGGGCTCGGCCTACCGGATGCTGCCGGCCAGACGCTCGAATCACTTGAGGACATGCGGGGACAGCTCACGGGGAAGGGGCTGGAGCAGCGTCTGGATGCGCAGACGGCCGTCTGGGCGTTGTGCAGCAGCGCCCGAGCGGCATTGGCGTTGAGGGACATCGGATCAGCGAACGCGTACGCTGACGCCGCGCTGGCCCGGCTGGCCGAATCTGATCTTGATGACGACCCCGACGCTGCTTATGTCGCGATAGACCTCGATCGGCTTGTCTCCGACTGTCGATGGGCCGCCGGCCGGGCCGAGGACGCGCTGGCGTACCTGTACGCAGCCAAGTCGCGATATGACGAGCTGGTCGACGGGCGTCTCGATGAGCCGGCGCGGCTGAGCCCGGCTCTTGTGGAACGGCTGGCTGATCCGCTCTTCGGTCTCTATCGAGACATGGCGGACCGGCTGACCGCGAGCGGCGAGGTAGACCTGGGCCTGATCACTCGCCGAAGGCTGATTGAGCTCCTGCGTGGGCTGGCCGGGCGGCTGCGTGATCCGGTAGCGGTACAGCTGGCCTCTGCTTTGTCCGATCTCGCTTCTGATCTCTCGGCCGCTGGCCGGGCGGATGGAGCGGAGACAGCCGCGGCCGAAGCCGCTGCCGCCATGCCACCCGGATCGGAAGCGGCGGTCGAGGACCTCGCTCGCGGAGTGCTGAGTCGCGGAACCGAGGTGATCAGCTGGACGCCGCTGCCGGCAACGGCCGCGTATGCGGTGACGACGGCCTCGGTTGATACCTCCAAGATCGTCGATCCGTCGGCACTCGACGCCGAACGGCAGCGGAAGTTCGCCGTATGGCTCCAATTCGCGCGGCCACAGGCGCGCCGACTGGAGTACGAGGAGATGGAGCAAGCTCAGATCGATGCCGCGCGTCGGGCGGCTGAACAGACGGCAGCCGAACGCGCCGCCGCCGAACAGCTGGCGGCCGAGCGCGCTCAGGCCGCAGAGGCCGAACGTCTCGAAGCCGAGCGCCAGGCCGCTGCTGAGGAGGCGGAGCGGCTGGAGCGAAAGCGTCGTCGTGAGGAACGTCTCGAAGCGCACCGGCTGGAGGTCGAACGACGTGAGGCCGAGCGACGGGCTGCGGAGCAGGACGCGGTCGACCCGGCTGAGGCCGAACGGCTCGAGCTGGAGCGGCTGCAAGCTGAGATCTACGAGCTCGAGCGCGCCGAGCAGCAGGCTCAGGCCGACCGTACTGAGCCAGACCGCCGACTCCGCGACCAGGAGCCACCCACAACGATGGACTAAACCTGTCTAGCCGATGTGCCCTTCTTCGACAGGCTCAGGGCACATCCGTGCGCGCTGAGCGTGTCGAAGCACAGAGTCAGCCTCTAGGTGGGCTCGTTTCGTGGCCAATTAGGACTTTCCGTGCCCTTTGCCCTTTCCGTTGCCCTTGTTTTCGCCACCATTGTCCTTTCCTTTGTCTTCCTCGCCGGAGTGATGGTCGTCCTCGTCGTCCTCGTCAGGTTCTGCGGATTCGCTGACCTCCGGCGTGGATTCTGCGTCCGGGGTTGCCGACGGCTGTGCGGTGAGGTCTGATTTCGTGATCCGATCAACGTCGTCAAGAACTCGTTGGCGGATCGTTCGTATTTGCGCCGCGCGATCGTCGGACAGGTTGCCGCTGGCGGTGGCGTCGGCGACGTCAGCCTCTAGTCGATCTAGCGCTGTGAGCGCCTCGTCCCAACGTGATTCGTCAACCGCAGACTTCACTGCGACAACATCGCGCTGCAAAGTGCGTGCTACTTGGTCACTGATTTCCGGGCGCTGCTGAACGCAGCCCGACAGCAGCAGGGCGCAAGTCGCGACTAACGTCAGAACGATGGCACGCCTCCCATTTCTCATGGCTGCACTGCCTCTTCCAGATCTTGGAGATCCTGCGTGAGGCGATCCCGTCCGGCCGATGCGGTCGGCGTCGGAAGATCTGATGGAGAGTCTGCTGCTCCTTGGATCTGTGATGTCAGCAACCAGCTGCCGATGATGAAAAGAATCGCCACAAGCCCCGCTGCGACGAGCCAGAGCCGGAGCCGGGACGTCCACGGCTTTCCTGGCGCCTCCGGCGATGTCACTGTCATTGCTCGAGTCGAGTTCGTAGGAGGATCCGCTTCGAGGATGGCTGTCGGCGCGTCAGCTGGTGATGTCGACAGTTCCCGAAGTGCCTTCACCACATTTGATGCTGGTGGCCGGTTCATACCGTCCGGCGAGGTCATCGCTGCGAGAAGCTTCGACCAATCCGTTGGCAGAGTGGATGGAATGCGCGGTGGTCGAGCGAGCCTGGCTACCGCGGCCTCCGCGGAAGAGCCCGGATACTCCGGCTTACCCGTCAGGCACTCGAGCAACACGAGTCCCAACGAGTAGACATCGCTGGAGGCGTCGACCTCTTCACCGCGAACCTGCTCCGGCGACAAGTAGGACACGGTGCCGATCGTTCCCTGCACGGTGAGGCGGGTCGCATCAACAAGCCGGACAATGCCGAAGTCGGCAAGGTAAACGTGTCCGCTGGACTCGCAGAGAATGTTGGCCGGCTTGACGTCCCGATGGACCATGCCAGCGCTGTGAACATAGCTGAGCGCGTCAGCGACGGCAGCACCGATGCGGCGGACCTCGGCTAGATCAAGAGGTGCTGCCATGATTCGCGTAGCCAGCGTTAAACCATCGACGAGCTGCATCACGACAAATGACAACCCGTCCTGAGTGCCGGCATCGAAAACGCTGACGATGTTGGGGTGCTGGAGACGCGCCAGAACTTGGATCTCGCGCCGCTGGCGGGCCTCGCTACCGCTCAGCTCAGTCTGCTGCCGAAAAATCTTGACGGCGACCGAACGGCCGAGCCGCATGTCGCTCGCCTCGTATACGTCTGCCATGCCGCCCCGCCCGAGCATCCGAACCAGGCGATACCGAGACGCAAGGATGCTGCCAGAAGCTATCCCCATGATCTGCTGGCCTTCCCCACTGCACCGGTCCCACCACGAGCCTCAGACACTACTTCCCGATGGCCGAATCCCAAGGCGATTCAGCGTGGGCAATCGACCGATCGCCGCGATCGCGAGGTCTTCTACGCGTGATATGTCGCGAGCCGTACGCCGAGGGCCGCCATCCAGGCGAACAGAGTCACCATCGCCATCAGAAATGAGGCGTTGCCCCACGGCAGCAGCAGGAAGACAACGAAGAGTCCAGCAGCCGCGAGTGAAACGACCGCGATCGGTCGCCAGCTGGGATCGCCGCGCACCGCCAGAGCCATTGTCGGCGGCGCGAGCACACCCGACCCAATGATCAACAAGAACGCGCCGCCGTGCACCCATCCGTTCCAGGTGTTGGGATTTCCGCCACTGAGCATCGGGGTATCGACCCTAAATGCGGCCAGCATCAGCGCCACCCCAGCCAATGCGAGCAGCGCCACAGCGACGCTGCTCGCCCGCCTGCGCGGCAGCTGATCACGCACCGCGACGGCGAGGATCACGATCAGCAGGCCCGTGACAACAAAGGTCGCAACTTGCGCCCAACCGTACGGCCCGCGTGCCAACGAACTCGGCCACGGCACCTGCCCGCCGCCCACGAATTCCCAGCCAAGCCCATGGAGGTAATCGAGGCTGGCCCAGGTGTTCAATCCCACCGAGATCAAGAAGAACGGTCCCGCCACGAGGCCAGCAATCGCTCCAGCACGACGAGTCGCATTTCTACTCAGGGCAGGTGGGGTGGTGCTCCCCGGCACGCGCCCAAAGCTATTGGGACACGCGCGCACCGTCAATCGATGCCGGTCAGTCAGCAGATAGCGTGGGGTGGCGTGGGGCCTATGCAAAGGGCTGACCTAGCCGAGTTGGCAGACTGGGTCGAGGGACTCCGCGCGGCGGCGCAGACTGCACGCGTCCAAGGCAAGATCACGCTGGCCGACGCATTGGACGTTACTCGCTTCGAGGTATATGAGGGCTACCTCGACGAGGAGCTAGATCACCAACAGAGCCAAGCAGTTGCTCGACGTGGTCGCTAGGCGCCGTCTCACCGCAGGAACCCTAGACGATCTCCACCGGTCTGCGCGGCTTGATCTCATCCGCTTCGGCAGGCAGGGCTTTGGGAGCCAACCTCGGATTGGTCTGCGATACAGATCTTGTCCGAGGGCCGATGGAGTGATGCCACAGTTGGAACCGCTCGCGGGTGACTTCAACGCGCTTCCCTCGGTCGTCGGCGCGGAACCAGCGGACGTCGTAGAAGCCGCTCGGAAACACCTCGTGGTTGAGATCGAAGCGGCAACGGACCACGTTGTCTGGCATCAACACCACTTCGTCGTCATCGACGACCTCCCAGTTGCCATGACTCTTTACGCAGAGCTCCAGGTCAACTCCGGGATTCCGGCTGGCGCCTGACCTGCGGACGAGCTCGAGAAAAACTGCACCGCCAGCATCGGAGTCATCGTGTCGCGCAAGCCAATCGTGGTCGCGAAATCCGCTGGATCGATACCTCCACAGGTGATAGACGAAGAGCCCAGTCCAGATTGCGACGTATCCAGCCATTGCCCACACAGCGGCCCATACGGCTTGTGCCACAGCGCCATCCCGCGGCAGAGGCAGAACCGAGGCGACCATCGTTCCGAGGGCTGCCGCACCGCAACCCACAGCAATCTGCCGAGTTAGGGGAGCGCTTGCCCGCCGGGCGGCGCGCCGGACCTCTCGAATCCAAAGCTTTTCTATCAATGAGCCTCCTCGCGCCACATGGACCCATTGCTCACGCATCCTGCCACCCCTGGCCTTACGCCGTTGGAAATACTCAAAAGAGAGCTGGCAAATAGCCCAACTTCATGGAAGCTCTTGATCTTGGTCTGATAGAGCCCATATTTGGCCGGTAAGACGCGGCTGCCAGCTCTACGATGAGCCGGCGCCTTCGGCCTGTTCATCCTGTTAGCGCAGTTGGTCTGTGGATGCCGCGAAGTGGGCGAGGGTGCCGGCGAGTGCCCGCATGTAGTGGCTGAGCACCTCTCGGTTGACGTTGTCGATGGTGTCGCAGGCCTCGTGGTAGCAGCGGTCATACACTTCGCCAGCCTCCCCGCCCCAAGCCTTCGCCTGCCTGGCTGTCTTCTCGTCCGCGTCACCGTTCTCGGCCCCGGCGACTGGAATACCCGCCTCGATGAACGGCGATTCGTCGTCCCCGACGAACTCGGTGAATTCCGGGTTGGTCACGCCGGTCTTGACCAGCTGGTCGGCGAGCACCCGCCCGACCGTGGCCGAACCCGGCGGTCCTGCTTCCTCACGGTCGTTGCCCTTGCCACCCTGGACGAGGTACCCGCCGTTCGGGGAGGCCACCATGTCTACGTTCAGATACAGCTTGATCTTCTTGCGATCGGCCGCGGACAGGCCCTCCACGTAGGCCGTTGAGCCCTCGGCGCCGTTCTCTTCGGCGCCGAAGAACGCGAACCGCACACGATTCTGGACCGACGGGTCAGTGCCAAGCTGCGTGGCGATCTCCAGCAGGGTCGCTACACCCGAGCCGTTGTCGACGATGCCCGGGCCGTCCTCGACCGAGTCGAGGTGGGCGCCGATCATCACCACGTGCGCTGGGTCTCCGGTACGAGTCTCCGCGATGACGTTGCGCTGGGACTCCCCGGCGCCCTCGCCGTCCCAACCGGAAACCTCAAAGGTCGGGGTGCTGGGCTTGAACCCAGCGCGGCGGAGCACGCCGATCACGTACTCAACGCTGGCGTCGTAGCCGGGGGTTCCGGAGGCCCGGTTGCCGCCGTGCTCGTCGGCGATCTTCTGCAATGCCTGAAGGTGCTTCATTGCCCTGGCATCGCTCACCTTGCCGGCGAGTTGCTGTACTGATGACTCGTCAGGCGTGGTGGCGTTAGAGCTCGGCGTCCGCGTCACCGAGGGCGGTGACACCACCGGCGTCACCGACGGCGGCGGCGTCACCCGGTTTGACCCACAGGCCGCGGCGACAAATATGACCGCGGGCACTACGAGTGCGAGCTTGAAACGAAACCGGGTCAGTCCCGAAGTTGAAACCACCACTAACTTGATCAACGGCCCGGCCGGTTCGGGAGTGCCCGTCCTCAAATTGCAGGTAACGCGGCCAGTGATTAAGCAATCCTGCAAATAGCGCGCGGTATCCGCTGCAGTATGTACGCATGAGAGCGGGGACGCTGCTTGTCGGTCGTTATCGGTTGGATCAGCCCATCGGGACAGGCGGAATGGGTGACGTCTGGGCAGCACATGACATGGCGCTTGGCAGAGATGTGGCGATCAAGGCCCAAGAACATGGGGCTGAAGGAGACCACGCCAGGTTGGAGCGCTTTCAACGGGAGGCTCAGAGTGCTGCCGGGCTGCAGCACCCCAATGTCGTAACCATCTTTGACAGCGGCGCTGAGGGGCGAACGGCGTTTCTGGTCATGGAGCTGCTGTCCGGCCCGAATGTGGAGGCATATGTCGCGCACCGCGGTCCCTTGCCTGAGCAGGAGGTGATCGCGCTGACAAAAGGGGTTGTTGCGGGGCTGGCTGCAGCTCATGCGGCCGGAGTGGTGCACCGGGATATCAAGCCCGCAAACCTGATGTTCGATACGCGGAGCGCACTCAAGATTGTCGACTTCGGGATCGCCCATCTTGCGCACATGGAAGCCGCGCGGCTGACGGCGACCAACACCGTCATTGGAAGCGCTTCCTATCTTTCACCTGAGCAGGTGCAGGGGCGTCGGGCCGACGAGCGCAGTGATCTGTATGCGCTTGGCTGCGTCATGACCACGATGTTGACGGGGCGGCCCCCTTTTGAGGGTGAGCATCCGTTGGCCGTGATGCATCAACATGTCAGCGTGGCACCGCCGCGAATCGGAGATCGACGTCCGGGGGTCTGCCCCGCCCTCGAGGCGCTGGTGGCTGAGATGCTAAGCAAGAGGCCGCAAGACCGCCCTAGGTCAGCCTCGGCGGTCCTTGACCGCCTCAGGCATCTTGAACTCGGTGCATTGGACGCGAGGTCAGAAACATCAGCCTCGAGGACCGCGGTGTTGGCTCAGGGCACATTGCCGCTGCCGGTTCCTGACCCGGCCGAGATCACAACGCCTGTGGCGGCTTATCGGCGGCCACTCCGTCGAGCCAGATGGGTCGTGGGCGGTGTTGCCGCGCTCGCCGTCGGTGCGCTTGTTCTCGTCGCGATCGCGCCCACTGCTGCTGATCTTCCAGCGAACGACTCAGCGCAACCGCGCAGCGTTGGTCCGACGTCGACAGGGCCGAGCCCTGAGCCGACGTCGACAACGCCTAGCGTTGAGCCGACACGCGACACCTCGGAGATGCCGCGAACCAGAGAGACGTTCACGACCGTGAACCCTGAGCAGGCCGTGTCAGACTTGCGGGCCGCGGTCGGCGCGGCCGCGAGCAGTGGACAAATCGAGGCAGAGGAGAACGCCGAGGAACTCAGCGAGCTGGTCGATGAGCTCGATGAGCACCTCGCCGAGGACGGTGTTGAGGACTCCGACGAGCACGTGAAAGAGATAAGTGAGTATCTGCACGAGTTGTCGGAGGAGGGTGAACTCACACACGGCGGCATGCTGCGCATCGCCGATGCCTTGCAGACGATCCGAGATGCCATAGCGAAAGGCTGACCGTTACGCCAGCCATAGGCTGGGTCGTGCCGGCCAGGTGCCTGGAAGGAGAGGTGTGTGTCTCAGACCGAAGTGCGTACGCGTGACGGGCAGGCCACAACGATTTCCGACGAGGCCATCGCGGCCGTGGCGGAAGTGGTGCGAGGTAGGTTGGTGCAGCCCTCGGACGCCGAGTATGAGGATGCCCGGGCCGTGTGGAACGGCATGGTTGACAGACGCCCGGCGCTAATCGTCAAGTGTGCGGGGGTCGCCGACGTCGTCACATCTGTGAACTTCGCCAAAGAGCACGATCTGCTCGTTGCCGTCCGAGGTGGTGGCCACAACGCCGCTGGAAACGCGGTGTGCGACGGCGGCCTCGTGATTGACCTATCCCCTATGAAGGGGGTTCGAGTCGATCCGCTCGCCCAGACGGTCCGGGCAGAAGGCGGCGTCACCATTGGCGAACTTGACCACGAGTCGCAGGCATTCGGGCTGGCCGTACCCATGGGCGTTGTCACCGAGACGGGAATAGCTGGTTTGACGCTGGCAGGAGGCATCGGTTGGCTCCGCCGCAAGTACGGACTGAGCTGTGACAATCTCATTGCCGCCGATGTCGTAACTGCTAACGGCGAACTCGTCACAGCAAATAGCGAAAACAATGCCGACTTGCTATGGGCATTGCAGGGTGGCGGCGGCAACTTTGGTGTCGTCACCTCATTCGAGTTCCGGGCCTATCCCGTCGGCCCGGACGTGTTCTTCGCCTTCGTCATTCATCCGGGAACGGGTAGGGATGCTCAAGCAGCACTGCAGTTCTACCGCGAATGGAGCCAAGAAGCACCGGATGAAATCAGTTCCTTTGCCATCCTCTGGCATGCGCCAGAGATCGAGGAGATTCCAGCCGAGCACCACGGCGCACCGATTGTCGTCTACCTGGCGATGTATGCCGGGGATGCGAGGGAGGGTGAAGCCGCCTTGCAGTCGTTGCGGGACTACGGCTCACCAATTGCTGATCTGAGCGATGCGACTCCCTACCTTGAGGTGCAACGTTTCTTCGACGCCGACTACCCCGCCCATGAGATGCGTTACTACTGGAAGTCCAGGTACCTCAACGAGTTGTCCGCGGCGGCGATCGAAGCCCTCATCAGGCTCAATGAAGCCAGTCCGTCACACCACTCCACATTGGATGTTTGGCAACTCGGTGGCGCTTTTGGCCACGTACCACCGCAGAATACGGCCTTCGGTGATCGTTCCGCGCCGTATCTCATTGGAATTGAGGCCAACTGGGAAAGCCCAGAGAATGACGCAGCATGCATCGAATGGGGAAGGGAGGTTTTTCGTGCGCTCGAGCCATTCTCAAGTGATCGCGAGTACTTCAACTTTCCAGGCCTATATGAAGAAGGGGACCAGTCTGTCAGGGATACGTTTGGTGCGAACCTGGGACGCCTACAGTCCGTGAAGCGGAAGTACGACCCAAACAACCTTTTCCGGCTCAATCACAACATTTCGCCAGCCGACCGTTCCAGCTGAGCCAAGCGAATTTACGGGAACCGCATCGAACGCCAGGACCGCGGCCTGGATTTAGTAACGGGTTTAGCGGATGTCGCCGTTCGATATCCGCTCATTGCCACCAGACTGTGCGGTGTGGCTGAGCCGAGCTCTTGGGGTGTGCCCGCCCGCGATGCAGACCATGCCGCTGTCGGAACGGCCGGTTTCCTTGTGGGATCGGTGTTCTTGCTGGTCGGGGTGGCGAACCCGCTGGATGTATCGACGCTGGGGATGGTCGCCGGTTTGCTGCTTAGGGTCACATTCCTGCTGCTCGGGGCCGGGGCGCTGCTGCTCGGGGTTCTTGTCCTGCTGGATAGATGGACATTGGTGGCGGTTCCGTTGCTGATGTTCGGCGTCGCGGCCATGTTGGGCGGTGTCGCGGCCTTCCTGGGCGGATGGATCCTGGCGGCGGTCGCGTTGCTGTTGGGCCCCGTCACGGCCCTGCTGCTTGGGATCGCGTTCCTGCTGGACAGATGGACACTGCTTGGGTTCCCGTTCCTGGTGGGCGCGGTCGCGGCCGTGTTAGTTGGTATTGCGGCCTTGCTCGCCGGGTGGAGCCTGATGGGGATCGCGTTCCTGCTGTTCGGGGTTGCGTTCTTGCTGGGTGGTGTCGCGGCTTTGGCGGACGGTTGGACATTGGTGGGGGTCCCGTTTCTGGTGCTCTGGATCGCGGCGATGTTGGGTGGTGTTGCGGCCTTGCTGCTCGGATGGGCTCTGACGGGGGTCATGCTCCTGTTGCTCGGGATCGCTGCACTGCTGGCCGGCGTCGCGCTCCTTTACCGTCCTGAATTGCCGCAGCGGCTGCTGGCATGGCTCACCAAAGGAGTCGATCTGCCGCTCACGGAATAGGCCGCGGCAGGTCAGTTCCGCCACGTAGTTGGGAACAGCGGACAGTCGGTTGCGTCGATGTGAATTTGTGCGTTCACCATCTTGGAGACTTCGTCTTATGTATCGTTGGCGCTCGCCCGCCGGTCGCGCCGTGAGCAACTCGGCCGACCCCGCAGAGATGGTCCCAGCTGGTGGGGCCTGAGGATGACCAGGATCAAAGAGCAGGAGGCACCCGGTGACGACGCTGCCAGCTATGTCTGGAGCATCCGCCCCGGAAGAGCCTTCTTTCCTGGATTCTCTGCAGCCTTCCGGGCCGCCCAGGAAGCGACGTACGTGGCTGATTGTCCTGATAATCGTCTTGGCTCTGGTGCTGGTCGGCATCGCTGGTTTCGTGGCGATCATTGGCAGCGCTGGCAAGGCAATCAGTGAGGACAACGCTGGCGCCGCAGCGGAGGCCTCACAGTCACAGGCGGTGGACGACAGGAACGCTCCCCGCGAGGTCGAACCCGGCAAGACCTTCAGTCTCGGTAGCCATAAAATGCTCGCGGGCTGGAAGGTGAAGCAGGACACCAGCCTCGGTGACTCACTTTTCAACGTCACTGGCAAGGTGAAGAACATCAGCGATGCCACGTCGACAGCGTCCATCCATTTCAGGCTCATTGACTCGTCCGGTGAAGTTCTGGGCGACGTGCAATGCAACTCCGCTGACCTGGAGCCGGGCCAGACCCAAGCCCTCAACTGCATCCCGGACGGCAAGTACGGCAAGTACCAAAAGGTGACGGCCGAAGCCACTTTCTAACTCAGATGGCTTGAGATCACGCGCGGCAGACTAGAGATGATCAAGTACTAACCTGGACAGTGTCCGTATTGATCTCGGGCGCCGGAATCGCCGGTGCGACGCTGGCCGCACTGCTCGGACGGGCAGGACATCAGGTAACTGTCGTGGAGCGCGATCAAGGTGTTCGATCGAGCGGTAACCCAGTAGACGTCCGCAAAGGTGCATATCAAGTTGCCGAACAGTTAGGCATTCTCTCTCGCCTACGTGATGCAGGCACCAACGTGCGCGAGTTGATCTTTGTCGACGGTGCCGGCCGCCAGGTGGCGACAATGCGAACGCGTCAAAACGAAGACCGCGAAGTCGAAGTACCGCGGGCAGATCTTAGCGCGATCTTGGTCGACGCGGGCTGCGAGGCGGCTGAGTTCCTGTTCGACGAGATGATCAACGAGTTGCACCAGGACGATCGTGGAGTGGAGGTGATCTTCGATCGGACGGCGCCACGCCGGTTCGACCTGGTCGTTGGAGCGGACGGCATTCATTCAGGCGTCCGCCGGCTGGCCTTCGGGCCGGAGGCCGAATTCGTCAAACATCTCGGCATGTACGTGGCCACGGCAGAAGTCGGAGTGGCTCTGGAACGCAATGACGCGGTGATCATGCACAATGAGCCCGGAACTGCAGTCGCGTTGCACCCGGGAACGGGATCGCCTCTCGCCGCCTTCATCTTCCGCTCTCGAGCCCGCATTGATCATCGCAATGCCGACGCGGTCGAACGACTACTGAAGCAGAGCTACCGCCGCACGGCGTGGCGTACTGAGGACCTGCTCTCCGCCTACCTGGCGGCTGAGGATGTCTACTTCGACAGCGTCAGCAGAATCCGGCTGCCTTCCTGGTCATATGGTCGGATCACCTTGCTGGGTGACGCCGCTTCCTGCGTCTCACTCTTCGGTGATGGTTCCAGTTCGGCCATGGAGGGCGCGGCGACCCTCGCCGAATCGCTGACCAAGTCACCAAACGACATCCCGACTGCACTCGCCCGGTACGAGTCAGCTCATCGAGCGGCCACACGTTTCCGACAACGAGGCGTACGGATCGCCTCCCACCTTCTAATACCAAGATCACGGCTGGAAATGACGCTCCGTGATCAGGCTCTTCGGATCGCCCCGCGGTGGCGAAGCATGCGGGCGTAGTGATCCTGCCCTGATCGCTACCGAGCGGCCGCGTACCGCCAAAAGGCGCGCATCCACTCAGGCGCAGTCGGGCTGTCCGCTCCCACCTGAGTGAGCAGGACGGCGATCGTGCCCCTCGACGGCGTAATGTGCCCGGAAGTTCCGGTGCCGCCAACCCAGCCGTACCGTCCGGGCACGTTCCACGAATCAATCGGTGCGATGTCGACCGAGCCGCCGAAGCCCCAGCCCTGGCCCTCCAGAAAGAGCTTGCCGATCATGCGTTGCTCGCGTGTGGCGTGGTTATTGATCATCAGCTGCACGGAATCGGCCGACAGCAGCCGGCGGCCGTCGCTGGCCGTGCCTCCCGCTAGCAGCATGCGACCGAACGCGAGCCAATCATCGACGGTTCCGGCTAGGCCGCCGTTACCCAATGGGAAGGCTGGCGCCTTGCTCCATTGCCCATCCGGCCCGTCCGCCAACTCCAGACTGCCCGTGGCGCCAGTTTTGTAGTAGCTAGTAAGTCGCTCACGTTTGTCGGCCGCCACGTCGAACCCGGTATCCACCATGCCGAGCGGCTGAAACACCCGCTCGGCCAGGAATTCGGGGAGCGATTGACCAGAGACCCGCATGATGAGCACACCCTGCAGTACCGAGCAGGTGTCGTACAGCCATGCCTCTCCCGGCTGATACAGCAGCGGAACCTCGGCGAGCTCGGCCATCCATTCGTCTGGTGGTGGGAAGAGCTGCGGCTCTCGGCCGTCCTTTTGGACCGGAAACAACCGCTGAGCCGCGGGCAGTGTGAAGTCGGACGGGAATCCGTACCCGGCACGGGAGGTGAGCAGGTCGAATACGGTGATTGGCCGGATCGCCGGAACCACATCATCGATCGGACTGCTGGGGGTACGGACGACGGTTGGCTTCGCCAGCTCCGGCAGCCACTGATCCACCGGGTCATGCAACGCGATCGAGCCGTCCTCGATGAGGATCATCACGGCCGCAGCAGTGATGGGTTTGGTGATCGAAGCGAGGCGAAAGATCGAATTACTGGCCATCGGGGCACCGGCAATTGCGGCCGAGCCCACGACCGCGATTTCAGTCTCCTCGCCGCGAGCCACCAGTCCTACCGCTCCCGGAACCGAACCGTCGCTGACGTAGCCCGCCAGAAGGTCATAGAGGTCAGTCATGATCTTGGCAGCCTAGTCATGCGCGAGATCGCACGCTTGCACACCTGTTGCGAGTGAGCACGAGTGTGAACAAATACCCTGATCGAGTGGCAGACGCGGGTGCCGCCGGACCGATCGACTCAATCATGGTGGCCGGGTGCCGAATCCGGCCAACCAAAGTATTCGATACCTATTGGCGGTTCGCCGCTGAGCGCCAACAGGTGTATCGGGGGCGCTTGCGTGGAGAGCCACCTCCATGGACAACTGACTCGATCATCGCGTCGCACCGATTCACGAATTGCTACCGCGCGGCCGACCGTGTCAGCCAGTACCTGATCAACGAGGTGATCTATCGCGGCAGTCAGGATGCCGATGAAGTCCTGTTTCGGATTCTGCTCTTCCGATTCTTCAACCGCATCTCGACCTGGAGATTGCTTCATGCCTCACTCGGTCTGTTGACGTGGGCGGCGTTTCGCGCAGACCGCTATGACGACGTGCTGAGCGAGGCGTTTGCCCGCAGCGAGCCGATCTACTCCGCCGCCTACGTCGTACCTGCCCCGAGGCTGGGCGCGCAGCGCAAGCACACCAGTCATCTGTTATTGCTGCAGCTGATGCTCCGCAGTGGTCTGCGGAGCAAACTCCAGGCTTGCGCGTCGATGGCGGAGGCGTTCCAACTGTTGCGCGGCTATCCAGGGATAGGCGACTTCTTGGCCTATCAATTCCTCATCGACATCAACTACTCCACACTGATCAACTTCGATGAGATGGACTTTGTCGTTCCTGGACCCGGAGCCAGAGACGGACTCCTCAAGTGCTTCGGCCCCGCGGCCAGCGGCGTCGAGGCGGACCTCATCCGGTACATGAGCGACACGCAAGAAGAACACTTCACCCGTTTGGGGCTTGGCTTTTCGGGATTGAACGGCCGCCGCCTGCAACTGATCGACTGTCAAAACCTGTTCTGTGAAGTTGACAAGTACGCGAGGCTGGCGCATCCCGAGATCACCGGATACTTGGGCAGAACTCGCATCAAACAGCGCTTCACGCCTACCGATGAAGCCCTGACCTCCTGGTTTCCTCCGAAGTGGAGCGTCAACAGTCCGGTTAGTGTGACGAACGCAACATGATCCTCGCCCAGTGATCGAAATAACTGGGCCGCTCGCTGCGGTTATACATATCGTGACTATGGATTTGATGTCTGCTACCGATGTGCCCACCGTGCTGACCACCCGCTGGTGCGGCTACTGCAGGCGGCTCAAGTCCCAGCTTGATCGCGCCGGCATCGAGTTCCGAGAAATCGACATTGAAGATCACGCCGATGGCGCTGCCATGGTCGCTCAGGTCAACAATGGCAATCTCACGGTGCCGACCGTTCTCTTCCGCGATGGGTCTGCGCTAACCAACCCCTCCGCTGCCGAAGTCGGCCGCCGCCTCAGCTGACCCAGGCGCCACCGATCATGACCGCAATTGGCGTGAGGCTCGTATCAAGCACCACCAGGTCCGCCTGATCACCAGCCGTCAGATTTCGATCTTCAAGGCCTAGCACCCGAGCCGGCGTCGCCGAGCTCTGGCGTACAGCGGCCAACAACGATTGATCAGGATCAGCTGGCCCAGACTGAATGGCATTGCGGAAAAGTTGGTCCATGGTCGCCGTGCTGCCGGCGAGCGTCCCGGTTTCTGCCACCCTGGCCTCTCCATCGGCGACCTCGATGGTGAGCGAACCGAGCCGATACGTCCCGTCGGACATTCCCGCGGCGCTCATGGCATCAGTCACTAGCGCGATCCGTTCCGACCCCACGCTTCGTACCACGTGCCGGTAGACGGCCGGATGCAGATGTGTCCCGTCGTGCACCAGCTCGACGACCACATCCGGGCTCTCCAGCAGCGCCAGAATCGGGCCGGGCTCACGGTGGTGAATCGGCCGCATGGCATTGAACAGGTGTGTCGCGACCCGCGCACCTGCTGAGATCGCAGCCTTTGTCTGGTGGTAGCTGGCATCGGTGTGCCCGACTGCCGCAAGCGCACCATGATCAACAATGACCTTGATCGCATCCAACGCACCCGTCCGCTCGGGGGCGAGGGTGACCATCTTGATCGTTCCCCGGCCGATCTCGAGCAAAGTACGCAGTTCGTCTGGATCCGGATCGCGTAGCTGACGGACCTCGTGGGCGCCACAGCGGCGCTCGGACAGCCAGGGACCCTCAAGATGGATCCCCGCGATCTCCCCCTCCTCCACGAGCTCGGCCAAGATCGCAACAGAACGCCGCAGCTCGTCAGCGGGAGCGGTGACCAGGCTGCCGAGCATGGTCGTGGTGCCGCGCGAGGCATGGAAAGCAACGGCGCGCTTGGCGTCGCCATCATCACCGGCAGTGAAGGAACCACCTCCCCCACCGTGCACATGGATATCGACGAAACCAGGCACGACCAACTTCTCCCCAAGATCAGCGGCGCCTTCCGTGGGCCGGCCACGTCCGGCCCGAGTGACCCGACCTCCCTCGATGCGCAGCCAGCCCGGCCGGAGGATCTCACCTCCACTTACCACCGTTCCTGCGGCGATGACGCGCTCGCTCACAGCGTCTCGGTCACCTTGCGCAAGCCGCATATGGCGAGCGGGCCATGCAGCAGGTCAGCGCCGGAGAACGCCTGTGCCGACAGGTACGAGGTTTCCATCAGTTTCAGCGCGGCCTCCCGAGCCGTTGGATAGGAATAGCCGCGCGCTGTGCTGACCAACCGCGAAGCGAAACGATAGCGCTGGGTCAGCTCGGCGACATGGGTGTCCTCGCCGAGCAGCTTCTCACCTATGTCGCTGAGCCCGGCCGCCGACCCGCCACTGCCGCCCCGGACCCGGTCGAACAGCAGATACAGCGCCAGCAGCTGCGCCGTGTACGACCTAGTGGCAGCGACCGCATGTTCCTTGCCAGCCTAGATGTCGATGTGTGCCTCCGCCGCGAAGGCCAGCGCTGACTCTGACTGGTTCGTGATCGCGATCGTGAGCGCACCTCGTGTCCGCGCCACCTCCATCGACCGCACCAGATCGGGCGAGCCTCCAGATTGGCTCACACCGATCATGAGCACGCCGGCAAGATCAGGTTGTGCACCGTACGCGGTCATGGTCGATGGTGAGACCAGGCCGCAGGGCAGCTGGTGAACGATCTCGGCCAGGTACTTGCCATATCGGTTGTCATGATCATCTTCTTTCGAGGACGGAGGAAGGAGGGATGGTCGGATTGGGAGTGGTGAGCTGTTGTGCCAGGAACAACGCGCCGTACGCGGGATCGCGGTCCAGCGGTCGAAGATCAGTCAGACCCTCTCCATCGACGACCTTGCGCAGGGCCTCTCGCAGTTGCGGCTGATGGATCAGGACGCCGCCGCCAAGCACCACAGGCAGAGGTGGTTTCGGCCGCCCGAGTGCCACGTGCACCGTTCGGACGAGGTTGCCGAGATCCGTGGCGGCGCCGTCGATGATCCGCTGGGCGGCTGAGTCCCCAACGGCCGCCAGCTCGAATACCACCCCGGCGTGCCCGGCCCAGTAGCGGCGTTCTGGATTGGCATAGAAGTGATCGATCAGCTGGCCCGCTCGTTGCACATTGCATGCAGCGATGAGCTGCAGGCTGAGCCGGTCGGGCGACAGGCCCTCGTCGGCGAGTCGCAGAGAGTGCCGCACAGCCTCCCTGGCTATGCCGTAGCCGCTGCCCTCATCACCGAGCAGGTAGCCCCAACCGCCGGCCCGCGCAACTCGACCGCTCGCGTCGCGTCCCCAGGCGACCGATCCGGTGCCGGCAATCAAGGCAATCCCGGTGGTGCGCTCCGCTGTGGCCAAGATGAGCTCCGTGTCATGGACGACCTGGATCGCGCTGCCGGGGAGGCCGGCGGCGATCAGCTGCCGCAGCCGCCCCGCGGCCTCCGGGGTGTCCACACCTGCGGCACCAGCGCAGACCGCCCCGATCGGACCGCGCTCGGCGAGCTGCGCGAAGATCGCGTCGAGCTGACGACCCGCCTCCCGCTCTCCGACGGAAGCAAGATTTGCGCTGCCGGCGAAGAACTCCACAGTCCCGTTCGGGTGACGACTCACCGCATGGGTCTTCGAACCGCCGATGTCGAGGCCAACGATCTGCATGGTGTTCCCTTCTCTATGCGCCGGCGGTCAGTGAGCGGAAATGCTGGCAGCGGTCTTGTCGGGCTGCTCCGCGGTCGCAGCAACACTCGTGGTCGGCCACCTGCCACCGTTCTCCCAGTAGTGCCGGATCTCCTCTAGGTGCCGGCCCTTGGTCTCGGGAGCCAGCTTGAAGACGAAGGCAAACGCCGCCAGGGCCAAAACACCGAAGACGATGAACGTACCGGCGCCACCGAGCCGGGTGAGCAGCGTGAGGAAGATCGCAGCCACCGCAACGTTGGCGACCAGATCTGAGGTCAGCATCGCACTGGAGCCAAGCGAACGCAGTCGGGCCGGGAAGCTCTCTCCCGCGTACACCCACACGAGTGCACCGAAACCGAAAGTGAAGCCCACGGTGAACAACAGCAACCCGAGGAATCCGAGCGCCGTCAGCGCCCCGCCGAACTCGGAGCCGATGCTGAAGACGGCGACCAGCAGAACGTTCGCCAAGATCATGATGCCGATGCCGGTAAGCAAGATCGGCCGCCGTCCCATTCGATCGACCAAGATCAGCGAGACAAAGACAGCCGCGAGCCCGGCGACCTGCACCAATGCCGGCAAGCCCAGGAGGGCGAAGTTGCCCTGGAAGCCCATAGCCTCGAAGATCCGGGGGCTGTAGTAGACGATGGCATTGATGCCAGTGATCTGGACGAAGAACCCGAGGCCAACGACGAAGACGGTGGCGCGGAGGAACGGCTTGCGAAGCATCTCACCGATCAAGCTCAGAATGCCGCGTTTGCCCTGCTTCTCCTCGGCGAGAGCTGCCTGGATGTCATCAAGATCGGCTTTGAAGTCGGAGCCCGGTTCTACCTGGGCGAGTACCCGCTCGGCATCCGCACGCCTTCCACGCATCATGTACCAGCGGGCCGTGTCAGGCAGCCGTAGCAACAGGAAGAAGATCAGCGTTCCGGGAATGGCGGCCATACCCAGCATCCAACGCCAGCTTTCCGTCACTGAGAGGGCCCACGCAACCAGGTAGCCGGCGATGATGCCGATGACAGTGGCCACCTGATAGAGCACGAGCAGCGCACCCCGTACCTCGGGAGCGGCCGACTCGGCCACGAACACAGGTACGACAACCACCGAGACGCCGATGGTCAGGCCCAGCAGAAAGCGGGCCACCATCAGCGACGGCACTGACCACGCGAGCGCCGACAGCAGTGAGAAGCCGGCGAACGTCGCGGCGACCGCGAGCATCGACTTCTTGCGGCCAATGCGATTGGCCAGGGCGCCGCCGCACAAGGCACCAAGCACCTCGCCAACCACAACCGCGGTGGTCACCAGCTGTTGCTGCGCCGTGCTCAAACCGAAGTCCTCGGTCATGAACAGCAGCGCGCCGGCGATGTTGGAGGAGTCGTAGCCGTAAATGACGCCCACAGTCGCGGCGGCGACAGCGACCAGCAGTCCCAACCGCGACGTGTTCCGTAAATCATGCAGTAGTCCCATGAGTTCTCCTTTTCTCGCAATACCAATATGGTCTAGACCAATCTGCTGCAGATAAGATTGGCATAGACCAATTACGATGTCAATCCATTGGCCTAGACCAATGTTGTAGGCTTCATGCAGGTTGAGACGACAGGAGGAGCCCCGTGCTAACAGTGCCCAAGCACTATGAGGTCAGGGATCGGATTGCGGGGCTGATCGCCGACGCTGCGGTAGGGACGCCGCTGCCGACCGAGCGGGAGCTGGCCGAGCGCCTCAACACCTCCCGAACGACCGTCCGGCAAGCGCTCGCGGCATTGGAGCTGGACGGCAAGCTGGAACGCATCCAGGGACGAGGCACCTTCGTCGCCGAACCCAAACGAGTCCTGGTCCGCCAGCTCACGTCCTATACCCAAGACCTGCAGTCTCAAGGGCTGACGCCGTCCACAAAGATTCTCAGCATCAGCCGAGAGCGGGCCGAGGGCGTCGTCGCACAGCGACTCAACCTGCGACCTGGAACCCGGGTGCACCGCGTCGAGCGGCTCAGGGGCGTCTCGGGTGAGCCGCTCGCACACGACGTTGCATACCTGGCAGGCTCGCTGCCACGACTGCGCCATGAGCTGGAGCGGCGCGGATCGCTCTATCAAACCCTTCGCGAGGCATACGGGGTACGGCTGGTGCGCGTAGAGGATCTGGTCGAGACGGGCCTGGCTGATCCAGAAGAGGCCGCACTGCTGTCAGTGGACGTCGGACTGCCGATGCTGATGATCCACCGCACCGCCTGGGACGTCGAGGACCGACCGGTCGAGTTCACCCGCACCGTCTTTCGGGGAGACCGCTTTAGCTTCATCTCCCACAGCACGGTCGATGATGGGGTGCCGCCGGCCGACTGAGGATCGGCAGAGCTACGCAGTGCACGAAGGGTCATCGAGCATCGCTACGGTGGAGGGTGTCGCATGCCGTCGACCGCGCCTCACTGCTCGCCGAGGCGCGAGTGGCTTACGGGCGACGACGGTACGCGGACGCCTACCGCGGACTCGCCGCCGCGCGCGAGGGTGCTGGTCTTCCCGACGATGATCTGCGACGGCTAGCCGACGCGGCCTGGTGGCTTGGTCACGTCTCCGAGTGCTTGGCGCTCACGGAGGAGCTGCATCGGCACTATCTCGAGCAGGGATACGTGGACCGCGCGGCGGTGCAGGCGATTGACCTGGCCGGCATGTTCTTCATGCGCGGTGAGCCAGCGCTGGGCTCCGGGTGGTTGAGCCGCGCCCGAAGACTGCTTGCCCACCAACCGCGCGGTGCCGGCCACGCGATGCTCATGTATGTCGATCTGTCCGGCGCACTGGAAGATGAGCAACTCGACGTTGCGACGGCCGGGTCCGCCGAACTGCAGCAGCTCGGCCATGAGTTGGGCGACCCGACGTACGTGGCCCTTGGGCTCCTCGTGGAGGGCCTGGCTGAAATCCGGCGCGGCCGTCTGCGTGAGGGTTTCGACCTGCTGGACGAAGCGATGCTGCCGGTGCTCGCGGATACGGTGGCGCGCGAATTTGCCGGCAATATCTACTGCACGATCATTGCGATCTGCGAGGACATCGTCGACATCGCCCGAGCCCGCCAGTGGACGGCCGCGACCGAGCGTTGGCTTGAGTCGTTCACCGACGCCGTGATGTTCCAGGGCGTCTGCCGCGCCCACCGCGTGCACCTGCTGGCCACGGACGGCGACTGGGACCGGGCCGAGGCCGAGGCCCGACAGGTGGTGGCAGAGCTGGCCGATCTCAATAACGATGCGATCGCCGAAGCGGAGTACCAGCTTGGGGAGACCTATCGGCCCCGCGGGCGCGCTGAGGACGCTCGGGCGGCTTACGACCTAGCGGCCGCCAGGGGGCGCGATCCGCAGCCTGGCGCTGCACTCCTGGAACTCGCGAGCGGCCGCATCGACCGGGCATGGGCGGAGATCACTGCGGCGGTGGCGGCATACTCGGCCCGCCCGTTCCGATGCGCGCCGATGCTGCGGGCCCAGGTGGAGATCGGCCTGGCGGCGGGCCACGTGGCGGCCGCAACGTCGGCGTACGAACAGCTGCGTCGGATCAGCGAGACCTATCCGACCCCGGGCTTTAGGGCCTGGGCGGACCAGGCCCACGGTGCAGTTTTGATCGCGGCCGGCGACCCATCAGCTGCACTCGCTCCGTTGCAGGCTGCTGCAGCGGCGTACTACCAGATGCGAGCCCCGCTCGACGCAGCTTGCGTCGAGCTGCTCCTCGAGGAGGCGCACCGCATGCGCGGCGACCAGGGTGAGGCCGAGACGCATGGCGATGCCGCCGGTGCGCTCTTTGCAAGGCTCGGCCTGTTCCCGCCAGCGAGCGCCCAGACGCATATGCCCCCGCCCGGCGGGCTCACCAACCGGGAGGCCGAGGTGCTCCGCCTGGTCGCTGGCGGGGCCTCAAATCGGGAAGTAGCCGAAAGGCTGTGGATCAGCGAGGCCACCGTTCGCCGGCACCTCGCCAACATCTTCCGGAAGCTCGACGTCAGCTCGCGCACAGCGGCTTCGGCGTGGGCCCATGAGCGTGGGCTCCTCCGATAGCGGCCTACACCATTTGGACCAATCGCGCGCCGAAGGTGTGGCCTTCCGGTCGATGCGCCCCGCACTGCTCCTTTCCTAGCGTCGATCGCGTGATGGCAACGGCGCCCTGACGATAGGCAAGGAGGAGGAGATGACGACACTGGAGGAGCGGGAGCGAGAGACGGCACTCGACGAGGCCGCGCTGGAGGCGTTCGCGGATCGCATGATCGGCGTGCTCAACGATGCATGTACGGCGTTGATGATCAGCATCGGCCACCAGACTGGGCTGTTTGGCACGCTGCACGGAACTGGCCCGGCGACGTCTGCACAAGTCGCCGACGCTGCCAATCTGAATGAGCGCTACGTGCGGGAGTGGCTGAACGGGATGACCACCGCGCGGTTCGTGCTCTACGACCCGCAGTCACGCACATACCACTTGCCGCCCGAGCACGCCGCATGGCTGGTCGAGGGTGCCGGCCCCGACAACCTGGCCCGGATCATGAGGTTCTTGCCGCTGATGGCCGAGGTCGAGCAGGACATAGTCCGGTGCTTCCGTGAGGGCAGTGGCTTGTCGTACGCCGACTATCCGAGGTTTCACGCGGTGATGGGCGAAGACAGCGCCGCGGTGGTCGACGCCACGCTGCTCGATCGAACCGTGCCCCTCGTGGAGGGACTCGATGCCCGGCTGCGGGCGGGTATCGACGTCGCCGACATCGGCTGCGGCAGCGGGCATGCGATCAACGTGTTGGCGCGCGCATACGCAGATAGCAGATTCATTGGGTACGACTTCTCCGAGGAGGCCATTGCCGCCAGCCGCGCCGAAGCTAAGGCGTGGGGATTGACCAATGCGACGTTCGAACTCTGTGACGTGGCGAGTCTCGACCGGCCGAACGCATTCGACGTGATCACCGCGTTCGACGCAATCCACGATCAAGCACACCCGGCGCAAGTGCTGGCCGCGATCTCTCGGGCGCTGCGGCCCGGCGGCACCTTCCTCATGGTCGACATCCGCGCCGCCAGCGCTGTTGAGGACAACCTCGACCTGCCGTGGGCACCATTCCTCTACACCGTGTCGACCATGCACTGCATGTCCGTTTCGCTCGGCCTCGGTGGCGACGGCCTCGGGACGGCGTGGGGCGAGCAAGTCGCGACGCGGATGCTGCACGAGGCCGGCTTCACCGACGTCGCGATCCACACAGTCGACGGCGACCTGGTCAACAGCTATTACGTCGCGCGTACCAGCTGACGGGATCGGCCGGTCGGCAATTGCCGCTGCCGACCAC
>Ga0081455_10001371_pt1 | contig 30069 bp, 25 predicted proteins | sample TabmetS3T2R1_FD_70207 | JGI IMG/M metagenome (GOLD analysis project Ga0081455, IMG submission 70207) | Tabebuia heterophylla rhizosphere microbial communities from the University of Puerto Rico - S3T2R1 | ecosystem: Host-associated > Plants > Roots > Rhizosphere ... | reverse complement strand
CTGCCAGTGCCATGTGGGCCTCCAGGAGGCACGTAGCATCCTGGACATGCTGAGACAAGTTGAGGAGCTGGGTCCCCACATCTCGTGCCAGTTGCTGCCTTGCCTGCACGATATAACAGGTCCACAACCCCCACTGCACGGGAAAGAGCTGGAGCGTTTCTCCCGTCTGTTGACACAGCTCCCGGGCTCTGGAGTACACGCGTTCGGCTTCTGTGTTGCCATAACCTTTCGTGGCGGCCAAGGTGGCACCCAGGGCGATGTGCAGAGAGAGTTCCTGCCGGGCACGCTCGGGTGTCTCGGGCAGCGCGGTGAGCAGCTCCAATCCCTTGGTGAGATGCGCAATCGCTTCCGCATGGGCCGAGCGCTCCCGCGCCTGCTGTCCAGCGCGCTGCCAATAGGGGAGCGCCTGGGCACGCAGCCCTGCCTCTGTGTAGTGGTGGGCCACCAACTCGGGTTGCACCATCGCCACCTCAGAGAACTGAGTCTCCAGGGCCTCGGCAATCCATTGGTGGTAGCGCTGGCGCGTGCGCCGCAACAGGGACGTATAGGCCGCCTCCTGGATCAGAGCATGCTTGAAGACGTACGTGGCCTGTGCGCCGACACCCCGCTGGTAGAGCAGTTCGGCATCGACGAGCCGCCGCAGATCTTGGCGTAAAGTCTCTTCCTCGACAGACGCCACGGCCTGGAGAAGCGCAAAGCCAAATTCCCGCCCAATCGTGGCGGCCAGTTGTGCGGTCCCTTTCGCCACCCCCATCTGATCCAAACGGGCCATCAACAAATCGTGCAGCGTCGTGGGAATCGTGACGGCGGATAGAGCCTGGGCAGATGCCTCTTCAGCCTGACCACGCAGCCGCTGTGACGCCAGCACAAACTTGGTTACTTCTTCCACAAACAGCGGGACCCCATCGGTTTGGACCACGATCCGGTCGAGGAGAGCAGCAGGCAAGACATCAGCCCCAACTATTGTCCGTGCCATCTGCGCCACCTGTCGCGGCAAGAGGCGGTTGAGCGTCAAGGAGGTCACATGGGCGCGTCCGCTCCACGGTGCCTGAAACGTCGGCCGACACGTCATGAGGGTGAGGATACGGGCCGTTGGTCCCTGATCAATCAAGAGCCCAAGCCACTCCAGGGTGGATGGGTCGATCCAGTGCAGATCCTCGACAATGAAGAGCACCGATTGCTGCTTGGCATGCGCTAAGGTGAGCGCCAGGAGCATGTCCAGAGTGCGTTGGCGCTGCTGCTGCGGGCTCATCTGGAGCGGCGGGTAGCGATCGGCTGGAGGGGACAGCGAGAGCAGCGACGCCAGGAGTGGCATGTGCTCCTGCAAGTCTAGCTGATGCTCGTGCAACAGGGTTTCGAGACGCGTCATCTTCTCGTCTGTGGAGGTGGTACTGTCAAACCGTAAGCTCCGCTGCAACAGATCGACGGCGGGATACAGCGCCGTATGTTGATGGTATGGAGAGCAGCGGTACTCCAGACACGTAAAAGACGTCTCCGCCAGCTGCTCGATGAGCGCCCGCACCAGCCGCGATTTGCCAATGCCCGCTTCCCCACGGAGCATCACCCCCTGGCCGCTGCCCTGCTGCACTTGGGCCCAGCGCTCCTGGAGCAAAGCAATTTCGATATCCCGCCCGACCAGGGGCGTCAAACCCCTACGCGCCGCCGCCTCTAGCCGTCCTCGTGCGTCGCTAGCATGCAAGACCTGATACAGCGCGATGGGAGTTGCCACCCCTGGCAACGTATATTCACCCAAGTCCTGGCACACAAAATAGCCCTGCACGAGGCGATACGTAGTATCGCTGATGACCACGCTCTCTGGTGTAGCTATCGCTTGGATCTTGGCGGCAATATTCGGCGTCACCCCTAACGCCAGCTGCCCGTGTTGTGGTCCCCCACCCACCTCACCGACGACTACGACGCCAGTATGCATACCCACACGTGCATGCAGACGGACGTCGTAGAACTGCCCGAGACGGCAGTTGAGGTCTGCAAGCGCTGAAAGCATGGCTAAGCCGGCGTGAATGGCACGTTGGGCATCGTCTTCATGGGCAGAAGGATAGCCAAAGTAGACGAGTAAGCCGTCGCCGAGGTATTGGGCAATATGGCCATCGTAACGGTGAATCACCTCGGCACACGTGGTTTGATACGTCACCGTGACTTCGCGAAAGTCTTCTGGATCAAGTTGAGCGGCGAGCGCTGTAGAACCCACCAGGTCACAGAAGAGGACGGTGAGCTGACGGCGTTCGGCAGCGGGCAATGCCTCCCTTATTGGAGCCAGGGGCTCCGGGTGCGCCTGCGTTTCGCTTGCTGACCCGGGTGATGGGAGGGAAGCCGCCAGCGTCGCCGCAGTGCTTGTTGGTGTATCCCTGACCTCGGGGGACGCAACGGCCTCCAGCGACGACGCGGGTGATAAGAGTGTGACATCAGCGACGCAACGATACCCTTGGCCATGGAGTGTCTTAATGACAGGTGGTGCGGTGCGATCAACCTGGACGACTTTGCGGAGTTTGGTGAGACAACGGGTGAGAGCTGCTTCACTGACAAAGGTCTCGGGCCAACACTGCTCCAGCAGCTCCTCCTTGCTCACTACACGGTCGCGGTGCTGGAGGAGGTACAGGAGAACCTGAAACACTTTGGGTTCTACCGCCACGAGTTGTTCCATCCGCCGCAGCTCACGGCGTGCTTCATCGAGAGTGTAGTTGTAAAAGCGATAAAGCATAGCACCCCTCTAATGGGACATCTGGATCTAGCGATATGTTTTCATGACGTTGCCATATCGGTGTACGGTCTGGGAGAGCGATTGTTCTCGTAGGTAATAGCGCATCTCCAGGCGTCCGTTAGCCAGGACCGGGACGTCGACCACATTAATGCCCGCAGTGTTGAGCGCCCGGCGTAGGGCGGTTGACAGTGGCCCGAGTGCCCGCAGTCGGTCATAGACGGCGTTGTGTGTGTTGAGGCGCACGATCAGGGCAGCTTCGGCTTCGACGATTACCTGCACGGTACTCAGATCAGCCAGCCAGTCCCCGTCGTCTCTGTCAGGGCTGAGGCTGACGGTGAGAGGCGCCTCACAGGTCAGCGCCGCCAGCACAACCTGAACGAGGGGCACCGTAGCGGTCGCTGCCTCGACCCGTACCAGAACGCCGCGCACTGGCCGATAGCGGAAGAGATTCAACTCACCCAGGATCTGGCTGGGATCGTGCTCCTGGCAGTAGTGTCTCTGCCAGGCCCAGGCATAACTTCTGGCGCTGGCCTGCCAGAGCGCCTGCTCACGGTCATCGCCACTGAGATACTGGCAGCGCTCCAGCACTGTCGCTACGACTGGCGTGGGGTCTGCTTGCTGTGTGGGGGGATCGACCTGGCGCCAGGTTCCTAGTTGGAGCACATAGTTCGGCCCGCCGGCCTTCGCACCCGGCCCCACATTGGACGCCTTCCAGCCGCCGAAGGGTTGCCGCCGCACCACGGCCCCGGTGATGGAGCGGTTGACATAGGCGTTTCCCACCTGGATCTGGTCCTTCCAGCGTGCTATCTCCCGGTCATCCAGGGTGTGAATCCCGCCGGTGAGGCCAAAGGGGACGGCGTTGGCTAACTCTATAGCTTCCTCGACATCCTCGGCCCGCATCAGTCCCAGCACTGGACCGAAGCATTCAGTGGTATGGAAGAATGAGCCGGGCTGCACGCCGAGCTTGATGCCCGGGGACCAGAGACGATGGGTTGCGGGGTCGAGCGTGTCCCCCGCGACTGTGTCGGCGGAGGGCGCCCAGCTTAACGGGCGCCCGTTCCCCGCGACTGCGTCGGCGGAGGGCCGCCTCATTAAGGGCGGCCCTTCCCCTGGCACGAGAGGCATCGGCTGCGGCTCGAGCAGCCACGTCTCGCCGGGCTCCAGGCAGGTCAAGGCGCGCCAGAGCTTGGGGCTCGGTGGCTGGGTCAGCGGCGTAATCGCACTGCTCAGATCCCAGGCAGGTCCGACGGCGAGGCTGGCGGCAGCGTCTTGCAACTGACGGCGGAACGTCGGATCGTCATAGACCTCAGCCTCAAGGATGGCGAGGCTGGCGGCCGAACATTTTTGCCCGTTATGACTGAAGGCGGAGCGCAGCAGGTCTTTGATGGCCTGATCCCGGTCGGCCATGGCCGTGACAATGAGGGCATTTTTGCCACTGGTCTCGGCGAACAGGCGCAGGTCAGGCCGCCAGTCCTGGAAGAGACGCGCGGTCTCGATGCTACCAGTGAGGATGACCGCCGCGGTGCGAGGATCAGTGATGAGTGCCTGGCCGATGGCGTTATCCGGGCAGGGTAAAAACTGCAGGACGGCCGGCGGTACACCTGCTGCCCACAGGGCCTGGGCAATCTGCCAGCTGACCAGTACCGCTTCGGGGGCAGGTTTGAGGATGACCGCGTTGGCCGCCATCAGCGCCGCGAGCACACCACCGAGAGGGATGGACAACGGGAAGTTCCAGGGCGGCGTCACCACCACCACGCCCAGCGGCTCCATTGCACAGTCAGCCACGTCTCTCCCCAGGTCCAGGGCATGGGCGTAGTAACGGGCGAAGTCGATGGCTTCGGAGACCTCGGGGTCAGCCTCGGCGACGGTCTTTGCGCCGTCGAGCATCATACTCCCAATGAGGTCTCCACGGCGGCGTGCCAGCTCAGCGGCGACTTCCAGCAGCACGGCCTGGCGCGCGGCTATCGAGCGCACGCCCCACTCCTGCTGCGCCTCTCTGGCCACGTTCAGTGCCTGATCCACATGGGTGGTGTCAGCGAGGGCATAGCGGTAGGCTACCTGAGGCGGCCGGGAGGGATCCATCCCCTCGGCGTGCTGTGGACTGTGGACGAACTCGCCGCCTATCTGCAGTGGGATAGGTTCCAGTGACATCCCTCGCCAGCGCTCTGTCACCGCCTTGATCCAGGCCTGGTTTGCCGGCAGGGACCAATCGGTGTCTGGCTCATTGTCAAAGGGTTGGCGGTGATGGGCCACGGGCTGCTCCGTGCGGCGATCCTGGGTACGACGTGGTCGGTCGGGGACCTCGTTTTGCCTCTGGCAGGCGGCGAGAAAGCGGTCGTGCTGGCGCCGCCACGCGTCACTATCCGGCTCCATACTGAAGAGGTCATGGAGGAAGTTCTCCGGCGCGGTATTCTCGTCCAGGCGGCGCACCAGATAGGCAATGGCACTGTGGAAATCCTCGGTCTTGACCACTGGCGCATAGAGCAGCAGACCTCCGGCTTCGTGCTGGACAGCCCGCGCCTGGTGATTGGCCATACCCTCCAGCATTTCGAGCTCTACCGCCTCCTCAACGCCGTGCTGATGCCGCAACAGCAGGCCGTAGGCCACGTCGAAGAGGTTGTGGCTGGCCACTCCCAACCGTACAGCCCGTGCATGTTCGGGTTGGCTGCCGTAGGCGACCATGCGCTTAAAATTAGCGTCAGTCTCCAGCTTAGTAAGGTAAGGGGCCTGAGGCCAGCCATGCAGGGCTGCTTCCACCTGCTCCATGGCCAGGTTCGCGCCTTTGACGATGCGTATTTTGATAGGCACACCGCCGCGGGCACAGCGCGCCATGGCCCAGGTGGTGAGATCCCGTTGGATGGAGAAGGCATCGGGCAGGTAGGCCTGCAGGACAATGCCAGCGCTCAACGTCAGAAATTCCGGCTCATCCAGCACCTCTGTAAAAGCCGCCACAGTCAAATGCAGATCCGTGTATGCTTCCATGTCCAGATTCACGAATTTGGAAGTAACGCGGCCATCGGGGTGCACATAGTGATGGGCCATGGCCTGGCGATAGAGGGCGCGTAGCCGTTCTTTGACGCGTTCCCTGGTCGCATCAAAGGCGACGAGATTGAGCTGGCTGAAAACCGACGAGACCTTGACCGAGATGTACTCCACATCGTCGCGGGCGAGGAGATCGAGGTAGGCCTGCATGCGGCGGCGGGCTTCACCCTCGCCCAGGATCGCCTCGCCCAGTTGATTGAGGTTGAGGCGCATGCCGTCCTGACGCCGTTGCTGCAAATAGCGGCGCAGGTCGCCTTCCTCCCCAGGCAAGATGACGGCGCGTGTCTCCTGGCGCAGGCGGGCAATCACGGGCGGCACCACGAGATTGGGCAGGTAATGGCTCATGGCACTCCCAAGAGCCAGCGCCACCCGCTCCCACCAGTCCATATAGTGCGGGGTACCGTAGACGTGCAGCAGGTGACGGAGCTGATCGGCGATGCGGTCAGGACTATGGCTGCGGAAGGCTTGATCCACCAGGGCAATGGTCAGCTCTTTGCCCGCTGGATCCACCATCATGCGTGCCAGGCGTGTGGCCTGCTCCTGTTCAGCAGAGGTCTGTTCCTGCCTGGCTGTGCGCAGCAGCCTCTCAGCCAGTGTCACCGCTTGCTGTGGCAGGTCGGGGGGCTGGAGAGTCATCGTTGTTGCTCCTATACGCCCGTCTCGAGTATGGCTTGCACTGTCTCTAAAAGATTCCCCGGGAGCCGGGCGCCCATTTGCTGGACAACATAGGACGCGGCACATGCACCGAGTTGCGCGGCGCGATCTGGAGCAGCATGCACGGACAAACCGTACAGAACACCAGCGGCATACATATCCCCCGCACCAGTCAAATCGACTGGCTGTACGGCAAATGCGGGAACATACTGGGTCGCACCGTTATAGTGGATGTAGGAGCCATTTTCACTGCAGGTAACACAGGCGTTGGGACAGTCCTGCACAATGGCTTCTAGGGATGCCTGAGGATCACGCCTCCCCGTATAGGCGGCGGCTTCCAGTTCATTGGCAAAGACCAGATCGGCGTAGGTGGTGACAATGTGTTTCACATGCTCGCCAAAGTTGGCCACCAGAAAACCATCGGAGAAGGAATAGGCGATCTTCGTGCCATGCTTACGCGCCAGCTCGAGCGCGTGAAAACTTGCCGCGCGCGTTGACTCACCGGCCAGCAAATAGCCTTCTAAGTATACCCAGTGCGCCTGGGCAATCACCTCCTCATCGATATCGTCCGGGGTGAGCTGCGCGGAAGCGCCGAGATATGTTTTCATGGTGCGCTCGCCGTCCGGCGTCACGAGCACCAGACACAACCCGGTTTGCTCCTGCGGTTTCGGTTTGCCGATCAGGCGGATGCCCAGCCTGGCGAAGTCCTCCGCATAGTGGCGGCCAAGCTCATCTGCAGCCAACGAGCAGGTATAGGCGACGGTCCCCCCCATCTGGGCCATGCCGACCATAGTGTTCGCTGCTGAGCCGCCAGCATGCAACTCGCTCTCGCGGTTGCCGAGGTACGCCAAGAGGCGCGCTTGTTCGGCTTGCTCCGCCAGTTCCATAAAGCCTTTGCTGAGACGGAGGTCTTCGAGTTCACTGTCCGTAATCTTGACCTGTTTGTCGACAAGTCCATTGCCAATACCGTACACCATATAGCGACGTTCCAATCCCGTCATAATGCGATTCCCCTGCACCTGTCATAGATTCCGGTGGCGTCTTGTTACCAGTCCAGAGTCGCTGTGACTCGGCGTGACCCCACAACTGTAGCAGAGACGGCGAGAGGAAGCAGCAGCCCGATGCTACTTGTTCGTCTTGAAGCTAATGCAATCAGCAAGAGCCCAAGACAGTGTAGGGGGGACAATCTCGTAGATTGCTCCGGAATGTCCAATAGGCTTGTCGGAAATTGGAGAGCTCCAGATATTTTTCCTACTCCTTGCCCATCCTGTGCTGGGCGGCGCATGGCGCAGACCGCGGCCCATCTGGTCGAGCGGGTCATCCCCTGGGTCCCGACGTGCCAATGGGTTGTGTCAGTGCCTGTCCCCTTGCGGTATTGGATGGCCGCATCCCAGGAGCTGACCGCGCAGGTCCATACCATCATCCGCACCACGATCGGGCAGTATTATGTGAACCAAGCGGTCACACGGGGTATCGAGCGGGCCAAAGTCCAACCGGGATCGGTGACCTTTCTCCAACGCTTTGGCAGCGTCGTCAATCGCTGAGAGCTGGGGCACTTTCCACATCCACCAGCTTTGCCGCTCGGCATCTGGCTAGGCGCGGGTGTGGTCGGCTGAGCGCTCCCGAGAGGGTCCTTCTCCATGAGAGCATAAAAATTATGTCTCTGCTAACCCTCACAAGATAAACTCTCAGCGAACCCTGGCCTACCACGGAAGGACAGAAAACGGTCATAAAAATTATGACTTCACGGGTTGGCACGGCTATCTGTCTGCAGCGGGAGAAAGCCTAAATGTCTTTTTAAAACAAAGATTACCGCGTGCTACCAACCTGGAAGCCTCCCTGGCACACTTCTTGAACTATCGACTTCACAAAGCAATATGAGAGCAACTAACAGGAATCACGAGGCGCTGTCCGCTGCTCACAGCGTAGTAACTCGAAGATTTCTTTCGGGCAGATCCCCAAAGGATATGCTGGCACCAAGAAGACGGTGGCAGACATTAGTGGCTTAATCAAAGAGGGGCGAAAGATTTCTGTGTCCGACAGACGGCGATCGACATTCTCTTTGAGAACGGCGTTCCGCCGAAGGATTACCTGGGAGAGAGCCGGACGCTCTTTGCCTGGGTACAAAACAACGTGCGTTATACACGCGATATTCATCGCGTGGAACTGCTGCATTCTGCGCCGCGCATGCTGGAACTGTGGGCCGGCGATTGCTTTGACTGATGCTGGACATGCGCCTCAGGAGTGGCCCTGGGGCGACGGCCTCACCGACCCATGGTATAGAGAGACAAACTGCGCTTGTCAGTTCGGTGGGTTACGGACTGTCGCTCCCATCCTAAATTAACTTTTTCGTGTGACGAGGCCAGTTGCCGCATTCCACATTGCTAGGAAAAACAGCATGTACCTGCGAACGAATGAAATATCGGAAGCTTCAGTGGTGAGAGGGCTCAATGACTTACCATTGATCATTTGTGGTCCTCTCCTGAGAAAAGTATATTATGACCATGTCTCCGTTTGGATTGCATTTAAAGAGGAGGTATCCGACATTAAACTCTATGTTTTTGAAACTGCCGATCCACGATCAATTGGTCCGGGAGCACACCGGTTGACAGGCTTGGTAGCCTCTCCCCTTAAATTAGGAAAAAATCTTTACGTCACACTGGTAACGGCTACAAGCACCACTCAGAAATTAAAGCCTGATACAATTTATGGCTATAATATTTTTTTCACACATAAAGGTGTTCAAAAACAATTAGGATATAGGGGGGTTTTGAAAGATGGTGTGCGATCTATTAGTTATGCCCCTTTTACCTACCCTACCTTTTGCCTTCCCGCCGATAATATCAATAACCTGAAAATCACACATGGTTCTTGCAGGAAACCTCATGGTGGAAGAACAGACGCATTGAGAGCATTGGATACCATGCTTGAGATACATAAGGATAATATGAAAGAAAGACCTCAATTATTATGTCTCACAGGCGACCAGATTTATGCTGATGATGTATCTGACCTGCTTTTATACAAAATTATCAAAACCCGCGATCTCTTGTTTGGATGGAAAGAAACGTTGCCAAAAAAATATACAGATAGCCAGTTATTACCAGGAAATCGCAAGGATATTATTGCCAAAACAGGAAATAAAAATACAAAGCTGAGAAGGTTTATTCCGTTCCTGGAAGCTAATGCAAAAATTACTCCCGATGACCTGACCACCACGGATGCAAAAAGTCATTTGATCTTTTTGAGTGAATTCATACTAATGTATCTATTTACATTTTCAGATACATTTTTAACAGCTTCCGGATGGCCATCATTCCAGGATTTATATACACTTTCCCCGGACAGGGAAGAAAGAAGCAGGCAAATTGCCAGTTTCAATATAGAAAAAAGCCGGTTAAATAGTTTTGTGCATGGCCTGCGTTTCGTAAAAAGAGCCCTCGCTAATATTTCCACCCTGATGATATTTGATGATCACGATATAACGGATGACTGGTTTATTACAAAGAAGTGGGCAAGTGTATCGTTGATGGAGGGCACCACCAGCCGTCGATATATCCTGAATGGCTTACTGGCATATGCTATCTTCCAGGATTGGGGAAATGATTATACAAAATATTTATCAGGTAATGGGCTTAGCATTCTAAAGGCACTTGAATTAAACAATACTGAAAACTATCCCAACAGGTTAACAGGACAGGTATCAAATATTTTTCTGCCCAAACTATTCACTGATACAAAAAATAAAAGCACCTATTTACAAGGCCCGTTTAAATGGGATTACCGGATAGATTATAACAGTTTTATATTACTTGTGATGAACACCCGCACGGAAAGAGAATATTTTGACAAAGAATATCCAATCGCCAATCTTGTAAGAAATGTAGACCTGCATGGATCAGTAAATTCCGATAAGCTGCTCGTTTTGGTTTCGGCGACCCCGGTATTTGGCAATTTGCCTTTAGAAAAATGGCAGGAACAATTCAGGAAAGGCACTGCTGATGTAGTTACCTATTTTGCTTCCCGTATTTTCTCAGATAATATAGGCGCCTATGAACGTGATCAGGAGGCCTGGGCATTTAGCGGTGAGGGTTTCACTAAATTGCTGACAAGACTTGGATTGTTTAAAAAAGTGCTGATACTTTCAGGTGATGTGCATTATGCATTCACTTCCTATATCAGGTTATGGAAACAAACCGGCACACCGCATAGGTTGACAGAAATAGTACAATCTACTTCAAGCGCTTTGAAGAATTCCACGGAACAAACACATTTTCCCGCTAGAGATAAATACGGTCTCAGACCCAAGACAGATAATGTATATAAGCGGCTCCGTGTACTGGCAATAAAAAAACCCGGCTCAAACTATGAGGAACGTGACAATGCTACCTACCAGAATCCGAATGAATATAATCCACAGGTAACGCGCATTCCACTTGCAGGGGTTCGAATAGACCCCCGCTTCCAGTATACAGTGAAATTCATACAATCTCCCCCTCCAAATTCTGGAGATCCACTTTTTCAAAAGATTAAGACAAGCGAACAAAGTAAATCATTCACCAACCCGACCAAAAATTCATCCATCCCATTGGTTGTTGTCGGAAAAGACAATATCAGCCTGCTATCTTTTAGCCCCCGTTCAATCACAAATTCTATCTGGTTTGCCAGCGGAAACTATGAAAAACCTGATGATAATGAATCACACCGGTTACTCTTCCCATACGTTAAGCACAAAATCGAATTCAACAGCAACTTTAAAGAAGAGGAATTACCTGCCGAAACAATAAAAAGAATATTCAGTACGATACCCTCGCCAAAATCAATCAGCTTGAAAGGGCTTCGGGAGGTTCGTAGAGTTGTTGTCTACCACAACGACACCTCAAAACCTCCAGGAAGCCCCCCATGGACATTTTAGCACTTCTGCAATGCCTCCAACTCGCCGAGCCTCCGAGGGCACGCTGATCGCGGTATAATCCTCACTCTCGCTGCACAGCGGGTCTGCTCTCATTGCCTCGCGCCCAGCGTGGGAGCATCTCACAGCGGCTGGCCGAGGTCTGCGGCCTGGCACCCAGCCCTAGGCATGACCGGCGCGTCAGCCGTCCTGCGGCCAGTCGGGCGCACGGCGAGCCGCTCGGCGCGGGGTGGGCAAGGCGTCCGGTGGCGCGGGGGGAGACAGGCACGCCCGGGGCGAGCGCCCCAGCAGGAGGGCGGCTGGGGGACGGATGCGGTCAGTGGAAAAGGCCGTGTGAATTTCCTATACTCGCCGGTCGCGGCAGTGGCGGCAGTCGCTCTCACGGGGCGACCCCTATGTCGGCATCGCAGAAGATGCCCGTCTCCGGTGGCTCATCAAGAGCGGGAGGCGCTGATCGCGCGAGACAGCGATGACCGATGCGGAGGAGGTGAGGAAGGTCAGCGCGGGCCTCAAGCGCATCAGCGCGGGTAAGAGACATGGCGCAGTATGGTGAACGGCAGAGTTCCTCGATGAGCTGTTTGTCGGTGATTGTGTCATTGTCAATGGGAGTCTCTACCGATGCTCGCGGCTATCCGGGTCCGGAACGGCACGCTGTCCCAGGTGGCCCAGTGGATGGCCGAGGTCATGCTGTGACGGCAGGGTGCACTACTCTTGTGTGTATCTTTCTCGGTATTCCAGAGGCAGCCATCATAGCGACCCGCATGAGACAAAGGAGCGCCAGACATGGAAGAACGGACGGAGATCGTGGCGACCCAGCCCGTCGAGGGCCATGTCCTGACCCCGGACTGGGTCAAGGAGGCCGTGTTCTATCACATCTTTCCCGATCGTTTTGCCATCAGCAGCCGCGTCGAGAAACCACCCAACCTGGAGCCTTGGGAGGCCCCGCCGACCAGGCACGGCTTCAAGGGTGGTGATCTGCTGGGCGTGGTCGACCACCTCGACTATCTCACGGACCTCGGCGTTGATGCGCTGTATTTCTGCCCCATCTTTCAATCGACCGCGAATCATCGCTATCACACGCACGATTATTATCAGATTGACCCCATCCTGGGGGGAAATGCCGCCTTCAAACGGTTGCTCGACGAGGCGCACCGGCGCGGCATGCATATCATCCTCGACGGGGTGTTCAATCACGCCAGCCGTGGTTTTTATCAGTTCAATCACCTGCTGGAAAATGGTCCAGCCTCCCCGTACCTCGACTGGTTCCCCAGGCCCACGTTTCCCTTGCACGCCTATGACGACGGCCCCGCGGGCTACCAGGCGTGGTGGGGGCTCAAAGCGCTCCCCAAGTTCAATCACGCTCACCCCCAGGTGCGGGCCTTTTTGTTTGGCGTAGCCGAGTACTGGATCGAGCAGGGTATCGACGGCTGGCGGCTCGACGTGCCGGGTGACATCGATGATGACACCTTCTGGCGCGAATTTCGCCACCGCGTCAAGGCGAAAAATCCCGACGCCTACCTCGTCGGCGAAATCTGGCACCGCGCGGCCCGCTGGCTCGTCGGTGATCAGTTTGACGCGGTCATGAATTACCAGTTCACGCGGGCGTGTCTTGGCTTCTTTGTTGACCAGGATGCGACCACGCGCGCCCTGACTCACGGCCACAGCTATGGTGCGATTGACCCATACGATGCGCGCCAGTTCGCCCAACGCCTTGAAACGATCTTCGCCTGGTATCCCAGCGACATCGCCTACGCACAGCTGAATCTGCTCGGCAGCCACGACACCGCCCGCTTTCTGACCATCGCCCGCGGCGACACGAGTGCCTTGAAACTGGCATATTTGACCATGATGACCTATCCTGGCGCGCCGATGATTTATTATGGCGATGAGATAGGCTTGGAAGGTGGCCGTGACCCCGACTGCCGCCGCGCCATGCTGTGGGATCAAGCCCGGTGGAATCACGACCTGCGAGCGGCCGTGCAACGGTATATCGTCCTGCGGAAACGCTACGCCGCCGTGTGGCGGGGCGGCGCCTACGCGCACGTGTATGCGCAGGGCAAGGTCTATGTCTTTACGCGCCAGCACGACCGGCACACGGTCCTGGTCGGTCTGAACGCGGGGACCAGTGAAGTCAAGCTCGATCTGGATGTGCATCGCCTCTTCCCGAATGGGGGTCACGTGCGTGCGGAGTGGAGTGGGCAGCAGTACACGGTGACGGACGGCTATGTGCGCGGTCTCCGCATCCCCGCACGCGATGGCGGTGTATGGGTAGGGGAGAAGCCGTCGTGATGCCATGGGGCAAGCACCTGATACCGCCGCCTCCGGGGGGCTCCCGAAGTCGCTCAATGTATCGCTGTTCGTCGAAGGCCACAGTGGTCAAAACCTAGGACACAATCTCCCTTTGTGGTCCTACGGGCCATGGCGGGAGCGAGCGTCGCCTGCAAGATCAGCGCCGCGGTCGTGTTGTAGAGGTGGACTTTTATCCCAGTGTATGCCATGCTCTCCCCCCTCTAGCAAAGGGAGCTGCTATGGTCCTCATCCTCGTCCGTGGTCTCTCCTGGCAGCATGAGCAGGTCACCAAACGCGGCAAGACCGCCAGCAAGTGCTGGAGATGAGCCTCAATGCCAGCAGGGTGCGGGACACCGCACGGGGATGACAGATCAGTACCCGAACCGTGCTCAACGAGTTGAGGAAAAAGGGGCTGCGCTCGCCTCCATCCCTCCACCGCTCTTTGACACACTCGCTCCGCACGCTGTGGAGGTCGTCATCAGCCATGTGGACGACGCGGCTGGTGCGCAAGACCATGTGCTTGTCGACATCTACCGCGATGCATGACATGGTGATCGAGTTGTAGAGCAAGCGCTCTGCATGTGGACGACTGGGGTGAACCACTGGCTCCACCTCTACAACACGACCAAAAAATGGAGGCAACAGCGATGATGCTCGGCAGAGGCTCATTCATGATCACCGGCGCCGCCGCGGCGGATGTCGGCGCGGGCGGCGGTGCGGCCTGGGCGGCGGAGACGCCGGTTCGCTATCCCGATCCTCACATCAAGGTGCTCGACCCGCGCTTTCAGAAATATGTGTTGGGCAACGCAGCGATCGAGCGCCTCGCCGGCGGCTGCCGCTTTACCGAGGGGCCGGTGTGGTTCGGCGATGGCCGCTACCTCCTGTGGAGCGACATCCCGAACGACCGGATCTTGAAATGGGAGGAGGAAACCGGCGCGATCAGCGTGTTTCGCCGCCCCTCCAACTACGCCAACGGCAACACCCGCGACCGCCAGGGCCGCCTGATCACGTGCGAGATGGATGCGCAACGGCTGACCCGCACCGAATACGACGGCACAATCACGGTGCTCGCCGACCGCTTCGAGGGGAAGCGCCTGACCTCCCCCAACGACGTCATCGTCAAATCGGACGGGTCGATCTGGTTCAGCGACAACGGCGCCGGCACCCGCGGCCATTACCTCGGGCATAAGGCGCCATGGGAATTACCGTTCCGGGTCTACCGGCTCGACCCCGATACCGGCGCGATGACGATCGCCGTTGATGACATGCAACGGCCGAACGGGCTCGCCTTCTCGCCTGACGAAAAACTGCTCTACGTCGTTGACACGCCCGGCCCTGGGCAGCGTACGGTGCAGGTCTACGATGTGGTCGACAATGGCACCAAGGTGGCCAACCGGCGCGAGTTCTGTAGCGCCGAGCCGGGCGGCAGCGACGGTCTCCGGGTCGACACGGACGGCAACGTCTGGTGCGCCTGGTCCGGCGGCGAGGCTGAGGACGGGGTCGCCGTCTACGCGCCCGACGGCACGATGATCGGCCGCATCCTGCTGCCCGAGCGCTGCGCCAACGTGTGTTTCGGTGGCCAGAAGCGCAACCGCCTGTTCATGGCTGCGAGCCAGTCGATCTATGCCCTCTATGTCGAGACCCAGGGAGTCTTGGGCGGCTGACCCGCCCCCGGCTCGTGGCCCCCTCTCCCGCATGGCGGGAGAGGGGGCCTTCCTCCTGTCGATGGCCGACTCCATGGGTGCCTTCAAACCATTGCTCGATACCTGCACCAGCGTGCTCTTGCCTCTTGCTTCAGGTAATATAGAAGACGAGACGTTTTTCCGAGCCCAGAGGAGACACGGCGCATGGACCCGACCATGAAGCTCCCACACCACGACACGCCCACCCCACTCGACCTTGACGATCTCCGCAAGCGGAACGCGGCGGCGCGTCAACTGCTCCAGGAGTGGTTGGCGGATGCCTCGGGGTATGATGAGGAGACCTGGCCGCTCCTCCAAGAGCGGCAGAGGACACGCGCTGAAGGCATGCTTCATCACAGGCTTACCGGCTCTTTTGCATCACCAAGCGAGCAGGGCATTATGCCCAAGGCGCCCACAAAAGAAGGGGTGTGTCACCACCGATGTGTGCTATGCTCACACCGAACAAGGCAACGATTGCGTGTCTCACGTGGCAGGAGAGTGGTGTGGCACCGCGGCGCAGCGGTCTGGCTGTCCGTGTCGTGCTCCCTCACGTGCAAACGCGTGTGATGCTGAGAGACGCCATACCCACAGCGATGTGAAAAGCTGCTACCGCCGTGTGGCCGCCTGAGGTGTCACGCTTTCCCGCGGGAGGAGGAGGATGGACGAGGTAGAATTTCACCGTGAGCCCCCGTCGCACGTCCCAACGATGGTCACAGCGTTTGGCGGCTGGATCGATGCCGGAGAGGCCGCCACCGGCGCCATGCGCTTCCTGGTGCGCCAGCTGGCGGCCGTGCCGCTGGCCTCAATTGACCCGGAGGACTTCTTCGATTTTACGCAGATCCGGCCGGTCGTGCGCCTGACCGCCGAGGGGGAGCGCATCATCCGCTGGCCGCGGAATGCGTTCTGGACCTGGCAGCCGCCCGCGGGCGGCGCGGGGCTGCTGCTGTTTCGAGGCCTGGAGCCCCAGCGGCGGTGGCGCACCTACGCGACGGCGCTCCTGGACGTCGCCGCGCGCTGCGGGGTGCAGCGGATCGTGTCGCTGGGGGCGGTCCTCGCAGCCGTGCCCCATACCCGCCCCCCGCTCGTCACGGGCACCAGCACCGACCCCGCCTGGCACGCGTGGTTGGAGACGCGCGGGATGGCCCGGCGCTCGCGCTACGAAGGCCCGACCGGCATTGCCACGGTCGTCTTGGAGGCGGCGAGGCGCCGGGGTCTCCCCGCGCTCACCTTGCGCGGGCAAGCGCCCCATTACCTCGGGAACGCCACCAATCCGGCCGTGAGTCGCGCGCTGCTGACCACGGTCGCGCCCCTGCTCGACCTGGAGCTGGATGTGGCTCCCTTCGAGGCGACCGTGCGGGCCTTTCGGACCCAATGTGACCAGGCAGTCGCGCAAGACGCCACCGTCCAGGCCTATGTCCGGCAATTAGAGCAGGCCTATGACGCGCCGGGCGATGAGGCGCCGCGCCCACGGCGTGAGGACGACTTTAACCCAGAGCAGCTAATGCACGAGCTCGAAGACTTCTTGCGCCAGGAACGGGAACGTGGTACGGAGTGACGCCCCCGCCGGCGACCCGTGGCGGAGACAGGGCAGGTCCACCGTGATCTATGGGAGGCTCGCACACGCCCAGGCCAGTCCTCCATCACGGAGGCGGCCAACTTTGCCATCCGATTTAGTCCGAGGATCAAGAGCTTTTATCAGAGAAAGAAATTCAAGAGCAACGCGATTGTGGCCATCAAGGCGGTAGCGCACAAGCTCTGCCGGGCTTGTTACTACATTATGAAAGATCAGGTTCCGTTTGATATCACCAAGGCGTTTACCTGACAGAGAAGTTTAACGGCTGGGATGGGACAGTGAGCTTGGCAGCGGGTTGCTGGGTGTGAACGCAGCACCGCCGCCCAGCACGAGGTACAACTCCTGTTCATCGTACAGCACAGCCAGGGCGTGGTCCACCTTGGCCATCGGTCCTTCCTTGCCAGTGTCGGCCCAGGCACGACCGTCCGCTAGCGTCACCCACCCAAACCAGGACGCGGTTGTCATCATCAACTACCAGGCGTTTAGCATAGATGAGTTCGTCCTTGAGGGCATCGAGGTCGGCCTCCTCCAGCACAAACCGGCGCTGCAGGGCACGGTAGGAGAGTCGCTGCTCGCGCTGCAGAAGCGCCAACACCTGTGCCAGGAGGTCATCAAAGGTCATGGCTCACTCTCCACGGGAAGGCTAACGTTGCTCAGCGTAAATAATCCATCGCCACGCGCGCCAGCGCTGCGGTGCCGATTGGTAGGGCGTCCTCGTCGAGGTCGAAACGGGAGGAGTGCACCCCATGCACGATGCCCTGCGCCTCATTGCGCACGCCCAGCCGGAACATCAACGACGGCACGCGCTGCGAGAAGAATGCAAAATCCTCCCCACCGAGTTCCGGGGTGGGAAGATGGGCAATAGCCGGCTCGCCCAGCACGGCTTTGACACTCTCGATCGCGCGCTGGGTGAACGTCGCGTCGTTCACCATGGCAGGATAGCCGCGCACGAACTCGAAGGTGTAGCGCGCTCTGGTCGCCTGGCAGACCCCAGCAACGACACGCTCCAGGCGCTCCGGCAGGGTTTGGTTGACTTCGGGATCGAGCGAGCGTACGGTGCCGAGTAGGGTCGCTTCGTTTGGGATCACATTGGCCACCGTGCCAGCATGCAACGCCCCGATGGTGATGACAAAGGGATGGAACGGATCATTTTCCCGGCTTACCAGGTACTGCAGGGCCTGATAGACTTGCACAGCGACTGCCACGGCATCTACCGTCTGATGAGGTCGTGCCGCGTGGCCTCCGACGCCATGGATGTGCACCGTAAAGCGATCCGAATACCCCAGTAGCACACCGGGACGAAAGCCGATCTGTCCCACCGGGAGCTGCGGGTAGACGTGCAGTGCCAGGGCCGCGTCGACGCCTTCCAGCACCTGTCCCTGCTCGATCAGTATCTTGGCTCCTCCGGGTGGCTGCTCCTCCGCCGGCTGCAGCAGAAATTGCAAACGTCCACGCAACGCCTCCTGCTGTTCGACCAGGAGCCTGGCCGCCCCGAGCAGACAGGTGACATGGGCATCATGGCCGCAGGCATGCATCGCCCCAGCCGTCTGGGAGGCATAGGGCGCCCCGGTCTCCTCGGTGATGGGGAGTGCGTCCATATCAGCCCGGATGAGCAGCGTTGGCCCAGGCCGGCCGGTGTCGAGCGTGGCGACCAGCCCATACGTGCCGGCAATGCTGTGCTGCACCGCGAGCCCGAGAGCCTGGAGCCAGGTCCGCCCCGTCTCGGCAGTGCGCTGCTCTTGAAATGCCAGCTCGGGATGACGATGGATATCACGCCGGATGGCGCTGAGTTCGTCCTGCATGCCCTTGGCACGACTGAGCAAGGGATCGGTAGGCATAGAGAGTTTCCTTCTCAGAGGGCGCATGTAACTTTTCTGGGAGGGTACTGGCCATATACCGAACTGTCAAGCAGGAGACGTACGACATCAGTGTCTATAATTCGGGAGGGTGTCTGCCAGATGCTGTACCGTAATGACGGTGAGAACGTCACGTACGAAATTCTCTGCAGGCAGTCCCTGTCTCGCAGCCGCGCTGGCTACCCCTCATCTGGCCCCCGTCCGGTCCGTACCCTGCGGCGCGGGCTGGCGGCCGGCCTGCTGTGTCCAGCGCTGGCCAGCCGCTGGCGCGGCGGTGGGTGACTCCCAGTGGCACGGGGAGAAAAGTGCGTTGTAGAGTAGGCCGGGAGGTTGCCCACCCCGGCCCCTCGCCAGATCCGGACAAGGAGATTTCCACCATCCGGCTCTTCCGTCGATGTGACTCGTGGTTATGCGCTCCAGATCCGAACCATGATCCGAGGGCGCGGGAGAGGGAGTTGTCGAAGAAGCTCCTCAAACTTCCCCCAGTGAAGGCGCTTACGCTGGCTACGACGGCACAGCCACTTGTACCAGGCGCGCTTCGTCGCTTCGACGAGTCGCCGCAGACGCCGAAAATTGCCGCTGACGCCGAAGTAATTGAAGTAGCCCCGCAGGCGTCTGCTGAGCGCGGCGTGCTGGACCTGCACCGACTGGTGCCGATGGCGTCGACACCAATCGTAGATGGCCTGTTTTGCCCGTCTGAGGCTCGCCCGCCGTGTCTTGCCCCACCTCCCCCACCGACCTCTTCGGGAACGCGCCCAGTAGAACGTGAACCCTACAAAGTCGAAGGTTGCCGGCCCTTTGCCGCTCTGCTGCCCCTGTGGCGGACGCCCAAAGGGCACCAGACGCGTCTTGTCCGGGTGCAGGGTCAGTCCGTAGCGCTCCCCTCGTCGGCCAAGTACCACCATGACCCGCCGGGCATCGTCCTCATGCTCAAAACCGATGAGCAAGTCGTCACAATAGCGGAGCAGAGTTGCTTTGCCCCGCAGCCGCGGCTTCACCTCGGTTTCAAACCACTGGTCGAGCACATAATGCAAATAGACGTTACCCAACAACGGTGAGAGCACCGACCCTTGGGTGGTCCCTCGCTCCGGCTCCGAAAACTCCTCGCCGTCGAGCACCCCCACATGCCAGCATTTCCCAATGAGCCGCAAAAGCGACCCATCCGCGACCCGCATCTCAAGCATCTTCCCTAGCTCGGTGCGATCCAAGCTATCGAAGAAGGACACAATGTCGGCCTCGAAAATCCCCCTCACCTCCTCTCGGTGCACGATCTGGTCGAGGGTGCGTACGGCGTCATGGGCACAGCGCCCTGGCCGACATCCATATGAACAGTCGAAAAAGTCCTGCTCATAGATGGCCTCCAGCACTTCGCGTAGCGCATCCTGAACCAGCTTGTCCTCGAACGCCGAGATCCCAATCGGCCGCATCTTCCCTGGTCCCTTCGGGATGTAGACCCGCCGGATCGGCTGATGCCGATACCGTTGCTCCTTCAGGCGTACGTGCAAATCCTGGAGGTGAGCCTCCAGGTCCCGCCCGTATTGTTCCTGCGTGACGCCATCCACCCCTACCGCCGCGTCCGACCGCGCGCGGCGCTACGCTCGTTCCAAGGCTGGCACATCGATCAGCTGTGCCAGTGCGTGGCATCGTCCTGCGGGCTCGCGTTGCGCTCGTTCCACTACCTTCCGAAGTCCTGGTGACATGTTGTCCAATGTCGAAGCATTGGGCATGGTTCCCTCCGGAAGTTCACATCCACACGGGCCGCCTTTGCTCGGTTGGGTCCGGGCGCCACCCCGTTCCCCAACGTCCTCGCTCGTATGCCGCCCTCCGACTCCCTGCCCCCGTCGGCCCCGGCTCCGGTTCCCCTTGCCGATGCCTACCTCGATACGGGTGCTTCTTCTGTGCCATATGGCCGACGACACGTGCACCCGCCAACGTGTCGTGCGTCGGAGACCACTCACCGGCTCTCCGTCAAACCGGGATATGTCGAGGAGAGGCGAGGGCCTCCCAGGTTACTGGGCCGTCCTCTTCGTGCGTGCCATAGTCGAACACCCCGCCGGATACACCTCTCTCCTCGCCCACCTGACGCAGAGGGCGTTGTTGCCTTCGAGTAATCCAGCACTCTCGGCCTCCGGGAAGGCTATAGGTTTCGGGGCCGCGTACCCATGGCCCACACGCTCGCGTACCTACGCTTCGCCGGTCCCATTTCTGAGACCGTCGCAAGGCGCGCTACCGGCGCGGGCGGGCTCACCCTTCGCCGGACGGGTTTCGCACCCGCTGGACGACGAACAAAGTTTCATGAAGGTATCGCCACCTCCAATCCTCTTCGACCAGCAGGGCCTGGTCGCACTGGAATGCCTATCCGCACCTTTTGACAGCGCTTCCCCCCAGAGGGATAATTCCGTCAGCAGGGACACGGTCTCTCGTCCAGAGGCTGGCACAGTATGATGCAGTACAGGTGAGCGGGAAGCACATATGGCAGATAACATCACGCATGGCTTGGCGGCGGCTCTGCTCGCACAGGCAGGGTTGCGGCAACGCTATGGTGCGTTAGCGACGGCAGCGCTGCTCGTGGGGTCAGAGATCCCGGATTTCGATGCTCTCTTTGAGCTTGGGGGGCCCGTCTCCGCCTTTGTGCACCATCGTGGTATCACGCATTCGCTGCTGGGCGGCGCCGGGCTGGCGCTGCTTGGCGCCGCGCTGCTGTGGAGCGTGTGGCGCTCACACCCCTATTGGCGCGTGACCTGGCTGGTGTATCTTGGGGTCCTCCTGCACATCGGAATGGATTACCTGACGTCCTACGGCACGCAGATCTTCCTGCCATTTTCCACCGGCCATTATACGGCCGACGCCGTGTATATCGTTGACTTCACGTATTCGGCACTCATGATCACGGGGTTGCTGCTCGTCCGTATGGTACGCTGCCAGCGTCAGGAGTGTTACGGGAGAGCAAGCCTCGTCTGGGTGGGGCTGGGAGGCATCGCCTGGCTCGCTGCTCCCGCACTGGCAGAGCGCCCCCTGACGTTGCTAGCCCTGCAGAGTGCTGGACTGCATGTTATGGCCTGTGCACTAGTCGTCGGACTTGTGGCGTGGGTCTGCCGGCACTGGAAGGAACACCGTGCCGTTGTGCTTGGCCAGGTTGGAGTAGGTGTAGTGCTGGGGTATGTTGCCCTGTGTGTGGTGACCCATGCTGTAGCGCAGCACCAGATGGCGCGCGCTTTAGGACCACAGATGGCACATGTGCGGCGCCTGGCGGCCCTCCCTCTCCCTGGGGGCGGGCCATTGCAATGGCGAGCTATCGCTGTGACGGACACGACCTATCTCGTCAGCCGTGTCTCTATTTTCCCAGCGACTGTGACAGCCCCCCAGAGCATTGCAAAAGGTCCAGGCTCAGATAACAGTGTCATCCAGGCTGCCAGCCAGTACCGTCTGGTGCGTGTGTTTTGGGATTTTGCTCGATTTCCAGTGATCGATTACTATGCTCAGGAGGCTGAGACCGTCGTCCGGTACTCTGACTTGCGCTTCAGCGGTGATGGACGTAACCGCAGCTGGTTTGACCTCACCATACATTTCGACCCGACTGGACAGGTGCAGGTCATCGAGTTTCTCAACCGCCTTTTTCACCCCACTCATCCTGAGTTCTGAGCGCTGCCCAACGGCTCGTAGCAAGTAAAAAGGCCGCAAAAAATCCCACAAAGATTCCCGCCCCAAGAATGGTCATATAGCCTGCCGCCACGGTATCCATACGCCGAGCGTATAATGCCGTGACAAGATATCCAACGCTGACGCCGGCGGCGAGTGACCACCCGCTGAGACGCACCAGGGTCCCGCAGAGTTGGGCCAGCACGCCTGGCCCAACCTGGCAGTGCCACAGATACGCCACGCACTGGTTCCCGTCGAGCAAGGCCAGAAGCGTGAGACCAGCGCTCAGACCAACCCAGAGATTCGGCGGAGAGGACGTGAGGAGCAAGGCCAGGGTGAGGTTGACCACCCCCACTGCACCACTCCAGACTACGAGCAGACGTACACTCGTGAGACCACCGAGCCCTGCCAAAACGCCGGCGAGGAGGGCCAGCACCACAATGCCGCGCGCCTGGGAAACCAGGAGGGGATGGCAGGACCAGAGCGGAGTGAGCAACCCTAACCAGAGGCTCAGGGCAACTCGTTTGAACAGCATCGTACCGCTCATCTCAGCAGCCCTTAGGAGAACCTTTGACGCCAGCGTGGACCAGAGGCCATGGCTGGGTGGAGACCGCGTAAGGGGTCGGCAGAGTCCTGGAGGACAACCGGCACGCCGGCACGGCGGAACTGCTGCAGACGCAGATCCATCTCCAGACGCCACAGGCGTGCAATGGCATCGGCCTGGCGTGGCTGGGGCAAGTTCGGCATCACATACACCGGCGATAGAACCACCAGCACCATTTGAAAGGCCCGCGCCAGGAGATCGTGCAAGGCGGTTTCAAGGCGCGGCTCGAGGAGTGTGGTCAGGACAAAGATGAGGGCACCCGGCGGCATCACCCGTGGCGGAATGAGTGTCACATCCTTGGTCAGATAACTAAAGTGGGTGCGCGTCTCCAGCAGGGCATCGAGGAGGCGATGTAATTGTAACTGACCTACCGCTGGCGGCACCCAGGTACAGACACCCCCGTAATTGATCAGACCCACACGATCCTTGCAGTACAGGTAATGCGCCGCCAGGGACGCCGCCGTACGGACTGCCACGTCCAACGTATTGACACGCTCGGTGCCAATTGACACGAGTGTGTCCAGGAGGATGACCACATCGGCGTTGCGCTCACAGTAGTAATCGTTCACGTAGAGCTGCTGCCGGGCCAGGGAGGTACGCCAGTGTACACGCCGGAGCCGGTCGCCGCTGCTATATTGGCGTACCCCAGCAAACTCCAAGCCCTCACCGGCACTGGGGGAGACATAGTGGCCAAAGGAGGCATAGGTGTGCAGAGGTGGTAGATGCCGCGGCAACGGTACAATGCGTGGGTACACGCTGCAGACCTGCTCCTGAGGGGACTCAAACAACCAGGGCTGAAGATCAGTCGCTGGATGGACCCGGCCATACAACCGTCCAAGGGTATACTTGCCACGTTGAGCGAACACTATGGTATGCTGAAACGTGCGCACCTCACTAGGACGCAGCATACAGACGACCCGATTATTGCCCGCCACACAGGTGGCTTCGCGTGGTAGCACATGCCACAGCTCTATGGGTGGCACGGCGGTTTCTGCCTTGAGTGTCATCTCCACCGTGATGGGGTCGCCTTCAAAGGCACGTTGTGGGGTGACCTGGCAGTGTACGGTGAACACTGGCGTGGTCTGTACTACACGGCTATACAGCAACGCGACGGCGAGCGGTAAGACGGCGCAGAGGGGCTCAAGACGTCGGCTTACCGTGCTCAGCAGGACACCTATCAGCAGCAAGATAAAATAGTAATAATTGAGGGCGGCATTGCGCCGCTGCATGTTCACACGTCGACCTTCGGGATAGGGGTACGCTCCAGGATGTCCCGTATGACATGCTCGGCCTGAATGCCCCGCACCCAGAGTTCAGGTTTTAATAGCAGACGGTGCGCCAGCGCCGCTGGGGCCATGGCCTTCACATCATCGGGCAAGACAAAATCTCGTTCCTGTACCATGGCATGCGCACGTGCCAGCTGATACAACGCCAGTGACCCCCGTGGCGACGCCCCGATCTGCACATGCGCGTGCTGGCGCGTGGCCGTGGTCAGGCTGACGATATACCGTTCGACAGGATCGCTGGCATGGACGAGCTCGACCGCGGCCTGCATAGAGAGCAACTGCTCGGCATTCAGGACGGGGAGCAGGTCAATGCGCTCCTGTCGTCTGGCCCCACGCCGCGCTAAAATCTGCCGCTCTTCCTCCGGATTTGGATAGCCCACGCGCAGGCGCATAATGAAGCGATCAAGCTGGGCTTCGGGGAGCGGATAGGTCCCCTCAAGCTCGATCGGATTCTGGGTCGCCAGCACTATAAACGGTTGCGGCACGGGGTGTGTCGTCCCCTCAATCGTGACCTGGCGCTCCTGCATCACTTCCAGGAGCGCCGCCTGAGTCTTAGGTGGCGCCCGATTCACCTCATCGGCCAGCACCAGGTTCGTAAACAGTGGACCGGGGCGAAACTCAAACTCTCCCAATTTCTGGTTGTAAATGAGTCCCCCAGTAATATCGCCCGGCAAGAGATCAGGGGTAAACTGAATGCGTTTAAAGTCCAGGCCGGTCACCTGGGCCAGCAAACGTGCTGTGAGGGTTTTCGCCAGACCCGGGAAATCCTCGATGAGGATGTTCCCACCACTGTACAGCCCAAGTAACAGGTGCTGCAGCACCTGCTCTTTCCCAACAATGACCTGTTGTAAAGCCTCCAGCACCGTACGCGACAGCTTCGCGGCTTCGGCAATCTGCATCACAGTGCCTCTACGCGTTGTAAGATCTCGAGCACAGTGTCAACCCGCTGCTGACGCTGACAGTAGCGCGCCCAGAGCCCGGTCGCTTCTGGGCGCCGCAGAAAGTCCAAGAGGATCGGGTCAAGGTGCCCCAGTTGCGACGCGGTGAGCGCTTCCATCTCCATATCGGGCACACCAGTGACACGGAAGGTGAGCAGGTGTCGGAGGCGTGGCTTGAGCACCTCCTGCACATAGTGCGGGTCCTTCCGCACACTCTGGATCGCGTCAGCCGTACTAAAATGTCTCTCCAGTCCTGGGGGCGATGGCCCGACCGTCGGGAGAGTATGCCACGGCGGGATTTCGGCTGGCAGGCGTCGCATGACACGACGGGTATACCTGCCCAGGCGAGTACAGAAGGAACACAGCAACCCATAGAAAATCACGAGCAAGATGAGGCTCTGCCAGTAATGGTTAAGCAGCAAATACAGCGGGACGAGCACCAGAGCGAGGAGCGCCAGTGTCCCGGCGTCATGCAGGAAGCGCGCCGAGGGGGTGAGAGGCTCAGACATATGCCGCATGCGTGTCATCCTGTTGCAGGTGTGTCTGCAGTTGTTCGAGATAGGTCATCGCGGTACGTCTGGCGGTGTCATCTAACGGGTGCAAGCTGTAGCGCGCAAGTTCAAAAAGATCCACTAATCCGGCAAAAGCGTCCGTGGGCAGGTCGAGATCTTGCAACGCTGTCCCCATGTACTCTTGCGGGGTGAGATGCTCATAAGCTGGGACCCCATAGTCTGTCAAGAGATATTCGAGACGGGCATAACAGGCAATAATGGCCTGGCGTGGATCAGTATGCGTCCGCAATTCCTGCAAGCCCGCCGCGACTGCGCGCTGTACCTGACGCGGACGCGGGTTATCTGTGGCGCCCTGGAAGTGCATCTTGCCCCAGCCTTCATAGAGTATCCATAGACCGAGCAACCCGAGCCCGCCATACACCAGGACGACCATCGTGAACATCGCATAGCCGGTAGCCGGAGAGTGGACCTGCTGCACCAAGGAGTGCGTGCTCGCTAAGAGTTCCTGCGCCATGTTCATCTGCAGGCGCAGGCGCTCGAGGAATTGGGACACCTCTGCCCCATGGTGCATGAGCCAGACGAGACCCAGGAGCACCAGGGTCAGCGTCCCCAGAGTGCTGACCAGCGCTTGCCAGGGGGTTTTAACGGCCTCGGGCTCTCGCTCCTGATCGCGAGACAGCCGCCGCCGGCGCTGGCGGAAGGACGCCAGGAGCGTGCAACCGATGCCGAGCACGATGACGACAGCCATCACGATATAGAGTGGCGTGGGTAAGGCAGGCACCAACAGCACACCAGGCAGAGCGGCATCACCGAGTTGCAACGTCGCAGACAGACCACTCAGGTACAGCACGGCACCCAAAACAGCTGCGCCCAGGAGCAATCCTGGCATCACCTGACGTTGTCGAAGCGGGGTCATGCTGTCATACGCCTCCTGGAGAAAAGTACGTTGGTAAGGGCACGACGAGGGGGACTGTACACGAAGCGCACTGACGAAGCAAGGGCAGGATGCAAGGGATACAATCCATGCCCTGCCACTGCCTTAGGCCGGCGCACCATCTCCAACCCGGAAACAACCCTCTGCCTTGACAATCCGTTCCGTCGCTGCGGGATACCGTAGGAGCTTGTCCTGCGGTCGCACAGGTCGTCTGACCAGTTCCCCGCCACAATTCGGGCACACGTCATGCAGTACATGGGTGGCACAATCTCTGCAAAAAGTGCACTCGAAAGAGCAGATCAGGGCTTCTGTTGAATGTGGGGGCAGATCTTTGTTACAACACTCACAGTTCGGGCGCAGCTGGAGCATGTGCTTCCTCCTTCCACACGCCTAATAGGGGCACGCCGGCACAGAGCGACCATAGGACAATCTCGGCGACAAGACCTTGCAAAAGGAGACAGAGTTATAGAGAGGCGGTATAGCTCCCGGCGACATCGTGGATGGCCCCTAAAGCTCTCGGGTCAAAAGCCTACGTGAATTGGTTGAGCCCCACAATCAGACTGACGATCTTCGCAAAAGCCTGTAGCGGAAACTCCTGCTGCCCAGCAGCGTCGGTTGTGTCATAGAGGTCCCCCACGTGAAGCCATCCGGTTGTGGGGTGGCTCCAGATATGACGATAATTGACTTACGTGTCATTATAATATCCCTTGTTTCAAGGGATATATCAACGACAAATGTCCGCGATTCGTCTAGGGCAAACGGCCCCATGATATAGCTGAAAAGTGGCTCTTTCAAAGAGCCATTTTTTCGCTTACGATTTGGCAGCCCATCACTCGAACATTGCTGCTGCTGCAGAACACCCGCAAGGCGTGGAGGATGAGGGGGGACCAATGGCCGCGGGAGTCCCTATGACACACCCCCCTCTCGCCTGAGGGCCGGCGATACGGAGGAGAGACATGTTACGACTGCAGAGATTCGCTAGGGGTATACTGTACCAGCACCCGACCGGACTCGCCAGGGGCTCGCCGAGGCTCCATTACGCCTGGGTCATCGTCGCGGTCGCCTCGATGATATGCATGATCACCTCTCCTGTACGGTTTGCCATCAGTATGCTGGTCCCCTACCTGCAGAGCCCCGAGGGGTTCGGCTGGAGCTACTTCGCGATCTCCATCGCCTTTGCCCTCCAGTGGCTGGCCACGGCGCTCATCAGCCCACTGGTGGGTTGGCTCGGGGATCGTTATGGGGTCCGCCGCACCATGCTCCTGGGGGCCTACTTGTTCATCCTGGGCATGGTGCTCACTGGCAGCATGACCCGTCTCTGGCATTTCTATCTGTACTTTGGTGTCCTCTTGGCCGTCCCGCTGACGATCTATCAGGTACCGCTGATAGCCGGGGTCGCCGTCTGGTTCAGGACACGCATGGGCGTGGCGATCGGCCTCCTGCAGGCCGTGCAGGGCCTGGGAACGGTGGTGGCCATTCCCCTGGTCTCTGTGCTGTTTACCCATTTCGGTCTGGCATGGACGTTTTGGGGCCCTGGTCTGGTGGGGGGCGCCCTCCTGCTCCTGCTGCTCCGGCTGTTTCACAACGAACCCGCGCAGCTCGGGCTGCGGCCACTCGGGGCTGCCCCTGACGAGCCCATCCAGCGGTTGCATGAGGGGCCTGTAGGGCAGCTCCGGGCCAAGCTCTTTCTCCGACAAGCCCAGCGCACCGGGGCATTCTGGAACCTGATTGGCATCCACTTCTGGGGCTGCGTGGGCCACAACAGCCTGCTACTGTTTTTACCGACGATCGCTATGGCACGTGGCCTCACACCGGGTCTGGCCGCCAGTATCTATGCCACCCTCAATGCCAGTAGTCTCTGCACACGGTTTGCGGTGCCGGTGGTGGCGGACTACATCGGGAGCAAAAAGGTCATGGCGTGCTGTTTCAGCATGCAGGCCTTCCCGATACTCCTCCTCTTCTTTGCTCAAGATGCCTGGACGTTCTTCCTCTTTGCCATCCTCTTCGGCATTGGTGTGGGGGGGGAGGTGCCCATCTTCCCCGTGATTAGCCGCCAGTACTATGGCCACGCCCCCATGGGGGGCCTGTACGGCTGGCAGAACATCGGGAATGGGGTGGGCATGGCACTTGGGCCGGCCCTGGGGGGCCTCATCTGGACCCAGACAGGCGACTACACAGGAGTGCTGGCCCTCTCATTCGGCGCGAGTCTGGCAGGGGTGCTGTCCATTCTGATCCTGCCAAGCACCTCCTGCTGTCTGCTCCCGCACTGGGAGGAACAGCTCCCGCCTGAGGCTCGCTCGGGTGCGATGCGGCATGCAGAAAAAGAGGCAGAGTCGCATGGCGCTTCCTGAGTCGTAAGCGGCTTTTGCCACCCCGGGTGCTCGTGTTCACTCACGCAGCACCCGGAGGGCCTGGCAGGGGCTCGACCAGGAAAACTCGGCCATGCGCTTGCAGGGCAGTGACCGCCTGCTCTGCGGCTGTACGGTGACGAAATATCCCGAACACTGAGGAGCCGCTGCCAGACATGAGTACTCCTGCTGCGCCTTGGCGCAGCAGAGCTTCCTTGAGCGCTGCAATCGGTGGATAGGCTGGGAGGACAGCGCGTTCTAAATCGTTGATCAACCACTTACGCGAGGGCCACTGAGGGGGGGCGAACTGCCAGGGCGGCACCGACGCTGGAGCAACGGGTGGCAACTCGTCAAAACGCCGGTAGGCCCAGGGGGTGGACACGCTGAAAGGCGGCACGACAAGCACCACAAAGCGCGACGGGAGCGGCGGGACCGTCGTGACGATATCGCCAGTGCCGCCGATGCGCGCTGGGCGACACGGGATGAAGAACGGCACATCGGCGCCCAGACGCGCGCCGAGCTGGCAGAGGCGTGCTTCGCTCCATCCCAAGGCCAACAGGGTATTCAGGCTTTTCAAGACCGTCGCGGCATTACTACTGCCGCCTCCCAGGCCAGCCCCAGTGGGAATGCGTTTACGTAGATGAATACAAATCCGCGCCTGGAGTCCTGCCTCTTGACATGCCAAGGCTGCAGCCTTGTATGCCAGGTTTGTCTCGCCACCAGGCACCGTAGGATCATCACAGCTCACCACCAGGGCTGCCCCGGGGCTCGTCGCTCGCTGCTCTCTAAGTGCCACGGCAATGTGGATTTCATCGCACAGGCTGATCGGCACCATCAAGGAATCGAGGAGGTGGTAGCCGTCGGGTCGTCGACCGACGATACGCAGATACACGTTGATTTTTGCTGGGGCGAGGCTCTGCATGGTCCGCATACGTTGGCCTTTTTTCATCCTACGACACGCTCAGGGCGACTGGCAAGTATAGCAAGGTATGGCATAGTGTGTCTCCTCCCTAATCGCTACAGCTGTCCCTCGCCCTGCAAGATGAGTTGTGGTAAGATGAACCGTTCGGCGTTCTCTCCT
>Ga0081455_10001370_pt1 | contig 30076 bp, 32 predicted proteins | sample TabmetS3T2R1_FD_70207 | JGI IMG/M metagenome (GOLD analysis project Ga0081455, IMG submission 70207) | Tabebuia heterophylla rhizosphere microbial communities from the University of Puerto Rico - S3T2R1 | ecosystem: Host-associated > Plants > Roots > Rhizosphere ... | reverse complement strand
GCGGACGGACGATCCCGGCGAGCCCGGGCAACCTGCACTACACCTCGTATCGGCCTTACGGCGTCACTGGCCGCATCCTGGCCTACAACCATCCGGCGATGTTCGCGATCACGCGACCGCTGGGGGCTCTGATCGCCGGCAACGCCGTGATTGTGAAACCCGCGCCGCAGGTCCCTCTCTCGGCGCTGGCGCTGGGCGAGATCATCCGTGACGTCTTCCCGCCCGGTGTGTTCAACATCGTCACCGGTGGGGTCGAGGCCGGCGATGCCATCGTGACCCACCCCGGCATTCGCCGTATCGGCTTCACCGGTTCCGTCGGGACCGGTCTGAAGATCCAGCAGCGCGCCGCGAGCTCGGGCGTCAAGCATCTCTCTCTCGAGCTGGGCGGCAAGAACCCGATGATCGTCTTTCCCGACGCGGATCTCGACCGCGCCGTCGAGGGAGCCGTGAACGGCATGAACCTGGTGGTGTGCGCCGGTCAGTCCTGCGGGTCGAACTCGCGGACGTACGTGCACCGCGACATCTACGACGAGTTCGTCGCGGGCGTCGGCGCGCGCCTTGAGGCGATGAAGGTCGCGCCCGCCTACGAGGACGGGGTCGACATGGGGCCCGTCGTGTCCCAGGAGCACCTGGACCGTGTCATGGGGCTGATCCAGACCGGCCGCGACCAGGGCGCCCGGCTTGTCACCGGCGGCGGCCGCCCGAACGGATCGGCTCCGCCCGAGGGGTACTTCGTGCGACCGACGCTGTTCGCCGACGTGTCGCTCGACATGGATATCGGGCGGACCGAGATCTTCGGGCCGGTCATGGCCCTGGCGGCATGGACGGAGATCGATGAGGTCGTCGAGAAGGCCAACGCGGTCGACGTCGGCCTCACCGCCGGCGTGTGGACCAGCGACCTCGACACCGCGCACCGCATTGCGGACCGCTTGCAAGCGGGCTACGTCTGGGTCAACGACCAGGCGCGCCACTACTTCGGCACCCCGTTCGGTGGTCAGAAGAACAGCGGTATCGGCCGTGAGGAGTGCATCGAGGAGTACGAGAGCTACCTCGAGCAGAAGGTCGTCCACGTCGTGTTGCGCGACCCGGTCCTTTAGTACACGCGCGCGTGGGTGCTCCTGAGCGCATCTGGTTCAGCGGGAACCTGATGACCCTGCTGCACACCGACGGTTGGACGCTGCTGGAGGCCCAGATGCGGCCCGGCCACGCGCCGCCTCTGCACGTCCACAACACCGAGGACGAGGCGTTCTACGTGCTCGAGGGCTCCATGCTGTTCAGGCACGGCGGCGAGGCATTGGAGCTTGGGGCAGGGGACTCGCTGGTGGTCAAGCGCGGCACTCCTCATGCCTTCCGGGTGGGGCCCAGCGGTGTCCGGGCAGTTCAGGTCGCGACGGGCACGGCGCTAGCCGAGTTCATCCGAGAGGTGGGGGAGCCCGCGCCGTCGGCGACGTTGCCAACAGACGTGCGCGTGGATCCCGAGGCCGTCGCGCGTGCGGCCGAGCGCCACGACATGACCGTCATAGGCGACGCCGAGTTGACCGGCAAAGTGAATACTGTAGGCTCGCGGCCGTGAGCGACAGACCTCCCTTCCAGTACTCCGCGATCAGCCAGCGCCCCAAGCTCGAGCTGCCCGACGGCAAGAAACTCGCCGTCATCGTCGCCGTGAACGTCGAGTACTACGCGTGGGGGCAACCGGCGCTCAGCCTGGCGCAGTTCACTGCGCAGCTCGTTCCCGACCCGTTGAACTACAGCTGGCGCGAGTACGGCGCCCGGGTCGGCGTGTTCCGCCTGATGGACATCCTCGACCGGTTCGACATCCCTGTCACGGCGCCCATCAACAGCCAGGCCTGCGATCAGTACCCGGCCATCGTGGAAGCCGGCCGGGCCCGCGGATGGTGCTGGGTCGGCCACGGCGCCAACAATTCCGAGTGGATCATTGGTATGGACGCCGACGCGGAACGCGCAGTGCTCCAACAGATCACCGAGCGCATCGAGGCTGCGGTGGGGACGAGGCCGCGGGGATGGCTGGGCCCGGCGCTCACCGAGAGCCCGCACACCAACGGACTGCTTGCCGATCTGGGCTACACCTACACCCTGAACTGGGGCATCGACGACGAGCCGGTCCGCCTCGACGTGGCCGATCGCAACTTCCTGGCCGTGCCGTACGCGTCGGAGTTCAATGACATCCCGGTGCTCTCGATGCAGGGCCAGAGCGGCGCCGACTGGGCGCAGGCGCTGACCGATCAGTTCGATCAACTGCTCTCCGAAGGCGCAGATCGGCCCCGCGTCATGAGCTTCGGAGTGCACCCCTTCCTCACCGGCCAGGCCTATCGCGCGAAGCACTTTGCCTCAGCGCTGGAGTACATGACTCGGCATCGCGACGACGTCTGGTTCACCACCAGCGATGCGGTCGCCGAGTGGTACCTCCAGCAAGGCAGAGACGTGTAGCGCCGGCTCGCTACTGCAACAACGGAGGGACCGTGGGACAGCTTGAGGACCAGGTGGCCATCGTCACCGGCGGCGGATCCGGCATCGGACGCGGCGTCGTCGACCGCTTCGTCGAGGAGGGGGCCCGCGTCGCTGTCGTCGACATCGTCGAGGAGCGTCTCGACGATTGCCGCGAGCAGCACGGGGACCGCGTCATCGGCATCGCGGCGGACGTCACGAACATGGCGGACAACCAGCGCGCCGTGCGCGAGACCCTGGAGGCCTTCGGCAAGCTGGACACGTTCGTCGCCAACGCCGGACTGGGCGACGCGTTTCGCGAGCTCATCGACATCCCTCCCGAGGACGTCGAGAAGACCTACCGCGAGATCTACGACCTCAACATCCTGGCCGTGATCATGGGCGCGCACGCGGCGGTGGCCGAGTTGGTGCGGACCAATGGGACGTTCATCGTCACGCTCTCCAACTCGTCGTTCTATCCCGACGGCGGCGGCGTGATGTACATCGGTAGCAAGCACGGCGCGCTCGGCGTCGTGCGCCAGCTGGCACACGAGTTCGCCCCCCACGTCCGCGTCAACGGCGTCGCTCCCGGAGCCACGCGCACCGACATCCGCATGCCGGCGTCCTTCGGACTCGACGAGCACGGTCAGCGGATCCGCACGCACACCCACCCGGACAACAAGGATGAGGCGGTGGAGCGGGTGGTGCCGCTCGCGCTCCACGCCGACCCCGAGCAGCACTCCGGCGCCTATGTGCTGCTTGCGTCGCGCCGCGACGGCGCGGCGATCTCCGGAGCTGTCGTCAAGACGGATGCGGGGCTCGGGATCCGCGGGCTGCGGCGCGTCCGAGGAGGGGACGATCTCCCCGAGCGGCTCGACGTCACTCCGCTCTAGGAAGCTGCCAACCGTATACATTATTCTCTTGCCATGAACCCCCTGACGACGCCGCTACGGACGTACCTCGGTACCGAGTCCGACCTCGAAACGCTCGTCAACGCCGATGAGGGCCTGATCTCGCGCCGGATCTTCGCTGACGCCGGCATCTTCGAGATCGAGAAGGAGCAGATCTTCGGCCGGGCATGGTTCTTCCTGGGCCACGATTCCGAGATCCCCGAGCCGGGTGACCTGGTCTCGCGACCGCTGGGAATGGACCCAGCCATCTTCCTTCGCGACGACGAGGGCGTCGTGCGGGTCTTCCTCAACTCCTGTCGCCATCGCGGCATGCGCGTGTGCCGCACCGACCGTGAGAACGCTCGCTTCCTGCGCTGCCCGTACCACGGCTGGGCGTACAAGACCTCCGGCGAGCTGGTTTCCGCAACCGGCGAGAACCACTACGGCGAGGACGAGCTGCGCAAGGAGGAGTTCGGGCTCATCCCTGCCGCGCAGATCGCGCAGATCCAGGGGCTGTGGTTCGGGACCTGGGACCCGGGCGCGCCGCCGCTCGAGGAGCACCTCGGCGACATGGCCTACTACCTCGACCTGATGTTCACGCGGACCGACGGCGGGTTGGAGGTCATCGGCGCGCCGCAGGTCTGGGAGGTCGACACCGCCTGGAAGTTCTCGTCGGACAACTTCACCGACAACTACCACGTCTTCTCGACCCATCACAGCCTGGTCGATCTCGGGATGCTCCCCAACGATCCCGACTTCGCATCACACGGTCACATGATCGTCTGCGGCAACGGCAACATCCTCCATATGGTTCAGGGCCCGCCCGACGACGAGGAGTTCAAGTCGTTCGGCCTCCCCGACGAGCTGCGCGAGCAGATGAAGCGCAACCTCTCGCCGGACAAGTACAAGATCGCCCAGCCGGTCGGCATCAGCGTCGGGACCGTGTGGCCCACGTTCCACTACATGCACCTGCAGTCCAGCGACGTGATCGACGGGAAGGAGTGGCCCTTCATGAACCTGCGCATGGAGGAGCCGATCACGCCGACGCGGACGCGCATGTGGTCCTGGTTCATGGTCGACAAGAGCGCCGACGACGCTTTCAAGAAGCGCTCGATGGAGGCCTACGTGCGCACCTTCGGGCCGGCGGGCATCTTCGACCAGGACGACATGGAGAACTGGGAGGACTGCACGAAGTCGAACAGCGGCCCGGCATCCAAGCGCTTCACGCTGCACCACCGCATGGGCGTTCACCGCGTCCCCATCGCAGACTGGCCCGGCCCGGGGACGGTGTACGAGGACAGCTACGGCGAGATGACCCAGCGCGCTTGGTACGCGCAGTGGCTCGCGCAAATGCAGCTTGCGCCGATGGAGGCCGCCCGATGAGCGCCGACGTCGAGTCGACCGCTCCGGGCAGCGCGATCTACGCCGAGGTCGTCGAGTTCCTCTACCGCGAGGCCGACGCGCAGGACAACTACCGCTTCGACGACTGGCTCGGCATGTTCGCGCCCGAGATCGAGTACGTGATGCCGGTGAGGACCACGCAGTTCCTCGTCGACGGGCTGGGGTTCAACGGCGAGGCGACGTTCTTCACCGACAACCTGGAGTCGCTGACGACCCGTGTACGCCGGCTGGAGACCGAGTTCGCCTGGGCGGAGACGCCGCCGTCGCGCACGCGTCACTTCGTGAGCAACATCCTGGTCGAGCCCGCCGGCGACGAGCAGCTCGCCGTGCGGTCCTCATTCATGATCACGCGAACGCGTCAGGACAAGGGCTACCAGATGTTCACCGGCGAGCGCCAGGACCGCTTGCGGCGGTCCGACGGCGGCCGGTTGCTCGTCGCCCGGCGTGTGATCCTTCCCGATCAGACGGTCATCACCGCGACGAACCTCAGCGTCTTCTTTTGAGCGGGGCGCTGGGATTGAACGAGGCGGCGTTCCGCGTCGTGGCGTCGCTCGATGACGTTAGGGAGGGGTTCGTCACGCGCATCGACGTGGACGGGATCCCGGTTGTCCTCACGCGCGTGGACGACGTGGTCCGCGCGTTCGACGGTACGTGCACCCATGCGGAGTTCCAGTTCGAGACGTCGCGCCTCGCTCGCAGGTGCGAGATCGAGTGCCCGATCCACGGAGCGCGGTTCAGCGCCGTCGACGGCACCGTCGCGAAGGGCCCCGCCATGGAACCGCTGCCGGAGATCCCATGCCGGGTCGACGGCAACGACGTTCTGCTCGCGCCTGACTGGCTCTGATGCGCATCCTGGTCACCGGCCACCGCGGCCGATTGGGGCGGGTGGTCTGGGATGCGCTCGCGGCGGCCGGCCACGATTGCACCGGCTTTGACCTCGATGAGGGGGATGTGCGCGACGTCCAAGCCGTCACGCAGGCGGCTGAGGGCGCAGGGGCCATCGTGCATCTGGCGGGACTGGCCGACGATCTGAGCGACGACCCCATGGCCAAGATGTCGGTCAACGCCCTGGGGACGTGGACGGTGCTGCTCGCGGCCGAGGCCGTCGGCGCCGGCCGCGTCATCAACTTCTCGTCGGCGAAGGCGCTCGGCGTGACAGAGCGGGTTCCGGACTACCTGCCCTTGGATGACGACCATCCGGCAGATCCGACGCTCGCCTACGGACTCTCGAAGCTGGTCTCCGAGGACATGTGTGAGGCGGTCACGCGGCGTACCGGCATCGTCACCGTATGCCTGCGACCGGTGGCGGTCTTCCTCGATGCGGACTACTCCCGCTGGGAGGCGGTCCTGGCGACCGAGGAGGAGACGGTCGGGGTTCCATGGCATATGGGTGTGTTCGTCGACGCGCGCGACTGTGCCAGCGCAACACTCGCGGCGCTCGAGCATCCGGTCTCGGGGCACCTTCGCGCACTGCTGTGTGCGGACGACATCGCCGCCGAGGAGGACAGCCGCGAGCTTGCGCGCCGGCGCTCCCCGGCCGTGCCTTGGCGTGGCGGCGAGGATCGCGCCGCGCGTGCCGCCCTCATTGACTGTCACAACGCCGCCACGGTGTTGGGCTGGCAGCCCGAGTACTCGTGGGCGCGGCGCCCGCGTCCGGCCGGCGTTACATCTTGATTGCGGTGTACTTCGTGACCAGGTAGTCCTCGATGCCCTCGCGGCCGCCCTCGCGCCCGAATCCCGAGTGCTTCACGCCGCCGAAGGGCGCGCTCGCGCTCGACACGACGCCCTGGTTGAGCCCGACCATTCCGGTCTCGAGTCGCTCCATGACCCGCAGCCCTCGCTGCAGGTCGCGCGTGTAGGCGTACGCGATCAAGCCGTACTCGGTGTCATTGGCGACGGCGATGGCTTCGTCCTCGTCGGCGAAGGTCCTGATCGGCGCGACCGGGCCGAACACCTCCTCATGGAGCATGCGCGCGGCGTCGGGCACGTCGGTCAAGACAGTGGGCTCGTAGAAGTACCCGGGTCCGTCAACGGCTCGGCCGCCGGTCGCCACCGACGCCCCCACCGCAACCGCGTCGCGCACCAGCTCATCGAGGCGCTCACGCTGCGTGCCGTCGATGATGGGCCCCACCTCCGTCTCGGGCAGGCTTCCGTGACCGAGCCGAAGGACGGACATCCGCTCGCTGAACTTGGTGGCGAACTCCTGCGCGACCGCCTCGTGGACGAGAAAGCGGTTCGCCGCCGTGCAGGCCTCGCCGATGTTGCGCATCTTGGCGACCATCGCGCCGGCCACCGCCTCATCGATGTCCGCGTCGTCGAAGACGAGGAACGGCGCGTTTCCGCCCAACTCCATCGAGACGCGCAGCAGCTGCTTTGCGGACCGTTCGACGAGCTGCCTGCCAACCTCGGTCGACCCGGTGAAGCTCAGCTTGCGCAGTCGCGAGTCCTCGATGATCGGAGCCATGACTGCCCCGCTGCGCGACGACGTCACGACGTTGAGCACGCCCGCCGGCAGCCCGGCTTCCTCCAAGATCTTTGCGAGGCGCAGCATGGCAAGCGGCGTCTGTCCCGCCGGCTTGACCACCATCGCGCATCCAGACGCGATGGCCGGACCAATCTTCCTGGTCCCCATCGCCAGCGGGAAGTTCCACGGCGTGATGAACAGACACGGCCCGACAGGACCCTTCGAGACGAGAACACGGGAGCCGCCCTTCTCGGCCATGCTCCAGCGGCCGTCGATGCGCGTCGCCTCGCCGGCGAACCAATGGAAGAAGTCAGCGGCGTAGTTGACCTCGGCGCGTGCCTCGTTCAGCGGCTTGCCCATTTCGAGCGTGATGAGCAGCGCCAGGTCCTCGAGGTCGGCCATCACCGCCTCGTATGCGCGCCGCAGGATCTCGCCCCGCTCGCGCGGCGTTGTGCGTGCCCAATCGGCCTGCGCTTCGCACGCCGCGTCGAGCGCAGCGAGGGCATCCTCGGGCGCGGCGTCCGCCACTTCTGTCAGCGTCTCGCCCGTAGCGGGATCTTCAATCGGCAGGCGACGGCCGCCCGCGGCGGCCTGCCATTCCCCACCGACGTACAGGTCCGTGGGGGACGACGTGACGGGGCTATCTGAAAGGGCGCTCATGGGCTACTCTCAATTGTATACATTTGCCATGTGCCACAGTTGCCACCTATAGTCCACGCGCTCTATGGCCAGCTCTCTGGGATCGCTTCCGGCGCTCGCTGAGCGCCGGACCGCCTCTGACGAGGTGGCCGACACGCTGCGCGAGGCCATCATCGCTGGGCAATTCCAGGACGGCGAGGAGCTGAACCAGGTCCAGCTGGCTCGACACTTCGGCGTTTCGCGCGTGCCGGTTCGTGAGGCTCTACGCCGGCTCGAGGCCGAAGGCCTCGTGACCGCCGAGGCGCATCGACGCGTGGTCGTCCCCGGGCTCACGCGGGCGCGCATCTCGGAGATCTTCGAGATCCGCGCGCTGCTCGAGGGCTACCTCGTGAAGCGTGCGGCGCCGGAGCTGAGCGCTAAGGAGCTCGCGGAGCTGCGGGAGATGGCCGAGTCGATGAACAAGGCCCGCAGCCGCCAGGCGTGGCTCGACCGCAACGCGGAGTTTCATCGCCGCCTGCTGGCACACGCGGATGCGCCCATCGCGATCGCCATCATCGAACGTCTCTCCCACCAGGTCGAGCGCTACATGCGACGCCAGAAGGGCGGCGTTGTTCGTTCGGACGAGGCCACCAAAGAGCACGTTGCCGTGATCGACAAGCTTCAGAAGGGCAACGTCGACGACGCGGCCAAGGCGCTGACCGACCACGTCCTCGCCACGCGCGACGTCCTGCTCGACGCGCTACCGGACGATCAAGCGCACTAACCCTGCGGCGTGTGAACCTGCACGAGCGCTGGTCGCCCCGCGTCGATCTCGGCTAGGGCAGCCTCAAACGCCGGCGCGACCTGGTTGGGCTGCGAGATCGGTCCGGTCGCCCACATCCCCATAGCTCTCGCCAGACCGGCGTGATCGATGGGAGGATCGTCGAACGCGGCGCCGATCCGCCGCCCCTCCTTGGGCCGCTGGCGGGCGTCGCCCAGCCGCTGGGCGTGGTCGACGGTGTTGCGGTACTCGCGGTTGTCCAACACGACGGTGAGCAGCGGTAGCTGCGCATGGACGGCTGTCCACAGAGCCGAGGGGGTCATCATCAGGTCCCCGTCGGGCTGCAGGTTCAGGCACAGCTGACCGGTGTCCTTGAGGCCCAACGCCGCGCCGATGGCGTGCCCCGGGCCGTCACCGAGGCCGCCGCCGGCGGCACTTCCCAGATGCGACCGGGGCCGGTCGAATGCCCAGAGCCGCCGTTCATGGCCCCATGGCGGCGGTTCGCCATGGACCACCGTGACATCGCGATCTCCGAGCAACGGCCACATCTCCGCGAGCAGCCTCGGGACCGAGATCGCGGCTTCAGCCTCCTCATGAAGCGCCGCCTCGCGCGCGGCCCGCAGCCGCGCACCCGGAGCGTCCGAAAAGCGAGCGCGGCGCTCTTCGATGACCTGCGGGTCGACCGGGTTGTCGCGCATCGCCGCGAGGATCGCTGCGATGGCGTTCCGCGCGTTCGACGTGACGTGACGCTCGAGCGAGGGCAACTCCTGGAAGTCGTTGCTCCAGCCGCGGGTGCGCAGGTGACCGAGGCCCGCATGGATCACGCGCCGCGCGCTGGTTCTCCCGACGGCGCCGTTGAGATCGTCGACGTCGATGCCGATGACCGCATCCGATTCGCCGATCGCATCGGCATCGTAGGTGACGTTGAGCGGGTGGCTGGTCGGGAAGTTCAGCCGGGCGCCACCGTCGAGGACCGGAGCCCATGTCGTCTCGGCGAGCTCGATCAGCAGCTCGAACGCCTCCGGATCCGCGCCCGCGAAGTCGCTCACGATCAGGGGACGCTGCGCTTCGCGCAGCAGGTCGGCGATCGCGTTGGCGTCCTCCGGCGTCGGCGCTGGAGCGGTTGGCACCGGGTGAGCGGCCATGCCCTCCCAATCGAAGCCGCCGGCAAGCTCGTCCTCCTGCAGGCCCGCGTCGAGGCAGATATAGACCGGGCCGGCCGGCGCCGCCTGGGTCAGCGTCAGCGCACGCGCCAGGGCGCGCGGGATCGATTCGGCATCGTGTGGCTGGTCGTCCCACTTGACGTAGTCGCGCACGACGTTGCCCTGGACCAGGGCCGTATGGATCCAGTCGATCCACGGCCGGCGCGCCGGAGTCGATACGGGGCCGGTCCCGCCCAGCACGAGCATGGGCACCCGGTCACACCACGCGTTGTAGATCGCCATCGACCCGTGCTGGAGGCCGACGACGTCGTGCAGCAGGACGGCCAGCGGTCGCCCCGTCGCCTTGGCGTAGCCCTGACCAACCGAGACGGCAATGACCTCATTGAGGCAGAGGATCGGCTTGGGCCCATCGGCGCGATGGTGAACGAGCGAGTCGTGCAGACCGCGAAAGCTGGCGCCGGGGTTGAAGGCGGCGTACTCGATCCCGGCGTCGCACAGCACGTCGACAACCGCATCCGAAACCCAGCGCGCGCTCGTCTGTTCCATAGCAAAACTGTATCCTGTATTCATGAGCGACTGGCATGGGCGACTCCGCACCCTGGTGATGGCGGCCCCCCATCCCGACGAGGCGGCCCGCACTTGGGCGACGGTGCTGTCGGGCCAGGCCGATGGGACGACGGTGCGGCTCGGCGACGATACGAGCATCGCGATCGTCGAAGGTCCCGAGCACGGGTTGGTGGAGATGCGGGTCGACGCGTCGCAGCAGTTGCTCGAGGCCGTCGAAGCCGCCGGCGGCGAAGCCGACGGCGACGCGGTGCTGTTGCGCGACCCGGAGGGGTGGCCGGTTCGTTTCGCACGGGTCGCCGATGTGGTGCCAATGAAGCTCGAAGCAGCCACGCTCTCACACTGCACGCTTCTGAGCCCCGACCCGATGGCCCAGTGCACCTACTGGGAGGGCGTCGGCTTCCGGCTCAGCGAAACCATCGGCGAGATCTTCGGGTGGCTGCGCCCGAACCCGGTGCACCATTCGCTGGCCTTTGCCCGTGGCGGCCAGGTCGGCATCCAGCATCTGGCTGTCGAACTGCCGGACGCGGGGTCCCTGATCGACGCCGTGGACGCTGTCGTGGAAGCAGGCGGCCAGATCGAGTTCGGTCCCGGCCGCCACATTGTCGGCGGCAACCTCTTCGCATATCTCGTGGACGAGACGGGGATTCGCTGGGAACTGTGCGCCGAGCTGCAGCGCCTCGCGGCAGACGAGCCGGCCAAGCGCCACCCCGATGAGATGCGGATTCGCTCCATCAACGCCTTCGGACCCCGGCCACCGGCGAGCTTCATCGAGCAGCCGGGCGGCCCGAGACCGCTACAGCTGCAGGGAGCCCAAGCGAGCTAGACGCGGGCCGCTACGACGCGCCCTGAGTAGAACTCGGCGTCGTCGGAGGGCACGTCGAAGCCGGCCGCGGTCACGCCGGCGCGTAGCGCCTTCATCTGCGGGGGCAGCAGCCGCATCTGGGGCATGCGCAGCAGGCCGCCGTTGAAGCCCTGCAGCCACCCGAGGTACTTCCAACCGACGCGGTGGATGAGGTTCGCGCCTGCGAACGTCCCATGGAATTGCCCCTTGGCGGCGCGCGCCGGCGCACAGCTCCAGAAGATCTCCATCGCACGGGCGTGGTCGCCGGCTGACGCGGCCTCGTACACCTGGGCCGGACGGGCGCCCAGAGCCTCGTAGCCGCTGGTCCCGAACCAGGGCACGCCATAGCCGCGCACGAGCGCCGGGATGTGCATCTCCATCGGGTTCTCGATGATCGCGTGGTCGGAGCAGCGGTGGTAGATCTCGTCGAAGGCGCTGAACAGCGCCGGCCCGCCACCCTCGTACTTCAGCGCGGCGACTGTCTCGAGTTGCACGATCTCCTCGAGCGCATCCATCGGGAAGCCGGCCGGGTGCCACGCGCCGAAGCCCCAGGTGCTCACGCCGAAGGCGATCAGCGCCAGGTCGGCGCTCTCCGCGAACTGGCGGGTGTGGTCGACGATCTCCTGCGGCGAATTCGGGCGGAAGGAGGGGGGGTAGGAGAGCAGGCCCGCCTCGGCACCGACCTGTTCGGCGTGGTGGGCCGCGCGCAGCGCCTCGTCATCGGTCGAGAAGCTCAGGTGCGCCACGATCTTGAAGCCGTCCGGCGCGGCTTCGGCGGCAACCTCGAGGAAGCGCAGGTACTCGTCCATCGTCGTCCCGGACTCGGACGCCACGAGCGTGCCCCAGTACCCCAGCTCGGCTGCGTGGCGCACGTCGTGCGCGATGCCGGCCTCGTTGAGGCCTGAGAAGTCCTCGTTGAAGGAGGGCAGGGTGACGTTGCACAGCCCTCGCCATTCGCTTCGGGCGCGCTCCTTGATCTCCGCGCGGGAATAGGGCAACGACATCGTGGTCAACCTCCGTCTCTGGGGTGTGGGAACGATCCGGTCATGTGAGCGTCAGCCCACCACTGACCTGGAGCACTTGGCCGGTGATGTGATCCGCACCGTCGCCGAGCAGAAACAGCGTGGGTGTGACCACGTCCTCAACCTCGCCGACGCGGCCGAGCGGGATGATCTTGGCTCGCTGGGCCTCGTCGAAGTTCGGTAGCGAGTCGAGCATCTTCGTCTTGACCGGGCCAGGCGAGACGGCGTTCACCCGGATGTTGTGCGGCGCCAACTCGAGGGCCACCGAGCGGACCAGTGCTTCGATCCCGCCCTTTGCCGCCGCGTAGTGCGCGCCGCGCGGGTAGCCACGCCGGGCCCAGCCCGACGACATTGCAACGACCGACGCCTTGCCCCGCGCCTTCATCAGCGGCACCGCGTGGTGCAGCGTCAGGTAGGTGCCCGTGAGCGACGCGTCGACGACGCGGTGCCACTCCTCGGGCTCGAGGTCCTCGATCAGGTGCTCGGAGACCACGCCCGCCGAGCAGACGACGTGGGCGAGGCCGTCGTCGCCAAACAGGTCGCGGATCTCCGCGTAGGCTTCGGCGACGCTGTCGGGGCGACCAACGTCGCAGCGAATGCGGGCCACCACGCCATCCGGCGACTGGCCGGACCGTGACAGCGCCACGACACGGGCTCCCCGCGACACCAGATGCTCGACGAGGGCCTCGCCGATACCGGAACTGGAGCCTGTCACCACGACGGGGGCGCCTTGGAAGCTGTCGGCCATCACGGGTGCAACTGTATACTGAATGCAATCACATGCACAGGATCGTCGTCCCCGACCTGATCTCGAACTCCTATTTTCCAGCCGTAGCCGCCGTGGAGCTTGGGTGCCTGCGCGACGAGGGCATCGACGCAAGCGTCGAGCTGTTGTTCCCGGTCGACGCTGCATACCGCGCGTTGGCGGCCGGCGAGGTCGACATCGTCGCCGGCTCGGCGCACTCCGCGCTTGCCGCCTTCCCCGAATGGAACGGCGTGCGGTTGCTCGCGGCCCAGTGTCAGGGCATGTACTGGTTCCTCGTCATGCGCGCAGACCTCGCGGCTGCTCGTAACGACGTCTCCATCCTGCGAGGCAAGCGCATCGGCGCGGCGCCGTGGGTCGACCTTGGCCTACAGCAGCTCGTGGTGGACGCCGGGCTCACGCTCGACGACGTCGACATCGCGCCGGTGCCGGGGGCGGTCGGCGCGGGCACGAACTTCGGGTTGGCCGCGGCGCGCGCGTTGGCCGACGGCAAGATCGACGGCTTCTGGGCCAACGGGATGGGTGCCGAGACCGCGCTGCGCTCCGGTGCCGGGACGCTTGTGCTCGACATCCGGCGAGGGGATGGGCCCGACGGCTGCTTTGACTACACCTTCGCCTCCGTGGCGACGACCGACGCCTTCGTGGCCGCCGACGGCGGTCGCGCTCAGGCGATCGTGCGCGCCATACGCCGCGCGCACGAGCTCCTGCGCGACGACCCCGAGCGGGCGACGGAGATCGGGGAACGCGTGTTCCCGCCCGAGCAGGCGGCCCTCATCGCCGAGCTCGTGCGGCGCGACCTGCCGTATTACGAGGCCGAGATCCCTCAACGCGCGATCTCCGGCATGAACCGCTTCGCACGCGAGCGCGGGCTGCTCACGGGCGACCCGTCCTACGAAGAGATCGTGGCCATGGACATCGAGAGGAGCTGACCGCGATGCCAGTCAACAAGCAGCACGACGAGTTCTATGCGGTCGATCTCGACAGTGGCTGGGAGACGCCGCCCGGCTATCCCGATGGGATTCAGCAGAAGACCCTCGCCGGGGCGCTGGACGAGGACGCGAGGCGCGGGACGCGTACCCGGCTCCTGCGATTCGCGCCCGGCGTCTTCACGACCGAGCCGTTCGTTCACGAGTACTGGGAGGAGGTCTACCTCGTCTCGGGCGACCTCACCGTCGGCAACGACGCGGACGGCAACGGCGGCGAGCGCTTCGCACCCAACACGTACGCGTGCCGTCCGCCGGGCGCCTTTCACGGGCCGTTCAAGTCCGAGGAAGGCTGTCTGCTCCTAGAGATCCACTACTACGACCCTGTGTGACAGCGACGATTGCCGAGTTGGCGGCTCAGCTGGCCGAAGGGCGGACCACGTCGCTGACGCTCGTCGAGGAGTGCCTCGAGCGGATCGCCGATCCGGGGGGCGAGGGCGCACTCGCCTTCACCGAGGTGGACGCTGACGGTGCGCGCGAGGCAGCGCGCGCGATGGACGGCCTGCGCCGGGCACGCGCCGAGCCATCGCCGTACGCCGGCATTCCGGTGTCGGTCAAGGATCTCTTCGACGTGCGCGGTCAGGTCACGCACGCTGGGTCGCGCGTCCTCGATGGTCCGCCGGCGACACGCGACGCCACCGCGGTTGCGCGTTGGCGCCGAGGTGGCTTGGTCGTGATCGGCAGGACCAACATGACCGAGTTCGCCTTCAGCGGTCTCGGGATCAACCCGCACCATGGGACGCCCGCGAACCCTTGGGATCGCGAGCACCGGCGGATCCCCGGTGGCTCTTCCTCAGGCGCGGCGATTTCTGTGACGGACGAGCTGGCACACGGGGCACTTGGCACCGACACCGGCGGCTCTTGCAGGATCCCGGCGGCGCTCTGTGGACTGGTCGGGTTCAAGCCCACGCAAGCCCGTGTCCCGAGGGACGGCGCGGTTCCGCTCTCGCAGACGCTGGACGCCGTCGGCGTGCTCGGTCGTACGGTGGGCTGCTGCGCGATCCTGGATGCGCTGGCTGCCGGCGAGGCGCCGTCATTGCCCGACGCGCCCTCACAGGCGCCTCGCGTCGCAGCCGTTCGCAACTACGTGCTCGACGATGTCGAGCCGCAGGTGCTGACCGCGTTCGAACGCTCGCTCGGCCGGCTGCGCGAGGCGGGTGCTCACATCGTCGATCTCGAGGTGCCGGAGTTCGACGGCATCCCCGAGATGAACGCCGCGGGCGGCTTCGCTGCCGCCGAAAGCTTCGCTTGGCACCACGACCTGATCCGCGATCACGCGGACGGCTACGACCCCCGCGTCCTCGTCCGCATACGGCGCGGCGAGCACTTCTCGGCCAGAGACCTGCTCGCACTGCACGAACGGCGGGCGGCGTTGATCGATCGCGTTCGCCGGCGCCTGCGCAGCTTCGACGCGTTCGTCTGCCCCACGGTTCCCGCTGTCGCGCCGCTCTTCGAGATGCTCGAGCAGGATCAGGAGTACGCACAGATGAACGTGCTCATGCTGCGTAATCCGACCGTGGTGAACGTACTCGACGGATGCGCCGTCTCGATCCCGATGCACGAGCGCAGCGAGCCGCCGATGGGGCTCATGGTCAGCGGCTTCGCTTACGACGATGCCGCGATCCTGCAAGCCGGAGCTTGGATGGAGCAACACCTGTGACCGACCTGGAATTGACGCTCGACGGCCTGGCAGGACCAGTTCGCATCGACACCGTGATCGTCGCCGGCTGGACCGGCCGTGATCGCGCCGCGGTCGAGGAACACATCGCGGAGCTCGAGGCACTCGGCGTGCCGCGGCCGTCCTCGGCCCCGGTGTTCTACCGCGTGTCTGCCACGAGGCTGACGACCGGCAAGGAGATCGAGTCCACGCAGGCTTCGAGCGGTGAGGTCGAGGCGGTCTTGCTCCAGCACGAGGATCGGCTGTGGGTGGGCGTGGGGTCAGATCACACCGACCGCGAGGTCGAGACCTACGGCGTCGCGGTGTCCAAGCAGCTGTGCGACAAGCCTGTCGCCGCCGAGTTTTGGGCTTACGAGGACGTGCACGAGCACTGGGACCGTCTCGTGCTGCGCTCGTGGATCGATGACGACGTGCTGTATCAGGAGGGGGCCTTGGCAGGCCTCATGCACCCGGACGAGCTGGCGCCCATGGCACGGCCCGCACTGCGCAACGGAACCTTGATGTTCTGCGGGACGTCTGCCGCCATCGGCGGTGTCCGGCCCGCTCGACTGTTCCGCTACCAACTCGAAGATCCGGTGCTTGGCCGGACCCTCGACGCGTCCTACGGGATGCGGACGCTACCCCTCGTCAGTTGAAGCCGAGTCGATGCTGATCGCTTCGGCGGGGCAGCGCCGCACCGCTTCTTCGGCCGCGGGGCGCAAGGTGTCGTCGGGAGCCTCCTGCAGCAGGATCGCAGTGCCGGTCTGCTCATCGAGGTCGAAGATGTCCGGCGCGGCCACGACGCAGTTGGCGTAGCCCTGGCAGCGGTCCAGGTCGAGCACGACCTTGAAGCTCACAGGAACACGCCGAAGTTCTTGGTGCCGATCGACGCTTGGTCGAGCACGACGTACCGGCTCGCGAGCCGGAAGCCGTCGTCCTCTATGCGCAGAACGTTCTCGCGCTCACCGGAGATGAGGTCGTGCACGCCGCCGTCACCGCGGCTGCGGTACATCAGCAGGTAGTCGCGCACCCGGACCTCGCCGTCGCTCTCGGGCTCTATGTCGAAGTTGGTGACGAAGCGCCGGGTGAAGGAGGGCGGATCCTCGGCCCATGCGACATCGGTACCGAGGCGCCGCACCCGCAGCGTCAGCGACTGCTTGTTGTCGTCGAACAGGCCGATGTCGTCGACGACGTCCGGAGCCGGCATCTTGCGCGAGACGCGCACCGGGACGTAGTAGCTCGCGTCATCGGTCCAGAGAGCCAGCCACTCTTCGAAGCGCCGGTGATCGAGCAGGCGCGCCTCGAACACGAGGAAGTCCTGGACCGCCAGGCGATGATCGACCGAGATCACAGCTCCTCCAGCATCAGTTCGCGCCAGTGGCGGTAGTAGCTGCGCCCTGCCGATTCCGAGTACTTCCCGTCGTAGACGTCGCCTGGCCCGGGGAACTCGTCGCCCAGCGGGGTCAGGTGGATGCCCATCTCGAAGTGCATCCAGACCTCGTCGTTGCGCGCGAGTGCGCTCGTGGCGTTCTTGGTCTGGAGCTCCCAGTTCTCCGTGTCGTCCTGATCGAACATCCCGGACATGCCGAAGGTCTGCACGTAGGTGGCGCGACCCTTGCGCTTCCACCAGTCCGGGCCGTTCTTCTCGACCAGATGCCACGACCAGGTCTCGATGCGGTCGGGGGCGACGGGCTGCCAGAGCCGCAGCATCATCCCCGACACCCACTGATCGCCGACCCTGATGAAGTTCGGGATCAGGAACGACATGTTCGGGAACAGGTTCCCGTGGAAGTTCTTGAGCCGGTGCAGCAGCCGTAGCTGGTCGGCGTCGAGATTGGCTGCGTACTCCTGATGCAGTTCCGGCGGGAAGTACGAGCCGTCCTCTTCCGGATGGATGCCGATGCCCAGGCCGGAGCCGTTGCCCGGATCAACGTGATAGCCGTCGCGGCCGAAGTCGACGCCCTTGACCAGGTTGAGCTTGGCGAGGAACGCGTGCGCCGTCGCCGTGTGGTACGCGTCCGACGTGAAGTTCTCCGAAGGGAACTTCCACGCGCAGGGGATGACCCACTTCTGCGGGACTCCGACCACTTCCATCTCCGCGCGGCCCACGAGGATGTCCAGGTACCAGCGCATCGGTCCCAGGTACTCCTCCAATGACGGGCCGTCGAAGTCCCAGGTCGCGAACACCATGCCCTGGTAGCGCTCGCAGCGGGCCTCGATCAGGTGGAGGGCGTCGCGATCCAGGCCGCCCGGGTACGCGACCCGCTCGTACGGCGCGCCGACCAGCGTGCCCATGAACTCGCCGGTGCTGGCATAGGCAAAGCCGTGATATTGGCAGCGCCACATCTTGCCCTGCCCGAAGTCCTCGCACGCGAGCTTCATGCCTCGATGCCGGCACGAGTTCAGGAACGTCCGGATGATCCCGTCCTCTCCACGGCCGACGATCACGGACTGCTCGCCCATCGTTCGCTGGACCCAACTGCCGGGCTCGGGAATCTCGGATTCGTGCGCGACGAAGAGCCAGGAACGGCCGAATACCCGCTGGAGTTCGACCGCGTAGACGTCCGGATCCGCGTAGATGAACATCGGGATCCGGCCCTCGTCAGGGAGGACCGTCTCCCGGATCCGTTCCGTCACCGCCGCGGCCGCGAGAGTCGCATGCAGCATGACAACAGTATACATTGCTGCGCGCCACGGGTGGGCCGCAGACGAGCCGCGGCGGCCCGGGATCAGGGATCCTAAACCTGGCCGTGGATCAGCCGGCATCAAGCGTCGTTCCGTCACAGTGATGCTGGCCAGCGCTCGCTGCGAGCGATGACCTCGACCGCGGCGACGGCCAGGCTCGAGCGCGCGCACGCGGCCCTCGGAAGCAGCTCGAGGAGGCGCCGAGTGCCTCGCGGACCATCGGCTTCCCGCCACCGCGCGTCGGAGATCCGCCACCGATCTGGCGGCGGCCCTCCTGGTGGCGCGAAGGCCTCGAGCCGAGCATCGGTGATGACGGACAAACACCGATCGAGGAGCAATCAATGAAGACCATCCGCAAACGCCTGCCTTCGCCGGCCATGGTCGTGGCCTGCGCGTCGCTGGTCGTCGCGCTGGGCGGGGTCAGCTACGCCGCCGGCGTGCTACCCAAGAACTCCGTTGGGGCCGCGCAACTGCAGAAGAAGGCCGTTACCGGTGCCAAGCTCAGGAACGGCGCGGTGACCGGCGCCAAGGTGATGGACCGATCGCTGACGGCAGCCGACTTCAAGGCCGGCCAGCTTCCCGCCGGCCCGCAGGGACCCAAGGGCGACACCGGACCCAAGGGCGATCCCGGACCGAAGGGCGACCCCGGACCGAAGGGCGATCCCGGGCCCGCGGGTCCGTTCCCGGATGCCCTGCCCACCGGCAAGACCCTCCGCGGCCAGTACACCGCCTACGGCACTGCTGCGGGCTCGGGCCAACCAACGCGCGATGCGATCTCGTTCGGCTTCACCCTGGCGTCGGCTCCCACTCCGCATTTCATCCCCCTGGGCGGCCCGGACGACCCCAACTGCCCAGGCAGCTTTGCCTCTCCGCAGGCCGCTCCCGGGCATCTCTGCGTCTACGAGAACGTCACCGGTAACGCCAGCGGCAGCATCATCGTGGTCAGCAAATACGGTGCGATCGTCAGGGCCCAGTCGCAAGCGGCAGGACTGTTCGGGACGACCGGCACCTGGGCCGTCTCGGCCCCGTGAGCCTGGGATCGTCAGGCAGGGCAAGGGAGCACGCAAACCGGACCGTCGCTGTCGCTGGCGGGGGGTTGTGCGAGCGTCTGCTGCGTGACGCCGGAGCGCGTGCTGGTCAACTTCTTCTACGCGCACCCGGTCGGTCATGCGGTCGAGGCACTGCACTACTGCCTCGGCCATCACAGCGCTGACCAGCGTCGTCGTGTGTCACTGGCGCTGAACGCGTCGACCGCGCACGAACTCGCCGCGTTCTGCCCGTTCATCGACACCGTGTACCCGATCGAGCACCCGTTCGTGGAGCCATGCGCCGACTCCGCGGCGCGACTGGCGGGCCTGCCGCAGACATGGGACTGGGTGCTCGATGACTTCCGCCGCCGTCAGGACTTTCAGCTTCGGGCCTTTCCCGGGATGCGCGACTACTACGAAGCGAGCGATCGGCACCTGGTCGCTCGCGACGGACGATCCGTCGTCGGCGCGAGCCCGCCGGGCTACGTGCCGCGGTGCCGGCTGCGATTCGAGCTGCCTGCGGCGGCCCGCGCCGCCGCCACGCGGTGGCTGGGCACGACCAGCACCGACCGCAGCAGCGCGCCGTGGATCGCGCTCATGCCGGCGGGATCAAGCGAACGCGCGCTGTACCCGTCGACCGCCTCGTGGCGGCTGATCCTCGACGCGCTCTGCCAGCAACTCCCCGGCGTGCGGTTCGCGCTGATCGGCAAGCTCGGCCGCGATGGCCGAACGCACACCACCCTGCGCCGCGAGGAGCTGGACACGCTGCTCTCCCACCCCAGCGCGCCCGTTGACTGCTTCGACATCGAGCTGGCCCAGCAACTGGCCATCGTCGAGGCGTCCAGCCTCTTTCTCTCCCCGCATACCGGCTTCGGCCTGGCCGCGCTCGCCGTCGGAACACCGTGGCTGACCATCTCGGGTGGTCGATGGTTCGAGTACTACTTCAACGAGGTCCCGTTCCGCTCGATCCTCCCCGACGTCGAGCGCTATCCGGCGTTCAGCCAGTTCACCCCCGCCGCCGTCACCGACGACGGCCGGGACGGACCGCGCACGCCGAGCATGACCCAAGCCCGGATCCGCGATGACCTCGACGCCATCGTCTTGGCGGCAACCGAGCTCATCAACGGGACGCTCACCTACGACCAGGCGCTGGCGGACTACTTCCGTGCGCTGCTAGCCGCACACGACGGCAACGCCAACGCGATCTGGTCCATCGACGGCGTACACGTCGACCACCTACCCACGACCACGCGCTGAGCGAACCCGTCACTTGCCCAAACGTACGTTGGGCTTATGTCGGACGTGCTTCGGGGTCCCGCCGGCCGTGACGTGAAGCTCGGTGCTCGCTGCCGTTGCGCCCTGGAACGGTGGCGGCCGCTCATGCGCCGCGAGGCGCGGAATCCTCGACCACGACCTGCACCAGGTCGCGGATCGAGAGCACGCCGACGACCTCGTCGCCGTCGACGACCGGCAGATGGCGGTAGCCCCCATGGATCATCAAGACGGCGGCGTGCTCGATCGTGTCGTCCGGCGCGATCGTGTCGGGATGCGTGGTCATGCACTCGTTCACGAGCGTGCCGTCGCTGAGGCCACGCGCGACCGCGCGCATCAGGTCGCGCTCGGTCATGATCCCCGCCAGGCGGCCATCCTCCATTACGAGGACCGCTCCGACGTTACGCTGCGCCATCCGCTGAGCAACCGCGACGACGGGCAGCCCGGCCTCGACGGTGAGCAGGTCGCGCGACATGTGGCGGTCAACCGTGGCCATCCGCGCACTCTACGCGGACGTGTCCAGCTGGGCGCGCCGGCCCCAGAAGCTCCCAACGACCGGCCGCTTGCACACCGGGCTGCGATCGCCGCGGGGCACGAAGAGGGGGTCCGGCCCCCATGGCGCGCTCGGTGTGGTCACGGCATCTTGGGATGAGCACGAGGTGCGCCACGAGGGCCAGCACCGCCACATCGCGAAGCCGCTTCAGGTGCCGTCGATCCGAGCGAGACTCAGAGAGGTCGCAGCCAATGTCCTCGCCGCGACCCCCGGCCGTTCCAGTTGGGTCTACGCGTGCCCCCACGACCTTGTCGCGCGGGAGGGGCGCGAGTACGTCGCGGGAGAGGTTCCGGAGTTCCTGCGGGGCTTGCCCGCGTGGGAGCCCCATCGCTGCTACGAGCTCAGCGCGCGGGCCGCTCGCGACCATCCTCAGCTGACCTACGTCGAGGGGTTCGCCGGCGACATGACCGTCCACCACGCCTGGCTCATCGACCGGCACGGGCGGGTGATCGACCTGACCTGGCCGCTGGGGCCCGGCGGCGAGTACATCGGCATCGCCCTCGAGACGGCATCACTGTCTCGAGGTGTCAACGGCGGCGCAGTCCACGGAGCGCGGCTGACCGACCCGGAGCTTCTGCGTTGGGGATTCGGCCCTGCCACGGTCCAACGGGCCCCGGAGTCCGGGCTCGACCTACCGGGGATGGACGCTGCCGGTGGACGCGGGGGGCGCTGAGCCGCCGTGCGCCGCTCTGTGGGTGATCGGCGTCCGTGAGAACGGCGCGAAAGGCCCTTGCCGGCCCTCACCTCCTGTGTGACGCGGTTCACAGCTCCAGAGGGTCAAAGTGCGCAGAGGCGCGGGCGTTGCGATGGCACGATGCCGGCAAGGAGGCCACGGCCAAGCGCCCGGGGAGGTTGTGCCGTTGAGCGCTTCCGCGATGGAACGCGATTCAGGGGATCCCACAATTGCCTTGGCACTCGAGGGTTATCGGCAGCGTGACTGGCGCGGTCGTCTCGCTCGCGGTTCTGACCGCCGTCGCGGAGGCGCGCCCGATGGCTTACGACGGCCCGTTGGTGGCGTTTGAGAGCTACCGCGACGGCAACGCCGAGATCTACGCCGCGCCCGTGAATGGAAGCTCGCCGGCCGTCAATCTCACGATGACGCCCGACGCGAACGATCGTCACCCGAGCTGGAACCGGGACAACGACGGGAACGCGTGTCAGGGAAACTCGATTCCGCCGACGTCGCAGTTGCTGGCCTTCGACAGTGACCGCGCCGGCGGGGATGCGGATGTCTTCGTGATGAACGGACTGGCGACGCCACCGGCCGCCGTCACGAATCTGACCCTTGACGATCCGGCCAACGACACCGCGCCGGCTTGGAGCCAGACGGGCCTGATCGCCTACACGGTCGACCACGGCGGCAATCGGGACGTCTGGGTCATGAAGGCGGACGGAACGAACAAGACGCAGATCACGAACAACGCCGCCGACGACGCCAACCCCGACTGGTCGCCGTCGTCCTCCAACCTCGCCTTCGAGAGCGACCGCGACGGCACGCGCCAGATCTACGTGGTTGATCTGACGGCATCCCAGACGGGCGACACGGTGACGCCGGGAGCAGTCCACCAGGTGACGTTCGGGGGCGGGCCGAAGTACGACCCGACATGGGCGAGCTACAGCGACAGCCATGGCGTCAGCGGAGAGGGTCCGCACGACATCGCCTACAGCGTCGAGGAGGGCGGCAAGCGCTTCCTCGACGTTGCGGAGGTGGGCAGCAATGACGGTCCCGCGGTGACGAGTCCCTTCGCCGTCCAGGGAGACATCAGGACGTATCCCTTGACCGGCGATCCCGGCGGAGACACCGCACCGAACTGGTCGCCAATAGGACGCAACCTCGTCTACGCGAGCACCGCCGGTGGGCCAAACGAAGACATCTACGGGCTTGGTTCGACCTTCGCGCCCGGAAGCCTCACGCCCTGGCAGGGTCCCGCCGCTCGGCTGACGACCGATCCTGCTCGCGACACGAACCCTGACTGGCAGCCCTACAAGCAGTGCAGTGTCATGACTCCGCGACCTCCCCTTCCCGCGCCGAGTCGTAGCAGCGGTGGTGGCAGCGGCGGCGGTGCCGGTGGTGGCGGCGGTGCCGGTGGCGGCGGTAGCAGTGGCGGTAGTGGTGGAGGCGGCAGTGGCGATGGAGGCGGCAGTGGCGATGGAGGCGGCGGCGGTACCCCCGGCGCACGCCAGGCGTCCCCGAGACTTGCCATTCGTACCGTGTGGTGGCGCGGCAGTCGCGTTGGCGTCGGTGGCCGCGCGGCGCGCGGGCTGCGTGGGGGGCTGAGGGTTGCCTTTTCCTGCGGACGTCGCGGGAGCCAGCACAGTCAGAGGCGAGTTCGCGCGCGCTCGGGCGGATTCGGAGCAACGCTCCGGGTGCCACGGGGGTGCCGTCGCGCCCGGCGGGGAGTTGTTGCCGCTGCCTACGGTGGCGACCGTCGGTATCTGGCTCAGAAGGTCACGAGGCGCGTCCGCCGCCCCTAGCTAGTGAGCGCCCGAATGGTGTACGTGGCTTGGACTCGCGCACGTGAGACTCGTCGCTACGCGCCCGCGCGGCGATCTGCGGCGCGCTCATGCCGGTCGAAGAGGTCGCCCGCGTGCACCAAAGGTACGAAGATGATGGGGGCGACGTGAGCGCCGACCGCATCTTCATCAGCTACCGGCACGCCGACGCGGGGGGCTGGGCCCGAAGCATGCACGAAGGCCTCGATGAGCGGCTCGGTGAAGGTCGCGCGTTCCGCGACGTCGCGATGCCGAGCGGCACCGACTTCCACAGGCACGCCGAGGCGCTCCTCGACCGCTGCGACGTCGTGCTGGCCATCATCGGCAAGCGCTGGACGTCAATCACCGACGCCGACGGAAACGTCCGCCTGCAGAATCCCGACGACCTCGTGCGCCGGGAGATCGCACGGGCGCTGCAGCGACCCGATGTGCACGTCATTCCCGTGCTGGTCGACGGTGCCCAGATGCCCACGGAACGCGAGCTGCCCCCCGACGTCGCGCCCCTCAGCCAACGGCTGGCCTCCGAACTCACCGATACCCGCTGGGACTATGACGTCGACGTCCTGGCCGGCCGGGTGCGAGAGCTTCTGGGCGAGAAGCCACCGCGACGCCTCTGGAGGTCGCGGCCGATGTGGACCGCCGTGGCGATGGCGATCCTGCTGGTCTTCTCCTTGTTGCTGTGGCAGTCGCGCGAGCCGCAAGGAGCGCCGCCGGCCAAAGTCGATGCGCGGATCGAGAGGGTGACCTCCCGCAACGTCGCCGAGCCGCTCGCCGATTACCTCGACGAAACGCGGCAGTCGAAACGTCGCTACACCCCTGACCAGCTTCGCCAGCCCGGATACGTCTTCAATGTCTCGGTCCGGATCATCGGGCAACGCGGCAAGAAGTTCCCTGTGCGCTGGTCGCTCTACCGCCGCCCCGAGGCGCGGGTCGCCGGGCCGAGTTACAACCGAATCGCCGGCGACATGACCCCGGAGAGCAACGACCACGCGAGTACCTGGCCGGTCTGGGTCCCGTACCCGCCGCGCCGAGGCACGTACTTCGTTCGCTTCACGCTCGACGACAAGCGCAACCGCCCCGTGAGCGAGCAGGACTCCCAGGCTTTCCGGTATCCGCCGACGACTGCCGGCTGACGGCTCACCTCAAGTGCAGCGGCGTCGCCGGGCCGTCACCAACCAGGAACGCGAATCGAGGGCCACGCCTTGTTCGTCGCTGTGGTGCGCCGCCAGCGTCTCGCGCAGGCGCTCGACGGTACGCGCCGCCTCAGCGTCGCTCAGGCGCGCGAGCGCCGCGCTCGTGTCCCGAAACCCCCGGACGACAGCGAGCGCGGCGTCGAGGTCGTGTCCGTAGAAGACGGGCTCCCGGACGTCCTCGAAGCGCACGGCATCGAAGCCGGCGCCCTCGAGGATCGCCGCGGTGGCTTGAGCATCGCCGAGCGAGAAGGGATCCGCGCCCGGTGGGGGTGGCTGTGCCGCGTCGCCCAGCGCGGCGTCGATCGCCCGCACCCAATCGTTGTCCTCGCGTCGCTGCCAGACCAGCAGCACCAGGCGCGCCCCGGGACGAAGAGCGGCGGCGATGTTCGCGAACGCGGCGGCCGGGTCGGCGAAGAACATCGTCCCGAAGCGGCTGATCGCCACATCGAAGCTCGTGGGCTCGAAGCGATGCACCTGGGCGTCGCCGAGCTCGTACCGGACGTTGTCGAACAGTGCGGCCGCGGTCAGCTGACGGGCTCTCTCAAGCATGCGCTCTGACACGTCGACGCCGACAACACGGCCCGGCGCCGCGGCGCGCGCCGCCTCACGCGTCGTCAGCCCGGTTCCGCACCCAATGTCGACGACCTGGTCACCGGGCCTGATCCCGTAGGCGGCGCGAAGATGCTGGTGGTGAGCGCGCAGCTCGGCGTCGTAGAAGTCCAGGCTGCTCGGCGAGGACACCGCCACGATGCTAAGGACTGGGGCAGCGCGCCGGCGATCACGTCTTCGAGGCGAGCCATTTGTACACGGCTGAGAGATCTCGGTCGTCGAGGACGTGGCCACCCGGGAGCTCACGTCGTTCGGCATCAGGGATCGCGTCGAGCAGGTGCTCGGCGTGTGCGCCGGGGCCGAGGACGTCCTCGACGCCGTACCAGACGCTGGTCGGCACCGCGATCTCGGCGAGGTCGAAACCCCAGGGACCAGTCATGGCGATGCAGTCATCGATCCAGCCGTCGATGCCGCCGAGGTAGGTCGCTCGCATCCGCTCGAGATAGCCCTCCTCGGCTCGGTGCTCGTCGAGAGCGCGTCGGTCCGACTCGGGAAGCTCGTAGTCGGCAGCGACCTGGATGCCGCCTGCCTCGATGGTCGCGATCGCGTCCTCGGCAATGCGCTCGACCAGGGGACGGTAGGAGTCCTCGCCGCGCGCCGCCGCAGTGAACTCGGCGACGTTGCCAGGCGACATCCCGGCGTACCAGTTCAGGCCCGGCGCGTCATAGGGCGCAGGTCCGACCACGCTCGCGCAGGCGCTGACCCGATCACGCAGCCGGGACGCGATTGCCAAGGCGTGCGGTGCACCTCCCGATCCGCCCCATAGCGCGAAGCGCTCCCAGCCGACGGCGCCGAGCACGGCGGACACATCGACGACCACGTCGACGATCCGGCGGCCGCGGCGCCGACTTGTGGTGCCGTATCCGGGCCGATCGATCACCAACAACTCGAACCCCGCCGACTTCGCCGCCGAAGTCTGGCGCGCGGAGAGGCACCGTGTGCCCGGCGTCCCGTACTCGAAGACGGCACGGCGCGGTGAGCCGACGTTGTACAGGCAGAAGTCAACGCGGCGATCACCGACCTCAACGTGGCGGGCTTCGACGTCCGGGATCAGAACGTGGTGTTCGTCGTCAGCGCTCATGGGGCAGCGCTTCAGCAGGCGAGCCCGCGGCGAACAGCTCGTGTTCTCGCTCCAGTCCCTTGAGCGTGTAGCTCCCCCGTGAATCGAAGGTCAGTCCTGTGGCGCCCTCTGCGAGGTCGCGAGTGCTAGCCGACACCAGGACCTCACCCGCTCCGGCCTCGGCCATGATGCGGGCGGCGGTGTGCACCGCCACGCCCCTGACCTCGTCGCCGCTCGCGACCACCTCGCCGCTGTGAATACCGACCCGGATCGGGACCCGGATCGCCGCCAACGCCTCGACGAGCGCCAGCGCGCAGCGGATGGCGCGCTCGGCCCCGTCGAAGATGACCAGGAACGAGTCGCCGCCGGTCTCGATCTCGTGGCCGCCGAAGCCGGCCAGCACGTTGCGGACGACGTCGTCGTGCATGGCCAAGGTCCGTTTCGAGGCCACGTCGCCGGCTTCGCGCACCAGCACCGTGGAGTCGACGATGTCGGTGAACAGGATCGTGGCCGTGGCGCGCCGCTCCTGACCCGGCCGGGTGTCGAAGCCGGCGCCGCCGGCCCAGTCGACCATTACGAGCTCTTCGTCGCCGTCGACCCACGTGACGTGTCCCGGCGGCAGGTCGAAGACATGGTTGGGCTCGATGATCAGCTCGTCGCCTTCATCGGTGCGGACGCCCAGCCGTCCGTGAAGGACCACGCCGCGGTGGTAGAGCTCGCACGAGGTGGTGCCGACTTGGGGCCGGGCGTGCTCCTCCCAGCTCCAGCCGGGCTGCAGGACGTGGCGGGTGACCACGGTGCCCCCGAGACGCACCTGCGAGGACGTACCCAACGGGTAGGTCACGACCGCCTCGGGCTCGCCAAGGTCGCGGACCTCGACCCGGCTCATGACGACCCTCGCGCCGGCAGGGGCGACCGCGGCCCGCCTCGACCAAGCACGAAGTCTGGCCGGTGTGCGAGGCGCCGTGGTATCTCCAACGTGGCGGTCACACGGTCACGATGGTTTCAGACTCTGCGGCGACGCGGAACTCAGCGCCACACCGTCGTCTGCACGACCAAGCGAGCGTGTCGATCGCCCGTCTGCCCGCGATGGCGGCCTGCCGTCGATCTGCACGCTGAGGCGTCCGGCTAGGGCGCGTCGAGTGGACTCAGCAGGTGCGTGCAGGAGGGCCCGTCGGAGGCCCAGATCTGGGGCGGCGCGTCGGGAGCGCGCGGCACGCGGATCAACATCGACGAGCGTGTGCCGTACCCCTCGGTATGCACGCAACACGCCGACGCGCGGGAGACGAGGTGCGACCAGGCGTCGTCGCCTTCGGGCGCTGCGGTGATCGCGTGGTCGGCGAGCACCGCGCGAAGCACTTCGAGAAGGTCGTCCGGCGTGCGAGCGGCGATGTCACCCAGTCGCGTACGGACGCGGTCGACCTTGGGGCTCGACGCATCAAGCGCGCGGTTCTCCAGGATGTACAGACCTGGCTCGAGCTCGACCGCCACGAGCGCATCGGCCCGGGTGAGGTCGAGGTAGAACAGCGCCGACCGGTCGGCCGCCAGCGCCCAGCAGGGGTTGAATTCCGCGGGGCCGGCCGACGCGGTGAAGGCCGCGACCGCGGTCCCGGCGTCGGGGGACTCGGTCAGCTTCAATGGGATCGCGCCGCGCGAGCGGCGGGTCGGCGATCGCTGCATCGGCTGGTTGGTCAAGCCGGCGACGACGCCGTGCTCGTTGAGCGCAAGCCAGGTCCCGCCGGCGAGCCTGTCACGGCCACCAAGCGTTCGTGGCCGCTCGCGCAGGACCGTGACGGGGTCCGCGGGACGCGCGTACTGCTCGTCGCGGTTGGCCGCCACGATCAGCGGCCACTCGGGCACGATCCGCGAAAGGACCACGAGCAGGCACATACCGCCAGTCTGACGACGGCCATCGAATCTGCTGCACGGTCCGGGGCGCTCGGGGCGGCCCCTGGGGCATGCTCCTGCTCATGCAAGTACAAGCGCTCGTGTGGGTGGGGACCCGAACCAACGAATACGCGGCGACGTTCGCGTTCTTCCGGGATGTGCTGGGTCTCGACGTGCACACAGCGGAGACCGACTTCGGCGTCTTGGAGGTGCCCGGCGGGGCAACGGTCGAGGTGTTCGGCCCGACGAGTCCGTACAACGAGCACCTCACCCATCCCGTGGCAGGATTCCTCGTATCCAGCCTCGCGGAGGCTGTCGCCGAGCTGCAGGCGGCGGGCGCCGAGATCGTGCTGCCGGTACAGCGCGGCGGACCGAGGTCCTGGATGCACTTCCGCGCGCCCGACGGATTCGTCTACGAGCTGGTGGAGGACTCCACACGATGAGCGCGTCAGCGATTTCGGCGAGGCACTATCGATTGGCTCTGTCGCGCGATGCAACTGAAACGGTGGGGCTCGACAGGATGGCCGCGATGATCGAGCCGTTCACCCTCGCCATCCCCGACGGCGAGCTGGAGGACCTGCGGGCGCTGCTTCGGGCGACGCGCTGGCCTGAGCCGGAGGTCGACGGCCCATGCGCCCCGCGGCCGCATCGCATCCCGCACGAGCAACACTTCTGTCGGCGACGAAGCCTGCGACCGGTTGGCGAGCTCGCGGTTCCGTGCGAGCAGACGCGTCGCTTCGCGCCGTTCGGCTATGGCGAACGTCGCTTGGTCGTGATGACGCGGCGCGGCACCGTTGGGCGCCACGCGTCCATCCGACGGGAGTCTCATGCGCATCATCGTGGTTGGAGGTGCCGGAACCATCGGCACGGCCGTGGTCGAGTTCCTCTCGGCTCGACATGACGTGGTCGTGGCCGGAAGGCAGTCCGGCGACGTGCAGGTGGACATCAGCTCGCGCGATTCCGTGCGGTCCATGTACCGCCGGATCGGGAGCTTCGACGCGCTCGCATGCGCGGCCGGCGAGGCGCACTTCGGCCCTTTCGAGACCGTGACGGAGGAAGAGCTCGCGCTTGGCGTTCACAGCAAGCTCCTCGGGCAGATGCGCCTCGTCCTCCTCGGCAGATCGCTGATCTCCGAGGGAGGCTCATTCACGCTCATGTCCGGCTACGTGCTCGACGATCCGATCCCGGACGCGACCAGCTTCGCCGTCGCAAACGGCGGCGTCGAAGGCTTCGTGCGCGCTGCCGCCCTCAGCCTCGAAAGGCGCGTGCGGATCAACGCCGTCAGCCCGGGGTTGGCGCAGGACAGCTACGAGCAGTTCGGGCCCTTCAACCCCGGCCGCGCCCCCGTTTCGATGCTGGAGATCGCGTCCGCCTTTCAGCGAAGCATCGAGGGCTGGCGCACCGGAGAGATCATCCGGGCATGGTGACTGGGCCGGCGCGCCGAGCGCCGGCCGACCCGCTGCCCCGTACGACGATCCTTCGGTCAACCGTACCGACCGGGAGTCGCGATCACCGTACGCTGCGTTGCGTGCCCGCGAGCGTGCGCAAGGCGGCCCTGGTGCTCGATCTCTTCTCGGTCGAGCGGCCGGATTGGGGGCCGACCGAGGTGGCAGATGAGCTGAGGATCGCCAAGTCCACCGCGCACGCGCTGCTGGGAGAGCTGACCAGCGTCGGCCTGACGGAGCGGCTCCCGTGCGGGCG
>Ga0081455_10001369_pt1 | contig 30084 bp, 38 predicted proteins | sample TabmetS3T2R1_FD_70207 | JGI IMG/M metagenome (GOLD analysis project Ga0081455, IMG submission 70207) | Tabebuia heterophylla rhizosphere microbial communities from the University of Puerto Rico - S3T2R1 | ecosystem: Host-associated > Plants > Roots > Rhizosphere ... | reverse complement strand
TGAGAAGGTTTTCCGCCGTCTTCGGAAACTACCGAAAGTTTTAACGGCACGGTAAGGTCGGCGGAAAGACGGATTGGGATTTCATACTCTCCCAGCGTCTTGATCGGCTCATCAAGATGGATCTTGCGGCGGTCAACATTGAGACCTTTGGCTTTCAATGCTTTTTCGATTTGGATATTGGTAACGGACCCAAAGAGCCTTCCCTCCTCGCCGGTGCGCATCGGTATGACAAGCGAAACGCCGACCAGCTCATCGCCGACTGTTTGTGCCGCCCTCGTGACCTTCTGCTTCTGATCGGCAACAAGTTTCTTTTGATGCTCAAACGTCTTAATATTTTTCTTGTTCGCCACCAGCACCAACCCGCGCGGTAACAAATAGTTTCGAGCATAGCCATCCCGCACGCGGACGACCTCACCGATTTTACCCAGATTCGCTATGTCCTCTTTCAAAATAACTTCCATATTTCTCCCCTCAAGACGCCTGGCTCGGATTCAAATTGTTCTTCTTTAAACGACGAAAATCGCCCCACAGGTCAAACAGACCGAGCGCCGCAACCAAAAGTGTAAAGATCTGTTGAAAAATGATCAGTATATAAGTCGCGCTGCGCAGAAATCGAGGCACGTTGTTCTTGTGAAAAAAAAAGGCGACGATGGCGAGCCCTTGAATAAAATAGCAAACACCGGTCACCAAAAGAACGTTCAGCGCAACGATCGTCAACGCTTCGCTCGCCGGAACAAACAAGGCAAATCCACACGCAATGAGCACCCAAACCAACTGTTCCGGACATTTCCATTCGCGGAAGGTAGCAATCGACAACCATTGAGTCCGCCGATCCGGGAACCGCCTCCATAGAAAAAGAATATTCAACAGCACGACCAAACAAAGACTGACGAAAAGCAGCCCAGGAAGAATCTGGAGCATTTGTTCGACGATGTCCGGGATCCTTTCTCTGAAGAGATTCAAACTCTCTTGTGGAAAACCCATTTTTTCATGGACTCGCAGGGCAACCGTGAGGTTATCGATGAGGCTGGCACGAAAATCTTGAATCATCGTTCCCCAGGAGCCGTAGAAATGAAGCAATACGCCTCCGGCTGCCGCAAACATCGCAGCCGCAACCGCCGTGACTAGTAATTCAACGGCGCGAAGCCGTCCCAATAGCCAAAAAAGCACAGTGACCATTACAACAAATATGGAATAAATAAGACCCAATGCTTCCCCGGCAAGTACAAACAGCGCAACTAGCGCGGCGGCAAGGACGGCCATCCCTAAGCCTGTACCGTACTTGAGGCCAAATAAAAGTACCGGCTGGGGAACGAAAGGTATCAAGACAACACCGGCTGCAGGCAATACGACACCGCTAAGAAGGAGAAAAATGGTAGAGGCCAAGGCCAGAAAGAACTTGACTGTGATTTCTAGCCGCTGCATATCAAAACGGTTGGCGAAGACAATTAATTAACTGTTGGCAGTCGTAAACGGCAGCAGGGCAATGCTCCGGGCCCTTTTGATCGCGGTCGTCAGCAACCTTTGATGACGCGCGCAGTTGCCGGTAATTCGACTCGGGGTCATTTTTCCACGTTCAGTGACGAACTGCGAGATCGTCCTGATATCCTTGTAATCGATCTTCAGGGTTTTGTCGGCGCAGAAACGACACACTTTACGCCGGAACATCGGTCTTCGACGAGGCGCCCCCTTTTCGTCGTCCGTTCTCTCCCGGTATGGCCTCGCGCCGCCCATCTCTCTCTGTGCCATAGATTTGCCTACCTCGCTATCAAACGGTTGTCATCGCCGATTGAGAAGTCATTACGTCCGGGGTTCGGATTTTGCCTCTGCTCCCTCGGCTGGTGCTCGATGCTCTTCCGAGAGGTTCTTCGCAGCGGGCTGGCTCTGGGTCGCTTCATCAGCGCGAACAGTAAGGTAGCGCAGGATCCCATCGGTGAGCCGCAGGTTGCGTTCCAACTCCTCGACTGCTCGGGCCGGGGAACGGTATTGCAATAGCGTGTAAAATCCTTTTGCCTGCTTGTCAATCCGATAGGCGAGATCGCGCAGACCCCATTCATCGACATGAGCGACTGTGCCTTCCTGTCCCTCGATGACTTTTCTAAACCTCTCAATAAGTTCTTTCATTCTTGTTCCCTTTTCGGGATGCACCACGAAAAGAGTCTCATAAAAAGCCACAGATCTTATCCCCCCAGGCAATTTTTGTTATGTATCATAAACATAGCCCTTGGCGTTTACAACGAGGCTAGGGCGCCCGGTTATACTGCTCCATGGCCCGTTGTCCACCCTCCCGCAGCAACGATACCACCGCGTCGGACGCCCGTGAAACTATCTCGTCGAGTTGGTCCATCTCCTGCACAGTAAAGTGTTCTAACACGAAATCAACTGGGTCCGTACCGTCGGGCGGCCGCCCGATGCCTACACGTACTCTATAAAACTGCGCTCCCGATAGGGCTTCCAGGATGGACACGACACCCCGATGGCCACCCGCTCCCCCCGTTGGCCGAATCCGTATACGCCCAAACGCCAAATCCAGATCGTCATAGATCACAATCAAATCTTCAGGTGATGATCGGAAATGGTCAAGCAGACATTGAACCGATTCACCACTGCGGTTCATGTAGGTCTGGGGCTTGGCCAGCAGAACCCTTTCTCCATCGGTCAACCACTCGCCGACCGTGGCCTCGCAGATCTTTTTCTTGATCGTAACCCGGTTCTGCCGCGCAATTTGATCGATGATCAAAAACCCTAAATTGTGCCGCGTCCCTTCGTGCTTCCTGCCGGGATTCCCGAGACCCACGACGAGTTTCACCAATCGATTCCTGAAGATTCTGATGAGGCAGCTGCTTAGGACTCCTCGCCACCTTCCTTTTGCTCCTGCGGAACCTCGGGCGTCGCTACAACTCCCTCAGTTACTGGCGCGGTCGGAGTCGGAGCTTCTTCCACCGACGGCGGTACCACGGTCACCAAGGCCAAATTCGTTTCATAGATAGCAGTTACACCCTCGGGCATCTGCACCTCTTCGATGTGAACTGCATCCCCGATATCGAGCGCGCTGACTTCGACGTTGAAAAATTCCGGAATGTCCATGGGTAGACATTCGACCTCGATTTCACGCACGATGGGTTGCAAGATGCCGCCACGCACAACGCCCGCTGCTTTGCCGACAAAGTGAAGCGGCACGTGCACTTGGATCTTCGCCGTGAGGTCGACCTCGTAAAGATCCGTGTGAATAACATCGCCGGTGATCGGGTGGTACTGCATATCCTTCACCAAAGCCACTTTGGCCGCCAATGCGGTAGAGCTGGACTTCAGACGGACCAAATGCGAGCCTTCGAGTCCAGCCACGCGGCTCGAAAATTCTCTCTTGTTAAGTTCCAGAGGAATCGGCGGGGTTTTGGGGCCATACAGAATACCGGGAATCTTTCCGTCACGGCGCAATCGCCGAGCCTGTCGTTTGCTGTCTACTTCCCGCGCCTCAGCTTGAATTTCTAACGTTTCCAAAAGAACTTACCTCCTAGTATAACGTTACTCGGATCAGGTCAGACAAACAAAGAACTAATGGATTCTTCGTCGTGGGTGCGTCGTATTGCCTCGCCAATGAGATGGGCGACGGACAATACTTTGATTTTACGACAGCGTTGCGCGTCGGCCGACAAAGGCACGGTGTTCGTGACAATCAATTCCTCTAGTGGTGATTCCTCGATTCGCGGAATCGCGGGTCCGGAAAGCACTGCGTGAGTACAGCAGCCGAGAATTTTTTTGGCACCTTCCTGCTTCAGTGCGTCGGCCGCCAACGTGAGGGTACCGGCAGTATCGACCATGTCATCAAGCAGGATCGCGACCTGATCTTTAACTTCACCGATAATGTTCATCTCCGCCACCACATTAGGACCAACCCGCCGCTTATCAATGATCGCCAGTGAGGCATCCAACCGCGTCGCAATGGCCCGCGCCCTCTCCACACCGCCCGCATCGGGAGAGACAATCGTGACTTCATTATGGTTCAGTTGTTTCCTCAAGTGCTGCAGTAAGACCGGCGTTGCATACAAGTTATCCACCGGGATATCAAAAAAACCTTGAATTTGTCCCGAGTGCAGATCAAGGGTCAGCATCCGCGAAGCTCCCGCCGTCGTGATCAAGTCCGCGACCAGTTTGGCGCTGATCGGCACGCGCGGTATAACCTTCCGGTCCTGACGCGCATACCCATAATACGGGACGACCGCTGTTATGCGCTTCGCTGAGGCGCGCTTGAAAGCGTCCAACATGAGCAAGAGTTCCATCAAGTTGTTGTTCCCAGGAGCCGACGTGGATTGCAGAACAAACACGTCTGCTCCACGAACATTTTCCTTGATCTCGACCTTACTCTCACCGTCACTGAAAGTCTCCACGACCGCTTTTCCCAACGGCACCTTAAGGTACTGACTGATCTCCTCAGCCAAAGGAGGATTGGAATTTCCAGCGAAGATCTTCAATTCAACAGCGTGTTGACTCATGGTCTGAAAACTATTCCTTCGTCACAGTTTTCGCAACCATTCCGTGTTCGGCCTTAAGCCGACCGCCCCTCGGCGCCTACCAAAATAAGTAGCGCCGTTCGCTTGTGAACGGCGCTACGTAAACCCTGGCTTGATCGTACTATTCTTTATCTTATTTACCGACTTTTGGCTAAGAAACTGGCTGGGCGGGAAGGATTCGAACCTTCGATACCGGATCCAAAGTCCGGGGCCTTACCACTTGGCGACCGCCCACCCCGAACTCCCTACAATAGCAGTTCAACCGCCCGGACACTATCTCTGCTCATCCGCTCCCGAGAGCCCGCTGGCTCCCCCCTTCAGCAACAACTTTCTGATACTCCGCGATTATTTTTTCCTCGATCATCCTGCGAGTTTCGTTGTTGATTGGATGAGCGATATCTTTGTAGGTCCCGTCCTTGCGCTTCTTGCTCGGCATCGATACGAAGTATCCCGTGGTGCCACGTATAATTTTAAGGTCCCGGATCACAAAGCAGTGATCCAATGTGATCGTTACGTAAGCCCTGAGTTTCTCTTCATCTACAGGAAAGACCCTAACTTCGGTAACCTGCATAGGGACCCCCTCTTGCCGCAAGCCAGTTGCATATCTGGCAGTTGATTTAACGGGCTTCTGTCGCGACTTTCTTAACTTAATACACGCACTAAAAAAGCCTGGACCTCCCTCTGCTTACACAAGCGACGAAACGCTCGCTGCGCACTTCGTCTTGATGGAAAAACACCGAACACCGAAGAGCCACTTCCCGACATAAGGACTCCGGCGGCACCTTGCCGAGTTAACTCTTCCTTGAGTAATGCGATGCGAGGATACCGGCCCATGGTAACCGCTTCAAGATCGTTGACCAGTAGTTTTCCGAGGTTCGCAGGACTCCCTAGCGCAAGATTAATGCTAGTATTTACAATAGGTTTTGTCAACTTAAGGGACAGGTTCCCGTATACCCATGCGGTTGAGACTGGAAAGTTTGGATAGAGAATGATGAGCCAAAGGCGCGGTATTCCAGACAACGGGGTCAATCGTTCGCCGATCCCACGCGCCCGGGCAGGAACTCCTTTAATAAAGAACGGCACGTCCGCGCCGAGAATGGATGATATCTTTTCCAGCCCTTTCAGCGTATAGCCGAGGCGCAAAAGTCGGTTCAGTCCAATCAAGGTAGCGGCCGCATCCGTGCTGCCGCCTCCCAACCCAGCCCCGACTGGGATCCGCTTGTGAATGCGAATCCGCACAGACTCGTTAATACCCTTGTCGGCCAATACGAGTGACGCTGCTTTGTAGACTAGATTTTGTCGGCCTTGAGGAACCAGGGGATCATCACAAGTCACAGTTAGGCGATCCTTCAGTGCGGTCTTTTCTACGACTCTTCTTCCTTTATTGATAATGATCTCGTCGTAAAGCGATACCGGAACCATGATTGTATCGAGCAGGTGATATCCATCCGCACGCTTACCCACTACGCGCAGCCGCAAATTGATTTTCGCCGACGCTCGAATCTTCACGCGCCATTAGGTAACATAGCTTTTCTTCGATTGCGAAGGACTACTTCAATGACATCTGCGAATTTTTTGTCCGTTGCATGGGAGGCGGCTTCACTCGCCGGCGCTTTGATTCGCAATCATTGGCAACAGCCAAAAAGCATTGATTATAAGGGTGCCATCGACTTGGTCACTTCAGTAGATCGGGAATGCGAGCGGTGCATTGTTGAAGTGTTACGAAACTATTTTCCGAACCATTCCATTTTAGCCGAAGAAGAGACCGATTGGGTTGGAGCCGAGGGCAATCACCGATGGATCATCGATCCGCTTGATGGAACCACCAACTTTGCTCATGGTTACCCCCAGTTTTGCGTTTCCATTGCCCTGGAATGCAACGCTGAAGTTATTCTAGGTTTCGTCTACGACCCCTTGCGGGGCGAGTGTTTCACAGCGACCAAAGGTGAAGGAGCTACTCTCAACGGCGCGCCCATGCGGATCTCCGGCGTGAAGGAGTTGGACAAAGCACTTCTCGCCACCGGCTTCCCCTACGACCAGCGTGAAGAAGCAGATTTCTATCTGAGCTTTTTCAAGGAGTTTATGACTCGTTCCCAGGGCATCCGACGCAATGGCTCGGCGGCCTTAGATCTCTGCTATGTGGCTTGCGGTCGAATCGACGGATTCTGGGAGCTGAAGCTTCGCCCGTGGGATACTGCGGCGGGCGCCCTGATTGTTGAGGAGGCCGGTGGCAGGTTAAGCGACCTTGCCGGGAATAAATTTTCTATCTGGGGTAAGGAAACCCTCGCTTCCAACGGCGTCATTCACGATGAGCTGGTCAAAACCGCGACGGGCGTCATACGCGCGCGCAACTCGTTGACGCAATCCTAACCCGGTGATAGTAGAATTTCACCGCGCCCGTAGTGAAAAGGATATCACGAGGGTCTCCGGAACCCTAAGTCCGAGTTCGATTCTCGGCGGGCGCACCACCTTAATTCTAAAGGCGAATCTCGTGCCTGTGCACAGCTTCTAAAACCTCATTGTGACCAAGTTTGTGACCCCGAGCCACCCAACTTTTACTTTCTGCACTGCGTCTCACAACATACAGGGCTGTGGGGAAATTGGCAGCTTTATCCTAATTCCCGTCTTTGAAAAGTGTATCTGTCAATGATTGACCGAAAAGAGATTCCGCCTTCAGGCGTATTCTAAGAAACTGATAGGCCCAACCGACAACGAACCCAAACGCGAAAAATTTGAACACTTCAGAATCACCCGTTGCCCAGAAACCAAAAGCAGAAAGCAACATACAGCAGAGTGTTACCTTGCGATGCGGCAAGAGGCCGGTTGGTGGTTTGGCAAACAAGGCAAACACGGCATAAATAATGGCCCCCAAAAGAAGCGCAACGGCAGAAATATCCTTATCGTTCATGCCGTCCGTTTATCACTGCCAGACCTAGAAAGCTAAAGGGTGCTTGAGTCTAATAGACCCTACCCCCTCGCCGTGCCCTCACTTTTTCGCTATTTACCGCGCCGGGAAGGGAGGCTGAACTCATTGCCGGCCTTCCTTTCAAGGCCCGCCCACGGTGATCATGGATGCCGCCGCGTGGCGGGCCGCCATTTTTAGAAAAGGAGCCTTGCGTACTATCTTGCCCCTCCCTTGGGTTTTCCGCTATTGTCCGCCCGCTGTGGCGGCTAGAGTTTACATCGTGAGCTTTCGCACTATAACGACGACCGCCCGTCAAAGTTCATCGTTTTAGCTGACAATATGCGAGCCGCTATCAACATGGCGTGGGAGCATGGAGGGTCAGATTTTCAATCTCGGTTTGACAAGAGCACCGCAGAGGCCGAGCAGATGAAGGAAGGCGTGTTGCGCGTTCAGTGAAATCTTATGGGAAATCACCCCTCTTGACGCCACAGGGGCTACGCATGTATAGACCGTCGATGCTGAATTTACCGCAGTCAACGGGAGGTCACTACTATGAATCAGCGGGAGAGGTTTACCACTGGGCTGTTATCGTTTCTTTGGAAGAAAAAGTGGTGGTGGAGTATACCCATGATTCTCACACTTCTTGCGCTTGGGATTTTAGTCGTGTTTGGCCCAACTCAGCCAAATCGACCATCCATAGACTCCATGACACTCATGACATGGCCGTGAAGGATGAACTTGAACGCTTGCTCAAGGAGTACGGCAAGCTCAAGGAGCCCCTGGAAGTTTGTGGCCGACGCTGGAAGTGTCATCACCTGCGCAGGCACGGGTCAGGACGGCGAGTTCCAAGCGGGTACGGCGCAGGCAGAGGCCGTAGTCTCCGAAGCTAAACCTCCCTGTCGCTTTCATTGTCTCCGCTCCCCCATTAATCCGTTACCTTCTCTCTCTGTCTATCACTTTCGATATATATCGAACGGTATAGAAGAATATATCTTCCGATCAATTGTTTTCACCTGGGATTTGCTGTAGTCGCAACAAATTGAGCTTGGTGGGACGAGTAGGCGAATATACTTACGCAACGGGAGAAAGGAGCAACGGGCGCTGGAAGTGTCATCACCTGCGCAGGCACGGGTCAGGACGGCGAGTTCCAAGCGGGTACGGCGGCTCCGAATCCGCGTTTTACGGACAATCTTGATGGGACGGTCATGGACGATCTTACGGGACTGACGTGGCTAAAAGACGCAAGCTGCCTTGGCGCGCAATCCTGGGCTAACGCTCTTGCGGCAGCAAATACGTTGGCTAACGGCAACGTAGCATGCGGCCTCACAGATGGCAGCATAGCAGGCGACTGGCGACTGCCAAACCGCAACTAGCTTGCCAGCCTGTTGGATTTGGGAACGAACAGTCCAGCGTTGCCAGCGAATCATCCTTTCCTACGTGTTGCGGACTTCTACTGGTCGTCTACTACGCTCGCGACCGGCTCGGTATCCGACGCGTGGTTCGTGGATTTCAACTTCGGCTCCACAGGCAACTTCGATAAGACGCTCGACTTCTTCTTCTTTGCCACTGCCGTCCGTGGCGGCTTGTGATTGGTTACTTGGTGATTTGAGCATTATGTATAAAGTTCTGGCCCTGAATTTACCGCGTTCAACGGGAGGTAACTACTATGAATCAGCGGGAGAGGTTTTCCAGTGAGCTGTTATCGTGGAGCGCACCCGTGATTCTCACACTTCTTGCGCTTTGGATTTTGGCTTATTTGACTCAAGTCACACCATGACCGTCTTAGAATCCCTCGCCATTCTCGAAGCCGCAGTTTTGGAGTGTAAGAAACGTGATATTGACACGCCCGAAGTTAGAGCCGCGCTGGAACTGTTAGAGCCGCACGTTCGACCAGAATGGGTCATTCCACAGTTTCGCTATCACGCGCTCGAACACAACGGCGATAGCTATACTGAGCGAGAAGGTCAACAGCAAGTGTTACGCGCTACTTTCCCCAGTATTCGAGACTGTGTTCGCGAACTTCTCGGGGTACGAGCGGCTGCATTGGCGCGGAAATTTCATGAGACTCATGACATGGCTGTGAAGGATGAAATCGAACGGTTGCTTAAAGAGTATGGGAAGCTCGGGGAGCCGTGGAGTTTTAGGGTGATTTTAAAGAGTCCAAAACGTAACCTTCTTGCGGCTCAAAGGGCCAGCCGAAGCCTGACGCCGCTTTTAATCACTACTTTTTGTGAGCGTCCTCAATAGCTCCGGGTGAGCCGCTAATTTTTTGCTCACCCACTCGTCTGTCCACATCAAGAGTAAAGGCCGCTTGCGGGCATTTCGTTATATGCTCGTCAAGTCGATCAATGATCCGTGATGGGCTTTCATCATCGGCTGCAGAAAACCTGTGGTTACAACGGGTACAGATGGCAACTATCATGCGAAATAAATAATTTGACATGGCAGTCATCTCCTTTCTCTGTCATCCGCTGTCCGAAGTCGTGGAGAGAATCCAAATTCTTTGATGGGCAATCCTAATGCCAAATCACCGTCTCAGGCTAATTTGATGCAAGTCTGCGAATGAACAGAAATTGTTTACGACAGGAGCGCGGTCGATTTTAAGGCAACGACAAGCAGTGTATCTGTTAGTATAACAGTGTATCTGTCAGTATAGAGGTGTGCACAAAGTTATCCGCTTCGGAAGCGAGATAAATAACCGAAATTAAAACTTAACGCCAAGGGCCGGGCCGAAGCCCAACCGTTTACACCCTACCTTTATTGCATGGGCACTTCACTTTTGCCATAGATTGTCGCTAAGGCTTTCAGCGGCTGTTAGCTGGATAGAGTAATTGTTTCGCAACTCCAGCGCCTCCAGCCGCTCCGCCATTGCAGCAAGCTGTGCCTTCGTGTGTCTTAGCTCCGCCGTACGCTTCTCCAGCGCCTGCACCGCAATCACGAGAATCCCCGCCATGTCGCCGGAGTTGATCGTCGTGCCCGCGCCGATCTGTCCCACTCCGTCGTGGCCGAAGGCCGCAAAGAAGTCCTGCGCCATGGGACCATAGTGGCGAAACTCTTAGGATCGTGGCCGACGAAGTTCCAGCTCGATAGCTCAAACCCGCGAATCTTTCCTAGCACTTCTTCTCCATCCACCGGCTGGAAGTTTTCCTTCTTGGTCTTGTCCGAACGTGGCAGTAAATGCCACCTGTCCCTCGATCACTGTGACATCGGTGTTTCCCGGCGAATCTTATCGCTGGCATTGACGGCGGCTCCAAAGCCGGTAGCCGTAGCGTTGGTCAGATTCCCAGTAGACACATCGGCTCCGTTCCCGATGGCGGTGTTAGCGCTTCCCGTAGTGTTACTCTCGAGCGCACCCCATCCGATGGCGGTGTTGGCGATGCCCGTGGTGTCGCTAGCGAGCGCACCTGTCCCCAGACTGGTGTTGAACTGCGCCCCAGCAACCCCCGCCAGAGAGAGCGCGAAAAGAAGCGCAGCAATAAGGACGGAGAAAAACGAAGCAGTGTTGCTAGACTGGCGAAACATATAAAAACCTTCCCTCAACAACTATTTTTGAAGACGGCGTGGCGATGACTGTAAGCCCCACTAAGTGCAGAGGCGGGACCAAGTAGGAAAGCTCTATCGAAGAATAAGGGGCTGCTGAGTTGCGGGACGGGTAATCGCACTAGTGGGAATTGCGCGTCAAGGTATAGGGTCTACCTAAGCCATCTGCGGGTTTGGGACACGGGCGAGTTGCTTTGGTCGCCCGTGTCCCACCTGACACATCTGCAGATCACGCTGCGGTTTTCTTATCCTTCACCGCCTTCAATGAGACGGCTGGAACATCGTCGTCCATTCGGATCAACTGCCCGCGGAGCCACGCAACCGAATCCTCACCCTCCGGCACACCGCCATTGGACTTTAACGCCGAGCACAGATACCTAACCGACTTGAGGCCGTTCTTGAGTAGGTCTGGCGAGTACTCCTTGATCTTCGCCCATGAGCGAGACTGAAAAACAACGTCGAGGATGTCCGTCTTCATCTTCTTCTCGGCCGTCGACTGCCCAGGGAAAGCACTAACCAGCTCGCCCTCGATCTCCTCGGTAAAAATGGTCTGCGCACGCCGGCGATCCTCGTAGGAGTAGTCGGGGTTGGCGATCATCTCATTTGACGTTCGGGTGGTGTCCAGGACGAAATGCTCACCGCCCAAGTTGAGTGCCTTTATAACCGGCGTGAAGTCCTTGAAAGTCGGGTTGTCGATCCTCTTTCCGTTCATCAGGTCGGAGCGATCCTTCAGGATCGTCGCCCGGTGCACCCACTGAGAGCCTTTCTTTTTCTTCGGGTCGGTTTCTGGTTGAATCCGTCCCGTCTCGAACGTAGCGACGGTTCATAGCTAAAGTCGGACTCCACCCTCATCTTGGTTCCAGTCTTGATGATTCCTTCTCGCCCTTCTCGTTGAGCCACTCGTCGTAAGTGAATGCCGCTCGCCCGCAGAGAACGATATGGAGCTTCGAGCACAAGTAAAGATCGGTGAATTGCCGCCACTCGGTTTTGATCGGGTTCCAGCCCCATATCGCAAGTCGATCCCTTCCCTTCTTCTTCATGTATGCTTCAACCAATTCCATCCAGACATGGGAAATGGAGTCGATGACTAGGACGGAGCAGGATTGCTCGGCGTCCTTGACAACCTCGAGCAAGTCCTTAAAGGCGCGAGTTTTCGCAACGAGCAACTCAACACGCGCGGCTTTGAACTTGGGCGCTGTCCCCATTGGCTTTAATATCACTACGAGTTTTGATTCGCATCGCGGATGCCAATCGGCTGGCAGCTGACGGCCCGTTGGCACCACGTTATCCACACGGTCACTTCGATTTGCCGTTCCTAATTCTTCATGTCGCCTTCTTATTCGGAGAAAGTGAGTTTATTGACCTGCGGCACAAACGTTGCGTTCGGATAATTACGAAAGTTTGATGCGCGGAACGAGTACCACAAAAGAAAGGACATGGCTCCGTTGATGTACGAAACAATCAACCCATTCACTGAAGAACTGGTCAAATCGTTCGGATCGCATACAAACGCCGAACTGGAATCGGTCATTGCTAAAGCCCAAGAGACATATGAGAACGGCTGGATACTAAGATCTCCGGCAGAGCGCAAAGGGATCGTCAAAAAGGCCGCATCGATTCTCCGTGAGAAACGGGATGAGTTTGCAAAACTCGTCACACTCGAAATGGGGAAGCTCTTCCGCGAGGCACAGGCAGAAGTTGACCCGAGCGCGGACATTCTCGACTACTATGGCGATCATGCGAAGAAGTTTCTCGCGCCGCAAAAACTGAAGATCGACACGGGGGAGGCGATTGTCGAAAACAAGCCTCTCGGCGTGATTTTCTGCGTCGAGCCGTGGAATTTGCCCTACTACGCTGATAACGCGCAAGCCACCGAGTTCGGCGTCCAGCGATCGACTCTGGATTCTAAGATCAAATCACTGAACATCAATACTCATTGGTCCAAACACGCTAGTCGTTTCCTTCTGGCCAAAAATGCCGAACTTTCGGTAATTTCCGAAAAGTCGGCGTCTTTTCACCGACTGATTTCAATTTTTCCCATCGCTTACGAGTGGCGTTGCTCTTGCACCATACATGAACTGAACACCAAGTCGGATGCTTAACATACTCGTAATGTATGTTTGCTCTGAGCGAAATTAGACGATTGTCGAAAACCTTTCGGGAGCACTGAAAATGAGACGCCGCGACACGATTACCTCTATTTTGAAGCACAAGGGCGGGCAAATCTGGTCGGTGTCACCTGATCAGTCCGTCTATGAAGCTATAGAACAGATGGCGGAGAAGGGAGTTGGGGCTTTACTGGTGCTTTCCGAAGGCGAGCTTGTGGGAATCATCTCAGAGCGGGATTACGCTCGGCGTGTAATCCTCAAGGGAAGATCCTCTAAAGCAACTCAGGTGAAAGAGATCATGACAAGCCCGGTGATTCACGTGACTCCGCATCAAACTTTGGATGAGTGCATGACCATCATGACCAATCAACACATTCGTCATCTGCCAGTCATGGAAGGCGCGCATTTGCACGGCGTGGTATCGATTGGCGACATGGTAAAGTGGATCATCACGGAGCAGGAAGAGACCATCCAACAATTGGAGCACTACATCGCTGGGAATTTTCCATCCTGAACCCCGCGAACACCGACCCTGACGGCTGAGCTGTCGATAGGACTGCCTATGATCTGGCCATTGGTTGCATATTTCGCTTTCGTGGTTGTTCTGGTCGCCGCGATCCTCGTAATTTCTTACCTCCTCGGTCCACACCATTCGGAGCCGGCAACCGGCGAGCCCTACGAAGGCGGCATCGTTTCAGAAGGCTCGGCGCGCGCGCGGTTTTCTTCAGGTTACTACCTGGTGGCAATGTTCTTCGTCATTTTCGATCTGGAATCAGTTTTTATCTTTGCCTGGGCCGGAGCGGCTCGCGAAGTAGGCTGGACCGGCTATTGGGCAATTGTGCTGTTCGTCGGAATGCTTGTTGCGCCGCTCATTTATCTATGGAAGGTCGGCGCGCTCGATTGGGCGCGTGAACCACACCGGACGAGGTGAAAATCTCATGCAGTGGTCTCTAACCAAACCTGACATTACGGGGCTGGTAGCACGTCCTGAAACTGAACCCCTTGAACAAACGGTGCGCCGCAGCGTCGTCCTATCGCGGCTGGAAGATCTCGTCAGGTGGGCCCGCAAGAATTCCATGTGGCCGTTTAATTTCGGGCTTTCCTGCTGTTACGTCGAAATGGCGACCAGCATCACGAGCAAGTTTGACGTGTCCCGCTTCGGCGCCGAGGTGATTCGCGGTACGCCGCGCGAAGCGGATCTCATGGTGATTGCGGGCACTGTCTTTATCAAAATGGCCCCCATCGTCCAGAGACTTTACGAACAGATGATGGAGCCCCGCTGGGTGGTTTCAATGGGTTCCTGCGCGAACTCCGGCGGCATGTACGACATCTACAGCGTCGTGCAAGGCGTGGACAAGTTTCTTCCGGTGGATGTTTATGTGCCTGGTTGCCCGCCGCGCCCCGAAGCTTTCCTGGAAGGACTGCTGTTGTTGCAAAAAGTTGTCGGAACAGAAGAGCGTCCGCTGAGCTGGGTGGTGGGTTCCCAAGAGACGATTCGGGCGCCTCTACCGTCCATGCGCGATCTGATGCGGCCGTCGCGGCAGAAAGCCGCCGCGCTGAGGGAGCCCGACGACGTATGATCGACGTCCCGACCATCACGCAGGAAATCACCGACCGGCTCGGTCCGGCGGCCGTTCCGCAGCAGACGCACGATCGGATCCCGACGTTTTGGGTGGACAGAGACCACGTCCCGGCAGTGCTCCGCTTCCTCAAAGAAGAAATGGGTCGGCCGTACAAGATGCTGTACGACCTCTCGGCTATCGACGAGCGTATGAAAACCCATCGTGATGATGCGCCGGCGAGTGATTTCACCGTCGTCTATCATCTCTTTTCTTTTGATCGGAACGAATATGTGCGTATCAAAGTAGCCCTGGCGGAAGACCAAGTTTCGCTGCCGAGCATTACCAATATCTGGCCCGCCGCCAACTGGTACGAGCGCGAAGTGTGGGACATGTTCGGAATCGCTTTTGACGGTCATCCGCACCTTGAACGAATTCTGATGCCGAAAAGTTGGTCTGGTCACCCGCTCCGCAAAGAGCATCCAGCTCGAGCGACAGAAATGGGGCCCTATCGGTTGCCTTATGAAAAGGAAGTAGCGGAGCAGGAGGCGCTACGCTTTCGTCCTGAAGATTGGGGCATGAGCCGCGAACGGGACGGCTCGGATTTTATTTTCTTGAACATCGGTCCTCAGCATCCCGGCACTCACGGCGTTTTACGCATCGCGCTGCAACTCGACGGCGAAGAGATCGTCGACGCCGTTCCTCAGATCGGCTTTCATCATCGCGGCGCGGAAAAGATGGGCGAGCGCCAGTCCTGGCACTCGTACATTCCCTACACAGATCGCGTGGACTACCTGGGCGGTGTGTTGAACAACCTGGCGTATCTCACCGCAGTCGAAACGCTAGCCGATATCAAGGTACCGCCCCGCGCCCAGGTGATTCGCGTCATGCTGGCGGAGCTGTTCCGCATTATCAGCCACCTGGTCTGGTATGGCACATTTGCGCAGGATTTGGGGCAGATGTCGCCGGTCTTCTTCACGTTCAACGACCGCGAGCGCGCTTTCGGTATCATCGAAGCGATCACCGGCGCGCGCATGCATCCGGCCTGGTTTCGGATCGGCGGTGTCGCCGCCGACTTGCCCAAAGGGTGGGACGACATGGTCAAGGATTTTATAAAGTACTTGCCGCCCCGCCTTGTCGAGTACGACCGCACCGTGATGCGAAACCGGATTTTCAAAGCGCGCACCCAAGGTATCGGTAGCTTCACTGTGGATGAGGCTATTGAGTGGGGCGTCACCGGTGCCAACCTGCGTGCATGCGGATTTGAATGGGACTTTCGTAAGCGCCAACCCTACTCCGGATACGATCAGTTCGAGTTCGACATCCCGACCGGGCGGATGGGCGACTGCTACGACCGCGCGGCGGTGCGCATCGAGGAGATGCGCCAGAGCCTGCGGATTATCGAGCAATGCGTGAACCATATGCCGGAGGGTCCCTATAAATCGGATCACCCGCTTTCCGCTCCCCCGGTGAAGGACCGCACGATGCACGACATCGAAACGTTGATCACGCACTTTCTGAGCGTGAGTTGGGGACCGGTGATGCCTGTAGGCGAAGCACTGGGCGCCATCGAGGCCGCCAAAGGCAACAACGGCTACTATCTGGTAAGCGACGGGAGCACGGTCTCGTACCGGACACGCATACGGACGCCTTCCTTCCCGCATATACAAACGGTGCCATTTTTAGCCCGGGGAATGATGATCCCGGACTTGATTGTAATCCTGGGGAGCCTGGATTTTGTCCTGGCGGATGTGGACCGGTAAGGAACAGAGCGATGCTGACTAGAGATGAAATCAACGAAATTGACGCTGAGGCGGCGCGCTATCCAAAGCGCGAAGCGGTTTGTATTGACGCGTTAAAGATCCTGCAGCGCCACCGCGGCTGGGTCTCTGATGAAAGCGTTCGCGACATCGCCGGACATCTCGGCATGTCGCCCACGGACGTAGATAGCGTGGCTAGCTTTTACAACCTTATTTTTCGCAAGCCCGTGGGACGTCACGTGATCATGATCTGCGACAGCGTGAGTTGTTGGATCACGGGCTACGACCGGATGCGGCAGCATCTCCAGGAGCGGCTGGGAATCGGGCTTGGCGGGACCACACCGGACAATCGCTTCACGCTCCTGCCGATCGTTTGTCTCGGTTGCTGCGATCATGCGCCAGCGATGATGGTGGATAGCGACCTGCACGGCGCTATGGATACAGAGAAGATCGATAAGACACTCGAGAAGTATAAATGACAACCAACACAGAAAAACCGCTGACCGGGAACATGCGCCCCGACGGGTCCGCCCTGGACTTGCGCTCCTACGAGGAGGGCGGCGGCTACCAGGCGATCCGCAAGGTTTTGAGTGGCGGCATGGAACCGAAAGCGGTTACTAACGAAGTTAAGGACGCCAATCTTCGTGGCCGCGGAGGCGCTGGTTTTCAGACTGGCTTGAAATGGTCTTTCGTACCTCTGGGCAAAGACGCCCCTAACCCGACATACCTGGTGGTCAACGCCGATGAGATGGAGCCCGGCACGTTCAAAGACCGTCTGTTGTTAGAGCGAAACCCACACCAGCTCATCGAAGGCGTGATCGTTGCTGGATTCGCGATTGAGGCGGACATCGCATTTATCTTTATGCGCGGAGAATACACGCTCGCCGCTGAACGGCTTGAGCGCGCGATCGCGGAAGCCTACGAACGTCATTACCTGGGGAAGGACATCCTCAACTCCGGCTACAACTTGGAGCTCTATCTGCACCTGAGCGGCGGCCGTTACATTTGCGGGGACGAGACCGGGTTGCTGAATGCGCTGGAAGGCAAGCGCGCAAACCCGAGATCGAAGCCGCCATTCCCGCCGGTCGTGGGCCTGTTCGGCAAACCTACTGTCGTGAATAACGTCGAGACGCTTAGCTGCGTGCCGCACATCATCAACAACGGCGCGGCGTGGTTTCGCGGTTTGGGCCGGACAAAGGACGCTGGAACGAAATTATTCGGTGCCAGCGGGAAAGTGAAGCGCCCGGGCCTCTGGGAATTGCCGATGGGAACTACCGTCCGCGAAATCCTCGAAGAGCATGCGGGGGGAATGCGCGACGGACTCAAATTCCGCGGCTTGTTGCCGGGCGGCGCCTCCACCGATTTTATCGTCGAAGAGCACCTGGACACGCCCATGGATTTTACCTCCCTGGACAAAGTGGGAAGCCGGATGGGCACCGGCACAATGATCGTGCTCGATGATAAAACCTGTCCGGTCGGCATGACCTGGAACCTGACGCACTTTTTTGCGCAGGAGTCCTGCGGGTTCTGCACGCCCTGCTGGAGCGGGCTCGGATGGGCGGAGCGGATTCTGAAGTCGATGGAAGACGGCCGCGGGCAGACCGGCGACCTCGACAAGCTCGCATCTCTCGCCAAGATGTGGAACCCCGGAAACACATTCTGCGCCTTGGCTCCCGGCGCCGCAGAGCCGGTGCAGAGCGCACTCAAATACTTTCGCGCCGATTTCGAACGTCACATCAGCGAGCACCGCTGCCCATGGAGATAGGCATGGCGACCGTCTACGTTGACAACAAACCGTATCCGATGAACCCGGATCAAAACCTGCTCCACGGCTGCCTCTCGCACGGGTTGAAACTGCCTTACTTCTGCTGGCATCCGGCACTGGGCTCGGTCGGTGCCTGCCGGCAATGCGCCGTCAAACAGTTCAGGGACGAACACGACGTGCACGGCAGAATCGTGATGTCCTGCATGACCCCGGCCACGGAAGGGACGCGCATCTCCATCGCTGATCCGGAGGTTGTGGCTTTTCGCGCCGGTATCATTGAAGGACTGATGCTGAATCATCCGCATGATTGCCCGGTGTGCGACGAGGGCGGCGAGTGTCACTTGCAGGACATGACCGTCATGGCCGGCCACAACTACCGCCGTTACGAATTCGACAAGCGCACGTTTCGCAACCAGAACCTGGGCCCACTGGTGAATCACGAGATGAACCGCTGCATCCAGTGCTACCGCTGCGTGCGCTACTACCGCGACTACGCCGGCGGCGATGATCTAAACGCGTTCGCGTCGCGGAACCAGGTCTTCTTCGGCCGCAGCGAAGATGGCGTTCTCGAGAACGAATTCAGCGGCAACTTGGTCGAAATCTGTCCCACCGGTGTGTTCACCGACAAGACCCTAAAGCGTCATTACGCGCGCAAGTGGGACCAACAATTTGCTCCGTCGGTTTGCGTGCACTGCGCGCTCGGCTGCAACACGGCCGCCGGCGAGCGCTACGGGACGCTCCGCCGCATCGTCAACCGCTACAACCACGAAGTGAACGGTTACTTCCTGTGCGACCGTGGAAGGTTTGGGTACGAATTCGTGAACAGCGAACGGCGTATCCGGGAGCCGTTGCTCAAAGGGCAGCCCATTTCCGTCCCGTCGGCCGAACGCCATTTCCGTGAAACCCTAGCGAAGGGCCGCGCTATCGGAATCGGCTCGCCACGCGCATCCCTCGAAGCCAACTTCGCCCTTCGTACTCTGGTGGGGCCTGAGCGTTTTTTTTCCGGCATGGCCGACGATGAGGCAAGGCTGGTTGAACGTATCCTCGAAATTCTGCGGCACCGTCCGGTACGGGCGCCGACGTTACGCGAGATCGAGGAGTCCGACGCTGTCTTGGTCCTGGGCGAAGATGTAACCAATGTCGCGCCAAGAATCGCGCTGGCTCTGCGCCAGTCGGTGCGCCAGCAACCCATGGATATAGCCAAGAAGCTGAAAATACCTTTGTGGATGGATCATGGGGTGCGCGACGCGATGCAGAGCGCGAAGGGCCCGCTCTATATTGCAACGCCATATGCAACGCGCCTGGACGAGATCGCTACGGCCACGTTCCACGGCGCGCCTGAGGACCTCGCTCGCCTGGGATTCGCCGTAGCCCATGCGCTCGACCCAAGCGCGCCGTCACCGGAAGATCTCCCCCTAGCGACTGAGATTGCGCGCGCACTTAAGACCGCCAAAAGGCCGCTGATAATTTCCGGCACGAGCTGCGGCAGTGAAGCGCTCATTGAAGCGGCTGCCAATGTGGCGATGGCGGGAGAGGCCGCGCTCAGCTTTACGGCGCCCGAATGCAATACCGTCGGTGTGACACTCATGGGGGGAAGCCAATTAAGCGACGCGTTCCGAACGGTCAGGGAGGGAAACGCCGACACCGTGATCATCCTGGAAAATGATCTCTATCGCCGCGCGCCCGCTGCTGAAGTCGACTCCCTCCTCAAGTCCGCCGCGCACGTGATCGTCCTCGATCACCTCGCCAATTCGACGACTGAGAAAGCTGAGCTGGTTCTCCCGGCCGCGACGTTTGCCGAATCCGACGGCACTTTCGTCAGCAGCGAAGGACGCGCACAGAGATACTTTCAGGTTTTCGTTCCGCAAAATAATGTTTCGCCAAGTTGGCGCTGGCTGAAGCAGGATGGCTGGAACGACCTCGACGATGTGATTGCGGCAATGTCCGAGGCGTTACCCGGACTCAGTGGGGCGCGGAACGCCGCGCCGCCGGCGACATTTCGCATCAACGGGGCGAAGGTCCCACGCTCGCCGCATCGCGAGAGCGGCCGAGCGGCCATCTTCGCGAACATCGATGTGTCGGAGCCCAAGCCGCCCGATGATATCGACTCGCCGCTGGCATTTTCTATGGAGGGAACGCCGGACCAGCCGCCGGCAGCGTTGATTCCGTTTTTCTGGTCACCGAGCTGGAACTCCATTCAGGCAACCCAGATGTATCAGAAGGAAATTGGCGGGGCCTTGCGTGGCGGCGATGCCGGCGTGCGCATCTTCGAGCCCGCAGCGGACAACAGCCGGCCGTATTTCAACGCCATTACTTCTGCCTTTGAGGCGCGCGAGGGTGAGTGGTTACTGGTACCGATGTATCACATCTTCGGCTCTGATGAACTCAGTCTTTCGGCGCCAGGCATCGCCGAACTCGCACCGAAACCGTATGTCGCCCTGGATACCGCTGATATTACGGAGGGCACGGAAGTCCAAGTCAGTTGCGCCGGCGGCACGTTCCGATTGCCCGTGCGCATCCGTCCTGATTTGCCGCCCGGCGTTGCTGGACTCTCCGCAGGAATTCCTCCCCTGGCCGGCATCAGGCTCCCTGCCTGGGGAAAGATCGCGAGGCCGAAATGACGAGTTCATACCCAATCCTTTCGATCTTCGTAATTGTCTTTGCGGCGCTAACGATCGCGGCCTCCCTGATTTGGGTTGAACGGCGGCTGCTTGCGCTCTGGCAGGATCGTTACGGACCGAACCGCACCGGCTCTTTCGGTCTGCTTCAAGTCGTGGCCGACGCCATCAAGATCTTCATGAAGGAGGACTGGGTCCCTCCTTTCGTCGACAAGCCGATTTTCATTCTCGCTCCGGCCATCGTGTTCATAACCGTGTTGATGTCTTTCGCGGTGCTCCCCGTGGCGCCGGGATTGGTCGTGAGCGATCTCAATATCGGCCTGTTGTTTTTTCTCGGCATGTCGTCACTCGGCGTTTACAGTGTCGTGCTTGCGGGATGGGCCTCCGACAACAAGTACGCCTTCATCGGCGGCTTGCGGGCGGCGGCGCAGATGTTGAGCTACGAGGTTTTCATGGGCCTTTCGTTGATGGGCGTGGTGCTCCTCGCCGGATCCTTCAGCCTCGGCGCCATCGTCGAAGCCCAGAGAAAGCTCTGGTTCGTGATTCCGCAGTTCCCCGGCTTCATCTTGTTTCTGATCGCCGGCTTCGCCGAAACGCGCCGGATCCCGTTCGATCTGCCCGAAGCCGAGAGCGAACTTGTTGCGGGCTATCACTCAGAATACTCGGGGATGAAGTTCGGCATGTTCTTCGTTGGGGAGTACATGGGAATCACTTTGATCTCAGCCATGATCGCAGTGGTGTTTTTCGGCGGCTACCTCGGTCCCGTTCTTCCAGGAGTGATCTGGTTTTTGATCAAGACTTTTTTCTTTATTTGCTTCTTCGTTCTGGTGCGCGCGTCGCTCCCCCGGCCGCGTTTCGATCAGCTCATGTCCTGGGGCTGGAAGGTGATGCTGCCCCTGGCCTTGGCGAATCTGCTCGTAACCGGCGCGGCAGTGCTCATCTGGAGGTGAAAGGTGTACAGCATACTAAGAACGATCTGGTACGTTTTTCTCCACTCCTTCCAAAAGCGGGTTACCATCCAATATCCCGAGGAGAAGCCCTATCTCGCGCCGCGCTACCGGGGCAGGATCATATTGTCGCGGGATCCCGACGGAGGCGAACGCTGTGTGGCGTGCAACCTGTGTGCGGTTGCATGTCCGGTCGATTGCATCGCGCTCCAGGCAACCGAAGACGAGCACGGTCGGCGTTATCCGGAGTTCTTTCGCATCAACTTCTCGCGCTGTATTTTCTGTGGTTTCTGCGAAGAGGCCTGCCCTACCTACGCGATCCAGCTTACGCCCGATTTCGAGATGGGGGAATTTCACCGGAAAAACCTTGTGTATGAAAAGGAAGATTTGCTGATCGACGGCCCCGGCAAGTACCCGGGTTACAACTTCTGGCACGTCGCTGGAGTCAAGATCGGGGGTAAGGATAAGGGCGAGGCAGCGCACGAAGCGCCGCCCGTGGACGTTCATTCTCTGTTGCCGTGAGGCTGATTATGCAGCTTGCTTTCTACATTGCTGGCGCAGTGGCGGTCATAGCGACGCTTCTGATGCTGACGCGCGTGAATGTCGTGCACGCGCTCCTCTATCTGATCGTCTCTTTGCTGGCGGTGGCGGTGGTCTTTTACACCCTCGGCGCGCCATTTGTAGCCGCGCTGGAAGTTATCGTTTACGCGGGCGCCATCATGGTGCTTTTTGTCTTCGTGGTCATGATGCTCAACCTCGGAGAGCATGGCGTGGAGTTGGAGAAACACTGGCTGACGCCGGGAATTTGGACCGGTCCTGTGCTTCTAGCCAGCATCCTTATTATACAGGTCTTCTATTTGGTGCGAGGCGGCACTGCGGGCTTGGCCACTGGCGTCGTGGAACCGAAGGAAGTTGGCATAGCCCTGTTCGGTCCTTACCTGATTGGCGTGGAGCTAGCCTCCATCCTTTTGCTGGCCGGCCTGGTGGGCGCGTATCACCTGGGCTTCCGCAAAGCCGAAAAACCGGAGATTCAATATGGCAGATATACCGCTGAGAGACGGGCTGCTGCTAGCGGGGATCCTGTTCTCGCTCGGACTGACCAGCTTGCTCGTACGCCGTAATTTGATTTTCGTGCTGATGTCCCTTGAGGTGATGCTCAACGCCGCGGGTCTGGCATTCGTCGTCGCCGGAGCCCGCTGGCATCAGGCCGACGGTCAGGTCGTGTTTCTATTCATCCTGGCCATGGCGGGGGCTGAAGTCGCCGTGGGATTGGCGTTGGTGCGGCAGATCTATGCACGCTTCCGCTCCCTCGATGCCGACGCGCTGAGCGAGATGAGGGGATAACATGATCGGTTTCTTGTGGCTAATTGTAGCATTGCCTTTCGCGAGTGCGCTGGTGCTCGCAGTGTTCGGCTCGCGTTTTTCGCGCAGCGCAACAGCGGCGGTGGGAGTGGGATCGATCGGACTCTCAGCATTGATCACAATTCTCGTGGCGGTGAGCTTCTTTAGTTTCCCCCCCTCCGGCAACTCTTATACCCAAGTTCTTTGGACCTGGATCAACGTAGCGGGCTTTGAGCCGCAGATCGGCTTCTATCTCGATGCGCTGTCGCTCGTCATGGTGCTGGTGGTCACTTTCGTTGGCTTTTTGATTCACATTTACTCGGCCGAGTTCATGATTGAAGACGAGGGCTACAGCCGTTTCTTTGCTTACATGAACCTGTTCGTGGCATCGATGATAACGCTGCTACTAGCGAATAATCTTCTCCTTCTCTATCTCGGGTGGGAAGGCGTCGGCTTGTGTAGCTATCTGCTGATCGGCTTTTGGTACCGCGACCCTGCCAACGGCCGGGCGGCACGCAAGGCGTTCATCGTAACCCGCGTCGGCGATACCGCGATGTCGCTCGGTTTGTTTCTGCTGTTCACCCAGCTCGGCACCTTGCAGATCCAGGATCTCATGCAGCGGGCCTCCGAACACTGGCAAACGGGATCCATTTACGCAGTGATTGCGGCGCTTTTGCTGTTAGGCGGCGCAGTCGGCAAATCGGCGCAGCTTCCGCTGCAGGTTTGGTTGCCGGATGCGATGGCTGGCCCTACCCCGACGAGCGCTCTCATCCACGCAGCTACGATGGTTACCGCGGGCGTTTATCTAATTGCGCGCACGCACGAGCTGTTTGCCCTGGCGCCGGCGGCGCAATTTGCCGTGACCATTGTGGGTGCCGGCACCTCGCTGCTCGCCGGGTTTAGCGCGCTTACCCAGCACGACATCAAGCGCGTGCTCGCCTACTCCACGGTTAGCCAGATCGGTTACATGTTTCTCGCGTTAGGCGTCGGCGCATGGCAGGCGGCCATCTTCCACTTTATGACCCACGCGTTTTTCAAGGCCCTCCTGTTTCTTGGCGCCGGTGTGATAATCAATGCGCTGCATGACGAACACAGCATCTTTCGGATGGGTGGGTTGCGCAAAGAGCTGCCCGTCGCTTTCTGGACGTTCCTTATCGCCGGTTGCTCGCTGGCGGGCCTGCCGTTCATTACCGCCGGCTTCTTCAGTAAAGACCTGATTATCTGGGCAGCGTTGTCGGCGGAACGAGGACACCCGGGACTTTGGATTGCCGGGATGGTCGGCGCGCTGCTGACTTCGCTGTACATATTCCGGGTGATCTTCCGGGTGTTCTTCGGCCCGTTGGCCACGCCCGTCACCAAGCGGCCGGGCTATGCGATGACGGTCCCCCTCTTGGTGCTAGCTTTCCTTTCAATCGTGGGCGGATACCTGAAACAGCCTTTGCTTGATTTCCTACGTTCGGTTTTGCCGCCGACGATGGAAGCTCCCACCGGCGCTCTGACAGAAACTCACTCGGAGACCATCGCCGTGCTTACGGTCCTGATCGGCATTTATTTTGCCTATCTGTTCCACCTCCAGAAGCGAAGCCTGGCGGAGGCCATGGTTGCCAACCCGGTGGGACGGACCTTGCACCAATGGTGGTTTGCGGGTTGGGGCTTTGACTGGATCTATGACAAAGCCTTTGTGCAACCCTTCACCTGGGCAGCAGAGATCAACAAAAGTGATTTCATCGATGGTTTTTATACTGGCATTGCGCGGCTGAGCGAATTCTTCTACCGCGCGTTGAGCGAAACTCAGACCGGCCGCATCCGATGGTACACCTTCGGGGTGGCGGCAGGGTCGGTGGTTTTTATCGTCGTGGTACTGCTGTCATGATTCTGATAGCTCTCATTGGCATTCTTCTCGCGGCCGGCGTTCTCGCCTGGCTCTCTTCGCGCTGGAGCACGGAGCTTCCGCGCTGGATTTCGCTTATCGCCGCCGTCCTTGATCTCATCCTCGCTGCGGGTATCTGGTTCGGTGGAGGCTCGAGCAGGTCGAACATGTGGTTCGACGAAGTGAACTACAACTGGATCCCCGGGTTCGGCATCCACTTTCATCTTGCGGTGGACGGACTCAGCCTCCTGATGCTGCTGCTCACCTTCTTCCTCGGCATCATGGCCGTGCTCGCCTCCTGGACGGAGATCCGCGAGCGAGTTGGCTTCTTCCACTTCAACCTGATGTGGGTTCTCGCCGGAATCACGGGCGTGTTTTTGGCCCTCGACCTGTTTCTTTTCTACTTCGCGTGGGAGCTGATGCTGGTCCCGATGTATTTTCTTATCGTCATATGGGGCCACGAGCGACGCGTCTACGCGGCCGTGAAGTTTTTCCTGTTCACACAGCTCAGCGGACTGCTGATGCTGATCGCTATTCTGGCGCTCTACTTTATCCACCATCAGGCGACCGGCGTTTACACGTTCGCATATTCCGAACTACTGGGCACGCAGTTAAGCCCCGGCACTGAGCTGTGGATCATGCTCGGGTTTTTTGTTGCCTTCGCGGTGAAGTTACCGGTTGTGCCGCTGCATACCTGGCTGCCGGATGCTCATACCGAGGCGCCGACCGCCGGGAGTGTGATCCTGGCCGGGTTGCTGTTAAAGACTGGCGCGTATGGTCTGATGCGTTTCGTCATTCCTCTTTTTCCCCACGCGGCTCATGAGTTCACTCCCGTAGCTCTAGTCCTGGCCGTGATCGGGATCGTTTACGGCGCCGTAATGGCTTTTTCTCAGACTGATCTCAAACGGCTGGTCGCCTACACCAGCGTGAGCCACCTGGGGTTTGTGCTGCTCGGAATTTTCTCCTGGAACCCGCTTGCGCTCCAGGGCGCGATCATGACGATGATCTGTCACGGTCTGAGCACGGGGGGACTCTTCATCCTAGTCGGCGGCTTACAGGAACGCATCCACACTCGCGATCTCGACAGGATGGGTGGACTCTGGGCCGTGGTGCCACGCTTGAGCGGAGTTGCGCTCTTCTTCGGTCTCGCCTCCCTCGGTCTCCCCGGACTGGGCGATTTCGTCGGCGAGTTTCTCGTGTTGCTGGGTGCTTACCGGATCAGCGTCATTATCACCGTGGTCGCGAGTCTCGGTGTTCTCGCCTCCACCTTCTATGCGCTTCGGATGGTGCAGCGCGCTTTTCAAGGTCCAAACACGCACGGCTGGCAACTGTCCGACCTGACACCACGGGAAGGGCTCATGATGGCGCTGATGATTGCAGGCCTGCTATGGCTCGGATTTTATCCGCAGCCGGTGCTCAATACTTTTAGCCCAGTTATGGACAATCTACAGCGCACCGCACAGGTGTCCACCGTCGCTCGGGGAGACAAACGATGAGTCCAGCCGATATACTCGCCTTGCTCCCGCTCATTCTGATCGGAGCTGGTTCCGTTGTTGTGATGTTCGCTATCGCCTTTAAGCGCAATCATGCGCTTGCGGCCGGGCTGACGCTTGTCGGACTGACATTCGCGTTCGTCTCGATCTACGCCGTCGCGTCCATGGCCCCCCGGCAAGTGATGTCGGTTTTGCTCATCGACCGATATGCGCTCTTCTACATGGGCCTGATCATCGCCTCAGGCGGGGCTGTGGCAGTGCTTTCCTACGGTTACCTCCAAGAGCACGAAGGCCAACACGAAGAGCTGTATCTCCTGCTTCTGCTTGCGACTCTGGGTTGCGCGGTCCTGGTGGCGAGCAGTCACTTTGTTACGTTTCTGCTCGGCCTCGAGATCTTGAGCGTCTCACTGTACGGAATGGTTGCGTATTTAAAAGATCGCAAGCTGGCGCTCGAAGCCGGGATCAAGTATCTGATTCTGGCTTCCGCTTCCGCCGCGTTCCTGCTCTTCGGCACGGCCCTGATTTATGCCGTGGCCGGTACGATGGAGTTCTCGCGCCTACAGGAGATTTCACTCAGCCGATCCGAATCCGCGCTGCTGCTGGCCGGAATCGTGCTCACAATAACCGGCATCGGCTTCAAGCTGGGGGTGGTGCCCTTTCACCTGTGGACGCCGGATGTTTACGAGGGCGCACCTGCGCCGGTGGCGGGATTTGTCGCTACAACCTCCAAGAGCGCGATGGTGGCGCTGTTACTGCGCTATTTTTACCTCTCAGGCGCGATTCAATACCGTGCTGTGTTTTTAGTGTTCGCCATCATCGCGATTGCCTCGATGTGCGCCGGCAATCTACTTGCGCTGCAGCAGACGAATGTCAAGCGGATTCTGGCCTACTCTTCGATTGCCCACTTTGGATACGTACTGGTGGCGTTTCTTGCGGGCGCAACGATAGCGATAGAGGCGGTGAGCTTCTATCTGGTGGCGTACACCGTGACCACACTGGCCGCTTTCGGAGTTGTGACGGTTCTCTCCGGCGCCGATCGCGATGCCGACGATCTGGAGGATTACCGCGGCCTCTTCTGGCGCCGGCCGCTAATGGCCGGTGTTTTCACCGCTGCGCTGCTCTCGCTTGCCGGCATTCCCGCGACCATGGGTTTTCTGGGCAAGTTCTATGTGCTCGCTGCTGGAGCCGCTGCCACCGCGTGGCTACTAATCATCGTCCTCGTTGTCACCAGCGTCGCCGGTCTTTTCTTTTACCTGCGCATTGTCGTGGCTCTATACTCGGCCCCACCAGAGCACGCTCCGATTCAGATGGTATCTCGGGGCGGCGTTTTCATCCTCGCCGTACTCACGATTCTGCTGATATGGTTTGGCGTCTATCCTGCGCCGTTGCTCAACCTGGTCCGAGCAACCAGAGCCGATCTCACTGTTGCCTCATCGCTACCCTAGACACAAACGAGTTCTGGAAGGCAACTCGGTTACCTTATTCCGCCGCGTGGACAACATCCCGATTTCAGAGAGGAGTTGGAGAAGCAGGCCTTCGAAGCAGAGCTGCTACTCCGGTCGCGTTGTCGGAAAAGATTAAACGAGAATGAGCGGAAGCACTTAGAGGAACGGGAGCGGGTTAAGGAGCAATGCGGGCGTCGTAGATAATATCGGCTCTAGGACTGCCCAAATAGTCCATTCACCCTGGAGATCGCGACACAGCCCTCCATCTGGACACACAAAAAGAAAAAACCGGACCTAGGATCCCCCTAAGTTTAAAACCAGCCTCTTTTAGGCACGCCCTTACTTTCTGTTAAACAATGACAATCGCGCGCTGACCACTTGTTTCATTGCGTCAACCGCTGCCGGCAATAATTTGTACGGAACCACCTGATCCCGCTCCTTGGCGAATGCTGTTTCCAAGCCGCGACGCCAGGCGAGGCGCACTTCCGTATTGATGTGAATCTCAGTGATACCAGCCCGAATTGCCCGACTGAGGTCATCATCGTTGGTCCCGGAAGCACCGTGGAGCGTCATAAAGAGCCCGGTCGCTTTCCTGATTTGTGCAATGCGGTCGATATCCAGACGCTTTTGCGCCTCGCCCCGAATCATGCTCCGTGATAAGCCGTGCGTGTTTCCTACCGCGGGTGCCAGGATGTCGATACCGGTTGCGGCGGCAAACTCCTTTGCCTCTTCCGTCGTGGTCAAGGTCAAACCTTGCGGCGCCTCTTCGTGGATTTCAGAACCGGTTCCGATTTCGCCGATCTCTCCCTCGACGAGGATTAAAGGATTGATGGATTTTAAAGCCTCGACAGCTTTTTTTGTTTCCGAAATGTTCTGAGCGAATGGCAGTTCTGAACGGTCAAACACGATCGAATCAAAGCCTGCTCTTGCCGCATTCTCTGCACTGGCAAGCGAGTGCGTATGGTCCGCGTTCAAAAAAATTGGGTAATCATAATCCTGGCGAAGTACCTTCACTACCGCCGCAGCCTCGCGCACCCCATGAAGTCGCGCTCGCCCTCGGAAAGCCCCACGATGACGGGCACACTCAGTGCGCGGGCCGATTCAAAGACCGCCTTCAATCCGGCCAAGTCCGAGATGTTGAAGTGGCCAATGGCAACTTCGTTTTGCTGTGCCTCGCCCAACATTTCGCGAAGTGTTTTCATAATGGCTCCTGGTTACAGTTTAGCCGTGAATCGAGTTTTCGCCGACAGGTTGGAATATACTTCTTTTTCCGATTGGCAATAATAATCTCCTGTTTTGTTTGAAGGTCGACGTAATCCCTCCATGATTTACTTAGACAGATCGCCGGCAATTTGCATGCCACAGCTTCGCTTATGCCACTCTTCCTCAATTTCCGTTAATTTAAAAGGAGTTGAAGATCAAGATCTCGCGCAGCAGCGCTGGTGTCGACCTCCAGTGTCGCCGAAACGGTGCTAACGGGTTGGCAGTTGCCGGCCGATTGATCAGCAGTTGCCGGCCGATTGGCATCTGGCAGCATAGCCAAATCAGTCTTGCCAGTTGAAATCGTCCAGGCCAAAGAAGCGCACACAGTCTTCTCTCCTCGTGAGAACGCTTTCTCTCTTTTACACCCACTCCCAGCGGAGATTTTCCTCCGGCGGCGCCGAGATTTTTTCAGAATAGGATCTTCCGACACGCTATCTTCCGCGTGCAGGGCTAAAGACGATTACCCGAAAAACTGAACTGAAAAGTGGGTGAATGGCGTTTTTATTTTATTGGCATCATCGTTGCTGTCTCAAAGGGAAACACTCATTTGCTCTATGAACGAAAGATCGAGCAACTGAGGACCAACATTGAATCTCTAGGGGAACGACTATGAGTGCATCTTTCATGCGAGCCGTGCAAGCGGTGAAGGCAGGTGGCGCGTTCGTGTTGACGAGTCTTTCAGTGCCCGATCCCGGTCCCGGTCAGGTACGGATAAAATGCTTGTGGTGTGTGTGGCGGCGATAATGTCGCACGGCTTGGACTGCAGGGCGTGCAATTGCCGCGTGTACCCGGTCATGAAATCGCCGGCTTGATCGACGCTGTTGGACCGGGTGTAACTGTGTGGAAGAAGCACGAGCGTGTCGGCGTGGGCTGGCACGGTGGCAGTTGTCTGGTTTGCGATTACTGCTGTCAAGGAGATTTCGTGAATTGCGTTAAACGCAAAATTGCCGGTGTTTCAT
>Ga0081455_10001368_pt1 | contig 30124 bp, 24 predicted proteins | sample TabmetS3T2R1_FD_70207 | JGI IMG/M metagenome (GOLD analysis project Ga0081455, IMG submission 70207) | Tabebuia heterophylla rhizosphere microbial communities from the University of Puerto Rico - S3T2R1 | ecosystem: Host-associated > Plants > Roots > Rhizosphere ... | reverse complement strand
TCGGCGGTGCCGCGGCTGAGGATTTGATCCCTGCAACGCGAAACAAATACTCAGGCCCGTTGGTTGTTGGAGAGGATTTGTTGCAAATCGAAATTGGTGAAAGTGTTGAAGCTCGACGGTTCGAGCATTGAATGGCTTATTACCCTTGAACGACGATGCGCGGACTAGAACCAGCCAAATCAAATTCGCTGGATTGGAATTATTTCCGCATCGTCGGGGTAGGTATAATGAGGATGCAACCGGAGGTTTATATCCAAATGTCCTTCCGGATCGCCTTTATTTGTTCTATGCATGACATTCCAGTTGGCCGTCTCCAGGTCATTCTCGTAACAAATCCAGCGCATAGCGAGACCCGTGATTTGTGAAAGTGACTGCAGTATTTGTTCCCGGTAAGCTGGCAGACAAAATCTAACCTCATCAATTATACAATCTTTGCCGTTGCGCAGGGATTCCATGAGCGCGGTCAGGCCGCTATCGTCGGCCAGTAGGTTGGTAAAAACTTCCGCTCCGGTTTCCGTTTTCAATCGTTCCGATAAATAGGTTTTTCCGGAACCGGACAAGCCAATGATAAAGGTAAGTTGTGCCATTTGCTTGAACTCCCTACCACGCGCGATACATCACCTCCAGGACGCGCCTGCGGGTTTCGACGTTATCGATCCCGAGGGCTCGGAGTTCTGCACTGCAGATGTGCCTGCAAAAAGCGATCACGGCCTGGTTGATAATCATGGCTTTGCCGTTCATGGTCCGATGGCCGGTTAGCCGACCATGGCGCAGAAAGACCGTTTCTTCGGGATGGTAAATTAGATCGTAGAAGCCCACAGCTTCGGGAACTGAAGCAGCGATCGCCATTGAGACTTTATTATTCGCTTCAACTTCGGCGCTGGCGAGCACGCTCCAACGCCGTTGTATTTCCACATCGAGGCCAGAGAAGTTCCGCAATACCGGGGCCTGCGCCGGGGCGAGCGACGAGAAAGGCTCTAGGTTAGTCACCTCGTCGCGGGACATCCTACGCACACCTCCTTGGCCCTTTGTTGTGCTGTTGAGAATCAGTCGAACTTTCGACGCCCAGTCGGAGACGTTCACTTCGTCAATCGCTATTGCGTTGCGACCTAAGTTCCGGAGTTCTGCAGCGAGCGAACCCGCATGGTCCTTGGTTCGGTTAGCGATCACAAGCTTCCCGCTCTCCAAGTAGTCGGACACGTGAAACGCAACGGCGCGCGCGGAACCGCCGGCGCCTAAGAGCAACACGTCGATTCCCTTAAGCGACTTCACAAAAGCTTCTTTTCGTCCTGGTTGCGACGTCAGAACGCTTTCGACGAAACCGTCGCCATCGGTATTGTAGCCGATAAGCTTACCTTGCGGATTCCGGACGACGGTGTTAACGGCTCGAATACGTGCCGCGCCCGGATCGAGGTCGTTCAAGAACTCCATGATGTTGAGTTTGTGCGGAACAGTGACGTTCATGCCCATGAAACGATGGCAGTTCCGCAGAACGGAAACGAGCTCGTGGAGACGGGACGAATCGACGTCAAAGGGCAAATAGATTGCGCTCATACCCAAATGAGCGAAGGCCGCGTTCCACAGGGCAGGACTCTTCGAATAGTGCGAGGGTGTATCGCCTATGACGCCGGTTATTCGCCGGTCGCCGATGGCACCGGCGTCGAGCCGGTTGTTGATGCAGTTTTGAATAGCCGTAAGGTCGCTGTTAATAGTCATCGCGTTCCCTGCGACACGCAAGAGTTGCATGCCGAGAGTTAGGTACTGAAAGGATTGACCCCAAGGAAAGCGCTAATGAACTGGTTTAATCGTCAGTTTATCGTCGGCAAAACTAAGGACGGATTTTTTGTCGTTGATAATGGTTTCTAGAGCAACCTCCCGCCCCCATAACTGCCGTAGATATTGAAGGGTCTTTTCGGCGTATTCTAGCTGGAGGTCGCGTCCGTCATGACTGTGTTTAAGAAAGAGACAACGGGTATTGCCGTAATCAGCGTCTTCGATCTTGATAACCGGAATGGTACCCGTACCGACATTTTGAATCAGGGTGTCTTTGATCGCTTGCCAGCTGTCTTCGTCGGCCACCCGGCTGATAACCTTCTCGTTGCCGCGCGACTTGTACTCGAAGAGATTGAGCTCGCGGATCAACCCTTCGGTCAAATAACGCCGCAGGAAGGAGCTGTCTCGTTCGACTTCGCGCACTTCAAAGAGTTTTTCCCGGGCATTCTTTTTCTTCGGTCCGTATTCTTTTTCTTCCTCAGGATCCGGCTTGCTCCAACGCCTTTCGATATCTTCCCAGACCTTCATGCCGATATGATAGGGATTGAGCCCGCCGGGGATGGGACTCAAAACCTGCGTATGCCGAATAAGAAATTCAATCTTAAGGCTCTGGGGGAGGTCCAAAGCCTCAAGAATGCGTTTGTGCCAAAAGCTCGCCCAGCCTTCGTTCATGATCTTGGTTTCAATCTGTGGAATAAAATACTGGGCTTGTTCGTGGACGATGGTGAGCAGGTCTTTTTCCCATTCCGCGAGTTGAGGATTGTGGTCGCGAATAAAAAGCAGGATATCTTCTTCCGGTTCAACCGGAATCTTGGCCAAATCGGGTGATACCCACTCCTTGCGCCGGTGGACGGATTGAAACGGGTCGTCCGGAGGTTTCGAATCGCGGAGCTTGGCTTCTTTTTGCTCTACTTCGGTTTGCTTCCGAATCGAAAGATTCCGTCGGCATTGAAGAGAAAGGGCATGAGCGGCGTCCAGAATGCGCTCCACTTTCTCCAGTCCGATGCTCGGATCCTCGACATAATGACGCACACGGTTCGCGTGCGCTTTGAAGGTTTCGATCGTGAATTCCGACCGAATCGTTCTGAAAGTGAAGTTGTTTTTAAAAAAATCGTTGTGGCCGTAGACATGCGCCATGGTGAGGACTTGGAGCGCGAGGGTATTGTCACGCATGAGATAGGCGATGGAGGGGCTGGAGTTGATCACCATCTCGTAGGGAAGCCCGCTCAAGCCGTAATCATAGAGAGTTTTTAGTTTCTCGTAAGCCTTGCCATAGGACCAGTGGGAATAATGGGACGGCATGCCGGAATAGACCATATACGAGAGCATCTGCTCGTGATCGCAGATCTCGAATTCCTGAGGATACGGATCGAGGCCAAATTCTTGGACCCGATCCGTAATCCGCAGGTTCCACTCTTGAAGATCTTCGATGGTGAAGGCTGCGGCCATGGACGGTGAAGCTAAGCCGCGTCGTCGCGGACGCGGTCTTTAGTGAGAAAGGTTTTGAACGAAGGCCAGATATCCTCTTTGCGCTGAATCTGCACGGTTTGGAAGTTAGGTTCCTGGATCTGCGAAAAAAACTGGATCATGCTGCTGCCATAGTATCCCGCCCCCAAGGGTTTGATCTCGCCGTAACCAAAGAGATTTGAGACCCGTGCCAGCTCCGTAGCCGCTTTGAGTGCGGCGGGATTGTCGGACTCGAAATTATCGCCGTCGGAACAGTGAAAGGAGTAAACGTTCCAAAGGCCCGGGTGATACCTCTCGTAGATGATTTCCAGCGCTTTATTGTATCCTGACGAGATGAAGGTACCACCGGATTCGCCTTTGTGGAAGAATTCTTCTTCGGTCACCTCTTGCGCCTCGGTGTGGTGCGCGATGAAGACGATTTCGACGTTTTCATAGCGGGTGCAAAGAAATCGATAGAGGAGAAAAAAGAAACTTCGCGCCAAATATTTTTTCATCGTGTCCATGGAGCCGGAAGTGTCCATAATGCAGAGCACGACGGCATTGGACTCGCGGCGGGCCTCCGTCACGGTATGATGATACCTGAGGTCATCCTTGTGAAAAGGAAATCGCTCGCCGTGCAAACTAGCGACGTCCGCTCGCTGGGAGGCTTTCTTCCGTTTGACTCTGGAGCGCGCTGTGCGTTTTTTGTCTAGACGAACACGGATGCCCTTTTTTCTAAATCCCTTGTGACGAAACTGTCGCTCCACTTCCATTTGACGCAGGTTTTTGCGATCCAAGTCCGGGAGTTCTAGGTCTTCAAACATGACCTCGACGAGCTCGTCCAAACTGACCTCGGTTTCATAGTAATCGACGCCGGCCTGGTCACCGGCCTGATGACCTTGGGCGCCTTCTTTGCCCTTGCCAACGGTTTGGCCGGGCTGGAGTTCGCCGTCACCGCCCTGGCCGACTCCCGGAACATTCTCGCCGTAGACAAATCGGTACTCCTTCACCCCTCGTATCGGCACCTTCACGATCCGATTACTGTCCTTACCGATGATTGATTCTTCAGCGATGATATCGGCGATGTTATTGCGAATTGCTTCACGTACTTTTTGGCGATGGCGCAAGCGGTCGCCCGCGCTGCGGTCGCTTCGCTGCCCAGATGAGGGGTGGTAGGGGCGAAAAATCGTTTCCATATCAGTGCTGCGAATTACCAAGTCGACGAAGCCGCTGTGGCAAGGCTAATCTTTCCACAGATTGTTCGCCGCATACTTGAGAATCATATCGACACAGCTATGGCAGTAGCCGCGGTCGAGAAGATTTTTCACCATTGTGTTGTATTTCTCCGATTGCTCCTCGTCACGCATCCTCGCCTTGGTGATGACCCGGCTCAGATCTCTGACCGACGTGATGAGCTTTTTCTCTATGGCCTCTTTCAGGGGCTCATAGCTCCGGTAGTCGATCTTCTCACCCCTGCGATTGGCTGCCCAGAGATAGGCGATGACTTCTTGGCGGAAGCCGTCGGCCGCCGAGCCAATGATGGCGATCTGTTCCTCGATGGATTTCATGAAACCCTCGTCCGGATTCAGCTCTTCCTTCGTGTTGCGATCCTTCACCTTGCTCTTGTTTACATAGGCTTCGGCATGATCGAGATAGTTCTGGAACAATACCTCCGCCTGTTCCTGGTAGGAATAGACGAACGCACGAGTAATCTCTTTTTCGAGGATTTCGAGGTACTCCTTGTGCAAGGTATCCTGGAGAAATTCCAGATACTGCTTCCGTGTATCATCCGACAGGTCGGCCTCTTTGACCATATTCACCAACGCTTCGCGCACGTTTATCGGATTGATGCAATTGCCGGCGGTGTTATCCGAGAGTGCATTATCCAAGGCCTTCATGATGAAGCGCGTCGAGATGCCGTTCATCCCTTCCCTCTTGGAAGCGTCTCGTAGCTCTTGGACGTCGACCTTCTTGGTTCGTCCCTTCTCGACGACTTCCTCGCCGTTGTAAAGCTTTAACTTGGTCATAAGATCGCACTTGTTGGTCGGCTCGAGGCGCGACAGGATCGCGAACATCGAGGCAATCTCCAGAGTGTGAGGGGCCACGTGAGCACGGAAGTCCGAATTGCGGATGATCTTCTGATAAATCTTGACTTCCTCCGACAGGCGCAGGTTGTAGGGTACGCGCACGACAACGATGCGATCAAGGATCGCCTCGTTGGTGTGATCCGACTTGAACTTTTGCCACTCCGCTTCGTTGGAATGGGCGACAATCACGGTGTCAACGTAGACCAGACCATGTCGGCCCGGGGCAGGAACGACCTTTTCCTGAGTCGCTGTGATCATGCAATGCAGATATTCGATCTCGTTCTTAAAGACCTCGATGAATTCTACCATCCCGCGATTACCGATATTCAACGCTCCATTCAGTTCCAGCACCCGAGGATCACCTTCGGAGTAAAGATCTAGTTTGGAAATGTCCTCGCTGCCGATCAGCACCGAGGTGTCCTGATTGTTGGGATCCACCGGCGGAACGACGCCGATGCCGATCCGCGATCGTTTGGAAAACTCCACCGTGAACACCGGAAACTCCTCGTACTTGCCGCCGAACTCTTCTCGTAACCGAAAACGGCAAACCGGGCAGAGATCTCCCTCCACGTGAACGCCCAGCATCTTCTCAAATTCTTTTCTCAAATGGCGCGGTATCAGGTGAAGGGGTTCTTCAAACATCGGGCAGCCTTCGATGGCATAGATAGGATCGCTTTCTTCCAATCCCCTGTGCAGTTTCTCGACCAACGAGCTCTTTCCAGAACCGACCGGCCCCATCAGGTACAGAACCTGCCGGCTTTCTTCGCCCTTGAGCGACGCTGCATGAAAATAGCGTACGATCTGGGAAATGGTTTTTTCGATCCCGAAGAACTCGTCGGCAAAGAAATCGTAGACTTTGATCGATTCGTCCTTGTACAGGCGCTTGACGTGGGGATCGCCGCTTTCGTGGATGTCTCTGACGCCAGCCTTCATGATTCTGTCGTAAAGACGGGCATGCGATAATTTGGCGGTAGTGGGATCTTCCTTGACCTTTTCGAGATAGCCCAGGAGATTGCCCCGCCAAGATCTAGAAAGGTGAAGATCTCGGTCCTTCTTGATAAGCGTTTCGAATTCCGTGTTATGGTCCATTCCAGCAGCCTCCCTTTGCTAAAGTGAATTCCGTATTTGCGGACACGTCGCTTGCCACCGACGGGAACATCGATGGCTCTGGCAAAAATAATAAGCGGTGACGGTGGAAATGAGGTAAGCCGGTGAAAGCACTATTTTAGTTTCGCGCATCACCTTGAGATAAGAAATAGAAATAAGAGGGGGTCGATCTAGGAATACCGTCAGGAGAGATTCGGAAATGTTTCAAGGCTTGCGTTCGACCTCCTCTTGTTACTTTTCTGGTCGGCCAGCCAACTTATTTCTTTGACCTTTAGACGACATCAAAGAACTGTTTATTCGGTTCACCCGTTTCTTGGGTATATTGAACCGTTATTTGAGAGGAAAGTCAAGAAAATTCCTCGTAAACAAACCAGTCAATGGCAACGATTCCCCCGTATTATCATCAGCGCTTTTGTTTGTTACAATGCGTCAAAACCAAAACCTGTCTCGGAGAAATCTTGCGGGAGAAACTCGCCCCATGCACGAGGAGTCTTTGCATATTGAACCTGGCCTTCGTTGGTACGCGATACAGACGAAGGCCAACAAAGAGAAGGAAGTTGAAAAACGGCTTGCCGATCTCCGTATCGAAGTCTTCTTACCGTGGATGCGAACGCGGCGGAGAATAGGCAGTCGGTTTCACTGGGTTCTCGCTCCACTTTTTCCGGCCTATCTTTTTTGTCGGCTCGATCTTTTGGAATCCGGAAAAGCGGCTCGCTACTCTCCAGGGGTTAGAGATTTTCTCAAGTTCGGCAACCACATCGCTGAGGTCGGAGGCGAGATTGTTGCGGCTCTACGAGAGCGCTGCCCAGGGGGCATAGCCCAAATCGAACTTGTATCGGTAAAGCCGGGCGATCCAGTCAAAATCAATGAGGGGCCGTTTTCCGGGCTTGAGGCGATCTTTGAGAAAAAAATGAAGGGCAGTGAGCGCGTCGCGGTCTTGCTCGATATTTTGGGTCGCCAAACGCGATTGGTCCTGCCGAGTGAAACTATCGAAAAGAAATAGCCTAGCGATTCGTGTGTCCCTCTATCTGGGAAAATTTGACTCTGCCAGTTATCCAGTCGCTACCCCGCCTTTGAATGGTGTAGTTCCACTATCCTTCGCTGGACTACTATCCTCCGCGTCTTGACACAGCTCGGCGGGCCTTGATAAATGCCTCTGCGGCGATAGATCCAGGATTCCGCCCAGAGGAGGCTTCATGGGTAAACAACCGTGGCGACGACAACTGCTGCTCGCGACTATAGGGCTCATCGCGCTCCTGCTCGTCGGTGGAACTCTAGTTGCTTCATTCCAATGGATTTCTAGACCGTTTCCCGGTTTTTTCTTGCACGAAAACCTAATCGTCGGCCCTTATTCTCTCCCCAGTTGGAGCGGTGGATTGGCAGGAGTGCGCGCCTTGGACCGCATCGTCGCCGTCAACGGTCGATGGTTACAAGAGCGCAGCGAATTGTACGATCTGGTTAAGAGTGCACGGGCCGGCTCCAGTTTCCGTTACCGCGTCATTCGAGATTCGCAAACACTGGAGTTTGTAGTCCCTTCAATGACTCTATCTTTGCATGATTGGTTTCTGAGTTTCGGTGTTTATGTAGTGATGGGAATTGCATTTCTAATAATCGGCGTGACGCCCTACTACTTTCGCGCTTCCTCTCCGGCAGCGATACCGCTCGGCTTTATGGTTATGGCGGTTTTTGTCTGGTTTGAGACGACGTTCGATTTCATGACCGCTGGAGTACTGCCAAAGGAAATGCGAATCTTTGCTTTGACCCTAACTCCAAGCGCGGCCGTTCACATGGCGTTGTTGCTAAAGACCGGCAAACCTCTGCGACGATCTCATCCAGTTTATCTTGTCTGCATCTATGGTATCGCTCTTTTCCTCGGCGGATTGAACAGCTTGACGTTTTTTGGCCGGGCAGAGACTTGGATCTATATTTTTCGCGTTGGGTATGTTTTTACGTGTGTCGGCGCCCTGGTTTTTTTAGGCATCATCTGGTCGGCATTGCGTAGCTCATTGGCCGATTTAGAGCGGTCGCGTCTTCGCGTGATGTTCGTCGGCGCTCTGCTGGGATTTCTGCTTCCCACGCTCAGCACGGTGCTTACCAGTTCCTTTCAACTAGCCATTCCCTATAACGTTGCGTTAGTGCCAACGGTTTTCTTTCCCCTTTCCGTTGCCTATGCGCTCTTAAAGTACAGCCTCTTTGATCTCGGCAACGCCTTGAAGGTTGGATTAAGCCGGATCGCGCTGACGGCGTTCTTGTTGGCAATGTACGCCTTGGTGGTATTCCTCTTAGCCCCCTGGGCGGGAACCGAGAGTGATCCCTTTGTTCCGTTGTTTTTCTCCGTCCTTGTCGTGGTTGTTTTCAATCCCTTGCTGCGTTGGATTGAAGCAGTGGTGGATCGATATATTTATCGCCAGGACTACGACCCTGTAGGTGTCGAAGAGGAGGTTAGTTTGTTTCTCCGCTCCTTGGCTCCTCCGCGAGTACTTGCGACGGGCTTTATTCAGAGGGTGAGAGGCCGAATGGGCATTGAGTCAGTGAGTCTCACCTACGGCCGGAAGGAGACCGACGAGCCTCTAATGGTCGCTCCGGATGGAGTCGAGCAGGATGGAGCAGATGTTGTCGACGGCGTACGTGCGCTAACAGCGGGTCAAGGCAGCCTCTATCACCATGGAATATCCCGTGGTGAAGTAACCACCAATCCCCTGTTCCGGGAAAAACGCGCCGCTCTATTAGCGCTTTTCGATCGATGGAGAACGGAGCTTCTGGTGCCGCTTGTCTTTGAACGGGAGGTCCGGGGATTCGTTTCTTTCGGCGCGAAGCGATCGCGGAGAGAGTACAGTGCTGAAGATCTTCGCTTATTGGTCATTTTGTCAGATCAGCTCGCTCTTTCATTAGAAAATGGACGACTCTATGAAGAGTCGGTGAGGGCCTATGCCAAAGCGGAGGCGACCAATAAGCAATTGATTGAAATGGATCGGGTGAAAAAACAGTTCGTGGCCAATATCTGCCACGAACTCAGGACGCCGGTGAGCGCGATCGTCGGCTATGCCGAAGTATTGTTGTTGAATCCGCATCTCAACGGAGAGGGACGCGATGCCTTGAATCGTCTGGTCAACAACGGCCAGGAGTTGTCAGATCTAATGGACCATCTGATGAATTTTTCGCGCCTAGAGGGGGACACGTCAGTCGCCCAGTTCGAGGTGGTCCAACTTAAGGAAATCTTGCTCGGGCTAGAGATGATGACTCAAAGGTTGATTCGAGAACGACCAATCCAGTTTGGCATCAACATGGAATCGACTATCGATACTATTGAAAGCGATGCGCAAAAGCTGCAACAAATTTTAATGCAACTCTTAACCAACGCGCTCAAGTTCACCGAAAGAGGTAGGATCGATCTTACAATTCAGGTTATCAACGAAGAGGGAAAGGATTTCGTGAGGATAGCCGTTGCCGACACGGGTATAGGGATCAAGAGGGAGGATCAGGAGATTATTTTTGAAGATTTTCGTCAGCTCGACGGTTCTTCAACTCGACACTACGGCGGTACCGGATTGGGACTGGGTCTTGCCAAGAAACTCGCGGCAGCGCTGGGCGGCTCGATTCAAGTTTGGAGCGAAGTCGGAGTAGGGAGTGTATTTAGCTTGTTACTGCCGGTGAAAAGTTCATAATCGCGGAAGCAAAGCAGGTATTTGTCCTACTGGCGGTGGCATTAAACTGATTTCGCCGCGTCCTGAGCTGTCGCTAAGGTCAAGACAGCTCAGGGGAAAGGAAGACTTCAATATGCCTCAGTTACGTCGATTGGCGATCACTGCCGAAGATCCGGTCAAATTGGCTGCGTTCTATCAGGAGGTGTTTGAGCTTAGTCAAATCGGCGAGGCTGAAGGTGCGGTTTTTCTTTCTGACGGAACGTTCAATCTCGCTCTGCGACCGGAAACCGGTGGCACAGCGACCGGTCTAAAAGCCTTAGGTTTCGACAGCGCGCGGATCGAGCCGATTCGCATGAAATTAGCACGGACCGCGAATGCTGACCAAAGCGTGGTTGAACGCCACGCGAATACCGGGATCGAGTATGAAATGCACGACCCGGATGGCAACCTTATCGGTCTTCGTACACAGGCTTTTGATGTATCGTCTCGGCAAAGATCTGTGCCGATTCGTCATATCGCTCTTTACACCCCGCACCCGCAGCGGCTCGCCGATTTCTACTGTCATGTCTTAGACATGAAAGAAGTCGAACGGACAGACCGATCATCGATTTTTGTTTCGGACGGGTATTTGAACCTGGCCCTCTTGTACCAGCGAAAAGAAGAGCCTATCGGGCTCAATCACTTCGGCTTTCACGTCAAGAGCAACGAAGAAATGCAAACGAGAGCGGAGAAAGCCGGCGTTCGGCGCGGCGGGGCACGGCCGGACCGAATTCCTTTTGCGGAGTACCGTGTTCATGACCCTGAAGGCAACGGCATCGACATTTCGTAAAAGGGCTGGCATGTGTAAGACCACGACTAAAGGTCAAACCGTTTCAATCGCTTAGTTCAATCGTTTCCAAGGCTCGACATTTTGAACGGCTTGAACTCTGCCATGAACAGCGACGAATTTCTAAGCGAAATCTTGGTGCCGGTGCATGAATTCTGCAGGTTCCTTGATGCTAACCCGCCGGCGTACTGTTATATTCCCCTGCGCACGGATGAACAACGTATTCGAGTGATGAAGAGTCGCTTGTTCAATGAACTGCGGGCAGCGGAGCTATTCGGTACGTGGTTAAGGACGACGCCGGAGTTAGATGTCAAAGCGACGATGGCGGAATCTGCGCACGAAGAAATGGTGCATGCGGAACTTTTATCCAAGCGCATCCGCGATCTGGGCGCAGAACCCTTTGACTACAAACCGTTGCCGGCGCAGATCGCCATGTTTAACGCGATGGAAGGGCTCAATGAGACCTGCGAGCGGATCGCCGGGCTCTCTCTCGCCGGCGAAACCGTGGCCAACTATCTGATTCAGATGTGCCTTAAGTCGCCGGACGTCCCCGAGTGGATCAAACAGCCATACCGGCGCATTACCCAAGACGAAGAGGGGCACGGCAGCGCGCCGCGGGAATTTCTCAAGCGCTATGCGACGACCGAAGAGCGGCAGGATCGTACGCGTCGCGCGGTCGCCATGCGGATGGTTTTGTTTCGCGAATATCTGGCGAGCTTGGACCGCTGGGCGACGGGCAAAGATCGGTGGTAGATTTGATGAAGCGGTCATGGCTTTGGCCTTGAAGCACAACCGTTTATATCCAAACGAATTCTTGAGGAGGAACAATGAAGCTACTTTTTTTCGATGATTTCAAATTAGGCGTGATGAAGGGGGACCGTGTGGTTGACGTGTCGCAGCTCGTCCGCGAGATCCCGCACACAGGGCCGCACGACTTGATCAGCGGTCTGATCGAGCGCTTCGCGGATTACCGCAGCACCTTCGAAAAAGCGGCTGCCGCCGGCACGGGCGTGTCGTTGTCCAGCGTAAGGATCCGGCCGCCGCTGCCGAGGCCCGTCAACATCGACGCCATGGCGGTAAACTACATGGAAGATGGCACACGCAAGGAGCCAGCGCCCATCAACGCCTTCCACAAGTCCCCGGGCTGTGTCATCGGCGATAATGACACGATGATATTACCCGACGTGCCCGCCACCATCTTCGAAGGCGAAGCGGAGCTGGCGCTGGTGATTGGCAAGCGTGCCGCCAACGTGCCTGCCGCGAAGGCGATGGAATATGTCTTCGGCTATTTGAACTTCATCGACGGATCGGCGCGTGGTCTACCGCCTGCCGGCAATACGTTTTATCAGATGAAGTCGCGCGAAACCTTCGCGCCCATGGGCCCATTTATCGTGACGGCCGATGAAGTGAAGGACCCACACCATCTCCAAGTGCGGCTGTGGGTGAACGGAACCTTGATGCAGGATTACAACACCAGTGACATGGCGCACAAGATCCCACGCTGCATCGAATGGGTCACCTCGATCCATCCGTTAGAGCCGGGCGATGTCCTGGCACTGGGAACGAACCACCGCGGCCTTAACCCATTCCAAGACGGGGACCTTGTTGAGCTCGAGACCGAGCCGCTCGGCCGGTTGCACGTAAAGATCCGCGATGATCTAAAGCGCACGTGGGCAAGGGAGACGCGCCTCCAGCGGCAGGAAAAAGGCTTGGAGGCACCCACACCGCAACTTACCGGTAAGTACGCCAAGCCCACGGCATAGGCTCCGATCTAGAGGTTCCACAAACCGGGCACTCGCATGTGGTTGAGCTCTGTCATTTTTTCCTAGTTCGCTGACCCGGAGGACGCTAGGCTATGCGCGACGGCATGCATTCATCGTTGAGAAGCCAAAGAAGAGCCTTTGAACGCTCGCGGAAAAGCGTGTCCTAATGCTACTCTCCTCGTTCAAATGAATTCAAAACTTCTAATTTGGTCGTTCTTTTTTCTTTTTCTACTATCAGGCTCTGCTGCCGGCGCGGACGATACTGAATCAGCGGACAAACCAAAGGCCGATTCACCGCTGATTCGTAAGACTTATACCCTTCAAGACAGACTGAGAGTTTTAACCCGCGAAAACAACGCAGGGAAAGTTCAATATCTAGCAACCAGAACGCCAATTTCCTTCATCTAATACGAATGAGTTGATAGCTGCTATCTTTATGGCACGGACCGGCCACAGACTATCTTTGTCCGCTGTAGGCCGATAACCCATGTGGTTTGGAAAGTACTTGTTTTTGATCCCGGGTTGAATCAAAGGCGACTTCTTGCCAAACAATTTGTACATGCAGCGGATCGACTTTCGAGCTTTCGGGAAACATGGGAAGCAAGCATGAAGCGATAGGCCGCGACATTCAAGAATCGAATCGCTGCTATTTCAAACGGACATCGGAGACGGCACAGCGTGCTTAATAAACATCTCGTAGGGGCGACTGGCGCGCTTCTCTGCCTCCGCCTCGTGACTGCTTTTCTAATCGAGCTCACACCGCAAGAGGCGTACTATTGGAATTACGCTGTGCATCCCGCGCTCAGCTATTTCGACCATCCACCGATGGTGGCCTGGGTGATTGGCGCCGGCTACCTTTTACTCGGCAAGAGTGAACTCGGAGTAAGGATAGGCGGGTTCTTGGTCACCCTTTTTTCAACGTGGCTCCTCTATGCTTTGGGTAAGTTGTGGTTCAGTAAGAAGGTAGGGCTCTGGGCTGCTCTTCTCTTTCAGTTGATACCGCTGTTCTTCGTTTATGGTGTGCTGATCACGCCTGACGTACCGCTGACCTTTTTCTGGTTGCTGACGCTTTACCTTTTTTCGATCGCCATCCGCGAGGATCAAAAGTGGGCGTGGTACCTGGCCGGAGCAGCGCTAGGGCTTTGCATGCTCTCCAAATATACGGGAGCTTTCCTAGTTCCTTCCGCGTTTCTATTTCTCATTTTCGATCATCGTTATCGTCAGTGGCTGCTGCGAAAGGAGCCTTATCTTGCTCTGATTATCGCACTGATTGTCTTCGCACCGGTGATTGTTTGGAACATACAGCATGACTGGACGTCATTTGTCTTCCAAGTGGGCGAGCGGCTGAGCGAAGAGACTAGCCATCCACTACGGCAGTTGGGGGAATTTCTTCTCATACAGCTCGGCGCGACTTCTCCGATGCTATTGGTCGGGCTACTGCTGAGTTCGGCGATTCCGGTCTCTTTAGGAATGAAGGATCGGCGTGTGAAGTGGAGATTTTGTTTTCTGTTTTCAGCTCCACTGCTCGTCTTCTTCCTGTTTTATAGTACTCGCTCTTCGGTAAAGGCCAACTGGACACTCCCCGGATATCTTTCTCTCCTGATGATCGCGTATCCTGCCTATCGCTATCTTCGTTTCAACAGCGGAGCCAGGACGAGAATCGTTGCGCGCTATTGCTTGTTAGTTTGTTTCTATGCTGCGCCGATCACTTATATCGCTGCCGTTTATCACGCAACAGTAACGATCCCTAGGATTACCGTGCACCACTGGACCACCGGTTGGAAAGAGTTAGGTAAGGTCGTCGAAAGGGAGGCGACAGATTTTGAAGCCAAATCCGGCAGAAAGGTCTTTATCCTTGGCATGGACACGCATTATCTGGCTGCGGCTCTCTCATTCTACACCGATGGCACTCAGAAAGTTTTCTCGCGGAACCTGGTGGGAAGAAGCGCTCGAGGCTTCGATTACTGGACACCAAAGATCGACCCTGTAGGTCTCAACGCGTTGGCGGTAGACCTTCAGGCTCCAGACCTTGAGAAACTGGCAAAATACTTTACCCGGGTTGAAAACGGAGGACGGATACCGGTGATGAAGGGTGATAGGATTCTCTACCGTGTCTATCTGGTGAAGTGCTTTGGTTATCGCGGGAACGCATCCTAGTTGGGATAGAACTAGTGCGAAAAGGGCACGATCTAGACGAGCCGATCTGAGCCGAAGTCGAGAGGCTAGATAACAAGAGGTGCATATGAACCTGCCCCTGCCTGAAGCCGATGCCGCTACGACGGCCGAAGTGCGCGACTGGCTTGACCGCTTCGCCGCCTGTGTGCGTGAGGTAGACTATGCGGCGGCACGTCCGTTCTGGCATCCCGACATCGTGATCTTCGGCACCTACCGGGAGCTGGTAAAAAGCCTGTCGGCATGGACCGAGCGGCAATGGGACAATGTCTGGCCGCGCACGGCGGAGTTCCGCTTCGATCTGGCGCAGACATTGGTCATGGCCTCGCCAGACTGCGCGATGGCGGTTGTGATCGCGCCTTGGACCAGCACCGGGTTCTATGAGGACGGCATGCCCTTCGATCGCCCGGGTCGCGCTACGATTGTGCTGGCGAGACAGCCGGACGGGCATTGGCTCGGTGTGCACTCGCACATGTCGCTGGGGCGCGGCGTGCCTCAGGAAAGCTATGGGAAAAGGGCGGTAAAGGCACGCTAGAGCGTGCTAGCAATCCATTCGAGCGACGGTATCACCTATACAGGCGGTCGATGTAGCCGGTGCTTTCCAGGTCCTTCAGAAAACTGATGTCTGTAAACTCGTTCGGCTTGACCTGTCCAGCCCTGGGATTTTTTGCTTTCAACTGGTCTAGAAACAGTTGGATGCCGGGTTCTGTCGGGTAGGGAACCCGTCGCGTGAGCTTGAGGACGATTTCATTGTAGGCTTCTTCGATGGATTTGTCGTCTTTGATCGCGAGATACTTCTGTAAAATGTTTTGGGCGCCTCTCGGATTGGTAAGATTATAGTGGACCGCTTCAACATAGGCGCGCATGAACCGGCGCACGGTGTCGGGTTTTTTCTTGATGTAGTCGCGGGTTGTGGCGACCCCGTTTTGCTGCCATTCGACATCAAGCTTGGTGAAGTCGAGCAGCGCGCGAAGACCCAACTCCTTGGCCTTGAGGGTTTCGGGCGCTTGCAGAAGGGTCGCCTGGAGCGCATTCGTTTGCATCGCTGCGAGGCGCGCGGGAATGGAGCCGGCTTGGACGTAGGTCACATCGTTTTCTTTGATGCCCAATTTGTCCAAGACCGTAACGGCGGCGGCGTTGTCAGCACTGCCGATCCGGCTGACGCCAAACTTCTTTCCTTTCAATTCCTCCACTTTCTTGATTTGGTCGGTAACAAAAAGGACGTAGGGAAAACGATTGGCGGCGCCGGCGATAATCACGGCTCCGGAGCCGGCTAGGTTGCTGGTGATCACGGCGGAAGCGCCGGCGTGAACGATCGGTGTTTCCCCGCCCACGAGCGCGGCTACGGCCAGCGGGGCGCCGACGAGGAGCACCAATTCGACGTCGAGACCATGCTTTGCATAGTAGCCCATCTCTTTAGCTGTCCAGACGCTTGCTTGAGTCGGAGCGATTACGGTGTATGCGACGCGAAGTTTTTCCAACGGGGCTTGTGCCCAGGCGTAGGGCTGTGTCAGTAACGCTATTACCATCGCGCAGAGAAATGAAATCAGTGGCCGGACGGATCGGTGACTCATGTCTGTTTCTCCTTGAACTAGATTGCCAATGTACTGATGAAAGAAGCACGGAGTCAGCCTTCCTGTTTTGCATACTCACAGCGCGGGCAGACTGGAGGAGAGATTGCTACCAACACCGGCCAACCACATTCATTGCAACTTACCACCGGCTCTCCTAGCATTCCCCGGACCATTGACCCGCAGCGCCTGCCACCGCACGGTCCGGTGCCAACACCGGTACGTTTGCTTACCTGCTCGAAGGTCTTAGCCCCAGCCTGAATGGCTTTGAGCACGGTACCTTTACGAATCTTGTTGCAGAGGCAAGCCGGTTTAAGGTTCTCGATGACCGCCTGCGCTCTGAGTTTTTGTTGTAACTCGTCGATGGCGAAATGCCTTTCGTTTGTTGTGAATACCTCAGCAGTGTAGCACAATTTTGCGCCAAGCTAATTACCTGACGCCGATGACGAGCGAAGAGGTTAGCGGCATTGGAAGGTCGATGCGCTGTACCCGACTTAGGCTCGCGTGCTCCATCCAGGATTTTATTTCACTAAAGCTGTAGCAGCGGCCCGATTCAGTCGTGAGAAGCATCAGCAAGCTGAAAATGGCGCCGACCGGAGGAGTCGTACGGCTATCGTCCAAGATATGATCTTTAACGACGAGCCGACCGCCTAGTTTAAGGTTAGAAGCCAGTTTGCGAACCAACGCGGCGTTGTCTTGCTCCCCTTCTCCGTGAATGATGTTCGAAAGGAATACGAGGTCGTAGTTTCCGGGGATCGGGTCCTTCCGATAGTCGCCGGCGATGAGTTCGATTCGTTCTATCATACCCGCCTGGCCAACGAAGTTTTGCGTGATCTTAAGAGTGCCGGGCAGATCGAAGATCTTGGCGCGAAGGTTGGGAAAGCGGCGGCAAAGCGCAATCGGATAGCTTGCCGGGCCGGAGCCGACGTCAAGCATCTCAGTCACCTCGCTCCAATCAATAGCGTTTGCAAGTACTTCCGCATCGCCGCGGGCCTTGACCAGCGAGTCCATCGCCTTAATGAATATCTCGGTTTCCGCGGGATCTTCTTGGTACATGTTTGGGGGTCGAATCGGTTGGCCAGAGCGAATAGCATCGGGAAGTTTCTCCCAACAAGCCCACAGCGCAGATTCGAAACGGATCATGGCGCCGGCATATTGCGGCGAGCTTTTGCGCAGATATTTTGCCGCGATTTCGGTTAGGGAAAAATGTTCTTTGCCTTTGTGCAGTAATCCCAGGGACACCAGAGCGTTTAATAGCAGTTCCGTTGCCTCCGGCTCGAGCTTGAGTCGGTTCGCTACCGCTTCGGCGGTCGCGGCGGAGTCTTCCAGAGCATCGAAAATCTCCAATTCCAGTGCGGTCTGCGTGAGCCGCGCTTCGACGTGTCCGCTGGCCAAGCGCATGAGTTCCGTGAAATCCATCTCGCCTCGCGGTTAGAGCCTTTCGATGATCCGGTAGCTCCGGCTCTTTGGTTTTAGCGGCGCGACGATACCGTTTTTTACCATTGAGCGAATCTCCCGATAGGCGGCGTCGCGATCGACTTCGGCGATGCGTTCATATTCAGCGGTGGAAAAGGTCTTGCCGTGACAGAAGGCATAGGCCAGAAGCCGCCGTTGGCGAAAGTTGATCTGAGCCGCCGGGAATTGGTTGAGCCATCGCAGGGTCTCTTCGTCATAGACGGGGGTGTTGCGCAAAGTGACAATGAAAAGAAATCCTTCAGCGGAAAATTCCGGCGGGCGGAGGCCGTAGTGCTCCATCTCCTGGAAAATCCTTGGTATGCCTTCGCCCATTTCCTTCAGATAGCCGAGATCCGCCAGTACCCGTACGATCAGTGGGTTGCGGGAAAAGTGGATGCTCTTGTGCTGCCGCAATTGTTCGAGGGTTACGGGCGGAGGCGGTAGACCGGGACTTCGCACTTCGATCCGATCATCGAACATCCAGATCTCGATTGCCGCGCCGGTGATACCATAATCCCGGTGCGCTACCGCGTTGACCAAAGCCTCCTGCCAAGCAAAAGTGGGATACTCGAGTCGCTCGCGGAAAAACAGGTCGTGCAGCACGGTCCGCTCCCGGACATGTTCCTTGATGCGGCCTACCGCTTCGTCGATGAGGTGCACGAGCGGTGCTTCGAAGCGAATGCGCTTGACGACATTGAGAGACCTGCCGTGCTGTCTCTCGGTGCCTTCGTATTTGACGAAGTCGATACCGCAACGAGGGTGCCAAAACGCCGGATCCTTGGCAAAAAGCAACAGACCAGCCATGTTGGGAGTCGATGGACGCCGAGAGGCATCTACCAGATGATACGAGTGAGCGAGAATAGCCTCTGGGGGCCTAGAGTCTTGGGTCCGGGCTGTCAAATCCGCGATGGCAGTGTGGTCCAGGTCGTCCCATACAGCGTTCAACGGCTGGTGCCTTTCGTAGAGCACGTTTCGTTTGGCTTCTCTGAGAGTCTGGATTTGCTCCGCGGGAAGCGATGGGGTCTCGGTCGAGATACGATAAAAGGAGCGCCCGCCAGTGACACGATAGACTTCAAGCGCGGAAGCCACTTCGAATTTGATGAGCAATAGATTGCCGAGTCGGATCTTCACCGATGCTAGATTGAGCGGGGGAGTGAGCAGTGTTTGGGGAGCCTGGATCAAGCTCTGGACTTCGTTGGGTTCGTAAGGAATACCCGTGACGCTGCGGTCCGGTTCGACACCGACCAGAAGTGTTCCGCCATCGGCATTGGCCATGCCGGAGAGAACGCGCACTATCTCACGTGCCAGCTCGTCATCTCTCTTTTTCTGGGTTCCGCCCCGCCGATACTCATAGGCGCTCACGAATTCGAGAAATTGTCCGCGTTCCTGCTTGAGAAGTAGTCCGATTTCTTCAGCGTGCATGGTGCCGGCTCGTTGGAGTCCAGTGACCTACTCAGCGGAAGGATAACAGTGTTGATCCTCCTCAATGGCTTGCGCCGTTGAGCCGGACGATCTCCAGTACGACTTCAGCGGAAAGATAGAGATCTTTGAGATCCAGCCATTCGTTGACCGTATGAATTTCTCGCATGCCGGTGGATAAGTTGGCGACCTCCAGCCCTTTCTGGTTCAGCACGTTGGCGTCACAGCCGCCCCCCGTGGCGAGGGTCTTCAATTCCAGGCGAAGACTTTTCGCCGCTCTCTGCACAAGTTGTACGATAGTGGAGTCATCAGGCACATGCATGCGGTCGTAGTCACGATCGATTTTTGCTTCGACCTTAGCCTGAAAGCGTTTTCCGTCCAATTCCAAGACGTGCCGGTCGGCTGCCTCGCGCAGACACTGCAACATATGCTGAGTCTGGCGCTCCAGTTTTTCTTCGCTGTGACTCCTTGCTCCACCCCGGAGCACCACCGAGTTTGGAACGATGTTGACGGCCATCCCACCCTCGATCACGCCGATATTGGCGGTGGTCTCATGGTCGATGCGGCCAAGCTGCATGGCGGCGATTCCTTCGGCAGCGACCTTGATCGCGCTGATTCCCTTCTCGGGGCAAACACCGGCATGGGCCTCCAAGCCATGGACGTAAAACTCCATGCGGTTGGCAGCCGGAGCCCGGGTGAACAAAAATCCCACCGAGTCGCTATCGAGCACTAACCCCGTCCGAGCGCGCAGACGACTTACATCGAGACATTTGGCACCGATGAGACCGGCTTCCTCGCAGATGGTAAAGACGACGTCGATGTCGCTACAGGGAATCTGCGCTTCTTTAACGACGCGCAACACTTCGCAAATGATCGCAACGCCGCTCTTGTCGTCACCTCCCAAAACGGTCCGGCCGTCGGTGCGTATGATATCACCGTCGAACACGGGAACCACCCCTTCACCCGGGACGACAGTATCCATGTGAGCGGAAAGCAAGAGAGGACGGCTCCCTGGAGCAGTTCCGGTAAAGTGAGCGATGACATTACCCGAATCCCCACCGACCTTTTCTCCGGCGTCGTCGATCCAAACTTGTGCGCCAAGACTTTCCATCTCTCGTTGAAGACGGAGGGCAATGTTGCGCTCTTTGCGGGAGAGACTGTCGATCTTGATGAGCTCAACGAGGAGGTTTTTTAGTCTGTTTTGATTGATCAAAAGGCCAACCTCCAAAGTTGATCCGAGAGCTGGTTCAACAAACTAAAAACTTAAGCCCAGCTCTGCGGCTTGAGTAACTCTGCCACAGTTTATCAGGCAATGCTACCTATTTCAGAGGTTAGCGCGCACTTGCGCCATCGCGGGAATGAGATCTGTTTTCCGGTTTGTCTGGTACTAGGATCTACGCGGACTCTCTGCGTGCCGTTAAGGTGTGGGTTGCCATCCCGTAGAATGATTCGGCTGCTTCCATCAGAGTTTCGGACAACGTGGGATGCGGATGAACAGACGATGCGATATCTCTCGCGGTGGATCCCATTTCAACTGCGAGCACACCTTCGGCGATGAGCTCTCCGGCGTTCACCCCCGCAATCCCCACTCCGAGGATTCTTTCGCTATCGGGCTCGATAATGAGTTTCGTCAGTCCGTCCGTGCGATCCAGAGTCAGGGCTCGGCCGGAAGCACCCCACAAGAACTTAGCGACCTTGACATCGATGTTCTTCTCTTTGGCCTCGGTCTCCGTCAGGCCGCACCAAGCGACTTCGGGTCGGGTGTAAACGACTGCAGGAATGACGATGTTTTCGAAGGCGCTGGTCTCCCCCAATATCGCTTCCACTGCGATCCGGGCTTCTTTCGAAGCCCGGTGGGCGAGTAAGGTTCCACCATTCACGTCGCCGATGGCATAAATGTCAGGATCGTCTGTCTGCTGCTGTGGGTTGCACTTGATAAAGCCTTTATCGTCTTTTGTGACGCGGGTATTTTCCAATCCCAAGTCGGCGTAGTTCGGAGCGCGGCCGACACTGACCAAAACTCGGTCATAGAGTTCTTCCCGTTGCCGTTTGTCGATTTCCATCGTGACTTTGATTTGTTTACCAGCGGTGGCCATTTTCAGTACTTTGGTGTTGACGCGGATTTCCTTGAACGACTTTTGGGCTGCCCGACTGACCGGCCGGACCAAGTCCGGATCGACTCCAGTCAATATCGAGGGCATGGCTTCAAGCACCACGACTTTGCTGCCGAGATCGGCATACACGGTGCCCAGTTCCATACCGATATAACCCCCGCCCACGACGAGCAGATCGTTGGGAATGTCCTGGATCTCCAATGCCTCAGTGGAAGTCATGATTCTCTTATTGCCGAGATCAAAAGCCGACGGCATTGCAGGTTTGGAGCCAACCGCGATAACAGCCTTCTCATAACTGATGAATTTTTGTCCTTCGGTAGTTTCAACGCGGAGAGTATGTGAATCTTCGAAGTGACCTCTACCGTGAATCACTTGCACACCGCGTTTCTGAGCCAGGCCTTTGATGCCTTGACCCAATCTCTCCAGGATTGATTCCTTCCAAGCGCGCAGCTTATCGAGATCGACCTTAGGCTCACCGAATTTGATACCGCGTGTCTCGGAATCCGTAGCTTCGCGAAGAATTTCGGTGGCGTGGAGCAAGGCCTTGGAAGGAATGCATCCGGTGTTGAGACAAATCCCGCCGAGCCGCGGATGCTGTTCTACCAAGCTTACTTTTTTCCCCCTATCGGCGGCATAAAATGCAGTGGTATACCCCCCGGGCCCGGCGCCAAGAACGACAATCTCGGTTTTAATAGGTTCCATGGTTCTTCTACTTGAGTTTGACTTGCGCTTCGGGAAAGTTTTCCAAGCCAGCGAGGACTTCCTTCAAGAAGCGCACGGCATCAGCACCGTCAAGCACCCGGTGATCGTACGCCAGACAAAGGGGGAGCATGGTGCGAATAGCAATTTTTCCCTCGACCACGATAGGCTTCGGTTTCCCTTGGCCAACGCCTAAAATCGCCACCTGCGGAGCGTAGATAATCGGCGTGAAATGGCTGCCGCCGATACTTCCCTGATTCGAGATCGTAAAGGTGCCGCCTTGAAGCTCTTCCAGAGATATCTTCCGCTGTCGCGTTTTTTCCGTTAGTTCGTGCAGTTCCTTGGAAAGCTCGAAGAGGTTTTTTTTGTCTACATCACGAATAACCGGAACAATAAGGCCGCCTTCAGTGTCGACGGCGACGCCGACGTGAAAATAATCCTTGTAAATGAGCTCGCTTGTCGATTCGTCCATGCTGGCGTTGGCTCTGGGATATTTTTGTAAAACGCTCCCAACGATGCTCAGAAGAAAGGAAGTTAACGTTAGGTGCGAGCCCCTTTTTTCATAGGCGAGCGCATGTTTCTTGCGCAGAGCCAAAAGATTCGTAATATCCGCATCCTCGAATTGGTTGATTTTGGGAATGGTTGTCCAAGACTCAATCATGCGGTGGCTTACGGTTCGTCTCAGAGGCGACATCCGCTCCCGGCGAATGGGACCCCATTTGGCGAAATCGATGGACTCACTTTGCGGCGCTGCCGGTTGTGAACCTGTGTCGGGGCGCTCTTGAACGTCTTGCAACGATCGCTGCTGCAGGCGCTGGATGTAAGCGCGAACATCCGAGAGCACGATCCTGCCGCCGGCCTCACTGCCTCTAACTCGCGTTAGGTCGATACCGAGATCTCCGGCGATTTTGCGAATCGACGGGGAGGCGGGCGGTGCTGCGCCGCTTTTGGATTCGTATCGGTAGTCTTCCCATTGGGTGGCAGATTTGACTTCCGTGCTCGTCGGTGTGGGAGTGCGAGCTTGCGCCGGGCGATCGAGCGCTGTTTGTGCACCAGTTTGTTCGCCGGTTACGGGCTTGGCGATCGCGGCGTTCTTATCGGTGGAGATCGAGATGAGGAGTTGACCGACGGCGACTTCCATTCCTTCTTTGACGTGAATCTTGCTCACCGTGCCAGACTCCGGGGATGGGATGGAGCCCACAGCCTTTTGGGTTTCCAATTCTATGAAAGGCTGGTCTTTTTTGATCTCCTGACCTTCGGAGACCAGAATACTGACGACGGTTCCCGAATCTACGCCCTCAGCTAGTCGCGGAAGTTTAACGTCCATGAAAGAAAGTCGTGCGCGAAAAGAGTTGATTAGAGATAAAAGGGGAAAGACTTATCCGGGTTAACACCTAGTTTTTTTATTGCCGCATCGACCGACTGCGCCGGCAGCAAACCTTTTTGATAGAGCGCGTACAGGGTGGCGACGACTGTGGTCTCGGCATCGACTTCGAAGAAGCGTCGAAGATTCGGACGAGTATCGCTCCGGCCGAAACCATCCGTACCAAGCGTGGTTAGCCCTCCAGGTACCCACGGAACAATTTGATCCGGTACCATTTTCATATAGTCCGAAACTGCGACGAAGACGCCTTCTTCGTTCTGCAGCAGCGATTCGACATATGATTTTTTCTGGGGCGCCAGCGGATGCAGCATATTCCAGCGCTTGATGTTGAGCGCATCCCCGCGTAAGAGCTTGTAGCTGGTCGCGCTCCAAATGTCGGCTGAGACGTCGAATTGTTCCGCAAGTATCTGTTGTGCCCTGAGAGCCTCTCTGATGAGCGGCCCGCTGCCGAAGATGTGAGCCTTATGGGCTTTTCCTTTATCAGCTGCTTTAAATTTATACAGTCCCTTGAGAATGCCTTCTTCTACACCGTTGGGCATTTCGGGCATTTCGTAGTTTTCGTTATAGAGAGTTAAGTAGTAAAAAAGTTGTTCGCCTTCACCGTAGAGTCGCCGTAACCCGTCCCGAACAATCACCGCGACCTCATAAGCAAATCCCGGGTCATAGGTCAACAATGTTGGGATGGTGCTGGCCAGGATGTGGCTGTGACCGTCCTGGTGCTGTAATCCTTCGCCGTTCAAAGTCGTTCGACCGGCAGTGGCCCCCAGCAAAAAGCCTTTGGCCTTGATATCACCGGCAGCCCACATCAAGTCTCCAATGCGCTGAAATCCGAACATGGAATAATAGAAATAGAAGGGGATCATTGGCATCCCCAGATTTGCATAAGCCGTCCCGGCGGCAATGAACGACGACATCGCTCCAGCTTCAGTAATACCTTCCTCTAGAATTTGGCCATCTTTTACTTCGTTGTAGTAAAGCAGTGTCTCCCGATCCACCGGATCGTACAGTTGACCTTTCGGAGAATAGATACCGACCTGCCGAAACAACGCGTCCATTCCGAAAGTCCTGGCTTCGTCTGGAATAATCGGAACGATGCGTTTGCCGATCTCCTCGTGTCGCAGCAGCTTCGTCAGCAAACGAACCATGGCCATGGTGGTGGACATGGCATGTTGTCCCGATCCTTTGAAGAGTTCAGCGTAGTGACTTACATCGGGGAGACTCAAGGCAGACGCCTTGACCTTGCGCTCCGGAATGAATCCGCCGAGCTGTTTTCTACGCTCCAAGACATACTTTGTTTCCGGACTATCGATAGGTGGACGATAGAAGGGGGTTTCAACGACCTCCTCGTCCGCGAGCGGAATGTCGAAGCGCGTGCGAAATTCGCGGAGTTCGCGCTCGTTCAGTTTCTTCTGCTGATGCGTGACGTTTCGTCCCTCGCCGGCCTCACCCAACCCGTATCCCTTCACCGTCTTCGCCAATATCACGGTAGGCGAACCTTTATGGTCGACGGCTGCCTGGTATGCCGCGTGGACTTTTTTCGGATCGTGTCCACCCCGCAACAACTTGTGAATCTGGTCATCGGTCAAATGATTGACCATTTCCAGCAGCGCTGGGTACTTACCAAAGAAATGCTTTCGGGTATAGCTTCCGGGCTCCACCGAATACTTCTGATAGTCGCCATCCACCGCCTCCTCCATACGTTTTACGAGCAGGCCGTTTTCGTCCGCGGCCAGAAGTGGATCCCAATCCGAGCCCCAGACGACTTTGATAACGTTCCAGCCGGCGCCCCGAAACAGCGATTCCAGCTCCTGAATGATCTTGCCATTGCCGCGCACCGGGCCATCGAGACGCTGCAAGTTGCAGTTTACTACCCAGACGAGATTGTCCAAATTTTCCCGGCCTGCCAGGGACAGAGCTCCCGATGCTTCAGGCTCATCCATCTCCCCGTCGCCGACAAAACACCAAACCCGGGGTTCTTCCCCGCTGAGAAGGCCGCGACTCTTCAGGTAACGGTTGAAGCGGGCTTGATAGATGGACATGATCGGAGCAAGCCCCATGGAGACCGTGGGAAACTGCCAAAAATCTGGAATGAGGTAAGGGTGAGGATAGGAAGACAATCCACCTACCGGAGCCAATTCTTGGCGAAAGTGGTGCAGTTTGGGGGCATTAATCCGCCATTCGATATAAGCCCTCGAGTAGACGCCTGGAGAAGCATGACCCTGGAAGTAAACCATGTCGGCCAAACGGTCACCGTCGCCGCCGCGGATAAAATGATTGAGGCCGACTTCATAAAGGGTTGCCGACGATGCATAAGTCGAAATGTGTCCCCCGATGTCAGGATGAAGCCGGTTCGCTTTGACCACCATGGCCATCGCGTTCCAACGGACATAGCTTTTGATGCGTCGCTCGATCTCGCGGTTGCCAGGATAGGAAGGCTCCTTTTCAGGAGGGATCGTATTGATGTACGGAGTATTGACGGCATAGGGAATTTTTAATCCGGACTCGCGGAGTTTTGCAATCAATTCTTCAACCCTGAACGCCGCTTGTTCTGATTCCTCATTCTTGAGAATATATTCAAGGATGTACTCCAGCGAAGCGACCCATTTATGACGCTCGTTCTTGAGTCCCTTATTGTTCGCGCGAACGCCATTAACCTCGGTGCCGTTGTCTAGGTTCTTTTTTTCAATTTCCATTACGACCTCTTCATCGATTGTAACAGACAACAAAACAAAACCGAAATCAACACAAGATCGTGAAATATCTCGAGCTGACGTTTGCTGATCCCGCAAGCAATCTTGCCTGCGATGAAGCGCTGCTGGAACTCTGTGAAAAAAACGGGGAAGATGGCCTCTTGCGCGTCTGGGAACCAGAACGCTACTTTGTAGTTCTGGGCTATTCCAACAAAATGGCTTCAGAGGTCAAGGTTGCGGCATGCCAAGCTAAAGGCATACCCATATTCAGGCGTTTCAGTGGTGGTGGGACAGTGCTGCAAGGACCAGGCTGCTTGAATTACTCTTTAGCCATCAACAATGAACGTCTGGGAATCCCGGCGGATCTTACCGCCTCGTACCGGTTTGTTCTGGAACGGCATCTGAAGTTTTGCGTCGATCAAAATTGGGAAGTTGTTCAGATTCAGGGAATCAGCGATCTTGCGCTGAATGGACGGAAATTTTCCGGTAATGCCCAGCATCGAAAGCGTCTTTGTACCCTGTTTCATGGGACGTTTCTACTTAGTTTCGACATAACCCTCATCGAAACATTTCTGCAAATGCCCTCGAGGCAGCCCGCTTATCGCAACGGACGCTCTCACCAAGATTTTTTATGTAACTTGAGCATGAAGCCGCAGGATGCTTGCCAGGCGCTCAAGCAGGCGTGGGATGCAAAGGACAGGCTTGAGCAAGTACCATTCGACCGAATTCAAGCTCTACTAAGCGAGCGTTATTCTCGCCCGGGATGGAATCTCAAATATTAATCCTACCCCGATCTTGGTGATGAGCGGGTGCCTTTGCTTATATCGCTGGAAGCGCACAAGGCACCCGACCATCGTGAGCTGTCTAAACGCCGTCAGCATCGAAACAACGGGAAGGGATTCGGCTTAGTAAAACAAAATTAGTCGTAGGATTGACCGTGTCTTGACGCTCTCCTTTGTGATATTAGAGTCTTTCTAACGGGTGGTTTTCTTTTACCACGCCGTCCCAATACAAAGACAGAATCCGGGTCTTTGTCGCACTGCGGATTTAAACAAAGGGCTGCGGCAGCGCCGTAACCATTGTGCTTCCAAGGTTTGGTTGGATGGGCCTCGCAGACCCAATCATAGGAACACGGGCAATTCGTAAGCTTTTTGGTTCGCCGCTTTTTCCTCTTTGTAGCATAGGTTGAGTTTAACAAAAGGGCTGTGTTACCTCTAGACGGCTATGACCGCGTTGGAAGCTCTCGACATCCTCGAAGCCGCAGTGTTGGACTGCAAGACACGAGACATCAACACGCTGGAGGTTAAAGAGGCTCTGGATTTGTTAGAGCCGCACATTTGGCCGGAATGGTTGATTCCGCAGTTTCGCCATCACCTGGAACGCGATCCGAACGTCGCTGTGGATAAAGAAGGTCAACAACAGGTGCTTCGCGGGACTTTCCCTGGCATCAGGGAATCAGTCAAAGACTTGCTCAGAGTGCGAATGGATACCCTGGCGCGAGAGTTCGCCGCGACTCAGGATAGGAATGTCAAAGCCGAGCTCGGGCGCTTGAGTGATGAACTAGCTAAGCTCGATCAACCGTGGGCATTTAGGCCAAAAAGACGAAGCCCGGTCTCACTCCTGCTCCATTTTCTCACGCGTGTTAGGTTCAAGTCCACCATGTCCGGCTAAAGGTCCCCGTTTTTCCGAATATTGTAGCTCGCTTTGGAAATTCCGTGCGGTGAGGGCCAAAAATTCTACAAAGTGTGGGGCACATCGAGGCCAATGGGCAGCCCGAGGACTCGATCCCGTGGATAAACTAGCAGATGAATGAAATGACAGCCGCAAAGATTTATCCTGTTTCTTCCACGGTGCCGCTTAGATTGAAATGGTTGACGAATTGGCAGAATTGCTCAAACACCAGGAACTTTTCAAGGGAAAGGTTGTGGCGGTGAGTGGAGTCGAACCACCGACGCGCGGATGTGCTCCGCGTGCTCCCAGACGAAAATTGTTGATTCACAAAGCTTTCTTATTTTGGATGCGATTGCTGGACGCGATTGGAACTCGTGAACATCGAATCTAATCTCCAATCTGAAAAGCGACCGCTCTTCGTGCCCCGATAAGCCACCTAGCAACTAGAAAGCACTCAGTATTGGCGTTTATGCATACAAAGCAGGATCAAAGGCAGTGCCCGGACGAAAGAAGACCCTATTCAAGGCGCCGAGAGAGAATTGTGCCTGTCGCAGGAGCGTCCGCTAGTCACGCCTTTTCAAAAGTCTACCCTTCAATTCGCGAAAGAACTAAATGGTTTCGGTTACCCATCCTTGGTGGGTCTGCTCGTGAATAACCGTTTACACTTGGGGCCCCCGCTCACGCAAATTTATAGGCAGGGGCAAGATTCTCAAGTCTGATTTAATTACGAGCGGTCGAACTAAGGGCGAACCCCTACACCCCTTGCTCTAGCCTAGTTTTCTCGCTATTTTCCGCCCGCGGTGTTAAGACATACGTTGTCACATTTCGCAGCCATAACGACGCTCGGCCGTCAAAGTCATCGTCGTGGCTGACAATAGGAAGCGGGCGATCGGGATGGCATAGGAGCATGCGGGCCGGACTTTCAAGCGAGGTTCGATAAGTCCACCGGACAAGCACAGGAAATGAAAGAAGGGGTGCTGCGGGTTTTGTCATAGCAACGCCCGCCCAGCGCCCTGCCCCTCCTTGACGGAACTTCCAAAGCAACCGACAATACGCGGGTTACAAAGACACGGCAAAGAGTGGAAAGATGCCAAAGAAAGAGGCGTTGATGTGGATTATGTAAACGGATTCGTTCCTGCTTCGCAAAATTTGAGGCCGCTGATTCCTAACCTCAATCGGCGTGTTGGTATTTCGACTTCGACGCAGTCCTGCGCTCCAGGGTCCACAAACTCGTTTAACGCTTGCTCAAAAACTTCTTCGGGAATGCCTATCGCATACTTCACGGTGTCTTTTGCGATATACTCGTTCCCTTTGCCGGGATCGTGATACCGGCTACAGAGCCAGTGAAAGATTTTTGCTTTTGCTTCCTGAGCGGTCATAAATCAGTTCGCTCTATTTTCTAATTCGATTTATTAGCCTTCTTTTGCAATTCCATCAACACTTTCAAATTTTGCGTGGTATGATTCGCTCTTTCCTCGCAAGAATCAAGGGATAAACAAATTAGACGAATCCGCCTAACTCTCGGCCGAGTGTGGCAAGTCCGGTGATATTTCCGCCCGGACGCGCCAAACTATCGACTATGTTCCGTCTCGATCGGATCAAAAGAAGTCACGATAACAATAGGTATCGTCTGATCTCTCACTGGGAGTGAAGCGCGCCGCGCTGCGAAGAACGAAAGGCAAGAAATAGTACGGATGAACTGAACGCCTCCGTCAAATTTCGCAGAATCGAGCCGTTGAAGAATTCAGCTCGCTCTACGGCACGAGTGCATCAAGTTCTGGAAGCATGACGACGCTTTCCTGCGCCGTCCGCTCATTGCGAACGCCAATAAGACGGCCGGCGTCTTTCCGCGGTTCACCGCAACGTGAGGCACCTTCGCGGAAATGAATAGATAGTCTCCCGGACGGGAGCTCGAGCCGATCACCGGTGCACAACTCGACTTCCTCGCCGGTCATCACGTAGAAGGCAGACTCGTGGTGTTCGTGGATGTGCGTCTTGGTGCGGCCTTCAGGTGGTAGCGTGACGAGCCGATCGCGTTCTGACGCGAGGTTTCCTAAACCACATTTTGAGATCGCCGAGTGATCGGCGGGTTAGGCCTATTTCGAATTGCCCGCCGTTATCTTCCTTTAAAGGATGGACTGGTTTTCTCTAGAAAGGACTTGGTTCCCGCTTGGAAATCTTCCGTGGACGCCACCAAACCAAAGTAGTCTGCGCCAAGAAGTGTTGATTCTTCCAAGGTCAGATTCATGCCACGATGCATGGCTTCCCAGGTCATTCTCACAGCGATGGCCGACTGTGAAAGG
>Ga0081455_10001367_pt1 | contig 30127 bp, 29 predicted proteins | sample TabmetS3T2R1_FD_70207 | JGI IMG/M metagenome (GOLD analysis project Ga0081455, IMG submission 70207) | Tabebuia heterophylla rhizosphere microbial communities from the University of Puerto Rico - S3T2R1 | ecosystem: Host-associated > Plants > Roots > Rhizosphere ... | reverse complement strand
CGCGGTCGAACTGCGCCGCCTCTTCCGCGGTGAGCGCGAGCAGATCCACGGCTTCGACGCGGTCCAGCCGCGGCGCGGCGTCGAGCCGGCTCGACAGCAGCAGCTCGGCGATCAGCCCGTCGAGCTCCACGATATTGCGACGCAGCTCCGCGCTGACTGCGGCATCCGCCTGGGTGATGCGTTCGACCGCGAGACGCAAACGAGTGAGCGGCGTGCGCAGCTCGTGCGAACAGTTCGCGAGCAGCATCTGGTTCGCGCGCACGAGCTTTTCGACGCGGCCGGCCGAGTCGTTGAAACTGCGCGCGAGCGCGGCCACTTCGTCGCGGCCTTCGACTTCGACGCGCGTGCCGAGCTCGCCTGCGCCGAAGCGCCGCACGCCGGTCTCGAGCCTCGCAAGCCGCGCGGTGATGCCGCGCGCGATCGGATACGTGAGCAGCGCGAGCGCGGCCGCGATGCCGGTAAGGAGCAGCATGATGTGCAGCCCATGCAGCAGGAATCGGTGCCGCGGATGCACGACGAGCATGCGGCCGTCCCCGACCGGCGCGGCAAACGTCGGCCCGGAAGGCATGCTCCAGCCCGGTGTCGCGCGCTGCTCCGCGTTGAACTCGAAACGGCTGTCTTCCGCGAGAACGTGCCCGTCGCTGTCGAACAGCACGACATCGGCATAGATCTGGCGCGCCAACGCGTGGACGATGGGCTGCGCGTACTCGCGCGTCTTCTCACCCTGCTCCAGCAGCCGCGCCGAGAAGCGCGTGGCCGTCTCGATGCCGGGCACCGCGCCGCGTACCGACGCCGCGATGTGCCACACCGCGCCCGATATGACCGCGAACGCGAGCAGTGCGCCGACGATTGCGAGATACATCTTGAGATGCAGCCGGCGCATCAGCGGTCCTGCTCTTTCGCGAACACGTAGCCCGAGCCGCGCAACGTGAGGATGCGCCGCGGATGCTTCGGATCGTCTTCGATGGCGGCGCGCAGGCGCGAGATGTGCACGTCGATGGAGCGGTCGAAGTCTTCGAGCGCGCTGCCCTTCGTGAGATCCATGAGCGCCTCGCGCGAGAGCACGCGGCCCGCGCGCTCCGCGAGCGCGAGCAGCAGCGCGAACTGGTGGCCCGTGAGCGTCTTGCGTTCGCCGTCGAGCCGCACTTCACGCGCGCCGGGATCGATCTCGAGCCGACCGAAGCGCAGCACCGGCGCGCCACCGGGCGCGGTGCGGCGCCGCAGGATCGCGCGCAGCCGCGCGAGCAGCTCGCGCGGCTCGAACGGCTTCGGTAGATAGTCATCGGCGCCGATCTCGAGTCCGACGACGCGGTCGAGCGGGTCGCCACGCGCCGTGAGCATGAGCACGGGGATGTCCGACTTCGCGCGGATGCGCCGGCACAGCTCGAGACCGTCCGCGTCCGGCAGCATGAGGTCGAGGATGACCGCGTCGAACGACTCCGACGCGATCTGCTGCGTGGCCGCCGCGCCCGTGGCCGCGCGCGTGACGCGAAAGCCCGCTTCGCCCAGGTAGTCGGCGACCATCGGGGCGAGGCGGGCATCGTCTTCGACGAGCAGGATGCGTTGCGCGCTCATGGATGCATGATGCCTCCGGCGCGGGGCACCGAGCTAGCGCTGGTGATGCGCGTCGATCTCCGTCTTGAGCGCGGCGCGCTGCTCGGGCGTGAGCACCTCGGCCGCGTCGTCGAGCGCCGTGAGCAGGCGCTGCGATTCCTGGTCGAACGAGCGCAGCTGCGCGGCGCGGATCTCTTCGATCTTCGCGCGATCCACCGTCGGCGCGAGCAGCAGCTCGTGGATCTGCTTGAGCGCGCCGAAATGCTGTTCGTGCGCGGCCTGCAGATCCGTCATGGTCGCCTTGAAGATGCCGTCGATCTGCGTCTTCTGCGCATCGGACGCGCCCACTTTCGTGAGCATGGCCTGCACGTGTTCGAGGTGCATCTCCATCGCTTCGGCGCCCGAGCCGTGGTGCCACATGCCGGCGTGCGCGGACGCGAGAGCGACGCCAACGACCGCCAGGGCGGCGGCGGCGAACGCGGTGATCTTGAGCCCGCGACGCAGGCGGGAGGGTCTGGTGTCAGTCATTGGCTTTCTCCGTGAGGGTTGGGACGGAGAAAGCCTGGGCCCGGCGCGTTTCCGGGCGTTCAAGCATGTGTAAAGTTTTGTGAAGGCGATCGGTTCCGGCCGATCGCCTTCGCGATCTCAGCGCGTGCCCGTCAGCACCTTGTCCAGATACGCCTGCGCGCTCGGCTTGTCCGACTGCCCCAGCCAGAACAGCGCCTTCTTGCGCTGCTCCGTCGACAGCGAGCGATCCTCGGCCACGGTGGCCAACGCCTTCGTCGAGCGCTCATCCGGCAGCTGCGACAGCGCGAACACCGCCTGCTCGCGCACGTGATCGCTCGGATCCTTGCGCAGCGCGGCCATGATCGCGTTCTCCGCTTCCGGCACCTTCGTCTGCGAGAGCCAGAACCACGCCTGCGCGCGGACGTCGTCGTCGGCGTCGGTGTTGCCCTGCTTGATGATGTCGGTCGTCGCGCGCGGCAGCTTGCTCAGCGTCATCGCGAATGCGCCGTGCTTGCGCACGTCGGGGTCCTTGTCGTTGAACATCGCGTTGCTCACCACCTCGGCGCCGGGTGCGCCGCGGACGTGGCCCATCCAGAAGATCGCCTTCTTGCGGATGCCGGCATCCGGATCGTTGAGCGCCTGCGACTTCAGCTCGTTGAATGCGATGTCGCCGCGATGCATGGCGAGCGCATCGATCGCGTGCTCGCCCACGTCCTGGCGGCTTCTCGACGGCTGGTCCTTGTTGAGCTTGATGAGCCAGCGCGCGCTGTCGTCGGTCGTCACGTTCTCGAGATTCTGGATCGGCGACTTTGCTTCGACCGGGCACTCGGCCGCGAGGATGCGCACGCGCTCGATTTTTCCGCCGGTTGTACGCACGTAAACGCGCATCGAGTCCGTCTTCGCGCCGTCGCGCGAGCCGTAGCCGTGGTTGCCGTCGTCGAGCTTGCAGGTCTGCGGGTCGACCGACTGGCTTGCCCAGCCCGCCCAGCAGCACCAGGCCGGCGCGTTCTCGACGGCATCCACCTGCCAGCTCACCCATCCGTCTTTCGGTAACGCCGGTTCCGCGGAGCGGGCTTGAGAGGCGAACCCGAGTGCGGCGCAGATCGCGGCCGCAGCGATGCGCGTTTTCATCACTTGTTCTCCAGCGTCTGGTCGATCGCCTTGAGCGCGGCGTCGCTGTCCATCATCGAGAGCATGCGCAGCAGCGCGCGCTTCTCGTCTGTGGTCTTCGCGACGCGATAGAGCTCGAGCACACCCTGGTCGTCGCCGCTGATCAGCATGCCCTGCAGCGCGGCGTCCTTGATTTCGGCGTCGGTCGTCTTGGTGTAGATCTCGCGCAGCGCCCGGTGTGGGCCGTCGCCGCGGATGATGCCGATCTTGCGCACGGCGTCGAGGCGCACCGACTTGTCTGCATCGCTGCCGATGATCTTGACGAGGCTGTCGAGATCTCCGCTGAGCGCGTACGCCTCCACGAGCTTGCCCTTACCGAACGGTTTGTCGGCGAGCTTGCGCAGCTCCTCCGTCGCACCCATCACGCCTAACAAGCGGATCGCCTCGGCGGCCTCGTCTTCCGACTTCGCGGCCACCGCGACCTGGAACACCGTCTCCTTGCGGCCCGCGATCAGCCAGGCTTCCATGATGTGCTTCTTCGTCTGCGCATCGCCCGTCTTGTAGATGTCGAGGAGCGCGTCGATCGTCTTCGGATCGCCGCCGATGCCGATGTTGCGGATCGCCTCGGCGCGCAGCTCGCCGTTGGAGCGTGCCGCCTGCAGAAGGATGTCGTGCGCCTCGGGGCCGCCGACCTGCGCGAGCACGAACAGTGCGCGGCGCTTGACGGCGTCCGTCTGGTTGCCCGCGAGCACCTTCTTGAGAATCGGCAGCGCGCGCTCCGGCGGCTGCGAGATGAGACCCTCGAGCGCGGCCATCGCGAGGGATTCCTGTTCGCTCGGCGTCGTCTTCTCGGCGTCCGGCGCGGCCTGCGCGACGGATGCGCCCGCGAGGATCAGCGCGAGCATCGTGGTCGGGATGAATTTCATGTCTGCCTCTACTGACTAAAGTGTCGTGGATGTGTTCGGTGACGCACCGTTCGCGGCCAATCGGCCCTGCATCACGCGGAGTTCGAATGCGAGTTGTGAGACGCTCGCGGCGGAATTTTGGTTATCGCCCTGCGCGACGCTTTCGAGCACCGGCGCGAACGCACGCAGCACCCGCGCGAGCTGCGGCTCGCCGGCCTTATCGGCGGCGACCGCGAAGAGGCGGTTCTGGTCGATGATCTGCTGGACGAGACGCGCGCGGTCTTCGGGAGACGCGCTCTCGAGCGAGGCGAGCTGCTGCTCGGTATTTGCGAGATGCACTTTGAGACCGCGCTCGTAGGCGGCATTGTCGTCGACAGCGGCGGCGGCGTTTGTCGTGGCAACTTGAGGGAGAAGCCTCGACTGCTGCCGGTCGAATTGCAGAACCACAACGAGCGCGATCAACAGGACAGCCGCCGCCGCCAACCATTGAGACGCGGCGAATCGCTTTCGGGTTGCAATGGGAGTTACAGAATTCCGGCGAGTTGCCGCGTCGAGCGCGGTGCGCCAGCGGTGCATCGTCGCTTCCGGCACTTCGACTTCCGGAGTGGCCGCCGCCGCCGCGTCGAGCCGGGCCACCAGCTTATGGAGGCGCTGCGCGAGGTCCGGGTCGGCAGCGAGCGCCGCACCGATGCGCGCGCGCTCCGCGGCGTCGAGGCCGTCGCGGTAGTAGTAAAGGAGCAGTTCGTCGTCGGAAATCATGATTCGCTCCGCCAGACTTTCAGGTCGACGCGCAGCTTGTGGACCGCGCGGAACAATGTGCTTTTGACGTTGTTGATGTTGGTACGGGTGCTTTCGGCGATTTCTTCGAGCTTCCAGCCTTCGACGTGCTTGAGCACGAAGGTCTGCCGCTCGGAGGTAGACAGGCGCCGCATCGCGACCTCGAGGTCGCGCACGAGCGCGTCGCCGGCGTATTCGCTTTCGGGCGTGGGGTCGGGCGATTCACCGACCGTTTCGACGTCGAGCTCGTCCTCGGCGCGTCGCTTGCGTTTGCGGATCAGGTCGATCGCGGCGTTGAGCGCGATGCGGTGGATCCAGGTGTCGAGTGCGGCCTCACCGCGGAATTCGGCGCGGCGGTCCCAGGCCTTTAGAAGAGCGGTCTGGACGGCGTCCGCGGCAAGGTCGGGGTCGCGGGTGATGCGCAGGCAGGCGTTGTACCAGCGCCGGCTGCGTTCATGGAGGACGGTGTGGAAGGCGTCCGGCTGGACCCAGGATTTGAGGAGGGTGAGCACGGGAGTTGGACGTTGGGGGGGCGGAAAGGTTAGGCGTTTGAGGCTCGGAGAGTCATTTGCGCCAATGAATCAAGGAATTGCAAAAGTACCCGCTGCCAGCAATCGCCTACTCGACGTCCACTGTCAATGGCCGGTGGTCGCTATGCGTTCTCCAAGGCTCATACGACTCGACGCTCACCTTTCGCAAAGTCGGCACCCACACTTTTGGGATGAAGCAATAGTCGAGATGGAACGGCTTGGTCTCCTTCCACTGGAAGTAGTAAGTCGGGTGCGTTTCCATCCCGTGAACCTCGTCGAAGAACGTGTGATACGCACTGACGAGCCCCAGCTCGGAGAGCCCATTGACCAAAGCCGTATGACACCGATCTTCCGGGTGCTGGTGATCCCAGATCACGTTCGAGTTCACGTCGCCCATGAACACTGTGGGTCCGGATGCGATGAGCTTCCGATAGAGAAACACCGCCCTCACAGCCGCCTCGACATAACAATGCTCCTGGTCCGCCTTCGTCCACACGGCGAAGAGCAGAAACGACCGCGGCCCCGACACCTCAACCGGAATCACATACTTCGGCACGCTGCGCGCGCGACGCACTCGTCGCAGTCGATACTCCCCGCGCGCGACCACAGCAAGGCCTTGCCGATGGTTGTCGCCAAACCAGAGCAGCGAGTCGGACTCGGCCCGAGGCCGCGCGCATTCCTGGATGACGGCGACGTCCGCACCGAGGGCATCGAGCAGGCCGGCCTTCTTCTCATAGGGCCCGCGACAGCAGTTCCAGGTGGTGAGACGCACGAGGGCGTACTCGAATCAGCGGCGGAGCTTCGCCACGCCGCGCGGAATCGCCGGCATTCCATGAAAACCCGGAACTGACATCTCCTTCTGGAATGTCACTAGTTAGTGCCCACCTTGAAATAGAGTTTGCTGATGTAGGCCGGGACGTTCGCGGCCGTGAAAGTGGCATCGCCCTTGCGAAAGACGGCATTCCCATCACGGGAAGGCGCCGCATCGCGCACGTAGGTACCGAGCAGATCGGTCGCACTCTTGGCCTCGGAGAACTTCCCGCTGATGCGGGGACTCTTGTCGCCCGCCGTATATTCGTTGATCGTGGGCCCGGGGCTCGCGAACAGGGTGAGTTCCAGGCGACTTGGCGCACCACCGGAACAGGCAATGACCGCCTTGGTCGAGGAAGTCGAGACCGGCACCACGTGCAGGGTGAGCACCTCCAGCTCGCAGGTTGCAGCGGCAGCCGGATTCATTCGCGACAGACCGGCCAACACGCAGGCGATGAACATGCTTCGGCGAATTGACATGACTTGGCTCCTCGGCTTCATGTTAGCTCTGTCGGTAAGGCGATACTCGATTTTCATTGTTGTCCGGCCTTCGTCTGATCTCGCCCCTTCAGCTTGCTGCGATACTCCCGTGGCGTCATGCCGGCGAACTGCCGAAACGCCGCATTGAACGCCGACTTCGAGTTGAAGCCCACGGCGAGCGCAATGTCGAGCACGGTCCGATCGCGCTCTGCGCCGAGCGCGACCATCGCTTCTTCGATGCGGTACTTCTTGATCAGATCGTAGAAATTCGTCGCCAGGTCCTGGTTGATGACCTGCGAGACGTAGTGCGGATTCTCCTTCAGCGCCTGGCACAGACTCCGAAGGGTGACGCCGCAGTCGCGGTGCATCCCGCGAGCAGTCATCGCGTCGGCGAGTTTGCGGCGGATGCGCAGGCGTGCAGGTGCGTCGAGCGCCGAACGCGCGTACTTGATGGCGGCGGACTCGGTCGCGAGCTCGCGCTCATCGAGCATGAATACGGTGGTCCGCCGCATCAACGCCAGCACGACCACCGCGGTGACACCGACTTCCAGCACGCAGAACAGCGTGCCGCCGCCCAGGTGCAGCGCGCGCAGCAGTCCGACCAGCCAGTTGCCGCACGCCATGAAGATCAACAGGCGCAACGTGCCGATCGCGTTCGCGCGTTCCGCCTGGTTGTCCAGCAGTCGCACGCTCGCGGTCAGGTAGTAAGGAACCTGGCACAGGAAGAGAAACACCGCCGCCAGCATCGTCGAGTGGATGATCAGGCTGTGCAGCGGAGAAGCCACGTTGCGCGGGTCGGCGTACTCGGTTCCGAGATGCGTCCTCAACAACAGCGGCACCGCCAGCAGCGTGCCGAAGACGATCACCCAGAGGTGTCCGCCGCGCAGCGAACGCAGCGAAGGCGTCTGTCGTTCGGCGATTTCGCGCGCGAACAACCACAACGCCGGCGCAACGAGAAAGGACGAGACGATCAGCGAACCGAGCCACAGCGCCTTCGCCGGCGCTGTCGGCTGCACCATGAGCCACTGGAACACGTACCGCAGCGACTCGAGGCCGAGGTAGACGACGAGAAAGTTGAATCGGCGGGGTGCCCGTCGGCCGCCGACGACGAACGCACACAGCAGGCAGCAGATGACGGCGGCAGCGTAAAGCGAGCTTTCGAGCGTGTTCATGCGCGAGAAACAGGGTAGCCGGCGGATTGAGATGTTGCCACGGGCTCGGGATTCAGCGGGATGGGCGCGGAGACGTCCTTCCCGATCGGCCAGGCCGTCGAATCACGCGCGGCGCCGTAGGTTGTGCTCCCCGATGACCGAACCGGAGCGCCGCAATGTCGATGAAGCACGCCTTGTGGGTCCTGGTTGGAACACTCTTCGCGCTGCCGGCCGCGGCACGATTGCCAACCGGCGAACCGCCGCGCGCGTTGCTCATCGACGAGCCGTTCGTATCCACCGTGCTGCGCGACAACCGGATCGGGCTCGATCCGATGCGGACGATCAAAGTCCTGTTGCCGCCGGGTTACTCGAAGTCGCAACGCCGCTATCCAGTCGTGTATTTCCTCCACAACGCGTGGTCGAGTCCGCGACAGGCATTCGAGGACGGCCGCATCCAGCGGCTCATCGAACGTGCGTTCGCCGATGGCGTGGTCAGGGAGTTCATCCTCGTCGCCCCCGATTACTCGGGGCCGACCACCGGCAGCCTCTACGAGAATTCGGCGGTCAGCGGCCGGTGGCTCGACTACACGGTGAACGAAGTGGTCCCGTTGATCGACGCGAAGTACCGCACGCTCGCGCGACGCGAGAGTCGCTCCGTCGTCGGGCATTTCTTCGGCGGGCGCGGCGCTCTCAAGCTCGCGATGTCGAACGCAGATATGTTCAGCGTCGCCTATGCGATGCATCCGGTCGCGACGGGGACGGGCGATATTCCGTGGGCATCGCTCGAGATCGACTGGCCGCGCATGCACGCGGCGATGACGTACTCGGAGCTGGGAGGCCTCGGGAGAACGCAGATCTTCTGGGCGATCCACCAGGCATTCTCACCGGACCTTGCGAAGCCGCCTTGCTACTGCGATTTCTACACGGCGATGAACGATGGCAAGCCTGTCTACGACGGCGATCGGGCGCATGCGATGCAGAAGGCGTTTCTGCTGGACGAGAGGCTGACCGAGTCCGCAGCGGCGCTTCGCACGATGCGCGGACTGGCGCTCGACTGGGGAAGATTCGATACGACCCAGGCGCACGTCACCTCCAATCGAGAGTTCAGTCGCAAGCTCGAAGACCTAGGAATCGAGCACGAGGCGGAAGAGTATCGGGGAGATCCGTGGAATCGCACGTGGACCGACGACGGCAGGTTTGCGCGACGGGTGCTGCCCTTCCTGAACGCGCACCTCGCGTGGCCCGACGAGCGCTGAGTCTCGCGCTATCGACGGCCTTTCGGTTTGCCGGGCGGGTGCTTCGGCACCTTCGGCAATCCGGTGTGCTGCGTCCTGAAGGGGCGCGGTGCGCCTGCGCTTCGCTTTCCTTCCGCGGCATCCCCTGTCCCCGCAGGTTGGTAGCTCGGCACCAACTGCTGTTTGCCATTGCCGATCAGGTCTGCGCGGCCCATCTTCCGTAACGCCTCTCGCAACACTGGCCAGTTGTTAGGGTCGTGATACCTCAGGAACGCCTTATGCAGCCGGCGCTGCTTGAGCCCTTTCGGAATCGTCACTTCTTCACTATCTCGCGTCACGCGACGCAATGGATTCTTGAGCGTGTGATACATCGCGGTCGCCGTTGCCATCGGTGACGGCAGGAACGCTTGCACCTGGTCCGCGCGGAAGCCGTTCTTCTTGAGCCACAGCGCGAGCTCGAGCATGTCCTCATCCGTCGTGCCCGGGTGCGCGGCGATGAAGTACGGAATCAGGTACTGCTCCTTGCCCACGGCCTTCGACGCCTTGTCGAACATCTCCTTGAACTTGTAGTAAGTCCCGACGCCCGGCTTCATCATCTTCGACAGCGGTCCCTCGCCGATCGCCTCGGGCGCGATCTTGAGATAGCCGCCCACGTGATGCTGCGCGAGCTCCTTCACATACTCGGGGCTTTCGATAGCCAGGTCATAGCGCACGCCGCTCGCAATCAGGATCTTCTTCACGCCGGGCAGCGCGCGCGCCTTGCGGTAGAGCTGGATGAGCGCGGAGTGGTCGGTGTTGAGATTCGGGCAGATGCCGGGGTACACGCAGCTTGGTTTGCGGCACGCACTTTCGATCTCGCGGCTCTTGCAGGCGACGCGATACATGTTGGCCGTCGGTCCGCCGAGATCGCTGATGACGCCCGTGAACCCGGGCACCGTGTCGCGGATCTTCTCGATCTCCTTGAGCACGCTGCCCTCGGAGCGGTTCTGGATGATGCGTCCCTCGTGCTCGGTGATCGAGCAGAACGTGCAGCCGCCGAAGCATCCGCGCTGGATCGCGATGGAGAACTTGATCATCTTGTACGCGGGGATCTCGGCCTTGCCGTACGCCGGGTGCGGCACCCGCGCGTAGGGCAGCTCGTAGATGTAGTCCATGTCGCGAGTGGTTAGGGGGATGGGCGGCGGATTCAGCCACACGTCCACGTCGCCGTGCTTCTGGACGAGCGAGCGCGCGTTGCCGGGGTTCGCCTCGAGGTGGAGGATGCGAGAGGCGTGGGCGTAGAGAACGGGGTCGTTGGTGACCTGCTCGAACGACGGCATGCGGATGACGCTGCGTTCGCGGTCTTCGGATTTGACGCGGCGGGCGAACTTGACCACCACTTCCTTGACCGGGGCGACCTCGCCCGCCTCCACGGCAGCGGCAAGCGCATCGTCGGGAGCCTTGACCCCATTTTCTAGAAAATGGGGAGTGTCCCCATTTGCCTTGCGGATCTCGGGCTCCATCGCATACGGATCGACGGGCGGATTCAGTTTCCCGGGCGTGTCGATGTGCGTGGAGTCGATCTCGATGAAATCGTGGCTCTTGCGCGGGAAGGCCGTGCCGCGCAGATCGGTGATCTCGGAAATCTTCGCGCCGCCCGCGAGCCGATGCGCGATCTCGACGATCTGGCGCTCGGCGTTGCCGTAGACGAGCATGTCGGCTTTGGCGTCCAGCAACACGGAGCGGCGCACTTTCTCGCTCCAGTAGTCGAAGTGCGCGATGCGGCGCAGCGATGCCTCGATGCCACCGATGACGACGGGCACGTCCTTGAATGCTTCGCGTGCGCGCTGGGCGTACACGACGACGGAGCGATCAGGCCGCTTGCCGCCCTCGCCGGCGGGCGTGTAGGCGTCGTCGCTGCGGATCCGCTTGTCGGACGTGTAGCGGTTCACCATGGAATCCATGTTGCCCGCGGTGATGCCGAAGAAGAGATTGGGGCGGCCTAACTTCTTGAACGCGTCAGCACTCTGCCAGTCCGGCTGCGCGATGATGCCGACGCGGAAACCCTGCGCCTCGAGCAGGCGGCCGATGATGGCCATGCCGAAGCTCGGGTGATCCACGTACGCATCGCCGGTGACGATGATGATGTCGCAGCTGTCCCAGCCGAGCTCATCCATCTCCGCGCGCGACATGGGCAGGTACGGCGCGACGCCAAAGCGCGAGGCCCAGTATTTGCGGTAGCTAGTGAGGTCTTTGGCGGCGGCGGACATCGGCAACTCCGGGGAAGGGAGTTGGCCGTCGCGGGGGCGCCGGGCACATATATAAGAGTGCGCCTGGGCCCGTAAGGGCGACTGAAAACCGGGACTTACGCCGGCCAACACCGTTCCTGGTTTCAGGAGCCTCCGGGTGGGTTGGTCAAAACTTGGCCAGAGGTGGTGGGCGGCAGTGTAGGGGTCGGTCGGGAAAAATCAAACTTCGCTGCGGAATCCGCGCTGAACCGACGTCAAAGGAAGGGGTATTTGTCGATTACGAGGTCGGCGTGTTCAAAAAGGCCTTCCCTGACCCCATGGCCGAGTGTGACGAGCACGAGCTGTGCTCCCTCTCGCCGAGCGAACTTCATGGCAGGTACAAAGTCGCTGTCTCCGGTGACGAGCACGATGACCTGCACGTGCTTTTTCAGCGTGAGACTGGCGATGTCGAGGCCGATCCGCATATCGACGCCCTTCTGGCGAATGTTCGGTTCCAGATCGTCGGCGCTGATTTCGATTTTCGTTGCAACTCGCTTCAACACCTTTGACTTCAATCTCCAGCCCTCCAGAAAGAGCTCGCCATATCGGAGTGCGAAGAATGGCTCCCGACTCAGTGCGGACTGGAGACTCTTGTTGCGCGCCGCCGTTGGTGAAGTGCCGAAATCGACGCGGTCACCACCCAGGGGCTTCTTCTCTGCGCCAAGTAGCGGCTTTGAATCGTAGAAGTAGATCCTGTGAAGCCTCATTCCGTTCACGCACGGAAGTTTCTGCACCTGCCTGACGAACTTGCTGATACCCGCGGCGTCGATGTGCGATGTCGAGCTGGACAATTTGTGGCGGAGGAAGCCACCATCCAACAACATTGCGTAGTTAGTGCCCATTCGTTCTTCTTCTCGAGCACCTGGGCATAAAAAAGGCCGCTAGGCAGGTAGGGGACGAACCCCGTTTGGATAGCACCCGCGAAGCAGCCGTTTCTTATGGGGTCGAAGTGTACGCTCAGTGAGACTGAAGGAAAAAGGAGGAGTTCACTCTTCGGCTCGCGTTGTCGTTCAGTCAGGGTCGCGCTTTCAGGTTCGGGGATACAGCTCCTGCAATCCAGCAGGATATTTGCGGCGAATCTCGAGTTTCACCGACGTCGCCAGTTTGTCGCGAGCCGAGAGCAGTGCTACGGTCGTGTCACTATGGCTGAAACCACCACCATCCGACTCCCACCGAAGTTGCGCACTCGCCTCGCCGCCATCGCGAAGCAAACCGATCGGTCCGTCCACAGCCTCATTGTCGAGGCTGTCGAAAAGCATGCGGCCTATGAAGAGCAAATGCGCGCGCTGGTAAAGGACGCGCTCGCGGCAAATGCGGACATTGAACGCACGAGCGAGGTCTATCGTGCAGAGGACGTGCACGCATGGGCAGAAAGGCTCACGCAGGGCGACGCCCACGCGAAGCCCAAGCCGTGGCGCAAGTAGTCTATTCGCCGCGCGCGGCAGAGCAGTTTCAGCGCGCGATCGACGCACTTCGGGACACGCAGCAGAAATCTGCAGTCGCTGCGTCGATTCGCAGCGCGGTTGACGCTCTCGGTGCGCACCCGTTCGTCGGGCGCCGCCTGGAAGACGATCTGCGCGAGCTCGTAATCTCGTACGGCACGACAGGCTTCATCGCGCTGTATCGATTCGTGGTGCATAGCGGCGAGGTTCGGGTGCTCGCCCTGAAACATCAGCGCGAGATTGGCTACCTGCCATAAATAAATCTGTCCCCTTTAATTCAGGGACGCCATCCAGTCTCCGACCGCCTCCCACGCCGGCGTTCGCGCGGCCCACGCGCGGAACGGCCACAAGAGCACGAGCAGCGTCCCGCCGACCAGGTAGATAGGATGCAGCGTGCGATGCCGTACCCAATCCGCGATCACGCATGCGATGACGAACGCGGCCGACACCGCCGTCTGTATCGCGAGGAAGTGCTCGCGAAAATCGAGCAGCATGACCACGCGTGCGACCGGCGGGCCCAGCACCGCGACCATCGCGAGCATCATGAGTCGCTTGTGGATCTGCGGCCTGCGTCGATAGAAGTACGCGGCGGTCACGAGACCGCCGAACGCGAGGATTCCCGTCACCGGAAATATCACGAACTGCGGTGAGGTCATGCCGAGCAGCCGCGGCCGCGTGGCGCTTGCCGATACGATCGCGGTCGCGAGGCCGAACACGAAGACGAGCGCGGCCAGCACCGTGCCCGCGATGCCGACCTGCTGGTGCGTGCGGTAATCCTGCTTCGCGATGAACCGCGCCTGCACGACGAACAGCGCGAACCACGCCGTGAAGACGAGCGCGTGCGCATGCAGCAGCTTCGTGATCGGCGGCACGTCGAACCAGTACCGCAGGTAGAACGTCCTCGCGAAGCCCACGAGCACGAGCACCGCGAGCGCGATCGCGACGATGAGATAGGAGCGGCTGCGAGCCACGGCTGCCATGAACGTCTCCCAGTGTTGTTCAGTGCATGGTATTCAACGCAATCTACGAGGCATCCACGCCGCGACGTCTGATGTTTTTCTGATTCGTTGCGATCAGGCGGGTGAATAGACCACCACGGCGATGTCGTCGGCGGCTCCGGGCGGGCGCAAGGGCGCATACGTCCAGCGGGTTTCGCCGCGGGTTGGGTGGCTCAGGCGCTTGCTGTAGAGGCCTGGCGATTGGACGGCACCGGCTTCCCAATGCCGCGCGAACTCGGGTGAGGACAGCATGAGGGCCTGCAGGATCTCGACGAGTCGCGGTTCACCTGTGAATTGGGCGGTCGCGGCGCGGAACTGGGCGACGACCGATGGCAGCAGGGTCGCGCGATCGAGCAGCAGCTCGCGCCAGGGAGCCCAGTTGAAGATGAGCATGAGCACGTTGCGCTCGCGCGGCGGCACTTGGGCGAAGTCGCCGAACAATGCGCGCGCGGCGGCGTTCCAGGCGAGGAGATCCCAGAGGCCGTTGACGATGTAGGCGGGTTGGTCACGCAGGCCGGCGAGAAATGCGCGCAGTTCTTCAGTCGGTTCGGTAGATAGGGAAGGCGTGTCGCGCGGTTCGGCGAGAACGAACAGATGGTCGCGCTCCGCATCGTTCAGCAGCAACGCGGCGGAGATGTTCGCGAGCACGTCGCGTGAGGGATGGATGTCGCGGCCCTGCTCGAGCCACACGTACCATGTGGGGCTGATGCCGGCGAGCTGCGCGACCTCCTCGCGCAGCAGGCCGCGCGCGCGGCGGCGCAGGCCGCCCTTGAGCCCCACGCGCGTCGGGGCGATGCCGGCACGGCGTCGTTTGAGAAATTCCGCGAGCTCGGCGCGCCGCGCTTCGTCGGCGGCGAAGGTGGTAGTGGCAGTACTGGTGTCGGGCATGGACTGGCTGTTGGCGGCTGTGCGCGTACCTTGCGCCCATCAACCGTAGTGAGGCAACCGTGAGCGCTGCATTCCAACGTCCCGCATTCCCCGGCCAACCGCTGAAGGCGATCCGCGGGCTCGACTACACGGTCCTCTTTGCGCGCGATATGGCGGCGATGCAGGCCTTCTACGAGAAGACGATGCGGTTCGAGCGGTACTTCGATATGGGCGGCGATTGGATCGAGTTCCGCGTGGGGCGCAACCTGCTCGCGCTATGCAGGCCGGGGCTGATCGTCGGCGATTCCACGTTGCCGCAAGGCACGGCATCGTTGCAGCTCGCGTTCCAGGTGCGCCGCGAAGAGGTGGACGCGTGCGAAGCGGCGTTGCGCGGGGAAGGAGTGGCCATCGTGGCGCCCGCGACGGACCAGCCCTGGGGGCATCGCACCCTCTTTTTCCGCGACCCCGACGGCAACCTGCTCGAGATCTACGCAGACATCTGATTCGTACCAGTCCCCGTCATCTCACCACCCAGTGCGCGAAGGGCAACCACCACGGTTGCATTCCGATCCACGCGCGCAGCGGTACCGACACGACTAACAACAATCCGCAGTACCGGTATGCGGGATGCACGCGGCCGCGTTTGCGCCAGTCGTCGAGCCACGCCCAGGCCACGAACGCGATCGTGAGCACCAGGCCGACCGTGCGTCGCGGAACACCGAAAGACGCGAGCATCGTATCCATCCGCCCCGCTGCCGGAATCAGCAGCGAGAGCGTCGCGAGGAACATCAGCCGCTTGTGCCACTCCCGCTTGCGGCGCAGCGCGAGCGCGCTCACGAGAAACGCCGCGAATACGAACGTGGTGCCGATCGGCACCGACAGGAACTGCAGCGGATCGCGCTCCGGCGGCGCTCGCCCCGCGGCCGCGCCCTCGATGCCGAGGTTCAGCGCCTGCGCCGCAAGCACCGCGCCCACGCACGCCGCGAAGATGCCGAGCCGCCTGTGGATGTCCACGCGATGCGCCGCCACGAGCCGCGCCTGCGTGTAGTGCAGCGCGATCCACAGCGTCGCCAGCGCACCGTGCACCTGTGCCAGCAGCGACAGCGAGCGCGTGTGGAACAGCACCTTGAGGTAGTACGTCTGTGAAAACCCCACGAAGACCACGATCGCCAGCGCGACGACGGCGATCACGGGGAACCGGTTGCGAAGTGTTGCGGTGTTCATGGCTGCGCAAGCTAGTCGCGCCGCGCCGGCACACCATGAAAGCCCGCTTAAATGTCGCGTATTTTTCGCTGAGCGCCGCTTATCATTCGCGCAAGTGACTGACTCCACGCACATTCGCTTCGACGGCTGGGTGCTCGACCGCGCCTCCGGCGAGCTCACGCGCAACGGCGAGACGCAGCGCCTGCCGCCCCAACCGCTGGCCGCGCTCATCGAGCTCGCCGAGCACGCGGGCGAAGTCGTCACACGCGAGCGGCTCGCAAAGGTGCTCTGGCCGCGCGGCATCGTCGATTTCGACAACAGCCTGAACGCGGTGGTGCGCAAACTGCGGGTGACGCTGGGTGATGACTCGGACACGCCGCGGTATCTCGAAACGCTGCCGCGGATCGGGTATCGGTTCATCGGGAAGATCGAGGCGGCAGCGGCGAGCGAGCCGCCAGCGACGGCGGCAACGACGACGCCCGCGGGCGCGCCCCCGCGCACACAAATCCCGTGGATCTCCCGCGGCCCTCTGCTGCTGGCCGCGGCGCTCGCGATCATCGGCCTCATCGCCTGGCTCATCCCCGGCTCGAGCGAACACACGCTGAAGGGCCCCGTCGCCGTGACATCCTCGGCGGCCTCGCCCACTTTGCCGAAGCGCACGACGAATGAACGCGCCTACGAGCTCTATCTACAGGGCGTCTTCAACCGCTCGCGCCGCGACGTCAACGCGGGCGGTCTGGCGATCGCCAATTTCGAGGAAGCGCTGAAGCTCGATCCGTACTACGCCGACGCCTGGGCGGCGCTCGCCGAGGCGTACGCGGGCGCGGCGATGACGATGCATTCCCCGGTCGTGCCCACCTACGAGCGCGCGAAAACCGCCGCGCTGCGCTCGGTCGAGCTCGACGACACGCTGGGCCACGGTCATGCCGCGCTCGCGCACATCTACCTGATGTTCGATCGCGATTTCGCGAAAGCCGAGTCGGAGATCGCGCGCGGCAGCGCGCTCGACCCGGGGTACGCGCGCAATTGGCACACGCTCGGGCTGCTGCGCGCCTTCCAGGAACGCATGCCGGAGGCGCTCGACGCGATGCGCCGCGCGCGCGAGCTCGAATCCACGGCGCCGCTGTACAACAGCAACTACGGGCTGCTGCTCTACGAATCGCGCCGCTACGACGAATCGATCGGCTACGCCAAACTTCTGCTCGCGACGCAGCCGCGCTTCGACCAGGTGCGCAGCTTCCTGATCCGCGCGATGGTCGCCAAGGGCGACGTCGCGGGCGCGCTCGACCAGCTGCCGCTGCGCCTCGACGAGCGGCCGACGGTGAGCGACGCGGGGTTCGTGTACGCACATGCGGGCCGAGTTGCGGACGCGCGCGCGGAGATCGAGCGCATCGAGCGTATCGGCAAGGAGGGCTACGGCGTGGCGTATGACGTCGCCGTGATCGAAGCCGCGCTCGGCGACGTCGCCGCGACCTGCGCCGCGCTGCGGCGAGCGCTCGACGATCATTCGCTGCGCCTGCCGTGGCTGCGCCTCGATCCGGCGTTCGACGCGATGCGCGACAAGCCCTGCTACACCGAAGTCGCCGGCCGCCTCTACGGGAAGTAATGGGGGAAAAAGGGGACAAATTTATTTTTCGGCGGCCGAAAAATAAATCTGTCCCCTTTTTCTGCCCGCTTTCAGAACATCGCACGGGCGATGCGCGCAACAGCCTCGCCGATCGGGAAATACCAATTGCTGTGGCCGATCATGTTTCGCATCGGCCACGACGCCACGATCACCAATCCCCCGATTGCATACGCCGGATGCACGACGCGGTGCTTGCGCCAGTCGTGCACCATGCAAGCCGCGATGAACACCGCTGCACACAATGGAATCAGCGCATCCCGATAATCCTGCACGCCCAGCAACCGCAACACCCGCGCCGACGCCGGGCTCAGCGACGCGATCATGCCGAGCACCATGAACCGCCGATGCAGCGCCGGCCTCCGCCGGAACGCCACTCCCAGTGCGATGAACCCGCCGAACAGCCCGATCGACGTGAACCCGATGATCGAGAACTGCGGTGGCGCGAGCCCCGACGGGCTCACGTGATTCGAGATCGCCGTCTGGAACACGGCGAGCACCCCCACTCCGAATACGAGCACCGCAAACGCCGCGCTCGCGATCCCGAGCTTGCGGTGCAGATCGACGCGGTGCGCTGCGACGAGCCCCACCTGCGCCACGAACAGCGCCAGCCACACCGAGAACACGACGGCGTGCACATGCAGCAACGTCGTCAGCGGCAAGGGCCCCGAGAACAGCTTCAGGTAGTAGCTGCGCGCGAAGCCCGTCACCACGAAGGCGACCAGGGCGATCGAAATCAGCAGATAGAACCGCGGGCGAGTGACGGCGGACATGGCGAGTTCCCTCGAGTGGACTGCCCGCGAAAATCCACCACCGGGCCCCGCCGGGCCATTAACGACCCCTTGGATCGGCCTTACTTCTTTATTATTCCGCCGCGTGGCGACCGAAACGACAGTGCAGTTCGACGGCTGGACGGTGAATCGCGTCTCGGGAGAGATCGAGCGCAACGGCCGCACGGCTCGACTGGCCCAGCAGCCGCTGCGTGTCCTGCTCGAGCTCGCCGACCATGCGGGTGAGGTCGTCACACGCGAACAGCTCGTCAAGGCGCTCTGGCCGCAGGGCGTCGTCGATTTCGACAACGGGCTCAATGTGGTCGTGCGCAAGTTGCGCGTGGCGCTGGAAGATGTCGGCGATACGCCGGGGTACATCGAGACGTTGCCTCGCGTCGGGTACCGGTTCATCGCGAAGCCGGCGGTGGCGGAGGCTGCCCCGACGATTGGACCCGGGGCGCGCCCGACCGGCGTCGCTAAAGTCTTGTTCGCGTCCGGGCTGGTCGTGCTCGTGGCCGCCGCCACGGCCTGGTTCTGGTGGACAGGCCGGAACACCGCGCCGCCACATCACGTACCCAGCGCCCGCGCGCAGGAGCTGTATGTCGAAGGCATGCACGAGCGCTCGCGACGCGACATCGACGCGACGGGCCTCGCGCTCGAGAAGCTCGAAGCCGCGATCAAGGAAGATCCGGAGTACGCCGAGGCCTGGGCGGGTTACAGCCGCACGCTCGCCGGCGCCGTCGTACGCCAGAGAGTGACGCCGGCCGAGGGACTGCCGAAGGCGCGCGCCGCGGCAGAGCGTGCGCTCGCGCTCGATCCGACGACCGCCGATGCGTACGTCACGCTCATGCACCTGCACATGGACTTCGACAAGGACTTCGCCGCGGCGACGCGCGACCTCGAAAATGCGATGAAGCTCGGCAATCCATCGGCGAGTCTCTGGCATTACTCCGCGATGTGGAATGCGCAGCAGGGTCGCGTGGATCAGGGCCTTGCCGATATGCGTCGCGCGCGCAGCATGGAGCCGATGACGTTGCTGCTGTCGTCCAACTACGCGCTGATCCTGTTCCATGCGCGGCGATACGATGAAGCGATCGACTTGCTGTCGCCGATCGTGCAGGCGAATCCGGGATTCGATACGGGGCGCAGCGTGCTGGCTCGCGCGCTGACGGCGACAGGGCGGTTCGATGAGGCGCTCACGCAGCTGCAGGCGCGCAAGGACGTGGGCGCGTGGCAGGGCGACCTCGGAGTGCTGTACGCGAAGATGGGCCGCCGCGATGACGCGCTGCGCGAGATCGCCCGGCTCGAGGAGCGCGAGCGCGCGGGGTTCGGCGAGTCGTACGAGATGTCGACTATCTACACGACGCTCGGCGATCTCGACAGGGGCTGCGAATTGCTGGCGCGTTCGCTCGCCGACCACTCATTCCACGTGAACTGGATGAAGCTCGATCCACGCATGGATCCACTACGCGGACGCCAGTGCTTCGCGGACGCGGAGCGTCGCCTCTACGGAAAAAAAGGGGACAGATTTATTTTTCGGCCGCCCGAAAAATAAATCTGTCCCCTTTTTTCCTCCTTCCCTACTTCAGTGCCGCTTCCAACCCCGGCACATACTTCGCGCCTTCGAGCACCTGGATCGACGACCCCTTGAAGTCGTCCCCCACCGGCTGATACCGCCCACCCAGGCACTGGCTCAAAAACCCTTCCGCCACCGCGTAGAAAGACGTGCGATTCGGCGGCCGCGCAAAGCCATGCCCCTCATCCGGATACAGCAGGTAGGTCACCGGGATGTTCTTGTCCTTCATCGCCTTCACGATCTGATCCGCTTCCGCCTTGTTCACGCGCGGATCGTTCGCGCCCTGCGCCACGAGCAAGGGCTTCTTGATCGCATCGACGCGCGTGAGCGGCGAGCGCGAGTCGAGCAGCTTCCGGCCTTCTTCCGTGCGCGGATCGCCCACGCGCATCGCAAGGTCCTCAAAGAAGCTCTTCCAATACGGCGGGATCTTCGCGAACAGCGTCTGCAGGTTCGACGGACCCACGAGGTCCACGCCACACGCGAACGTATCCGGCGTGAACGTCACGCCGACGAGCGTCGCATAACCGCCGTACGAGCCGCCGTAGATCGCCACCTTGTCCGCGGTCGTCACCTTCTCGTCGACCGCCCATTTCACGGCGTCGAGCAGGTCGTCGTGCATCTTCGCGGCCCATTCCTTGTTGCCCGCGTTCGTGAAGTTCTTGCCGAAGCCCGTCGAGCCGCGGTAGTTGACGGACAACACGGCATAGCCGCGATTCGCGAGCCACTGGTGCTCGCTGTTGAACCCATAGCCGTCCCGCGACCACGGGCCGCCGTGCACGTTGAGCACCATCGGCACCGGAGAGTCCGGGCGTCCATCGCCGTTCGCGTCGGCGCCCGGCGGCAGCGACAGATAGGACACGAGCGTGAGACCGTCGCGCGCCTTGATTTCGAGCGACTGCATGGGCACGAGCGGCGCCTGCGCGAGCGCGGGCCGCTGATCGAACAGCTTGACGACCGAGCCTGCCGCACGATCGTATAGATAGGCCGCCGCCGCCGCCTGTGCGTCGTTCGACACGACCGTCCACAGATTGTTGTCGAGCGAGCGGTTCGTGACCACGAAGCCGTCGCCGACCTCCTTCGACAGCAGCGCAACATCCTTCTTCATCGCCGGATTCAGCACGGCGATCTCGGGCTTGAGGTAGTTCACCGTGTACGCCTGCGGCGCAAACGTCTTCGGGTCCAGCCAGATCCCGCCGACGTCGGCCTGCTCGCTCGCACCGAGCACGGTCTGCTTGCCGGAAGCGATGTCGATGCGCACGAGCGCGGACTTGTCACGGCCCACCGACGACAGCAGCAGCGCGCTGGTGCCGGAGCCTTCGACGGTGACCGTCGACGTGGTCTGGGTATCCGCGGGACCGAACTTGAGCAGGCTCACCCACTTGCCGCCGGCCTTGCGGAAGATCTCGCCGCCATCCGCGTCGTTCTTCTCCGCGAGCTTGGGTAGATAGTCTAGATCCACCTCGTAGCCCGCGAAGTTCTGGGAATTCTGCTCGATCAGGGTGCGCTTGGCCGTTGCGAGATTCACTTCCCACAGATCGTGGTATTCGGGATTCCGATCGTTGAGCGCGATCGCGACGGACCCAGGCTTCTTCCACGACACGGCGACGATCTGCGCCTGCACTTTCGGATACGGCGTGAGATCTTTCGCGGCGCCGCCGGCGATCGGCACCGAGTACACGTGCCAGTTCTCGTCGCCGCCTTCGTCCTGCAGATAGAGCACGTGCTGGTTGTCGTAAGCCCACATGTGCTGGCGGATGCCGCGCTTCGTGTCGTTGGTGACCACCTTCGCGGCGGACGGATCGTTGCGCGGGCCGACGAACACATTGAGCACGCCGTTGACGGGCGCGATGAACGAGACGTGCTTGCCATCGGGCGCGACGCGCGCCTGCGCCTTCTCGGGATTGCCGAACAGCGCGGCGCGCGGCACGAGCGCGCTTCCGGCGACGGCCTCGGCGGGCGTGGGCTTGGCCTGGGAAAATGCGGTAGCGGCGAACAGCGTGGCAATGACGCCCGCGATGAGCTTCTTCATGGCGTAATCCTCGAACCCGCAAGAGGTGGGGCGGATCATAGCAGCGCTCGCGTTCGGTGCCGCAGGGCTGCGGTCGGCCGAAGGATTCGAGGGCTCGATGGAAATCCGCTATCTTTCGGCGGCGAACAACAAGAGGACTGGCAAGGCCCCATGATCATCGGCATCGATCTCGGCACCACCAATAGCGCGGTCGGTGTCTGGCGTAATGGGCGCGCCGAGCTCATCCCGAACAGCCTGGGCTCGCTGCTGACTCCGTCGGCCGTGAGCCTCTCGGACGCGGGTGAAATTCTCGTCGGCCTCGCGGCGCGCGAGCGCCAGGTGACACACCCCGAGCTCACGGCCACCGCCTTCAAGCGATACATGGGCTCGAAGCGCATGACGAGGCTCGGCAAGCGCGAGTTCCTGCCCGAGGAGCTGTCCGCGCTGGTGCTGCGCAGCCTCAAGGCCGACGCGGAGAAGCACCTCGGTGAGGCCGTGACCGACGCCGTCATCACGGTGCCGGCCTATTTCAACGACAAGCAGCGGCAGGCGACGCGCCGTGCCGGACAGCTCGCGGGACTCAAGGTCGAACGCCTGCTGAACGAACCCACGGCTGCGGCGCTCGCGTATGGCATTCACCAGAAAGGCGCGGACACGCGCTTCCTCGTGTTCGATCTCGGCGGCGGCACGTTCGACGTGTCGGTGCTCGAGCTGTTCGAGGGCGTCATCGAGGTACGCGCGAGCACGGGCGACAACCAGCTCGGCGGCGAGGACTTCAATGAAGTGCTCATCGACAAACTATTCGCCGCGCATAGCCGGCAGTGGAAGGTTTCGGGCAAGACCGCCGACCAGAAGCTCTATCAGAAGATGCGGGATCAGGCAGAGCGCGCGCGTCGCAAGCTCTCGAGTGAGCCGACGGCGACGATGAGCGTCATCTGGAAGGACCAGTCGTACGAGGTTCCGGTAAGCGAGGACGAGTTCGCGACTGCGGCCGCGCCGCTCGTGGAACGGCTGCGAACACCGGTGTTGCGCGCACTGCGAGACAGCAACATTCCCGTCGCGAGCCTTGCGGAAGTCGTGCTCGTCGGCGGCGCCACGCGCATGCCCATCGTGCGCAAGGCCGTCAGGAAGATGTTCGGCCGGTTTCCCGCGGCGCACGTGAATCCCGACGAAGCCGTTGCGCTCGGTGCCGCCGTGCAGGCGGGACTCAAGTCGCGCGATGCGGATCTCAAGGAAGTGGTCCTCACCGACGTGTGCCCGTACACGCTCGGCACGGACATCGGCGAGCGACTCGCGGACGGGACGGTGCGGACCGGAATCTTTGCGCCGATCATCGAACGCAACACGATCGTGCCCGCGAGCCGCGAGCGCACTTTCTCGCCGCTCGACGAAAACCAACGCACCGTCGAGCTCGGCGTTTACCAGGGCGAGTCACCGCGCGTGGCCGACAACATCAAGCTCGGCAAGATCTCGATCCCCGTGCCGCCGGGGAACCGCGCGCAGTCGACGGCCGTCATTTGCCGATTCACCTACGACATCAACGGGCTCCTCGAGGTGGAGGTGCACGTCCCGCTCACGGGCGAGCGGCGCGAGCTCGTCATCATGGACAACGACGGACTCATGAGCGCCGATGAGATCGGACGTCGGCGCGACGCACTCGCAAAGCTCAAGGTGCATCCGCGCGACCAGGAGACGAATCGTGCGGCGATTGCACGCGGCGTGCGGTGCTACGAGGAATCGCTCGGCGAGCGCCGGGCGCTCGTGAGCGCCTGCATGTCGCGCTTCGAGGACGCGATCGAGGGCCAGGATCCGCGCACGATCGACGCGGCGCGCGAGCAGTTCCTCAAGGAGCTCGACGCGCTCGAAGGCGAGACCTTCCTCTGACGTCATGAGCCGCCATCCCTGGAACATCCTCGGCATCGCACCGACGAGCGATGCGCGCGAGATCCGGCGCGCCTACGCGGCGAAACTCAAGGTCACGCATCCCGAGGACGATGCGGAAGGGTTTCAACGGCTGCGGGCGGCGTACGAAATGGCGCTTTCCCAGGCCGCGCATCTCGCGGCGCGTGGAGCAGCGGCAGCTTTGGCGCCGCCGACCGATCGGCCCGGTCTCGTGACGGCCCTGGAGGATCTCGAGGAGGAGTCCGAGGAACTACAACCCTCGCGCGCGCCCCGTTCTCCACGGCCACCTGCAGTCGCCGCGCCGGAAGATCCGGCAGCGCTCGCGGTCGAGCACGGCCTGTACGAACTCGGGACGGCGCTCGGGACGCAGAACGTCGAGACCGCGCGGCGCGCACTCGGCCAACTGCATGGCTCTCCTCACCTCGAGCGGGTCGACCTGCTGCAGCACGCCGACGTCGCGATTGCGACGCTGCTCCATCGACACATTCCATTCTCGGATCCGCTGCTGGCGAGTGCGGCCGCGCGGTTCGAGTGGCCGCAACGGCAGCTCGATGCAACCACGCCCGGGCCCGCACGCGCGATCGTCGGACGCCTGTCCGATCTCTGGTATCTCGAACGACTGAACGGCGGCGGTGACCAGTTCTCCGCGGCATGGAAGCGGCTGCGCATCGGATCGTCGGCACTGCGGCAATTCGCCGCCACGTATCTGATCACGCTGCCCGAGGCCTGGCCCGAAAGAAATTTGATCGACAAGCTGGAAACCGAGCACCCGACGTTGCTGGGAGAGATCGCGCGCGAGAAAGTCGAGTTCTGGCGTGCGCTCGGATCTCGTCCCGGATTTTCTGCGCTCGTATGCCTCATGGCGTTCGTTCCTGCCGTGATCGGAGTTCCGTACCTGTTGAATACGGAAAATCGCGCGGAGTTTCCGTGGAGCAGACTCTGGCTGATCGTCCTGGGGTTTACCTTCGGCGTGGGATTGTTCCGCTGGCTTGGATTCGACCTGCCGGTCGCGAAATTGAAGGAGCGATGGTACGGCCATCCACCCAGGGCTTTTCGCCTTGGATGGCTGCCCCTCGAAATCGTAGCGCTCGCGCTCGGCGTCGCATGGATCGACCTCGTCTGGGTACCGGCACTCTGGTGGTTAGGCTGGGTGGCCGTGGCGCTCGCGGGCATCGGCGCCTGGTGGGCTGCGCTGGCGGCCGGGCCCGGGATTTCCCTGTTCGCGCATCGCAGCCCGAATTTCATGAGCTCGCGCCTCTTCGCCACGATTGCGGTCAATCTTCTCGTTGCGATCTGGCTGGGGTTCTCGCGCGAGTCGCTTCCCGGCCTCTTCCGGCTGCCGCTGGTACTGACGATCGCGGGCGTGCTGGTTGCGAGCGGCGCGGGCCGCAATCTGCTCGTGGAGACTTTCGCGTTTCAGACGACGCGCGTGCGACGCATCCTGTGCATCGCCGGCATCGCGGTCGCGTTCGCCACGGGATTCCTGTGGTTGAGGTTCGGGACTCAGCCCGTGTGGTATCCGCCGCTGATCGGGCTCGTACTGGTGTTCGTGGTGCTGCGCCGCGCCGTACCTTTCCACGGTCCGCGATTTCCACCGCTGATGTATGCGTTCATACTGATCATCGGGTGGACCGCGATGATGTCGATGCGCACCGCCTTGGCCTTCAGGAACGACGGGCCCGACGATATCTTTCATCCGGGATTCCTGGTTGACGGCGCGCTCACGCTGTTGTTAGGCGGCGTCGTCGCCTTCGGTCAGCGACTCTACGATCTGCGCCATCAGTGACGCGCGACGCCCAGCGGCCGCAACGCCTCGTCGCGCAACCCCGTGAGCACCGCCTCGCCGCTGTCCCGATCCACGCGAAACTCCCCATACCGCGCGCCCGAAAAATCCGCAGCGTGGCTCTCCTCGAAGAAATAGGCATTCGTGCCGAGCCACACGCGCTCGCCGCGCACGCGATAACGGATGCGCAGCGCGCCCGGCCGGTTCGTGGCGTCGAGCGTCGCGACGCGGCGCTCGTCGACGTTCAACGCGGCTGAGCCGCCCTGCTCCGTCGAGATCTGGTCCGCGATCGCAAACCGCAGCGCGAGGTAGTCACCCTGCATGAGCGACCGCGGATCGACGGGCGCGAGCGCGAGCAGCACCACTTCGCCGTTCCGCTTGATGCGCTCCTTCGCGACGATGCTCCAGTCGACGGCGCCGAGCACGAGCGCGGTGGCCGCGATCACGAGCATGCGTGTGAGCGTCGACTTCTTCATGCCGCGCCTTTGGGCTGGCGCGAAAGCAGCCGCGCCACGCCGAGCAGCGCTGCCCCGAGGACCAGCATGATCGCGGACTTCTCGAGCAGCGTCGTGCCATAGAGATAGTAGAACCGCGCCAGATACGCGAGCGCGGCGAATATCGCGAGGCCCAGCAAACCATAGCTGCGCAGCCGGAACGCGCACCAGGCCGCGAACATCGTGAGCGCTATGGACAACAGCTGAAACAGCGACCACCACGTGAGCGTGTGGCTCGCGTCATCCACGAGCCCGACCACCAGGCTCGTGAAGGGCTCGGTGAAGATCGGCACGAGTGCGCCGGCAAGCAGGAGGCCGACGAGCGCGGGGCGCGCGAATGCACGCGCGCCGCTCGCCATCCAGCGAGCCTCGGTCTTGAGCAGCCACCACGCGCCGGACACGATCGGCGCCCAGGTGAGCAACCACGCGACGAGCGCCGTGACGCTGCCGAACTTCGGCGGCGAGAAGATGCCGTCGTCATCGAGGAAGAAATGATCGCTGCGGCCGCCGGTCAGCATGAACCGCACGAGGAATACCCACGCGCAGCAGGCGAAGAACGCAGACAGCGTGCGCGATTGCCTGTTGGGCATGATCGCGAACACGGCGCACTGCAGCGCGAGCAGCCCGGCCGATATGAAGGCCGGATTGCGATCGTCCTCGAAGACCGACCACGCGACTGCGAATTGACCGGCGATCGACAGCGCGAGCGCGAGCTGCTCGACGAACACGACGTCGCGCGCGGCGAAGTACAAGGCCCACGCGCCCACGAGCAGGATGACGCCGCAGAACGTGAGGCCGAATGCGCCGTCGGGCTTGATCATCATCCCGATGAACAACAGCAGGAGCCCGCCCGAGAACCAGCCCGCGATGCCCTGCAGGATCGCGATGAACCACGGGCGATCGTCGTCGTTCGCGGGCATTGGAGGTGCATCCGCGCGGATCACGCCACGCTCGCGCAATTTCTCCACGAGCTTCGCGCTTTCGACGGCACTCATGCGGGCACCGCGCGCCAGCGGCGCATGAGCGTCAGCAGCACGCGGCCGGCGACGCCCGACGTCGCGATGAGCCACAACGCCATCGCGAACACCGTGCCCGCGTCGCTGCCACCCACGCCCTTCGGGATCCAGCACAGCGACACGAGGATGAAGCTCGCCATCGCGAGCGCAAGTGGATAGACGTCGCGCCGGCGCAGCACCGTGACCACGGCAACGGCGGTCATCAGGAGATAGGCCCATGCGGCGCTCGGCGGTTGCGCCCGGCCGCTGAAGGCGATCAGTTCGCTGCCCTCAACGCCCGTAATGCCCGCCCACGTGACGAACGCCATGCCGCAGGTGACGATGAGCCGGCGCACCCAATCGGGCACGGCGGACCATTCGAGTTTCTCGAACGCGAGCCACAGCGCGAGATTCAGCGCGGCCGACACGAGCACCGCGTACCCCGCGAACCAGCCGTTGTCGAACAGCGCCCACAACAAACCACCGGCCGGACGCCAGCCGCAGTAGAGCAGCAGCGCGGTGTTGAACACGACCACCCAGGCGGCGGACGCCACTCCCCAGCGCGCGAGCAACACGAGCGGCAGGCCTAACAACGACCAGGTGAGGAACAGCTCGTAGACGTCGGCGCCCGTCTGGTAGGTCTGGCCGAAGAGCGCGAGCAACGCACCCGTCACGACGAACGCGAGGAACAACGCGGCGCGGCCGACGAACCGCGGCGGCGGTTTCGCGAGCGCGACGCCCATGAATGCGAGCAACAGGAGCTCGAGCAGCGCGAATCGCCCGAACACTGCGATGCGGCCCCAGTTGGCGGCGACGAAAAACACGATACCGGCGGCGAGCGAGAGGATCCCGCCGTAGCGTGCACAGCGCGCGAAAAACTCGCGCTGCGCCTCGGTGCCCGGCCGAGCGGCCGCCGCATCGAGCATCGCATCGACCGCCGGCGCATCGAGCGCGTACGTCGCCGCGATGCGATCGAGCTCGTCCCGTTTGATCCTGCCTCCCATTCCGCGACGAAGTATAGACCGGCGTGCCCCGCCGTACGGTGCAGCGCTTGATACCCACGGGCGCAAGTCTTCGGTCCTGTGGCATCCTCTGCACCCGCGAGACGACATCCGTACGCGAGGACGACATGAACCTGATCACCGGGCGCAGCGCGACTGCATTTCTCCTTCTCACCTTCAGCACGTTCAGCATGGCCACGAACTACAAGGTCTACATCGCCACCCAGAACCCCGAGAAGATGGGCATCACGCTCGCCGAGCTCGATTCGACGACGGGCAAGCTGTCCGCGCCCACGATGATCCAGGAGACGCGCGATCCCGCGCACTTCACGCTGTCGAAGGACGGCTCGCACTTATATATGTGCAACACGGGCACGCCCGGTGGCGTCAGCGCCTTCGCCGTGGACCGCAAGACGGGCGGACTCAAGTTCCTCAACTACAAGGAAGCCAAGGGCCGCGGTCCGAGCTACGTGAGCGTCGACGGCAGCGGCCGCTTCGTGCTCGACGCCAACTACGGCGGCGGCTTCGTCGAGGTGTACTCGCTCGCGAAGGACGGCTCGCTCGACGCGCAGACGGCGTTCGTGCAGCACATCGGCTCGAGCGTCGATCCAAAGCGGCAGACGAAGCCGTACGCGCACTGGATCCGCACGGACCCCTCCAACCGCTACGCGATCGCGATGGATCTCGGCATGGACGAGCTGGTCGTCTACCGCTTCGATGCGCAGACGGGCACGCTCACGCCCGCCGATCCACCGTTCACGAAAGTCACGGGCGGCATGGGCCCGCGGCACCTCGCCTTTCACCCGAACGGGCGCTGGGTCTACGGCATCGCCGAGATCGCGAACCAGGTCATGGCGTTCAACTGGGACGCGAAGACTGGCAAGCTCACGCAGTTCCAGAGCGTGCCGACCCTCGACGGCTTCAAGGATGCAAACACCGCCGCCGAAATCGCGGTGCATGCCAATGGCAAGTACCTGTACGCGTCGAATCGCGGCGAGGACACGCTCGTCGTCTATGCGATCGACCCGAAGTCGGGCGAGCTCTCGTTCCGCCAGCGCGTGGCATCGCGCGGCAAGGTGCCGCGCTACTTCGCGTTCGATCCGTCTAACCACTGGCTCGTGGTCGCGAACCAGGACGGCGCCAACGTCGTCGTGTTCGAGGTCGACGACAAGAGCGGCGAGCTCTCGCCCGTTGGTGAACCGGTGTCATTGGCAAAGCCCATGGGCGTGGTATTCGCGCCGCGGTGACGGCGGAAAGTTCCCGCAGATTCCTGTCCCCGGATGGCGACGGTGCCCACGGAATGTCGCGGCACCTCGTCGGCGGGTTGCGACTGTCGGAATCCACGGACGTACATCCTCAGTTCGCAGGACCCGGGATGGGGGTCTCAGGCCCGGTGATTCGCGCGCTGCGCGGGGCTAGCCTAACAACACGATGAACGACGTCCGCGACTCAGATCCGGGCGCGGCCACGATGCGCGATCAGCACATCCGCCAGTTCCTTGGGCGCTCGCTCGACGAAGTCGAGCAGATGAGGCGCAGCGTGCCGCAGCTCATCAAAGGCGACTCCGCCACGTGGCAGGAGGTGCGCTTCTGCGCGCAACGCATGTCCGGGAGCGCGAAGCAGCTCGGTTACGACGTGCTCGGCGCGTGCGCCGACGAGCTCGCGAAGCTCGCTAACGAGCGTTTCGCCGGCATGAAAGTGGACGAGCGCTTCCTGCTCGGCGTGACGACCGCGATCGAGGCGATCGCACTCGAGCTCAACCAGCTCGAAGCGCAGACGCGCGTGCCGGGTGGTATCAGGTGAGGCGCAGGACCCGCAGGATGGGGTCGTAATTCACGGACATCTGCAACATCGCCGCCATCGCCGCGACCAGCGAGAGCTCGACGCCGAAGCGCGCGCGCAGATCGTTCAGCCGATAGACGTCGCCGACCATGCGGTGCGCGAACGCCGGAGACAGCGTCTTCGAGAAGTCATCGCGCCGCTGCTGCGGCACCTCGAGCGCGTCGAGCAGGAATCCCACGATGTTGACGGCGGACTTCACCTGGCTGCCCGAGACGCGGCCCGATAGATAGTGCTCCGCGCGCTGCGATACGTAGGACGCCGCATCGGCATCCGCCGCGCAATGCTTCTTCCAGAAC